>Ga0326727_10006076_pt1 | contig 33531 bp, 35 predicted proteins | sample MB2enrmetagenome_FD_207643 | JGI IMG/M metagenome (GOLD analysis project Ga0326727, IMG submission 207643) | Lab enriched peat soil microbial communities from McLean, Ithaca, NY, United States - MB29MY | ecosystem: Environmental > Terrestrial > Soil > Wetlands > Peat | place: USA: New York...
ACGTAGACCTGACGGTGGAGCTGATAACGCCGGTGGCCATGGACAAGGGGTTGCGTTTCGCGATACGCGAGGGCGGCCGCACGGTGGGCGCCGGCACGGTGACCGAGATCATAAAGTAGGGGCCGGGGCATGCCCGGCCCGCCGGGCGCGCCCGCCCGGCCTTGCCGGCGAGCCCACACAAGCGAAATCAGGAGCAAAGGACAATGCCTCGCGAGATCATTACCTTCCAGTGCACCGAGTGCAAGAACCGGAATTACTCTTCCACCAAGAATAAGAAGACCACCACGGAGCGGCTGGAGCTCAAGAAGTTCTGCCGGCATTGCCGGAAGCACCAGCCGCACAAGGAAATCAAGTAGAATGAATTGGGCGCCCCCGGCGGTTCGGGGGGTGTGATCGAGGGGCGTAGGTTTAACGGCAGACCAGCGGTCTCCAAAACCGCGAGTGGGGGTTCGAATCCCTCCGCCCCTGCCAACCACCCCGCACAAATTGGGAGCAGTCGGCAGGTAAGAATTATGGCGGAAGCTGGAAACTGGATTCAGCGAACGAAGGATTACATCAACGAGCTTAAGCTCGAGATGCGGCGCGTGACTTGGCCCAGCCGGAAGCAGGTGGAGAGCACCACCATGGTGGTGATTGTTTCCGTCTTCGCCTTCGCCGCGTATTTCGCGGTGGTGGACGCTATCCTGAAGACCGGCACGGACCGGCTCTTCAAGTTCTTTGAAAAGTAGGCCGTTATGGAATCGGACGAAAACGTTCATTTCGACGAACAGCCCGGCCTCGAAGGCGCCGCCGAGGCTCCCGCCGAACCGGTAGTGAGCGCCGTGGAGCCGGCCGCCCCGCCCCAAGCCGAGGCGTCCACGCCGGCCTACGACGATTCGTCTCCCAAGAAGTGGTACATCATCCACACCTATTCGGGTTTTGAGAACAAGGTGGCGGAATCGCTGCGCACGCGCTCCGAGGCCTTCGCCTTCGCCGACAAAATCGGCCAGATCCTGATTCCGACCGAAGAAGTCGTGGAGTTGCGCAACGGCAAGAAAGTCACCAGCAAGCGCCTGGTTTACCCCGGCTATGTGATGGTGGAAATGGAAATGAACGACGAGCTGTGGCACGCGGTGAAGAACACCCCGCGGGTGACCGGGTTCGTCGGCGGGGGCAACGCTCCCGTGCCGCTCAGCGCCGAGGAAGTCAACCAGGTCCTGTTCCGCCAGGCTACCGCCGCGGAACGGCCGCGCCCCAAGATGACGTTCGAAAAGAACGACCCGGTACGCATTGTCGACGGACCGTTCGCGAACTTCTCCGGTAAGGTGGACGAGGTGAACGTCGAGCGCGGCACGCTGCGGGTGATGGTGACGATTTTTGGCCGCGCCACCCCGGTGGAACTGGAGTTTCTGCAAGTCGAAAAGGGTTAGAAGCGTTATGGCAAAGAAAGTTACCGCTCAGGTGAAGCTGCAGATCCCGGCTGGAAAGGCCACGCCGGCGCCCCCGGTGGGTACCGCGCTTGGTCCGCAGGGCGTCAACATCATGGATTTCTGCAAGGCGTTCAACGCCAAGACGTCCGCCAAAGACCAGGAAGGCCTGATCATCCCGGTGGTGATCACGATCTACTCGGACCGCTCGTTCACCTTCATTACCAAGACGCCGCCGGTCCCGGTGCTGATCAAGCGCGCGGTGAACCTGGCGAAGGGCTCGGCCGAGCCGCACAAGACCAAGGTCGGCAAGATCACCCGCCAGCAGGTGGAAGAGATCGCCAAGATCAAGATGCCGGACCTCAACTGCTTCGATGTGGAAGCCGCCATGCGTTCGGTGGAAGGCACGGCCCGCAGCATGGGCGTGGACGTGATCTAGGAGGCCATCGAGCCGCGACCGTCAGGGAGCGGTGGCTTGAGTTCCAACCCGCGTAAAGTTGACTCCCGTTTGGCGGTCTGAAAAGATAGAATTCAGTTCTTTGCACGTGCGGATGTGGCGGAATTGGCAGACGCGCATGGTTCAGGTCCATGTACCCGCAAGGGTGTGGAGGTTCAAGTCCTCTCATCCGCACCAAACCTTCAAGATCTCTCAATCTCTCCTGGCGAGTACCTCAACCGCGCGAACATATTCCTTTCATGTGGGGCAAGATGACATCGTGCGATGGGTTGACAACCCGCCCGAAGCGCCGGTTTCCAGCCGGGGCGCGGCTTGACAGGCCCCGCAGAGCAGCCCAGCCCGGGGCTAAGCCGCCGGCGCCGGTCTGTTATGTCTGCTTGGCGTCCTGGCCGCGGCCCATCTTCTCGATCTCGTTGAAATAGACCTTGCGGCCTTCGTCCATGGCCAGATTGGAAAGAATCACCGACACCGCGTCGGCCATGCCGACTTCCAGATTCGCCCTGGGCGTCTTCCCGTCGCGGCAGTTCTGGAAGAAGCTCTTCAGCTCGGTATCGACCGGGTTGTTTTCCTCTTCCTGCAGCATGATGCCCTTGGCCGTCAGCCACATGCGCGCGAACTTGGACTCGCGGGTAAGAAAACTGTCGTTCTTGCCGAGCTGCATGTCGGCGGTCAGGATCGGAATCGGCCGAACCACGCCGCCTCCGGCTATCATGGTCGCGGCCGCCGTGACGGCTTCCTTCTTCTGATCCTTGGCGTCGGTAACCGTTGTCGTTTTCGGCGGCTCGGGATACCACCAGGCGATCGGCGGCTGGAAGGAAACGCCGGGCGTATCGCCGCCCACGGTGATCTCAATGGTTCCCTCCGTACCCATGATGATTTCGCCGAATTCGGCGCGCGAGCCGTTGAAGAACGGCGAGAACTGGTTGGTGCTTATTGACGAATAAGTCAGCTTCTGGCCGTTGGGGTACTTGTAGATCAACTGGATGTTGTCCCACACGTCGCGGCCGTCTTTCAGAATGTCCAGGCTGCCCAGGCCCATTACGAACTCCGGTTGAGAGCCGAACATCCAGTCGGCCACGTCCACCTGGTGCGAGGTGAGCTCGGCCGCCAGGCCGCCCGACATGGAGCGGTAGATGCGCCAGTTGTTGATGTTCTTCTCACCGCCCGGCTTCATGGTCCACAGAGAGCTCGGCTTGTTGATCATGTTACGGTGCCATTGCGCGTGGATGTGGTGGACGTTTCCCAGAATTCCCTTGGCCACCATCTGCTGCACCGTCTGGTAAAAATAGCTGTAGCGCCGTTGCAAGCCGGTTTGCAGAATCTGCTTGGGGTGGGCCGCGGCGTCGGCGCGCAGGGCGTGTACTTCCTCGGACTTGAACACCAGGCACTTCTCGCAGAAAACGTGTTTGCCGGCTTGCAGGGCGTCGCGCGTCAGCGGGTAGTGTACGAACAGCGGCGTGAGCACGAACACCGCCTCAACGTCTTGCTGCGCCAGCAGATCGTGGTAGTCCTTGTATGTCTTCTCCGGCTTGGAGCCATAGGCGTCGATACCGCCCTTGAGGGCGTCTTCCTGGATGTCGCACATCGCCACGCAACGTCCGGATTTGATGTTCTTGAGGTGCTTCAGCAGATACTTGCCGCGGCTTCCCGTGCCGATCACGCCGAATTGCACCTGGTCGTTGGCGGCTTTTACGGTTTGAATCATGGGAGCCGAAATCACTGCGGCGGCGGCAGTAGCGGCTCCGGCGGTCTTGACGAAATCGCGGCGGGAGACATCCTGGTCCTGGGCCATGCGGAATCAACCTCGTAAAGGTGGAGTATTTCGCCCCGATTGTAGCATTCCTCAGCCAGAGGCAAAGTGGGGAGAGGCCCTGCGCCGCGCGCCCAAAGGGGGACGAGCCGCGACCGTTTCTTCCGCGCCGGATGGCCGGCTTACCGAGGCGTAATCAGGCCGCCCAATTTGTCCTGCTCGCCGGAGGCCGGGCGCAGAAAACGGGTGGCGTAGGCCTCGGCGTACTTCAAGCCGGAGCCGGTGGCGAAGATGACGATGCGGTCGGCGCTCTTGAGCAGGCCGGAGGCCAGGAGGCGCGGAAGGGCGGCCACGCACGCGGCGCCCTCGGGAGCGGCATAAATGCCCTCCTCGGAGGCCAGGGCGGCGCCGGCGTCGAGGATCCGCTCATCGCTCACCGCGACGGCGGCGCCGCCGCTCGCGCGCAGAATATCGAGGATCAGGAAATCGCCCAGCGGCTTGGGTACGCGCAGTCCCGCCGCGACGGTGCGGGCATCCTCCCAGAAGCGCGCGCGGGCCTGGTCTTCCTCGAATGCGCGCACGATGGGCTGGCAGCCCTCGGCCTGGACGGCGATCATCTTGGGCCGCCGCGATCCGATCCAGCCGAGCCGCTCCATCTCGTCAAAGGCCTTCCACATGCCGATGAGGCACATGCCTCCGCCGGCGGGACAGAGAATCGCGTCGGGCAATTCCCAATCCATCTGCTCCGCCACCTCGTAGCCCATGGTCTTCTTGCCTTCGACGCGGTAGGGCTCCTGGAGCGTGGAGACGTCGAACCAGTCCCCGGCGCCCGCGCGCTCCGCCAGCAGCCGGCCGCAATCGCCGATGAGCCCGTCCACCAGCGTCACCTCGGCGCCGTACGCCCGGCACTCCAGGTAGTTGGACTGCGGGACGTCCTTGGGCACGAAGATATGGGCTTCGATGCCGGCCGCGGCGGCGTAAGCGGCCAGGGCCCCGGCCGCGTTTCCGGCGGAGGCGATGGCGACTTTCCGAATCCCCAGCTCCACGCACATCGAAACCGCGCACGCCAGCCCGCGGGCCTTGAAGGACGCGGCCGGATGGAGTCCCTCGTCCTTGATCCACAGCGAATCGGCTCCCAAGCGCGCGCCCAGCCGGCGCGAACGCAGGAGCGGCGTCCACCCTTCGCCGAGCGACACCACGGCCTCTTCGGCGGGCGGCAGAACGGGGGCGTAGCGCCACATGCTGGCGGGCCCGCCGCGCACGTCCCGTCTCCTCCATCGCTGGCGGATCTTATCCAGGTCGTACCGCACCAGCAGCGGCCCGCCGCAGGCGCAAAGGTTGTTCTTCCGCCCCGCGTCGAGCCTGTTGTGACACAGACTGCATTCCAAGTGCGTCGCTATAGGCATTCAGTAGAAAGTCTAGCATCGGTCGCGGTGGGGCAGGCGGGGCAGGATGTGGGACAGGCGCTTCCGCCTGTCAACCCGAGCCGAGCTCGGTTCAAAGAGCGCCCAGGCAGACGATAGTGGTATCACAGTGTGGTATCATTTGGAAGTGGACCGGCATCACCGCACGCTTCGGGCGATCTTCGAGAAGCGCGCCAACGTTCCCTGGCCTGACATCGAAAAGATGCTGAGAAGCTTGGGGGCCGAACTGAGCGAGGGCCGAGGCTCACGGGTGCGGGTCGCCCTGAATGGCGTTCGCGCCGTCTTTCATCGGCCGCACCCGGAGAAGGAGACCGACCGCGGCGCGGTGGCAGCCATGCGGCGCTTCCTGGTGGAGGCCGGCATTGATGTTGAGGGAGAGGAAGATGACCTATAAAGGTTACGAGGGTATCGCCAAGTTCGACGAAGAGGCCGGGATGTTCACGGGCGAAGTGATCAACACGCGCGACGTCATCACGTTCCAGGGGAAATCCGTCGCGGAATTGAAGCGCGCGTTCGAGGCGTCCGTGGAGGACTACCTGGAGTTCTGTGCGTCGCGGGGTGAAGAGCCGGACAAGCCGTTCTCGGGTATGTTCACCGTGCGCATGCCGCCGGAGTTGCACCGCCGCGTGGCGTTGGAGGCCAGGCGCGGAGGGAAGAGCTTGAACGCGTATGTGGTGGGCCGTCTGAAGCCATCCAAGGGTGGGGTCAGGCTTTAGCCTGCCGCCGGGCTTCTGCCCGGCGTATCGTGTTCCCGCTAGAATATCTGTGTGCCACCAGGCAAGACGCCCGCCGCCCGATACGCCGAGTATTCGGGCCTGGCGCTGCTGCTTCCGGTCTCGACATTCGTCGGGTATCTGATCGGCTACTGGTTGGATAAGGCGTTCGGAACCACCTGGCTGCGGATCGTGTTTCTGATACTGGGGAGTGTGGGCGGGTTTGTCACGTTGATCCGCCAGATCATGCGGGATTCGCGGGATGACGGATCCTGAGGAGCTGACCTACGAGCGCGCCGCGGCGCGTATCGCCCGCATCACGGCCGCGCTGGGAGGGATGGGGACGGCCGTTGCGCTGGCCGGATGGGGCTGGCGGGCGGGCGCCGGTTTCCTGATCGGATCGCTGCTTTCGGGCGTGCAGTTCCTATGGCTGAAGGGGCTGGTGGACCGGCTCGGCAGCGGCAAAAAGCGCGGACGAAGCCTGAGGATGGCGCTGCGCTTCCTGACGCTGGCGGGCGCGGCGTATGTTATATTCAGGCTTATTCCTATTAATCCGGCGGCCGTTCTGGCCGGAATATTCGTTCTAACCGCTGCCGTTTTCGTCGAAGTGATATTCGAGATCGTCTATGCCCGAAAGTGAACTCTGGATCACCAAGCTTTTCAACGACTATCTGCCCGGGCTCGGGAACTTCTTCCTGGGGCTGATTCCGCCTTCCTGGGCGCACGCCGTCGGAATTCACCCGGGGCCTCGCCCGTGGGCGGATTTCATTGTCATGGAACTGCTGGTGGTGCTTTTGCTGGCTGCGATCTTTCCCATCGTGCAGTTCCGCCTTTCAGCCGACCGGCCCGGCAAGTTGCAGCAGACCTTCGAGCTGGTGTACGGGTTCGTATGCGGCCAGACCGACGAGCAGATGGGACCTGGCGGGAGCCGCTACACGCCGTTTTTCGGCACGATCTTCCTGTTTATCCTCATTTCGAACCTGATTGGCATTATTCCGTGTTTCGATTCGCCCACCAAGAACCCCTCGGTGACCGCCGGCTGCGCGGTGGCCACTTTTGTTTACTACAACGTGGTGGGCCTGCTGGCGATCGGTCCGTGGCGCACGTTCCTTCATTTTTGGGGTCCGCTGTGGTGGTTGGGGCCGCTCATGTTCCCCATCGAAATCATAAGCCACTGCGCGCGGATGCTCTCGCTTACCGTGCGTCTGTACGCTAACATGTTCGCCGGCGAGCAAGTCACCATGGTATTCCTCAACCTGACGAAGTTCCTGTTTCCCGTCATTTTCATGGGCCTGCACGTATTTGTGGGAGTTATCCAGGCCTACATTTTCATGCTGCTGGCCATGGTTTATGTGGGCGGGGCCGTGGCGCACGAACATTAATACCGGCTTTATTCCGCCTTGCAGCGTGAGCCCGGCCGCACGGTGACCGGGAACCACCTCCTGGGGCGAATCATCGAGGAGAATGAAATGACGAAGAAGTTGTTCTTGATTCTGGCGGTGCTGCTGATTGTGGGCTCTCCGCTGTGCGCGCAATCCCCGACCACTGGCACCCTGGCAGCCAATTATCACTGGGTAGCCATCAGCGCCTGCTTCGGCATGGCGATTGCTTCCGGCCTCTGCGGCCTGGCCCAGGGCAAAGCTATCGCCAGCGCGGTGGAAGGCATGGCCCGCAATCCCGGAGCCGCCAAGGCCATTCAGCTCGCCATGCTGATCGGTCTGGCGTTTGTCGAATCCCTCGCGTTGTATACCCTGCTGATCGTCTTCGTATTTGCCCATTAGTCGTGCGGGCCGGGGCCGGCGCGTGCTGGCCCCGGCCCGTTTCCTGGTCCACCGTACGTACTCATAAGCCTTTTGGTCCAGTACCTTTGCCTCGCAGCCGGATCTACCGGTCTATTGACCTTAATTGAGAGGCTGGTTAGCATTAGAGGCGACTCATGGAACAGCGAAGAACCCGGCGATTCAAACTGCAGTTGCCTCTCGCCATCACGCGTTCCGGTGCGGAACGCGTTGCGCTTGCTGGCCTGACCCGCAACATCAGCTCCAACGGGGTCCTGTTCACTGCCGGGCAGGCCCCGGACTTGAGCGGGCCCATCGAGTACGTGATTACGTTGAATCACGATGGCGGTCAGTCCGTAAGCCTGAGGTGTATCGGCAAAGTGGTGCGCGCCGAGCGCGTCGGAGCCGGTCACACCGAAGACGTACCCAACTACCAGGTGGCCGCCACCTTGGAGCGGTACGAGTTCGTGCGCGAGCGCTAGGGCTTAACCGCGTCCCGCCCCGGCGCTCGGCCGATCTTCCCCCTTGTGCGGGGTGCTGTCGCCGTAGTACTGTAGCAAAGAAAAGGCGAAAGCGTCCCATGAGTCTCCCGCTTGGCTTCCCCGACCTCCCCTTGGATTTGACGGTCTCCCGCAAGCCTTCGCTGGAGGCCGTGGTGGCCCGCTTTCGCGCGGCTCGCCAGGAGCCCGATTCCCCGGTGCGCGCCGTGCGCCATCAGCCCGCGAGCGAGGGCATCTTCGCCCAGATGCCGGCGGCGGTGGATCCGCGCCTGCGCGCGGCTCTCGAGCGGCGCGGCGTCACCAAGCTGTACTGCCACCAGGCAGAGGCCTTCGAGGCCCTCCGGGCGGGCCGCAACACGGTGATTGTCACCCCCACCGCCAGCGGCAAGACGCTGTGCTATAACCTGCCGATTTTGAACCAGGTGCTGGGCGACGCGGAGGCTCGCGCCATGTACCTGTTCCCCACCAAGGCCCTGGCCGAGGACCAGCTTCACGAGTTGCAGGGCGCGGTCGAGGAAACCGGCGCCGACCTGCGCGCCTTCACCTATGACGGCGACACTCCCCAGGACGCCCGCAAGGCCATTCGCCAGCGCGCCAACATCGTGCTCACCAACCCCGACATGCTGCATTCCGGGATTCTGCCGCACCACACCAAGTGGGCGCGCTATTTCGAGAACCTGCGCTACGTGGTGATCGACGAGCTGCACTATTATCGCGGGGTGTACGGCAGCCATCTGGCCAACCTGCTGCGCCGCCTCAAGAGGATCGCGGCGTTCTACGATTCCCACCCGCGGTTCATCTGCTGTTCGGCCACCATCGCCAACCCGCGCGAGCTGGCCGAGGCCCTCACCGGAGAGCCCTTCGAGTTGGTGGAGCGCAATGGAGCGCCGCGCGGGGAGAAATTCTTCATCTTCTACAATCCGCCGATCGTAAACCGCCAGCTCGGGATCCGCCGCAGCTATATTCACGAGACCCGGCGGGTGGCTGTGCAGTTCATCGAGCGCGACCTGCGGACGCTGGTGTTCGCCAACAACCGGCTGGCCACGGAAGTGCTGGTGACCTACTTGAAAGACGCCTTCGACCGCGGGCCACTTCCCAGCGACACGGTGCGCGGCTACCGCGGCGGCTATCTGCCCAAAGAGCGCCGCGAGATCGAGCGGAAGTTGCGTGACGGCGAAATCAAGGCCGTGGTGGCCACCAACGCGCTCGAGCTGGGAATCGACATCGGCTCGCTCGACGCGGTGGTGATGGCGGGCTATCCGGGGACGGTGGCTTCCACCTGGCAGCGCGCCGGACGTGCCGGCCGGCGCCAGTCCACATCGGCCGCAGTCATGGTGGCCTCCAGCGCGCCCCTGGACCAATACATGGTGGAGCATCCCGACTACTTCTTCGGCCAGTCCCCCGAGCATGCGTACATCAACCCCGAGAATCTGGAGATCCTGCTGGCGCACCTGAAATGCGCGGCCTTCGAACTGCCCCTTCGCGACGGCGAGAAATTCGGCCCACATGAGACCGGCGAGCTGTGCCGCTACCTGGAGGAATCGGGTTTCCTGCACCACTCCGCCGGCGCCTGGCACTGGATGTCGGACAGCTATCCCGCCGATGCCACCAGCCTGCGCTCCGTCACCAGCGACAACTTCGTGGTGGTGGATATCACCGGCGAGGCGAAGGTCATCGCCGAGGTGTCTTTCCCCACCGCGCTCACCAGCCTGCACGAGAAAGCCATCTACCTGCACGAAGCGCGGCAGTATCACGTGGAGCGCTTCGACTACGACGAGCGCAAGGCGTACGTGAAGCGGGTGGATTGCGACTACTACACCGACGCCATCGACTACACCCAGGTGAAGGCTCTGGAGGAGTTTGAGAGTGAAGCCCTGGCGGGCGCGCGCCGAACCCATGGCGATGTGCGCGTCACCCGCCAGATTGTGGGCTTCAAGAAGATCAAGTTCTACACCATGGAAAACGTGGGCGCGGGGAAGCTCAACATGCCCGAGCAGGAGATGCACACCACGGCCTTCTGGCTGCACTTCCCGGCCGCCTTCCTGGGACGTCTCTCCGAGTTCACGCCCACCGAGATACAGAGTGGCATCGGCGGCCTGGGCAACGCCCTGCGCACGGTGGCCGCGCTGCTGCTGATGTGCGACCCGCGCGACCTGGGCGTGGCGCTGAGCGAGGCGACCTCCGGCGGTCTCGAGACCTTCGAGCCGAACCTGTACCTTTTCGACAATTATCCCGGCGGCGTGGGCCAGAGCGCCCCGCTCTACCGCCTGGCGCCGCAACTGTTGAAGCAGACCGCCGGCCTGCTGGACGCCTGCGCGTGCGACGCGGGCTGCCCTTCGTGCGTGGGCCCGCCGGGCGAACTGGGCGAGCGCGGCAAGCAAGCGGCACGGCGGATATTGGCGGAGTTGATGGGGTGAGCCCTATGGCGCCCGTCAGGCTAAGATCAAGCGTCGTCCCTTAGGCTCTGGAATGGGATCGCCGAACTCCTTGGCGGTGTCGAGCCAAAGCCGAATTGCATCCAGCGCATTGCTGAGGGCGCCTTCTTGAGTGGCACCATGCGCCATGCACCCAGGAAGTTCCGGCGCTTCCGCGACGAACGCCTCGTCTTCGTCGCTCCAGTAAATGATGACTTCGTACTTGGTCATGGTTTGGAACTCAGCTTAGCCTTCAGAATCACCGACCGGACTTGTCTCACCTGGTACGGCTTCGCCTGGGCGCCCTCCTTCTGCAGGTTGATCATCTCTTCGATGCCGCTCTTCCGGAACAGATGATGGCTTCCCCGCACGCGACTCTCGAAACCCAGGCTCTCGAGCAACTGGCACAAATCGTCAAAACGGATGGCCGCGTCGGCGGCGCCGCTGAGAAGCCGTCGAAGTGTCTTCTCAGCTCCCATAACGACATTCTACACGGTCACTGAACCAGCCGGTACTCGATCTTGCGCAGCCCCGCCGTGGTGCCGTAGGAGGCGATGCCGAAGGGCTTCGAAAGCTCGATTTCGCCGAAGCGCAGGCCGATCGTCCAGTTCCCCAGCTCCAGGTAGATGACCTGCTCTTCGTCGATCCACGCCGCGATGTACCGGTCCGTCACCCGCAGCCGGAGCGCATACCAGCGGCCCTTCTCGAACTCACGGGTGAAGCTGGTTTCGTTCTCCGAGGCGTCCATCTCGTTCAGGCTCGAAAGGCCCACCACCTGGCCTCCCCAGCCTCCGTTGATCCAGGTGCAAAAGGAATCCCCCACCGGAAAGGTAATGCCGGCGAAGAAATCAGACCCCTGTATCCGGGACGCCTCCAGGCGAACTTCGTAATTCGACGTGGGAAGCTTGCCGGTCCAGTTGACGCCAGTCATATATCCGGAGCCGAGCACGATGGTTCCATTCTCGACGCGCACCGCGCCGTGCCCGGTAAATGGCGTCTCCTTCCAGCCGTCCAGGGACTTGCCGTCGAACATCGGCCGCCACTCGCCGTCGGGCGCGCCCGGCTTGGCTTCCTGACCGGCGGCGCTCACGGCCGCGAAAAAGACGGCCGCGGCGAGCCAGCGCGTTTTGGCGCAGATCATAAATCAATTATTGGGGACGGCGATCCCAGGTTCAACTGCCTGCGCGCCGCGCCGTGTTTCCTCAGACCGCGTGAAGCGGGAGGACTTCGGATTGGATCTTCGCCTCCCATTCGTCGCGCGCGGTTTCCAGGTCATACTGAGCCTGCATGTTGATCCAATAGTCCGGCGTGGTGTTGAGGTAGCGAGCCAGACGTAACGCCGTCTCACCGGTGATCCCCCGCTGCCCGGCCACGATGCCGGAAATCCGGTTGGCCGGCACGTGCAGCGCCTGGGCCAGACGATTCATGCTGAGGCCCAGATCGTCCAGCGTTTCCTTGAGGATTTCTCCCGGGTGAATGGGCGGCGCCTTGCGGACCATGGCGCTTCTCCTAGCGGTATTGTTTGGTGATTTCGACGTCATGGGGACCATCTTCGCCGCGGCGCCGAGGCGATGTTCGCGAATTCCGCTCCGTTCTTGCGCAGGAGAACGTCCGGATCATGCATCGAGGATATCCGATTGTACGTTGTATGTCAAACGTACAAGCCACGAGAATCAACGGAAATGCGCCTGCCCCGTCCTTCCTAGAATGCCGGCGAAGACTATTTTGATCGAAACCGCGTCAACTATACGGCACAGGATTTGGCTTTCGTGAAGGAGAAGCGTGAAAAAGGCCATCCAGCGCCGGCGCCTAGACCTGGAGATGGAGCTAAAGAAACGAATCGAGGAAACCATGAGAAATCGCTGCTCTCTCAGGCTGAACTTCGCGAAGAAACTGCTCTTGGCCGCTGCGGGAATGTTGGTCGCGCCGGCGCCGCTCATTGTCGGCTTGGCAAGAGCACAGACCAACACGAAGCCCACATTCGAGGTGGCCTCGCTCAGGGAAGTTCGAGCCGGGGACGTTGTACCTCTGAACGCATTCCCACGCCGGACCGGAGGGAAATTTGGATGGAATACGTCTCTAGGCCGCCTAGCATGTTACGCCTACCACCTCCCCTACTGGCGCATCTCGGGATTCGACAAGGATCGATCTTTCTACACAGTTGTCGCGACCATGGACGCCTCCGCCACTGAAGATCAGGTCCGTCTCATGTTGCAGGCGCTTATGGTAGACCGGCTCAAGATCGTGTCCCACAGGGTGACTAAAGAGTTCCAGGGTTATGCGCTGGTCGTGGCAAAAGGCGGGCCGAAACTCAAAACTGCCAACGGGCGCGGCGAAGCGCCTCCTATGCCGGAATATCGGCGAGGAACGCCTTTTGCGCCCTTTGAAGGCCGCATTATTAGCGAATCGGCGGGCGTCGGCACGTCGGCGATTTTGGGCCGCGGCGTTTCTACCTCGCAGTTGGCGGACGAGCTCTCGGAGAACCTGGGCACGTTCGTGCTGGACCGGACTGGGCTGACCGGAAAGTACTATTTCGGTTTCACATTCCTGTCGATCAACCGCCCTAGCGATGACGCGGAGGCCGCCTCAATCTTCTCGGTTCTACCGGACGAACTGGGCCTGAAACTGGAGACGCAGAAAGGCCCCGTCGAAATTCTGGTCGTCGATCATTTCGAGAGGCCTTCCGAGAATTGACGGATGATGAGATCGCCAATGGGTCGAGCTGTCGTCCATCCCGGCGTCGTCCGACATGAGGCCATTTGGCCAGAAGAAAGAACCTGTCAGTGATGGAATCGATCACTCGGTCGGCAATCTCGACGCTGTCGCTCTGGCCGGCGATGTAGTACCAGATGTCGTCCAGCTCGGTTTCAACTTCCGGCGCGAGACGATGCGCCATCAGAGACGCTGCCGCTCCGCCGCCAGGCGGGCGCGTCCGCGCTGCTTCACCTCCGCGGCGAGGTCGCGCATGGATAGCTCCGCGATGATTCGCCCGTTACCCCGGGCGAGAGAGGCCTCGGCCCGATCGACAGCGGCGAGAATCTCCGCGCGGGTGCGCTCCCGCTCTTCCCAGAAGGCTAGGGCTTCCCTTACCGCATCTTCTTCGCGACTAAGCCGCCCGCTCGCGATGGCTTGACGGACAAACGCTTCCTGGTCGGAGGTGAGCTGTACGTCCATTGTCTCCAGGGTACGGCAAACCATGCAGGGAGGCAAGTTCTCGCTGAGACGAAGCCTCCGTTCAAAGCGGCCGCTCCCGCTCTTCCAGCGCATCCGCCAGCGGCAGTCCCCGCGCGGCGGGCCACGGCGGTGGATCCCGCCGTAGCCCCGCGGTGCGAGTAAACGCGTCGACCTAATGTCACAAAGCGAAAGAGGGAAAAGCGAATCAAGCCAGCCGGGAACTCAATCCATGGCGCAGCGCATGCCGAGCTTGTTGCCACGGTGGCCGATCTCGACGGTGTCGCGGTGCGACGCGCGCACGGACCTGGCGCCGGTGCCCCACGAACCGCCCTTCGGCTCTTTAAGCGTGCCGCTTGGGGGCCCGGTAGGGTCGATCCGCGGGCCGGAGGAATACTTCTCGTACCAGTCCGCCACCCATTGCCACGAGTTGCCGATCATGTCGTACAGCCCGAAGGCATTGGGCTCCTTCTGCGCCACTTCGTGGGATGCGCCGCCGCTGTTACCGTTGTGCCAGGCGATGTCATCGAGCTTGCCGTAGCGGGCCTCCGTGGAACCGGCCCGCGCCGCATACTCATACTCCGCTTCGGTGGGCAGCCGCCCTCCGATGGCCATGCAGTATGCCCTGGCTTCGTCCCAATCCACCTCCTCGACGGGAAAATTGGGGCCTTTGTGCGCGGCCGGGTTGTTTCCCGTCACGCGCTCATAAGCTTGCTGGGTGACGGAGGTCTGCCCCAGCCAAAAACCCTTGGTGAGGGTGACCTCGTGGGCCGGCTTCTCATCGTCGCCGCACTCCGTATCTCCCGGCGAACAGCCCATCATGAACTTCCCCGGCGGAATCCAAACGTAGGTCAGCCCGTCCTTCGGATTCACCTTCTTCGCTCCCGCCGCGACGGCGCCCCGCGGCTCCTGGGCCCAAAGTCCCGCGGCCGCGCACGCCATCAGCAGCACGCCAATTGTTCGCATCGTTTTCTCCCGGATGCTATTTATAACACGGCTTGCGGGCCGCGGAGGCGCGATGCTGCAACAGACCCGATGAGCGACGTTCTCTCCGACAGGCGCTGCCGATGTTGAAGCGCACGGAGCTGGTTCCCGCGTGAAAAGCCCGCCGCCTCACCGCTGAGATGCTACAATTCGGCTGCGAATGACTCTCCCGGCCGAAAAGCGAGATTCCAGCCTCATGCGGGCGATGTTCCACCAGATCGCCCCCCGATACGATTTCATTACGCGGGTTTTTTCTTACGGTATGGACACCCGCTGGAAGCGCGCCCTCATAAAGGAGGCGCGCCTCCCGGACAAGCCGCTGGTGCTCGACCTGGCTTCCGGAACGGGTGATTTTTCCCTCCTGGTTCGCGGCCAGTACCCCGGCGCCAGGCCCGTGGCGACGGACCTGACCGAGCGCATGCTGACGCTCGCGCGCCAGCGCGGCGTCGAGTTGGCCGTCTGTACCGACGCCTCCCTTCTTCCTTTCCCCGACGGCGTCTTCGACTGCGTTTCGGTCGGCTACGGGTTGCGCAATTTCCCGAACCTGGAAAAGGCGGCCGCCGAAATCGCGCGCGTCACCCGTCCGGGCGGAGTGTTCGCATCGCTCGATTTCTTCCTTCCCGCGAACACCCTCTGGCGGACCCTCTACCTGGGCTATCTCTATGCGCAGGGCGCCTTCTGGGGCCTGCTGCTTCACGGGCGCGCGCGCACGTATACTTATATTCCGGATTCGCTCCGATCCTTCGTTTCCATCGATGAGTTTTCGCGGCTGCTGCGCGCCACCGGTTACCGGCGCGTCAGCCAGCGCGGTTTCCTGATGGGCGGAATCGGGCTGCACTGGGCCGCCAAGGAAGAACAATGAAAGACCGGCTTCGCGCGTCGGACTACCGTTTCATGGCCGTGTGCCTGGCCCTGCTGGGCGGCTCCGTCTGGTTCTCCGCGCGCAACTTCTACCGCGCCTTTCCCGAGGCCTCCATCGATTTCCGCGTGAATCGCGCCGACGCCGAAACGCTGGCCGCGCGTTTTCTCGAGCAGCGGCGCTACGCCGTGGACGGCTACCGGCAGGCCTCGCGTTTCGATTTCGACGACCAGGCCAAGACCTTCCTCGAGCGGGAAGCCGGCCTGGAACGCGCCAACCGCATCATGGGGACGCGGGTGCGCTTGTGGCGCTGGAGCTATCGCTGGTTCCGCCCGCTTCAGAAAGAAGAGTTCCGCGTCGATATCACCCCGGCCGGCGAGTTCGTGGGCTTTGAGCACGAGATCGCCGAGGAAACGCCGCGCCCGGCCATCGACGCCGCCCCGGCGCGCGCGCTGGCCGAAGATTTTCTGCGCGCCGCGCTCCACCGCGATCCGGCGTCCATGGAATTCGTCGAGGCGTCCGAAGTGGCGCGGCCCGCGCGCGTGGATCGCGTCTACACCTGGAAGGAGCGCGATCTCATCCCCGGCGAAGACCGCCGAGGCTACTTGCGCGACGCCGCCAACCGCATGGAGGTGACGCTCCACGGCGACGAGGTGGCCGGCTACCGCGAGTACCTCAAAATTCCCGAGCGGTGGGAGCGCGACTACCAGCGCCTGCGCTCCAAGAACGACATAGCCACCTATGTGGACATGGCCTTTCTGGCGGTGCTGCTGGTGGGACTGGTTGTCGTCATCGTGACGCGGGTGCGCGGGCAGAACGTACGCTGGCGCCTGGCGGCGGGCATCGGCATAGCCGGCGCCGCGCTCTCGTTTCTGGCGGCCCTCAATGAGTTTCCGTTGCAGGAGTTCTCATATCTCACCACCGATTCGTACGCCAGTTTCCTTTCACGAGAGGTATTGCAGGCCCTCCTGGCTGCCCTTGGTTATGGCGGCTTTCTGTTCGTGCTCACGGCGGGCGCCGAACCGCTCTACCGCGCCGCGTTCGGTGGCCACATCTCGTTGGGGAACCTGTTCCACCCGCGCGGACTGCGCACCAAGCGCTTCTTTCTGGGCGCCATTCTCGGACTTTCTCTCACCGGCGTTTTCGTGGCCTACCAGACCGCGTTCTATCTCATCGCCTACCGCTTCGGCGCCTGGTCTCCGGCCGACGTTCCTTACAGCGACCTCTTAAACACGAACTTTCCGTGGCTCTTCGTTTTGTTTGGCGGCTTTTTCCCCGCGGTTTCGGAAGAGTTTCTGTTCCGCATGTTCGCCATTCCGTTTCTGCGGAAGATTACGCGCTGGCTGCCGGCGGCGGTGGTTCTGGCGGCGTTCATCTGGGGATTCGGACACTCCGGCTATGCCCAGCAGCCTTTCTACATTCGCGGCGTGGAAGTGGGAGTCGGCGGCGTGGCGCTGGGCTTGGTGATGCTGCGCTGGGGAATCCTGCCTACCCTGGTGTGGCACTACTCGGTGGACGCCATGTACAGCGCCATGCTGCTGCTGCGCTCGCACAGCCTGTACTTCCGGCTTTCCGGGGCTGCGGCGGCGGGAATCGTGGCGCTGCCCGTGCTGGTTGCGCTGGCGGCCTATTGGGTGGGTGGCGGCTTCCTCCCGGAAACCGGCCTGCTCAACGGCGACCAGCCCGGTCCCGCTCCCGAACCGGCCGCCGAGGCGGCGCCGGACGCCACTGCGGCGGGCTATGCGCCCATGTCCAACCGCCGGCGGCTGACGGCGGTCGGGCTGGCGCTGGCCTGCCTGCTTGCGCTGCTGCTGCCCGGCAGCCGCTTTGGCGAATCTCCGCGATACAAGCTGACGGCCGGGCAAGCTCGCGCCTCCGCGGACGCGTTCCTGAAGGCCCAGGGTTTCAACGCCGCCGCCTTCCAGCACGTGGCGTACCCCGGGACGCACCTGGGCGGCGACGATAGCCTGGCGCTCAAGTATTTTCTCGAACGCCGTTCGGTGGCCGCCGCCTCGGCCCTATTCGAGCGCTACCGGCCGGTGCGGTACTGGGCGGTGCGCTATTTCAAGCCGCTGGAGCGGGAGGAGGCGCTGGTGGCGGTGGATCCCGAAAGCGGCAAAGTCACCGGGTTCCAACACGCTCTTCCCGAGGATGCCCCCGGCGCGGACCTTTCCGCCGAAGCCGCGCGCCAGATTGCCGCAGCCTTCGCCGCCGGCCAGGGCTTGGACGCCGGCGCCATGGACCTGAAAGAGAGCAACTCGGAGAAGCGCAAAGCGCGCCGCGACTACACGGTGGTCTGGGAAGCCCGCCCCGGCGACGCGCGCAATGTGGAGGACGCGCGCTACCGCGTGGAAATCGTGGTGGCCGGCGATCGCGTGACCGCGGAGCGCGCCTTCTGGAAACTGCCGGAGGCCTGGACCCGCGATCACGATCGCCAGAACGCGCTCTCCGTCCTGCTCCTGACGCTGCGCATCGCGGCCATCTCCGGCGCCGTGGTGTGGGCCTTGTGGCTGCTGATTCAGAATATCCGCAAAGGGCTGGTCCGCTGGCGCACGGTTCTCATGGTGGCCGCCGTCGCGGCTGTGCTGTCCGCCGTGGGCATGCTGCTGAGCTTCCGCGTGTCGATGCTCCAGAATTACAATACCGAGATGCCCATGGACACTTACGCGATCATCATGTACCTGGGGATCGCCGTGACGGCGCTTTTCGCCTTCGGCATGATGAGCGGGGCCGCGGCGTTTCTCACCTCGTTCTTTCCGGACAGCCTGGCCGCCCTGCGCGCAGTCAACCGGCGGCGGATGGGTCTGGACGCGCTGACCGCGCTGGCCGTGGCGGCCGGCTTGTTCCTGGCGCTGGGCCATTTTCACGCCTTTCTGGCCCGCCTGTTCCCCGCGCAGTCGCTCTTATCCGTGGGAGTCTCCGACTTGATCGTGAGCCCGGCGCCGGCCCTCTCCGCGCTGGCCCGCGTGGCCGCCACCGTGCTGACGGGCGCGGCCGGGCTGGCTCTCATCGCCATCCTGATCCGAAGGATTCCCAGGCGCTGGATGCTCGCGCCGCTCGCCCTTATCGCCGTCTTTGCAGTGGTCTCATCGGACGCGCACACGCCTGGCGAGTTGGCGCTCGAATACGGAAGCGCCTGCGCGGCATTGGCGGGCATGATCCTGCTCTGCCGCTGGTTCGCCCGCGACAATTACCTGGCATATGCTCTGATCCTCTTGGCCGCCGCGTTGCGGGGGCCGGTCGGGGAACTGTTGGGAACGGCGAACCCCGTGCTCCAAATGCAGGGCTGGCTGGTAGCCGCCGCCCTGGCGTTGGCGGTGGTCTGGGCGGTCTATCCGGCCTTCGCGCGCCCCATTGAGCCGCTCCCCGGCTATGACCGCGCTGGGGTCGGAGATTAGGCCTTGTGGGCGCCCTCTGGGCCCGGCTTAATAACCGAGCCGCGACCGTCGGGGAGCGGTTGGTGTGGTTGTTTCATTTCAGGTAGTCAAGGGAGGTAATTATGAGACTTCGAGTTCTGTCTGGCTGCATGTTCATCTGTTCTCTCGCCGTCGCCGCGGACATTCCGCACTTGCAGAAGCAGGGGACGGCCACTCAACTGATCGTGGACGGCAAGCCGTTCCTGGCGCTGGCGGGGGAACTGCACAACAGCAGCGCCACTAGTCTCGAGTACATGAAGCCGGTTTGGCCGAAACTCGCGGCGGCAAGACTCAACACCGTCCTGGCGGGCGTTTCCTGGAACCAGATCGAACCCCAGGAAGGCAAGTTCGATTTCAGCGTGCTGGACGGCGTGATCCGTGGCGCCCGGAGCGCCAACCTGCATCTTGTGCTCCTGTGGTTCGCGAGCTGGAAGAACTCTACCTCCAGCTACGCGCCCGATTGGGTGAAAAGGGATTTCAAGCGCTTCCCGCGCATCCAGATACAGGGGGGACAGAGCCTCGAACTCCTTTCCCCGTTCAGCGACGCCAACCGGGACGCCGATGCTCGCGCGTGCGCCGCCCTGATGCGGCACATAAAGGAAGTGGATGGCGAGCAGCACACGGTCCTCATGATCCAGGTGGAGAACGAGATGAACGTGCACAGGGACTCCCGCGACCGTTCGCCCGTGGCCAATCGGGCCTACGCGGGGCCTGTGCCGAAAGCGCTGATGGACTACCTTCAGAAGCAGAAGAATGAGCTGCTGCCCGAGGTTCGCCAGGTGTGGCAGACGGCTGGGTCCAAGACCTCCGGAACCTGGGAAGAGGTGTTCGGGAAGGGCGTCGCAACCGATCAGCTCTTCATGGCCTGGTACTTTGCGCGCTACGTCGACCGGGTGGCCGAGGCGGGCAAAGCCGAATACCCGCTGCCGATGTACGTGAACGGATGGATGTCCGGATTCGGGGGGAAGAGCCATACCGGGGATGCGCTAACGCCCGAAAGAGTGAACAGCGGCGGCCCCGAGGCCCACCTGCTGGAGGTCTGGCAAGCCGGGGCACCGCACATCGATATCGTCTCGGGCGACATGTACAGTTGGTTTGTCGAGTCTTGCGCCATGTACGCCCGATCCGGGAACCCGATTTTCATACCCGAGACGCAGGGTGGGCAGGAAGGCTCGATGCGGGCGCTTTTCGCCTTCGGACGCTACGACGCCATCGGCTTCTCCCCTTTCGGAGTCGACGGGTCCAGGGCGCCGGACGCCGACTTTAGCGGCAGCTACGACATCCTCACGCAATTGGCGCCCCTGATTGTGGCCCACCAGGGCAAAGGCACGATGTCCGCCGTCTTCCTCGGCCCCAAAGACCCGCCGCAAAAGGTCCGCGTGGGGAATTACACCGTGACGGCCTCGTATAGCCAGCCCCGAAGGCCGGCGCCGCAGGCGCCGCAGGAAGCCCAGCCCTTCGCGGGGGCCATTTTCATCGCCGCCGGTCCCGACGAGTACTATGTGGCCGGCAGGGGCGTCAGCGTCACATTTTCCCCAAGCACGCCAGGGCCTCCGGTGGCCGGACTCGGCACGGTGGAAGAAGGCAACTTCGTAAACGGCCGCTGGGTCCCCGGACGCCAGCTTGCCGGCGACGAAACCGAGCAGGGAGACAATCTCTCCTTCCGAAGCCTGGGCATCCAGCGCGTCACGCTGTACCGCTTCGAATGAGCGCGGGCAGGCAAGAAGAGTATCGCAAAAATGCCGCCCTGGCGCTTGGTTATGCCATGGTCGGCCACCACCGGTTTCCGGACGCTCTCACCGCGGGAGTGAGAAACTTCCGCCAGCATGGCGCAGCAGACGCGAACGCCTCCCCCGAGCCGCGCCAAGCAGCCCGTAAAGCGTTTTATGATCGGAACAGCGGCGTATGTCAGATGGGCTCAGTCTCTGCATGATTGTGAAAAACGAAGAATGCAATCTTCCCGAGTGCCTCGATTCGGTGCGAGGACTGGCCCGCGAGTTCATCGTCGTCGACACTGGCTCGACCGATGCCACGCCGCGCATCGCGGCCCGCTGCGGCGCGGAAGTGATCCCGTTCGATTTCACGGTCGTGGATTTCGCGGCCGCCCGCAATCGCGCCATCGCGTGCGCCAGCGGCCGCTGGATCTTGATGCTCGACGCGGATGAGAGACTCGATCGGTCCAGCGCCCCGATGATCGAGAAGCTCGTCGCCACGGACGAAAACCTGGGCTACTTCCTGGAGCGCCACAACCACTCTTCCGATACCGAGACTCCGCTCCGCGATTACGTAGTCCGGCTCTTTCCCAACCGGCCGAATTACCGCTACCGCGGCCGCGTTCATGAGACCGTCGACGCTTCGATTCTGGCTGGAGGCGGGCGCCTGCTCCAGACCGGCATCCGCATCCATCACTTCTTTGCTTCGGACCGCGACGCGCGGCGCCGCAAGAACCACTGGTACATCGGGATACTCAAGGAGGAAATCGCCGCCGACCCCGGCGACTACTCGCGGCTCGATTTTCTCGCCTCGGAATATCACCAGCTCGAAATGTTCGACGAAGCCACCGAAATCGCCGAGCGCCTCGCCCGCCTGAGGCCCCTGGACCCCAGGGCGCATTTGTTCGCGGGCGTGTATCACTTGCTCTACAAGCCCGATTGGCCGCGGGCGCGCGCCGATTTCAATCAGGCCCTGAAGCTTCGCCCGGACTACCCCGAAGTCCAATCGTTCTTGCAGCTCCTCGACGAGCGGGAGCGCGTCCAATGCCCGCCTTAGCCGTCGGCCACGCGCTATAATTCTCTTCGCCGGAGGGCTGGTAGTGGCGCCGCTCCCATGGGGATTGCCTGGATCGGAGGAACATCGAATATGAGAACCCGTCGCATGTTCAGCTTTGGTTTGTCGCTGGCCCTGGCTGCATTCGCCGCCCACGCGCAAGGACGCGCAGGGCGCGGAGGACGCGGCGACGCAGCCGAACAGTCGACCGCGCCGGCTCCATCCCGCACCGTGCCTCCGCCGGAAGAAAAGTCTTCCGTCACCCATCACAGCATTCGCATCGATGGACAGGAGATCCAGTACACCGCTACCGCGGCTACCTACGTCCTCAAGTCCGATGACGGCTCGCCCAAAGCCAGCATGTTCTTCGTGGCATACACAAAGGACGACGTCGCCGACCTCGCCCGGCGTCCCGTCTCCTTCATTTACAACGGCGGCCCCGGCTCCGCATCCTGCTTCACCCACATGGGCCTCGGTCCGAAACGCATCGTCCTTACCGACGACGGACATGGCATAGCCGCGCCGTATTCCATCGTCGACAATGAGAGCACGTTTCTCGACGCCACCGACATGGTGTTCGTGGACGCTGTTTCCACCGGCTACAGCCGGCCGGCTCCCGGCGAGGCGCCGGCGCAGTTCTACGGTCTGGTGAACGATGCCACCTGGTTCTCGGATTTCATTTGCCAGTATCTGGTCCGCAACGATCGCTGGGCCTCGCCCAAGTACCTCATCGGCGAAAGCTATGGGACCACCCGTTCGGCCCAATTGTCGAGCGTCCTGCAACAGCGCCACCAGATCTATCTGAACGGCGTCGCGCTGCTGTCCTCGGTGGCATTCGGCAGTTTCGGCGCCGACGACCAGTTCCGGTTCTTCCTTCCCACCTTCGCCACCACGGCTTGGTATCATCACCTCCTGCCGCCCGATCTGCAAAACGAGAACATCGAATTCGTGGCTCAAGCGGCGCGTCAGTTCGCTCACGGAGAGTACGCCGAGGCCCTGGAAAAGGGCGACGAGCTGCCCCCGGCCGAGCGCCGGAAAGTGGTCGAGGATCTGGCCCGCTTTACTGGTCTTTCCAGCAAGTACATCGAGGAAACCAATCTCCGCGTCAGCCCGCAGCGATGGTTCAAGGAGCTGCTGCGCGACAAACGCCTCACCGTCGGCCGCCTGGATTCCCGTTTTACGGGCATGGACTACGACGCCGCCGGCGGGGGCAACGAATACGACGCCAGCGAGGCCTCTTATGAAGGCGCTTATGCCGCCATGTTCCAGGATTATGCCCGCCGCGAGTTGAAGTGGAACACCGATATGTTCTACACCATCACCGCGCGCGTGCAGCCCTGGGATGAGGGCCGGCCCGGGCAACCGGCGGAAGCCCTGCGCTCGGCCATGACCCAGCAAGGCGCCCTGAAAGTCCTGGTGATTTGCGGCTACTACGACGTAGCGACTCCATTCAACGGCATCGAGCAGACCGTCTCGCACATGAGCCTGGAGCCCTCCATTCGCAAGAACGTCAGCTTTGCGTATTACGAAGGCGGCCACATGATGTACATCGACAAGAAGGCCCGCGAAAAGCTGCACAAAGATGTGGACGCCTTCGTCAATGCAGCCTACCAGGCCGCGGGCAGGTAGTGGGATAAGGCTCCCGCCTTGTCAATCCGAGCGAAGCTCGGACTCGCGTCGCCCGGACAGCGGGTCGAAGATGGCGAGGTGGGAACACACGATCGGTTTCCGTCGCCTGTCATCCCCCAGTTACTTCTTCGCCTTCACGCTGGGGCTGTCGTCGGCCTTCAAATCCGCTCCCTAACGGTCGCGGCTCGCCACACTCTTATGGCGCCGCGACCGTCAGGGAGCGGTCGAAGGGGGCATGTTGTCGGGGCCCCGCGCCTTCCCTGCTTACTTCTTCGCCTTCACGCTGGGCGCGTCGTCGGCCTTCAGATCGCCGAGCGCGTATTGCATGCCCGCCAGCACGTGCTCCAACATCGGCTTGATGGCGTAGATTCTCTCGTCGTGACCGTGGGCTTCGTAGAACACTCGGCCCTTGCCCTCGCGGTGGATCCAGCTCAGACCGTAATCGTGGTCGGCGCGCGGAAAGTCCTCCTTGGCTTTATCGGCGGCGCTCATCTTGTCGTAATCGATGCTCGTCAGGATGTGCAGGTTCGTGCGCGACCAGGTGTCCATGCCGAACGTATAGGTCTCGTCGTGGATCTCGAATTCCTGGCCGTGAAACATCGACGTGACCGGGCTCTTGGGATCGTCGATCTTGGTGGTGATGAGCTGCGGGTCCAACCAGTGGAACTTGAAGAAGCCGCCGATCATTTTGTTGAACTCGGGCCACGTGCCCACTTGCGTGTCACGGCCCTGTTGGGGGCCGCGGCCGCCGCCGGCCGGGGCCGCGGGCATCAGCGTCGCGAACCGCGCCACGAAATCCTGCTGGCTCACCTTGCCGGCCTTCTCCGTGTCGAGTTTATCGAACCAGGCATCCGCCAGCGCGCTCAACTCGTCCCGGCTGAGCTTCCGGTCGCCGTTCTTGTCGCCGGCGGCCAGCATCTGCGCCGCAAGCTGCCCCCCCGCCCCGCTCCCGCTCGAACGATGGTAGGAATCGGCGGCGGCGTGAATCCCCGCCAGACCCTTGCCGGATCTCACAAATTCGAGCAACGCCTCTTTGCGAGCATCCGTCACGGACGGATCGTTCGGATCGTCCAGGAAGTTTCCCGTGGTGTTGTCCAGAAACACCAGATCGTAGTCCTTCAGATTCTGCGTGGAGATGGCGGCCGGATCGTAGGTCACCGTGGTGGACCAGGCGCCGGTCTTGACGCCGATGGCTTCCACGGTCTTGGCCGCCAGCGGGATGCACGAGTGCACGTAGCCGTTGGCCTTGGCCAGCACCAGCACCTTGCGCGGCTTCTTCGGCTTGGCCGGCGCCTTGTCGGGCAACGCGGCCATCATCTTCTCTACATCGGCCGGCTTTGCAACCGTGGGTTGCGGCGGGGTGGCCCGTCCGCCGCCGCCGGCCGGAGCCGCGGGCTGCGGCAATGCGGCGCTCACCGCGGCCGCAAGCTGATCGAGCGTCACCGAGCCGGTCTTGGCGGCATCGCCGTCGGACAGCCACTTGGCAAAAACCGCCTTCAACTCGTCGCGGGTGACAAACCCGTCTTTGTTCGCGTCGGCCGCTGTGAAGACGCCCGCGGCCGGCCCTCCGCGTCCGCCGCCGCGCCCGCCCGGAGCGGCCTGCTGGCCCGCCGCCGGAGCCTGCTGCGCCTCCAGCGAGAGCAGCGCGCCCGCGCACAATGCCACCACGCAAACGCCAAGTAGCGGCGCAACTGTCGAGTACTTGAAAGGCATGATTCCTCCTCTGCGGCGCCGTCCCGCCGCCCTAGCCGTGCGACCACCATCTTTCCTCAAGTGGACTCCACATAATATCAGCTATCGGCTTTCGGCCATCACGCAAATAGGGCCGGCAGTAGAAATCCACTGCCGGCCCCACTCACCAATCCTGATCTGAAAGCTCCTTACGCCAGGGAGAGTATCCCTTCCGCCTCGCCTTCTTCCGCCAGCTTCTGCATCAGCAGCGAGCCGTACTCGAAACCTTTGTCGAAAGCTTCGAGGTTCAGCGCCTGCATGGCCGGAGGCACCGAATCCGCCACGGCTTGGCGCAGCGCGCCGGGGTCGAGCAGCGCGGTCACCGCTCCGAAGAAGCCCACCATCACGATGTTGAGCACCACCTTGCGTCCAAGCTGTTCGGCCAGGCGGGTGGCTGGAACCGCGTAGATGCGCGCGCCGGAAGCCTGGTCCACCCGCACCAGGTCCTGTTCCACAATCAGGACGCCGCCGGGTTTCAACTGCGGGGCGAAGCGCGTGTACGCCTCCTGCGACATCACTACCAGCACGTCCGGCTGCGCCACATACGGGTAGAGAATGGGATCGGCGGAGAGGATCACCTGGGCGCTCGACGACCCGCCGCGCGCCTCCGGCCCGAAGGCCTGGGTCATGGTGGCGTAGCCGCCCTCGAAGATGGCCGCTGCTTTGCCGATCACCGCCGCGGCCAGAATCACGCCCTGCCCGCCGAACCCCGCGATGCGAATTTCGCTCAACATCCGCTGCATATCACCTCCGGCTCGGCATAACGGTCGCCCAGCGTCTCGGTCATCTGCTCGCGCAGAAGGTCCAGATAGGCGGGCCGCTCGCGGTCCACGAATTTGCCCACCACGATTTCGCCGGTCTTCGAGAGCGCGCATTCGCCGGTGGGGGCGCCGTTGCGGATCTTGCTCATTCGTTTGTAGTCCTTCATGGCGTCCAGGCCGTCGCCCATCTTGTTGCGCCGCTGGTACAGGGTGGGGCAGGGCGAGAGCACCTCGATGAAGCAGAAGCCCTTGCGGGCCAGGACTTCCTGCATGGAGCGCGCGAGCTGTTTGACGTGGAACGTGGTCCAGCGCGCCACGTAAGACGCTCCGGCGGCTTCGGCCAGCGCCACCAGGTTGAAGGTGGGCTCGAACACCCCGTAGGGCGCGGTGGCGGTGGTGGCCGTGGCCGGCGTGGTGGGGGCCGTCTGGCCGCCCGTCATGGCGTAGGTCATGTTGTTCACGCAGACGACCTTGATATCCATGTTGCGCCGCGCGGCGTGAATAAAATGATTGCCGCCGATGGCGAACAGGTCGCCGTCGCCCGAGTAGACCACCACCTGCAGCTCGGGATTTGCGAGCTTCAAGCCGGTGGCGAAGGGAATCGCGCGGCCGTGCGTGGTGTGGAACGAATCGAGCCGCGCGTACCCGGCCACGCGGCCGGTGCAGCCGATTCCGGAGACGATGGCCACCTTGTCCAGGTTGGCCTTGGAATCCATCAGCGCGCGCGCGAAACAATTCACCGTCGTGCCGATTCCGCATCCCGCGCACCAGATGTGCGGCATGCGGTCCATGCGCAGCAGCGCCTCCACCGGGTTGCAGGCGTCCTCCGGTATCTGGTAGGGAATTTCCAGCGTCGCTTCGCTCATCGGGCCGCCTCCACAATGGCCTTGAGAATCGTCTCGGGGTCATGCACGGTTCCGCCCGCGTGCGGGACGGAAACCACCCGGCACCGGCCCGCGGCGGCGCGCTCCACTTCGAATACCATCTGGCCCAAGTTGATCTCCGGGACGATGAGCGCCTTCACCCGCCCCGCCAACTCGCGGAGTTTCGCTTGCGGGAACGGCCACGCCGTGATCAGGCGGAACTTGCCCGCGCGGATTCCCCGAGCCCGCGCGAGTTGGATGGCACGCTGCGCCACCCGCGAGGTGATGCCGTAGGAGACTACCGCCACCTCGGCGTCGTCCAGGTCCTCCGTTTCATACAGGGCGCGCTCGCCCGCCAGCGGCGTGAGCTTGTCCAGCAGCCGCCGGACGGAGCGGTCCTGGGTATCCACGTTCATGCTCGGATAGCCGCGCTCGTCGTGCGTCAGGCCGGTCACGTGGAAGCGGTAGCCGTCGCCCGCTTTCACCATCTCGGGAACCATGTCTTCCCTGGGCTCGAACAAGCGGAACTCCTCGGGCGGGCGCGCGGTGTAGCGGCGCGGCGAAATCTCCAGCCGCTCGGCTTCCGGGATCACCACCTTTTCGGTCATGTGGCCCACGCACTCGTCGAGCATCAACAGCACGGGCACGCGGAACTCCTCGGAGATGTTGAACGCCGTGATGGCCAGGTCAAAGCACTCCTGCGGCGAATTGGGGCACAGCGCCACAATGCCATAGTCGCCGTGCGACCCCCAGCGGGCCTGCATCATGTCGGCCTGGGCCGGCAGAGTCGGCAATCCGGTGGAGGGGCCGCCGCGCTGCACGTTGACGAACACGCAGGGCGTCTCCGTCATGGCCGCGTATCCTATGTGCTCCATCATGAGCGAAAAGCCCGGCCCGGAAGTGACCGTGAAGGCTTTCGCGCCGCCCCACACCGCGCCTTGAATGGCGATGGAGGCGGCCAGTTCGTCCTCCATTTGAATGAAGATGCCGCCCACCGTGGGAATGCGCCACGCGAACCGCTCCACCACCTCGGTGGAAGGCGTAATCGGATAGCCTGCGGAAAATCGCGCACCGGCTGCGAGCAATCCCTCACAGCAGGCGTGGTCGCCGTCGAAAAAATGGACACCCGTAAGAACGCCTTTGGGGTCAGCGTGCATGATGCGCTCCGAATATGGCGAAGTCGGGGCAGTACATTCCACACAGATCGCAGCCGCTGCATTTCTCCGGCTCGACCACCTGTGGAGTATGATAACCCTTTGAATTGAAAGCGGATGAGAGTGCGAGTACGTGGGTGGGACAGAACTCGACGCAGAAACCGCACCCTTTACAGCGCTCCGCCGTAATCGCTACAAAGCCCTTGGCCAAATGAAACCCTCCGGAGACTAATCAGAGATGCAGGGTGCACGCCAAGGGCCATGGAGGACACCCCGGGGAACGCCAATCTCCCGATTGGCGGAGATCGGCTTTCCCAGGCCCCAAGCGCCCCTCACCCGTGATACAGTTCTCAATAAGATGGCATCGCGAAGCGTCAACAAAGTCATTCTGCTTGGACATCTCGGCAAAGACGCCGAGACCAAGTTCACCGCCTCCGGCAGCGCGGTTTCCAATTTCACGCTGGCCACCAACCGGCGCTCGAAGGACAAACAGACGGGCGAGTGGAGGGACGAGACCGACTGGCACCGCTGCGTGCTATGGGACTCCGAGAACGTCTCGAATTACCTCCTCAAGGGTAAGCAGGTCTATATCGAAGGCCGCTTGCGGACCCGCAGCTACGACGACAAGGACCAGCAGAAGAGGTACGTCACCGAAGTGGTCTGCGACGAGTTGATCCTGCTGAGCAACCGCGCGGAAGGCGCGCAGGAATATTCGCCAGAGCGCGCGCCGGCGCCGCGCCAGGCCCCGCGACCGCAGGCAGCGCCGCCAGCCGCCCCGCCGGAAGAGTTCAACCAGGCGATCTCGGACGATGACGTGCCGTTTTAGGTCTTCGGCCGCGTGATTCCTCCCCGCGACGTAGCGCCCGGCATGCGCCAGGCCCGCGCCGCCGGACGGTCGCGGCTCATCAAGAGCCTGGCGAGCCGCGACCGTTCTGGAGCGGTTGGAACGGTCTTTTCATGACAAGCCCTTAGTGCAGCGTTTCCTTATAGTCGCCCGTGCTGGCGCCCACGTAGACCGAGAAGTCGGATGTCTGCACCGAATCGCCCCAGATGATGCGCCAAACCGGCTCCTGGAATTTGTTCACCTTTTCGAGCTGCACGGAGATTGGCTTGCCCGGGTGCTTCTTCTCGTAAACCACGGCCTTGGTAAGCGCGGTTTCGAAAGCGGCGTCGGTATCGATCTTGACCGCCAGCGCCGGAAACGTCTGCCCAGGCGCGCCGGGCCAGGCTTCTTCCAGGCCCGCGAAGACGTCCTTGTGAAGGTTGCCCTCGTCTTCCACCACGGAGAACGTGAAGGACCGCGACTTGCCTCTGAAAGGCGAAACGAAGGTGGCTCCCCATGCCGCGGCCTTGCCGCGAACCGCTGGAACCTGAGAGAGAGGGATGCTGCCCATCCTCAGCACCTCGCAATCCGGGTCCCAGGCCCGCGCCACCGCATACATTTTCCAGAATGCGCTTAGCCCCCCGATCGGCTGGGGTGGCTTTTCGGCCTCCCCCTTGGCCGTGGGGGCCGGCTCGGAGCAGCCCGCCAGAACCAGGACGATAGCGCAACCCGGAAGAAACCATGGCCTTCTCATAGTCGTCCGCGCAGACACATTCTAGCAACGTGCGCACCCTACGCCTCCGCCAGGCTCCCTAGCTTTTTCGCGACGAAGCGCAGCACATCCCCGGCCGCGGATTGCCCGTCGAGGGGCAGCAACAGCACTCCCGCCGGAGTGAACTGCGCCCCGCGGGTCTGGCTTACGATCTTCATGAGCCGCGCCGGGTCCACCCGGGTTCCCTCGTGGAATTTCACATTGACGATGCCGTGCCGCCGATCTATGGCTTCGATTCCAATCTGCTCGGCCATGGTTTTCAGGGCCGAGTATTGAAGCAGGTTGAGCACCGCCTCGGGAACCGGACCGTAGCGGTCTTCCATCTCCTTCTCCAGCCGTTCCCGCGCCGCCGCGTCCGCTGCGTTCGCGATCTGCCGGTACGCGCGCAGCCTCTGGTTCTCATCGGCGATGTAGTCCGGCGGGATGCGTATGTCGAGTCCCAGGTTGAGCGCCGAGTGGATCTCCGGAATCACTTCTTCGCCCTTCAGCTCGCGCACCGCCTCTTCCAGCAGCCGGACGTAGGTGTCGAACCCTACCGAATTGATGTGGCCGTGCTGCTCGCCCCCCAACAGGTTGCCCGCGCCGCGCAGTTCCAGGTCGAGCGCCGCGATCTTGAATCCGGCCCCCAGGTCGCTGAACTCCTTTAGGGCGGCCAGGCGCTTGCGAGCGATCTCGGTCAGCTCCGTATCCGGCGGCACCAGCAGGTAGGCGTAGGCCCGGCGGCTCGACCGCCCCACCCGGCCCCGCAACTGGTACAGCTCGGAGAGCCCATAGCGCTCCGCGTTTTCTACGATCAGCGTGTTGGCGAGCGGGATATCCAAGCCGTTTTCTATAATCGTAGTACACATCAGGATGTCGAACTCGTGGCGCATGAACTTCAGCATCGTGGCTTCCAGCTCCGCCTCGCCCATCTGCCCGTGTCCCACGCCGATGCGCGCCCCTGGAACAAGTTCCTGGATCATGGCGGCGCGCGCCCAGATCGAGTCCACCCGGTTGTGCAGGAAATACACCTGCCCGCCGCGGGCCAGCTCCAGTTCCAGCGCCGAGCGGATCAATCCCGGCTGGAACGGGGCCACCACGGTGTGGATGGACAGGCGGTCCTTGGGCGGCGTTTCGATCACCGACATATCCCGCAGGCCTAATAACGACATGTGTAGCGTTCTGGGAATAGGCGTGGCGCTCATGCTCACCACGTCCACCGTCTTCTTGATCTGCTTGAGCCGTTCCTTGTGTTTGACCCCAAAACGCTGCTCTTCGTCCACCACCAGCAGGCCCAAATCGCGAAACTGGACGTCCTGAGAGAGCAGGCGATGCGTGCCGATCGCGATGTCCACCTTTCCCTCGGCCATATCCGCCAGCGCCGCCTTGATTTCCTTGGGGCGGCGGAAACGGCTGAACATTTCCACGCGCACCGGAAAGGGCTGAAAACGGCGCTTGAACGTCTCGAAATGCTGAAATGCTAATACTGTAGTAGGAGCCAGAATAGCCACCTGCTTGCCATCCCCCAAGGCCTTGAAGGTGGCGCGCATCACTACTTCGGTTTTCCCGAACCCCACATCCCCGCACAGCAAACGGTCCATGGGCTGCGGGCTCTCCATGTCGCGCTTGATCTCCCGAATGGCCGTGACCTGGTCCGGCGTCTCGGAAAACTCGAAGGCGTCCTCGAACTCGCGCTGCCAGTTGCTGTCGCGGGAGAAGGGGAAGCCATCCACCGTCTTGCGCAGGGCGTAGAGCTTGATCAGCTCGTCGGCCATGTCGCGCATTTTGGCCTTGATGCGCGTTTTGGTGCGGGTCCAGGTGGCGCCACCCATCCGGTCGAGCGCCGGCTTGGCTTCGCCCGCGCCGCGGAAGCGCTGCACCAGGTCCATTCTCGTCAGCGGCACGTAGAGCCTGGCCCCGGCCGCGTATTCGAGCAGCATGTAGTCGCCTTGGGCCTCGCCCTGGGCGATCTCCCGCAATCCCAGGTACTGCGCCACGCCGTGCTCCGCGTGCACCACGTAGTCGCCCGGCTTGAGATCGATAAGATCCGAAGAGAAGGTGGCCAGAGCCGACTTGGATGACGGGCCCCGGGCGATCATTTCGGAGGTCTCAAAGAGATCTTCCGCGCCAAATACTACAAGATGCGATTTTTGAAAAGAGGAGCCGTGCCGTACCAGCCCTTTGATCAGGTAGATGCTGGCTTCCGTTCCCGCCATGTAGGCCCGTTCGGCCAGGTATGCCGGGGTGGATTCGGCCTGCCCGAGCCCCAGTTGGTAAGGTAATCCGTATTCGTTGAGGATATCGGCGAGCCGTTCTACCTCACCTGTGGAAGAGGCGAAGAATGCCACCCGGTTGCCGCTTTCCACCAGGTTGCGCGCTTCCGCTATGGCGATCTGCATGTTCCCATGGAAGGCCATGCTGGGGCGGGTGGCAATGTGCAGGCCGGCGTCGTCAACCGCCACGATTTCCAGCTCCTTGAGCGCAATACGGGGCGCCGTTTGGGCCTGGCGCTCGAGGTCTTCCCAGCGCAGGAACACCCGGTCCGGATCGTACGCCGGCGACCGCTCGATTTGCTCCAGGCGCGTCCACAGCCGGCCGGCGGCCGCCCGCACCTGCTCCGGCTCGTCCCAAACCACTACCGGCCGCTCCAGCAGGGAGAACACCGATCCGAGCCTGGGCCGCAGCATCGGCGCGATCAGCTCCCAGCCGGGAAACGGTTCGCCCGGCGGAGGCAGGTCGCGCCCCGGAATGCCGGCTTCGCGCACCAATTCGTTCAGCTCGGCCAGCAGCTCCCGCGATCTCTGGTACTCGGTGAGCGGCAGGAGCGTGCAATCCTCCACGTTCAGCACCGAGCGCTGCGATTCCACCTCGAAGCGGCGGATGGAGTCTACCTGGTCCCCAAACAGATCGATGCGCACCGGCTTGGGAGCTTCGGGCGGAAAAACGTCCAGGATGCCGCCGCGCACCGAGTACTCGCCCACCATCTCCACCGGCTCGCGGCGCGTATAGCCGATGCTTTCGAGGTGCGCCGTCAGGTACTCGAGCGGAACTTCGTCGCCCACCTTCAGCCGCACCGCCAACTGCCGGTAGAACTCGCCGGGATGGATGCGCAACAGCGCCGAAGCCACCGGCAGCACGGTGATGGGCGCGCGCTGGCTGGCTAGGCGCCACAGACCGATGGCCCGCTGTTCGCAAATCTCCGCGTGCGGCGACAGGTTCTGCAGCGGGACCACGTCGAGCGCCGGCAAAAGCTGCGGCGTGTAGCGCTCGTCCGCCACCAAAAGGGAAAAAAACGCGCCCACCGCTTCGGCCAGCGCCTCGGCCTGCTGGTTGCCATCCGCCACGATAATCAGCGGACGGTTGAGAGACTGCCACAGCAGAACCGAGTAGACCGCCTTGGCGGTCGTGGTGAGGCCGGATATGGAGGCGCCCCCGGCGCCGGCGAGGCGCCGCAGGGCCTCCTGGAAGGCGGGATCTTTCCCCAGGTCCAAAAACAGGTCGCGAACGGCTGGATGGATCAAGGCTGGTTAAGAATCTTATCTATGATACTTGTAGTGGAATGGCCCGGTTCAAGCGGCGCCGCAATTACCTTCCCGCCGGCGGCTTCCACTTCTTCCCGGCCGGCGATGAAGTGGGACCAATCCGCGCCCTTCACGAGCACGTCGGGCAGAACCGCCGCAATCAACTCGCGCGGGGTATCCTCGTCGAACAGCGCCACGGCGTCCACGGCTTCCAGGGCTAGCGCCACCTCGGCGCGCTCCGCCTCCCCCAGCACCGGCCGGGAAGGCCCCTTCATGCGGCGCGCGCTGGCATCGGAATTCAGGGCCAGAATCAAAACGTCGCCCATGGAACGGCATTGTTCGAGCAGGCGGAGGTGGCCCGGATGCAGCAGATCGTAACAGCCGTTGGTGAAGATTACGGTCTTGCCCTCGCGCCTCCAGCGCGCGCGTTGTTCCACCAGTTCCGCGCGGCTGTAAAGGCGTCCCACCGATTTTAGTGTAGCAGCGAGGAGCGAAGGGGCGTTCTTCCGGGGCTAAGATCTGCCGCGCCTGGTGGCGAGATGGAGAACCGCATCAAAGAGCAACTGTCGTTGTTCGCCTACCGGGTGAGTGCGGAAACGATGAGTGCCAATCAACTCCGGGTATACTTCGCGGGGATGGCCTATGTGCTGATGCACGGGC
>Ga0326727_10006079_pt1 | contig 33511 bp, 28 predicted proteins | sample MB2enrmetagenome_FD_207643 | JGI IMG/M metagenome (GOLD analysis project Ga0326727, IMG submission 207643) | Lab enriched peat soil microbial communities from McLean, Ithaca, NY, United States - MB29MY | ecosystem: Environmental > Terrestrial > Soil > Wetlands > Peat | place: USA: New York...
GCTCGCCCTCTCTGGCTATTGCCCTGATAGCGGTCGGAGCGGTGTAGAAGATGCTTACCTTGAACTTCTCGACGATCTGCCAGAACCTGTCGGGCTGCGGGTACGTGGGGACGGACTCGAAGACGATCGAAGTCGCGCCGTTGGAGAGCGGGCCGTAAACGATGTAGCTGTGCCCCGTGACCCAGCCGATATCGGCCGTGCAGAAGTAAATGTCCTTATCCTTATAATCGAAGATATATTTCATCGTGGCGTAGGCGAAAACCATATAGCCGCCGATGGTGTGCATGACGCCTTTCGGCTTGCCTGTCGAGCCTGACGTGTAGAGGATGAAAAGCGGGTCTTCCGCGTCCATCTGCTCCGCCGGGCATAAATCACTTATGTCGGAGGCCGCCAGCTCGTCGCCGAAGAAGGTGTCCCGTCCCGCCTTCATGGGGACTTCCAGCCCTTCGAGCCTCTTGACGACGATCACGCTTTCCACCTTGTGGCCCTGCTTCTCGCAGAGGTCGCATGCCGTGTCCGCGCTCGCCTTCGAGCTTACGTGCTTCCCGGAGCGCCAGTAGCCGTTGGCGGTTATAAGGACGGTCGCGCCGGCGTCGAGTATCCTGTCCCTCAAGGCCTCTGCCGAGAAACCACCGAAAACGATCGTATGGATGGCCCCGATCCTTGCGCAGGCCATCATCGCTATGGGCAGCTCGGAAATCATGGGCAGATAGATAGCTACCCTGTCGCCCTTCTTGACGCCTTTCTTCTTGAGGACGTTGGCGAACCGGGACACCTGTTTGAGGAGCTCCTTGTACGTGAATTTTCTCACGTCATCGTCCGGCTCACCCTGGAAGATGATGGCTACCTTATCGCCCTTTCCCTTCTCGATCTGGTAATCGAGGCAGTTGTACGTGATATTTGTCTTGCCGTTGATGAACCACTTGACATCCGCTTTTGCAAAGTTCTCCTGGTTCACCTTGTCCCATTTCTTGAACCAGAACAGCTCTTCGGCGATGGGGCCCCAGAACTTTTCCGGATTCTCGATGGATTCTTTCCACATTTTTTCATACTGCTCCCTGCTTTTTACATAGGCCTGCTTGACAAATTCCTCGGATGGGGGAAATCGCCTTGTCTCCTCCATCATGCTCGTGATGACGCTCTTCTCTACCGCCATAGTATCCCCCTTGTGGAATATTGGTTGGTTTGGGTGTACTTCTACCGATTGTTAAAGGAGTCCCCCGACCCCAGGGCATAGTTTTAATAGAATCGAGGGGCTTTGTCAATAAGATTCGTGCATATTTTCACAATAACTTTTCACGCCGTTCTTTTCCCGCAAGGCGCATTAGACGGCAGGCTTCACCGCCACCGCAATCCTCGACACCCCCGCCTGTCGCACCGCGTCCATGAGGTCGATCACCTTTCCGTGCTCCACCGCCCGGTCCGCGGCGATCACGACAGACGTCTGCCCGCCCGCCGCGATCAGCGCGGCCAGGCGGACGGCCGCGTCTGCAGGGGTTGCGATCTCTTCCTTGTCAAAGTAAAGCTTCCCCTCCTTCGTAAGGGTGAGGGTTGCGACCTGTCTTACCTCGTCGCGGGCGCTCGCCGCATGGGGCAGGTTCACGGGCATCCCGCGCTGGACCGTCATGGAGAGAGTTGCCACCATGAAGAAGACAAGGAGAAAAAACATGGTGTCGATCATCGGGATGATCTCGATCCGCGGCTTTCTCTTTGTCGTCCGGGGCAGCTTCATGGCCTAGCTTCTCGACCGGGCAAGGGCCATCTCCAGCCGTGTCGCGTAGGCTTCGATGCCTTCCGTCTCCCGTTCGATGCGCGCTCGAAAGTAATTGTAGGGGATGAGGGTAACAACCGCGACGGCGATGCCGGCTGCCGTGCATACGAGAGCCTCCGCCACCCCTCCCGTCACCGCGTGGGGCTGGCCCAGACCCGATGCCGCCATAATGTTGAAGGAGCTTATCATGCCGATAATGGTGCCTAAGAGTCCCAAAAGGGGCGCAAGGGTAATGATCGTGTCGAGGGTCGGCAAACCTTTGCGCATGAGGGAAATCTCAGCTATGCCCGCTGCCTCCATCGCTCCGGACGGGTCGCCGAGGTGGGTAAGGCCCGCCAGCAGCACCCGCATGACAGGCAGGGGCGTCCCGCCCGCGACCGCGACCGCCTCTTCCGGCCGTCGCTCATGGACGAGGGCGAGCACCTCTTCCCCACCGTGTGCCTTGCCGATGCGCCTGAAGAACAAGAGCCGCTCGATGATGATGGTCACCGACACGAGCGAGCAAAGCGCCAGGGGGACCATCATCCATCCGCCCTTAATGAGTGTGTGAAGCATGGTAACATCTCCTTGTCCGTATGTCCTTCATTTTGCGTCCTCCAGGCGGAACCTCACCCTTATGTCGTGAAAGCTCGCCACAGGCGTCCCTCCTCTTCGGGCGGGGGAGAAGCGCCATTTCCTGATTGCCTGGACCGCCGCATTGTCGAAGTCTTCGTGGCCGCTGGTCACACGCACCGTCACCGAGACGGCCGCTCCGTCCGTGCCCACGAGTACGCGCACGGTCACAACCCCTTCGCGTCCCGCCCGTCTCGCGCTTTGCGGATAACCGGGAAGCGTGCCGTAGAGGAAACCGGCGCCTGAGTAACCTCCGCCGCTTTCCCCCTCGCCCACTCCGCCTCCGCCGCCGGGACCCGCGCCCCCGCCCGCGCCGCCCGTGCCGCTGCCGGATAAGTGCCCGCCAACGGACCCGCCGCCGTCCGTCTTGCTGTCCCCGGGCATGGGCAATGCAACCGTGGCATCGGTCGGCTCATCGGGCAAGGCCGGAGATAGCGTTTCTGCAACAGAGGCGGGGGTCGCCGGCGGCGGAGAAGGCACAGGCTTGGGAGGGCCGGGTACGGCCTTCGCCGCCTTCCCCCGCGCAGCCTTCCCGGCAGCGCGCGGCCCGGGGAGCGGCGCGCCTGATGTGAAGTGCAGCTTGCCACTGCCCATATCGATAAGGCGGGAAGCCTCGAAGGTCACCTCGATGGGCGGCGGGTCGGGCATACGAGGCACGGCCGCGCTCCCCCCCGTTATCAGCGCCACTACGCCGAGCAGGCAGGTGTGGACAAGTAGTGAGATCCCGGCGGGTCTGGCGTAGAGGCAGGTCATGGCCGGCAACGCCGAACTTTCTTCATTGCTTTATACGGCAGGGGTTTTCGTAATGCTAAGGCCCATCTCCCGTATATAACGTTCCTGAACCTCCATCCGGTCGGTAATCGATACCCCATCTGCCACGGGTGTAACCCTTGCCCCCGGTTGGCCATGCCCTTTTCCCCTTGAAGCTGCAGCGCCGAGAAGCTGGTTGCCTCCTCCGGCGATGAGCCAGAGCGGGATGTCGTCATTGCTGTTTCCCGCCGCAAGGCCGATCTGAATGTCCGGCATGACAAGCCGGGCCACGGCGACCGTACGGGCAAGCTCCCACGGAGAGCAGCGCGGGCGGTCCCGGAATTCTGTCGAGGGGAACGGGAAGAAACGCGACAATCGCAAGGTTTGGAAGCCCTTAAGGCGCTTCAGATAGAAAAGCAGCCGGACACGGTCCGCATCGCTTTCTCCGAGTCCCACGAGCATCATGCTTCGTGTCGGCATGCCCTCGGCCTCGCAGATCTCAAGGAGATTCTTTCTTTTCTCCAGGCTGTCTCCCGGCTTAGCCGCCCTGAAAAGCTCTTCGTTAAAGGTCTCCAGTGAGCTGGTGATGCTGCATACGTTGAGGCCTTTCAGTTTCCTCACGGTCTCCCTCGTAATGGACGGGCCAAGGTTCACCTCGATGTCGATGCCGGAGACGGAGCGCATCGCCTCCACCATGGCGACTATCTCTTTGTCGTATCCGTCGAGGTTTGTTCCCCCGCTCAGGTGAACGTGCCTGAATCCCAGGTGTTCCAATGCTCCCAACGCCTTGAGCAGCAGCTCTTCGCTCAGGATGTCATGGTTGGCGTATGTGCAATAAGAGCACTTCGGGTCAAGTCTGCAAGGCGTTACGCCTTCTATTGCGGATGTCCACCAGAGCTCCCGGCCGATGTGCTCGTCCCTCAGCTCCGAGGCGACCGCGAAAAGTTTGAGGGCATTTTCCGGCCGCCGCGACCCTTCGAGGATGCCAAGGGCCGATTCCGGCGTCAGATCGCCGGCGCGGGCCTTTTCCAATAATTGCTCAAACATGACGCCCCTCCTTGCATGGCGGCGGCTTGCTTCAGAATTCTCTGTTCAGGATTTCCCCGGCTTCCGCATCGGACATCCGGTAATGGAAGAACCGCCCGTAAAAATACTTCATCTCTTTCACAAGGTCCAGGCCCTTAAACTGTTCGGGGTAAAATAGCTTCGCAGCCCAGAGCACGGTGAGAGGCTGCTCGACCGTCCTGTTCGCCCACAGGTGCGCAGCAAGAGGGACGACATACACTTTACGCGAATTTATCGCCTTGATTGTGCTCAGACGGCGGTCGTCGTAAACCGCTTTCAAATCCTCCGGGCCTGAGAGGAGCAGGATGTCGGGGTTCCACGCAAGCATCTGCTCCGGGGAAAAAACATACGCCTCCATTTTTCGTCCGTTATTCGTAACGCTGATCCCCCCGGCGGTCTCGATCCACCATTCGGCGATGAGGTGCGGCTGCGTGAGGCTTCTTGCATTGCAGAAAAGGACCTTCGGTCTCTGCCTCGGAGGGACCCGCGAGACCACCTCGCCGACACGCTTCACCGTCCCGTCAAAGTACTTTATGTAGTCGGCCGCGGTATCCTGCCTGTTGAGCGCTTCTCCGACGAGCCGCATTAATGCCTTCACGTCCTCGGGCTGGCGCCACGACAAAAAGACCGCAGCAAAGTGGTGTCTTTCAAGCACATCGACTGTCCGCAGGTCCATGGCGAACGTGACGTCGGGGCGCAATTTGAGCAACGCCTCGATATCGAACGGCCCGCCGATGCTCTCCTGTATCTCGGGCCGGTGGGCCAGGGCAGGGGCAAAGAGGGTCTGGTACTTGTAACGCGGCGATCTTGCGAAACGGGGCAGGCCGTTGACGATTTTTTCTCCCTCTCCGAGGGCGAAGATAAAGCTGTTGAGCACCGGCACCGGACCGAGGGTAACGATGCGATTCACCCGGCCCGGAAGCGCCACCTTTCTCCCGGCCATATCCGTGACGTATCGGCGGCTTTCGGCTATGCCGGCCGGATGCCGGTCCTGCGCCAGACCGCCCGCTCCGAAAAGGATGGTCAGTATGGCCGAAACGGCTAAGATGCGCGCGTATGCGGCAAAAAAACTGCTTCGCGCCGCGAAGTCTTTAAAAAATGGGACCCTGCTAAGAGTGGATGCCATGCCTGCACCAGTCGAGCGGCAAGACCTGGACCTCATCGCCTGCACGGACCAGCGTGCCTTCCGGGATTATGGTGAGCGAGTTCGAGGCCGCTATCGAAGCAAGGCCCCCGATCTTCTCCGCGACGTTAAGCTCCACCCTGTATTTGCCGTTCGTTTCTGTCAGTTTCGTCCATTTTGCAAAGGCAATCGGCTTTCTGCTCAGGACGGAATCGACGGCTGTCGCACAGACCGCAGGATGGTGCAGTTCCTCGAAACCACGCATTTTAAGAATGGCGGGCCTTACAAGGGTCTCGAAATTGATGAGGCACCCGGCCGGCGGCCCGGTCAGGGCGAATACGGGCAGAGGAGGAACGCCCCCGCTCTCCAGCGCCCGCGGGATGACGCCGAAGGCGACGGCAGCGCCGGGCGCCATCCTGATCCTCGTGAAGACGATTCTCCCAAGCTTCCCGAGCGTAAGGCGGACCAGGTCGAAGTCCCCCATAGAAACGCCGCCCGTTGTAATGACTGCGTCCAGCGTCATGCCTTTCTCGATCCCGGCCCTGACGGACGCCTCGTTGTCGCGGGCTATGCCGAATATTTTCGGTATGCCGCCGTAATGAATGACGAAGGACGCCATCGCGGCGGTGTTGCAGTCATAAGTCTTTCCCGGGCGAAGCTCCGTGCCCTGCCTGACCAGCTCGTCGCCCGTAGCTATTACCCCTATCACCGGGCGACGCACCACCTTAACCAGCTCTTTTCCCAACGCCGCCAGAGCTGAGATCTGAGCCGGTCCGATCAGCGCGCCCCTGGAGAGTATCGCGCTCCCTTCCCGTGCGTTGCTCCCTGCGGGCCGAATATTCGCCCCCGGGGAGGGTGATACATATATCTTCACTTGACGGGTTTTTATGAGGCCCGGTCCGTCCTTGCCTCCGGGCTCATCCGTGTCCTCGAAACGGACCACAGAGTCGGCGCCATCCGGCACTACGGACCCCGTCATTATGCGGACGGCAGTGCCTTGTTTCACGCGGCTTCGCGACAGCCGGCCTGCCCTGACCGTCTCCGTGACGGCAAGGACAACCGGCCTATCCCTGGAGGCCCCCGTAACATCCTTGGACCTGACAGCGTATCCGTCGGGACCCGAGGTGCGCGACGCGGGCAGGTTGAAATCGGCGCTCACGTCTTCCGCCAGCACCTGCCCGACAGAGCGTAGAAGGGGCTTCTCCTCGACATCCAAAACGGTGATATTAGCGAGCAGGCCCTTCAGGGCCTCTTGATAACTCGTCATGCTCCCACGCTTTTTGCTTAGCGGCAGCCCTCCCCTTGCGCGCGGCGCCCCCGGACGCCGCGCGCGGGCTGCCGCCATTTTAGAACCTTGCCATAAAAGTGAAGGCGTATGCCCTCGGGGCTCCGACCATATAGGAGCCGCTTTGGGAGGAATCGAAGGCCGTGATCGCCGAGATATACCTCGTGTTAAAAACGTTCAGCATGCTGGCCGACACGGTCATCTCTTTCAATACCGGGCTGAAGAACTGCGGCAGCTTGTACATAACGTTAAGGTCCGTTACCCAGTAGGGGGAAACCCTTTGGACGTTCAGCACATCGCCGTAGCGTGCATCGACGTACCTTTCCATAGGGGTTATGTGTACGCCAAATAGATCGTAAGTGGCGGCGACTTTGGCGAGGATCGGCGGCGTGTCGGGGGCCTCCTTGCCCTTGGCGTAGACAATGGTGGTCGCGCCGGTCGGAATATTGGAGTCGATCTGGGACTTGTTGTACGAAATGGACCCGAAGGCCTTCAGGTGTTCCATAATGCTGACGCTTCCAAGGAACTCGGCCCCGTATATCCTTTCCTGGCCGATGGACTGTGAGATGCTTTGGCCGGACGATGGATCATAAATGCTGAACAGCTTGTTCTGGTAGGCGGAATAAAAAAGATCGCCGACGAGTGAGAACCGCTTGTTGTTGTAGCGGGTGCCCAGCTCAAAGTTGTCCGACGTCCCCATCTTGATCTGGTTCGCAAGGTACTGTATATTCTCGCCCGCCTTTTGGTAAGACGACAGGCTACTGATATAGTTGGAGAGCAGGTTCGGCCAGCTCTGGGGGAAGGCATAGTTGCGCCCGTAATTTCCGTAGATGCTCGTCTCGGGAGTGAGGGAGTAACTCGCCCCGAAATATGGGAGCCACGCCTGGTGCGATATGGCGTTGTAATTGTAAATGGGGCTGGGCGCGGTATACGACAGGAGAGCGGTCTCGCCGGGCGTCTTCAAATCCATGTAGCGCAGCCCCGCGTCGATGTGCAGGTCCTTGAAGAAATCCCTTTGCACTCTGATGTACGGGCTGTTAATAATCCCTCTTCCGTTGGGCGTCGGATCAAGCGTGCGGTTATAGGCGAGCCCCCCTCCGGTTAGCAGTTTGTAATAGTAGTCGACGGTCGTCAGGTTAAAGCTTTCATACCAATAGCCCACTTTTAACGTGGCGCCGGACAGGAGAGTCTTGAACTCGGTGACCGCGCCGTAACGGTTAAACTTGTTTTCCCAAGTGTCGACACCGTATGTTGTGCCTGAGATCCCGGGGATCGACGTTATCCCGGCCCATGCCGGCTTATCCTCGTACCAGTAATAAGGCCTGAAGGTAATGCTCGTCTTATCCGTGGGCGCTATCGAGAGGATGCCCATAGTGTTGAAATCTTTCTGCTCCGTGTAATTGTAGCCGGACCAGTTGACGTCCAATTTCGGGGTGCCGGTCAACAACGGATTATAGTCCAGGCGGTTGTACACCGGTAGGTCGCTGGCCTGGGCGTAAGTGAGCGCCTTATAGGAATAGAGGTTCTGGTTGTTGTAATCGCAATATAGCTCCGCTTTGACTATTGAAGAAAATTCCTGCGTTATGCCGAAAGAAAGGTGGTCGCGGTACTGGGGAGCGCCGCCTTCGCCTTTCCATTTGTCGGCATCGGTGGTCGATCCGGAGATGAAAAACGCGGTGCCCGTGGCCAGCTTTCCCGAATCGACGCGCGCATAGGTGCGCATTAAGTCGAAAGAGCCGACCGTCTGCTTGACGACGGCGCCGAATGTGTCCGCCGGTTTAAGTATGCCGATATCGAGGGCGCCGGCCGTGTTCATTCCGCCGAGCCCCTTGTCGGACGGCATCGCGCCTGGGTAGAGCGTTATCGATTGAAAATTCTCCAGGTCGAAGGTATCTAGCCGGGGGCCCGGCTGCTGGATCGCCCAGACGGGTATCCCCTCGATCATGGTGCCCAGGCTGATAGCCTGCTGCCCCCTTATACGCATCGAGATGGGCGAGAAGCCGAAACCGTACGGATCCGACGATTCGAAGTTGACGGAAGGCAGCATCTGGAGGGCCTGCAACATGTTTGTCTGGCCCGGCCCGCCGAACAGGCTTATCCCCTGTCTCGTCACCGTGTTCTGTGTGGACGTCTCGTTTTGTTTGCGCTCCAGAAACCCGCCAGGCGTCTCGGCTGCCGTGCCTTGCGCCTGCTTCTCCTTCTCCGCCTTTACCGTTACCTCGGTTACGGGCACCCTAGCGTCCGGGGCAGCCGCCGGCCCGGAGCCCGCCGCGGTCTGGGCGCCCGTCGTCTGTGAGGCACCTCCGGTTCCCGCCTGCGTTGCCTGGGCCACGATGGTCTGTCCATCGGATGAAGCCCCTGCCTGAGGAGGATTTGAGTCGGTCGCCCACGAGCCGCTGCTTGCTGCAAAGCATACTGCGAAGATCGGTGCCGCTGAAATCAACAACAACCATACCTTGCTTTTCATGTGCCCTTCCTCCTTGCTCTATCCGTTGTCATGCCGCCGGTTCACGGCTGCGGTTTATCTTTTATGGTGCGCGCCGGCGGCCTCCTATCATAGCGAGGTGCCGCAGGTTCTCGGCACGAGGCCTAATTGGATGCAACCTCTTGCCCTCCCCTGACTCATTGCGTCGGGATCAAGACAGGCAAACTGGCGGTTTCCGTCGTATCCCAAGAGCGTTATATCCTACCATATATAATGAATATACGTTATATCGCACAGGAGCTAACGCCCTGTCAAGCTTTTTCTCACAAATTTTGACTTTGTTGGTCACGGCCTCATCGCCGATCGGGGCTGTACCGGCGGCTTGTGCGCAGAGGACGCAGGAAGCCGTAGATGCCAAGGGCCGGAGCGTGGGGCTGATAACATCAACGACGTATGCGGCAAGAAATTGCTTGACGCTGCATTATATAGCATGATACATAACGAAAACGTTTCGCTGGGTACCGGCGCTCAGGGATGAGCGCGCCAGGCCAAGGGGCGCAACATGATCTTCGACAGGACCCTCGACCTTCTCCGGCATCTCCACGGAGAGAGGATAAGAAATCTAAAGATCGACAGGATCGTCATAGGCGTATTCTTCACGGGGGTGAAGCTCTCGGACGGGTCGGGAGGCGTCGCCTATACGCCCCGTGAGGATCTGTACGGCGCCACCTGCTGTCACTCCATGGCCGCCGAGCGTCCGGCATCAGCCCCGCTCAGGGGCATGGACGTATCGGACGTGCTGGGGCAGCCCGACCGGTCAGCACTTTCGCATCTCGTCAAACTGGTAGTAATGAACGCCCTTTCTTCCCAGTTCATAACGCCCGACCGCTACCGGATCGTATACGACGCCGACGCCCTGGACCTGATAGAGATCGATAAGGCTGGCAGGATAGGGATGGTGGGCGCCTTCATTCCCTTCCTGAAGCAGCTCAAGGCGATCCCCGGCATAGACCTGGCCCTCATAGAGAGAAAGCCGGAAGTCCTGAAGGCCGACGAGATGAGGTTCTACGTGCCCGCCGATAGAGCGCATGAGGCCCTCTTCTCCTGCGACACCGTCATCATCACAGGCGCGACGATGGCTAACCGGACGATAGACGACCTCTTGGGGTATACGAAACCGGGGGCGGATGTGATCGTGACCGGGCCTACCGCAAGCATGCTTCCCGACGTCCTCTTCGAGCACAACGTGCGGGCTTTGTGCGGCGTCCAGGTGATCGACCCGGATGCGGCCCTCGACATGCTGGCCGAAGCCGAGGGCGCCCTCCGGCTCTTTCACAGCGGGCGCGTGAGGAAGATGAACGTGTTGAGGGGCCAGGGTACGGCAGGGATGGACCGGGGCGCGGACTTTCGCGGTAAAGATTGAACCCTTCGGCCGGAAAGCATCGGATGACCGGAATAAATGAGAGGGACTCCATATTGCCGAGGACGGGCGGGTTCTTCTTCCCCGTCCTCGCCATAGCCCTCCTGGTTGCGGTCTGCGGCTCGCTGACGCTCGGCAAGTACCCGGTGAGCCTCCGGGACATGAGCGCCTTCTTTCTCCAGAAAATATTCGACGCGGGGCAGATGAGTCCGGAGGCTTACCAGCTTCTCGGGAACGTCATCATCGATATACGCCTGCCGCGCATCCTGGCCGCTGCGCTGATCGGCGCGTCCCTCTCCGTGTCCGGCGCCGCCTTTCAGGCCATGTTCGTTAATCCCCTCGTCTCACCGGGGCTTCTCGGCGTTCTTGCGGGCGCGTCTTTCGGGGCGGCATTCGGCATGGTCTTTCTGAAAAGCTGGATCGCCGTGCAGACAAGCAGCTTCGCCTTCGGCTGCGCAGCGGTCCTTATATCGGTCGGCATAGCGAAGATGTACAGAGGCAATACGGTTCTTCTCCTCGTGCTGGGGGGCGTCATTACCGGCGCTCTCTTCACGTCCCTCCTGTCGATCATAAAATATGTCGCCGACCCTTATAACCAGCTTCCGGCTATCACCCTCTGGCTTATGGGAGGGCTTTCCCATGCCGACGCGCACACCCTCGGTCTCGTCGCTGCTCCCCAGATGGGGAGCATTTTGCTGATAGCCCTTCTAGCAGGCTACCTTAACGTCCTGAGCATGGGCGATGAAGAGGCGAGGGCTCTCGGTGTTCCGGTCGAAAGGGTCCGTGCGCTACTCATTTTCCTTGCGACCCTTGCAAGCGCCCTCACCGTGGTAACGGCAGGTACTATAGGCTGGGTGGGCCTCATCATCCCTCATATAGCGCGAATGCTTGTTGGGCCTGATAACAAGAGGGCGGTCCCGGCGGCTGCCCTGATCGGGGCCGTCTACCTTATCATAGTCGATGACGTTTCAAGGCTGCTTTTCAGCGTGGAGATCCCAATAGGCATCACGACCTCCCTCGTCGGCATACCATTTTTCGCCTTTGTCCTCAGGAAATCCAGGAGGGGCTGGAGTTGACGGCGCCCCTTATCGACCTGCAGCATGTGTGGTTCCATTACGGGAAAAGGCCGGTCCTGAAAGATATCAGCCTGCAAATAACGCAGGGCGAGATCGTCACGCTTCTCGGTCCTAACGGGTGCGGAAAGAGCACGCTTATCAAGGTGATGCTGGGCATCCTCCGGCCCCTCAAGGGTACGGTGCGCTATAAGGGGTCCGATCTTACCGGTCTGGGCTCGAAGTACATGGCCCGTCAGATAGCATACGTCCCCCAGACGCACAGGAGCGCTTTTCCCTATACGGTCATCGATGTGGCCCTTATGGGACGGATACCGCATAAGACCTTCTTCTTCAAATATTCGAAAGAGGACTTGCGCATTGCCTACGACGCCCTTGGCCGGCTCTCGATTCTTCATCTTGCAGAAAGGCCGTACACGCAGATAAGCGGGGGAGAGAGGCAGCTTGCCATCATTGCGAGGGCCCTGGCTCAGGGGGCAAGGACCATGATCATGGACGAGCCGGCAAGCGGCCTCGACTATGGGAATCAGTTGCGGCTGCTCGAACAGATCGCCCGGCTGGCGAGGGACGGATACACTTTCATCAAGTCCACCCACTCCCCGGAGCATGCCCTCTGGGTCGCGGACAGGGCTGTCATGATCAAGGAAGGTCAAATCGTGGCTGACGGGCCATGCGGGGAGGTGATAAATACGGAGAACCTCCATAACCTTTACGACGCAAGGGTCAACATAGTAAAGCTGGCCGGCTCATTGCTCGCCTGCGTTCCCGAGACGATAGGCGGTTTGCGTGGGCAGGCAGATAAGACGTCTCGTCGATAGGGCGACAACTCAGCCTCTTGCGGGCAGGTCCATTCAAGGTCAATCAATGTTAAGCTCGATGTCGGGAAAAAATGGGCGGGCCAGCTTGACAAACACCGCCCGGAGCGGGTAGACTTTACATTCCCTGCGGCCGCAGCGGAGGGACACTTCAGTAAGACATATTGGAGTTCTTATGGCCAGAGTTTGTGATATATGCGGGAAGGGCAAGCAGATCGGCTTTAACGTCAGCCACGCGCACAACCGGACGAAGCGGCAGTGGCTCCCCAACCTTCAGAACATCAGGATCGTGAAGGACGGCACGACGAAGAGGGCATCGGTCTGCACGAAGTGCATCAAGAAGGGGCTCGTTCAGAAACCCGCTTAACCGCCCGTGCTCCTCAACCGCTCGACCGCTTTTACCCCTTTCAGCTTCAATATCGATTTGACGATCTTCTGTAGCTGAGAAGCGTTCTGTATCTCTATCTCGAAGATGCTCGTCGCCGTCCTGTCCGGCGACGTCGTAACCTGGGCGCTCACGATGTTCGCCTTGCTCGAAGAGATGCTGGAGCTGATATCGGACAGGAGGCCTTTTTTGTCGTCCGCCGAGACGCGCAGGCGCGCCGAGTACGTGTAGTCCTTCTCCGTCTGCCATGAGACGGCGACCTTCCTCTGCTCGTCGTAAGTGTGGACGTTCGGGCACTCCTCAAGGTGGACGGTGAGGCCCCTGCCCCTCGTTATAAAACCCACGATCCTGTCCCCTGGGATGGGGTTGCAGCACTTCGCAAACTTGACGAACAGCCCGTCGATACCCTTGATTTTGATCGCGTCGTCCCTGCTTTTCGTGATCGAGCTGATCATCTTTTGCAGCCTGCCCACTTTCGGCGTCTCCGGGATGACCTTGCCCAGGACCTGCAAGGGCGTATAGAGGCCGTACCCGATGGCTGCGAAAAGGTCGTCCACCGTATCGAAGGAGAAATCTTGCGCCAGGTTCAGGATATCCCCGGCCTTGAGCATGGCCGGTAGGCTGAAATCGTGCTTTGTCAGCTCTTTTTCCAGCAGCGTGCGGCCCATCTCGATGCTCTGCTCCCTCTGCTCCTCCTTCACCCACTGGCGTATCTTGGTCTTCGCCTTCGATGTCACGACGAACTTGAGCCAGTCCTTGCTCGGCTTGTGGGCGGGGTTCGTCAGGATGTCGATCGTGTCGCCGCTCTTCAAGGGCGTCCGGAGCGGCACGAGCCGTCCGTTCACCTTGGCGCCAATGCACCTGTGGCCCAGGGCGGAGTGGATCGAATAGGCGAAATCGACGGCCGTTGCGCCCTTGGGCAGCTCCTTCACGTCCCCCTTGGGCGTGAAGACGTATATCTCGTCGGGGAAGAGGTCGATCTTGACGCTCTCCAGAAACTCCTTGTCGTCCTTCACCTCCTCGTGCTGCTCGATGATCTGGCGCAAAGGGGCGAACATCCTGTCCTCTTTCGGGTCGAAGACCTTCCCCTCTTTGTACTTCCAGTGGGCGGCGATCCCCTCCTCCGCCACCTTGTGCATCTCGTGCGTCCTGATCTGTATCTCTATCTTCTCTCCGTAGGGGCCGATTACTGCCGTGTGGAGCGACTGGTACATGTTCGCCTTGGGGAGCGCTATGTAGTCCTTGAACCTGCCGGGGATGGGCTTGAAAAAATCGTGGCCGTGGATGTAGCCGAGGGCCTCGTAACACTCCCTGACGGTATCCACGGTCACCCGGAAGGCGGTGATGTCGTAGAGCTGGTCGATGTCTAGGCCGTCCTGTACCATTTTTCTGTAGATGCTGTAGAGCCTCTTGGCCCTTCCCGATACCTGGCAGGCCAGGCCGACCTGCTCGAACCGCTTCTTCAGCAGCTCCTTGACCTCTTCGATGTAGGCGTCCCGCTCCCTTTTCTTGGCAGCGATCTTCTCGCCTATCAGGCGGTAATCGTCGGGCTTCAGGTACTTGAACGCCAGGTCCTCCAGCTCTCCTTTCATCCACTCGATGCCCAGCCTGTGCGCCAAGGGCGCATAGATCTCCAGGGTCTCCCTCGATATCTCCTCTTGCTTCTCTGCGGAGAGGAACCTGAGGGTCTGCATGTTGTGGAAGCGGTCGGCCAGCTTGATAAGGATGACCCTGATGTCCTTGCTCATCGCGAGGATCATCTTCCTGAGGCTTTCCGCACGGGTGTCCTCGGAGCCGGACATCTTTATCCTGCTGATCTTCGTCACCCCGTCGACCAGGCCGGCCACCTCCTCCCCGAAATACTCCTCGAGCTCTTCTTTCGTCAGGTAGGAGTCCTCAAGGGTGTCGTGGAGAAGCCCGGAGGCGACGCTGAGGGTGTCGAGGTTCATCCGCGTCAGGATGTAGGCGACCTCCAGGGGGTGGATCAGGTAGGGCTCGCCGGAGAGCCTTACCGTCCCCTTGTGCGCCTTGGCGGACAGGACGTAGGCGCGCTCCAGCATATCGACGTCCGCCTGGGGGTTGTACTTCAGTATCTCCTCTACGATGTCGTTAAATCGGACCATTTCGGACCATCGTACATAGTATACTATAAAAATGGGTCGCGGCTACGGGGACGGAGCCAGGACCAAGGCATTTGGACCTGAGACCCGGTAGAGAAGAAAAGGTGCGAACAATGGGTCTGGGACTGCCGCGAGGCTGTTGCGAAAGCTGAACTACTGTCGGACTCCTCTGGGCTTGGACTCGCGCCTCTGCGGACCACCCGCATGCACGGTGGCGCCTTTTCAACACTCTCGGAACGTGCGGGCGCCCGCAAACCTACTTTGAACTGATAGGGTGGGATCTCCGGCCAACACGTCTCACAGTGCATCCACATCTCCCGATTCCTGGAGGCGTTCCCCGGGCTCGCCAACGCACACTTTCATAGTAAGATCGAGTCTTCATACCCGTACTCTAGCTCATTGTAAGCCAAGGCCCGCCCCAAGCCGCGACCGCCGCAATTGTATAAAGCGCATTCGTAAAGCGGCGGTAAGAGCGGGCTGTACCGTATTGATGACCTGGGGCCCCGACAGTGCCACCTCGGAGTATCGGTAACAAGCCTGGGCTTTTTTCCTAAAGCCGAGCGCCTCATTTCTTTCTTCCTCCTTACTTCAGTTCACTCGCCAAAAATACACACTTCCAACCGGCATTTGATAGTAATGTCCGATGGTTTTACCATTGCAATTGAGTCAAAACTGGAGCAAAATGAATTCATGGGTGGGGAAGCAAGTGTGGTGGATGGCAGATTTTGAAAGCCGAAGGATGAGACATGTGTCAGGAGATAGCCAAGAGTGTTCGTATCCATAGGTAGTGCAATGCTTGTCGGTAAACAATTTATGTACGTGGACAACGGAGGGACGACCGTAAATGACACCAACAGCGAAAGGCCCACATGACATCGCTTGCGATCTGGCGCAGCAGTATGCATCACCGCACGACCTCAATGAGGCAGACACTCGCCATAGGGTGATCGATACTGTTTTGCATGACGTACTTTCGTGGCCGCGTTCGGCCGTGAGTTGTGAGTCATATATCCATCCTGGCTATGCGGACTACGTACTCATTGGGCGGCAGGATATGCGACTTATATTCATCGAGGCAAAGAAGGAAGGTACCTCTTTCACTTTACCGACGCCTTTCGATACGACCATCCATGCTAGAGTCGCCAAAATGAAAACTCTGATAACCGACACAAATATTCGAGACGCCGTTGAGCAGGTCTGGACCTATTGTATCAGTTGCGGCTGTGAATACGCGGCAGTCACAAATGGGCATCAGTGGATATTCTTTAAGACGTTTGAACGACAGCGCGATTGGCGAGACTTGAATGCCTTTGCCATTCATAGTCTACGGTACTTTTGTGATTGTTTTTCCGAAGCGACGAATAAGTTCGGCTATGTATCCATCGTGGAACATGCGTCATTAGCTCAATTGTCAGGAGTGATACAAGCAGGGCAAAGGGATATTTTCTATCCAAAGGCGAAGATTACCGCATACGCTCATAAGGTTGATTCGAACTACTTGGCGCCGTTCCTTCGCCCCCTTGTCAAGCGATATTTCGGCGTGATGGACGAACACGACGACGAGTTTATGGAAAAATGCTATGTCAACGCTCGCGACTATCATGCCAGTGTGGCGGGCGTTAAAGGAGTTATTCACGATTGTCTTTCACCATACTTCATAAACTACAACGTTAAAGAGTTCTTCGATGACCCTCAGGGTGGAGCCTTCGGAAGACGGATTGCCAGCAACCTACGCGAACGTCGCACCCGTGAAGTCATAATTCTGTTTGGTGGTAAAGGATCGGGCAAATCGACATTCATTCGGAGGTTGCTCTACCATCGTCCTCCTGAATTCATTCGGGATTTTGCAGTCGTTGTGCTAATCGATTTGTTAGAGTGTCCGGAGCATCGAACGCATATCGAGAATGAGACTTGGCGGCAACTGCTATCTAACGTAGATCGAGACCATCTACTAGAGGGTGATCGCGAACACCTGTTAGACCTCTTCGCAGATAAGCATCGGCAAGCGGAGAAACAGTCGCTTGTCGGCCTCGACAAGACCTCAGAGGCTTACAACACTCAGTTGAACGCCCATGTTCAAACGTGGCTCGATGACCGAGAGTACTGCGCCGTCAAATTGGCAGACCACTGGAAGAGAATGCAGAAGGGATTGATCATTGTCCTTGACAATACCGATCAGTTTACCCCTGGCATGCAGGATTATTGCTTCACGCTGGCACAGCATATTTCAACGCTCCTTGACTGTCTTGTTGTAATCTCGATGCGCGAGGAGAGGTTCCATTACTCAAAATTGCACGGGACCCTCGACGCTTTTCAGAACAGTGGTTTTCACTTAAGCAGCCCTCCTACTCAGACAGTATTTTGGACGCGACTTCGATACATGTTAGATATCCTCGATGATGAAGGCCGAGCCCAAAAAATATCTCCGGCTCTCAATGACATAAAGGCTTTAGACATAAAGAAGCTCCTTCGCGTCTTGCTTGGCGATTTTGCGCGTCGTTCCCACTTGAATCAGTTCTTGATGGCATGCGCTCACGGTAACATGAGACTGTCTCTGGAACTCTTTTGCCAGTTTCTCTTGTCCGGATACACTCGGGTTGACGAAATGATTAAGTCGAGTGGCTGGACACTCCAGATTCACCAAGTGCTCAGGCCAATGATGGTCCCAGAGCGCTTTTTCTATGACGAAATATCAAGCAGCATACCCAACCTTTATCAAATTAGATCTGAGATATCAGGGTCTCACTTCACCGCCCTAAGAATTTTGACGCGCCTATCAGCCAACATGTCCCGAGCGAATCCGATATATGTGCCTCTTTCTCTGTTGAAGAGCCACTTTGCCAGCAATTTCAACATGATAGATGATCTCGTTAAGAATCTGGATTTGCTGTTACATACCGGCCTTATCGAATCCAACAACCGAGTGGACGAGTACTCGGATAGCATAGACTCTCTAAAGATCACATCTTATGGGTACTATATGGTCCATCGGTTGTGTTACATGTTCAATTATATCGATTTGGTTTGTCTCGACTGTGGCATCCATGATCAGTCTGTGGCTCACTCCCTGGCCCTGCTGGCGGAAAGGGACATGGAACTTTTTTTTAAATTTAGGAAAAAGGACCGAATAGAAGTACGTCTACAAAGGGCACAGGAGTTCATTGATTATATTGTGAAAGAGGAGGAAATCGAAAGAGAGATGTACTCCCTTGAGGGTGGAGAAGTGAGATACAGTATCGCCTTAAGGGAAAGCTTTGACCGAGAGAAGCCACGGGTCATTGCGAGCGCAAAAAGGAACTACGGATAGCAATCGTCTCATCGACTTTGTGATACCAGTGGTAAAAACCAGGGTCCGGCGGAATGAAAACACTGGAAAAGCGCAGGGACAATGGAGACCTCGTTTCATCCGTTGCTTTGCTTTTGCAGGATGGCTCTTTCTTGCGGCAATAAGTGGCTATTATCGCGCGGTGATAGCAAGCATTTGTAGGGGTTGTCAATGCCTGATGTAATATCCCCAACAATGGATGCGGTACAGCCCGCTCTTGCCGCCGCCTTCCATTATGCTCTTTATTCCGTTAGCGGCGGCCCGGCTGTGGAGAAGCGCCTGGAAGAATCGTGAGGTGTGGATGCGATCTGAGTCTTGCTGGCCGGAGATCGTACTGTACGTACATCGGAGGCCGCAAGGCGAAGAGCGCGCCGCAGATCGCGATTCTGAACAGGCGCGAGTCCAAACCTAGAGCCATCCGACAGTTTCTCAGGCCTATCCCGCACGCGCGAGTCCAAGCCTGGAGGAGTCCGACACAGGTCCAAATCCGCTTGCCCCGGCCAAAGAGTTGAAAAGATCGCACTCTTATGTAATACTCGTAACATACAGAGGAGGCCGCCATGACGCTTATGGACGATTTCATGAAGAAGACGGAAGACGGCCTGAAGACCCTAAAGGAGACGGCGGAAGGGATCGCCTTCAACGTCGAGAAGCAGGCCAGGATAGCCAAGAAAAAGATGGACATCATACGGATACAGAGGAAGGTGCAGAAGCTCTACGCCGAGATCGGCGAGTACGTTTACGGCGAATGCGCGATGGAAAGGCAGGTATCGACGGAGGCGCCCTTTCTCAACGAGAGGGTGATCTCCATCTCCGCGATGAAGGCGGAGGTCCGGGACATAGAGAACGAGATCGAGGAAGCGAGAAGAATGCAGCCGCCCAGACAGGCGGATGCCCCCGAAGGTGAAGAGAAAAAGCCGTAAGGCTTATATAAGAACACGATTTTTGGCCGGCCCGCGCTGAAGGCCGGCCCGTACTGAGGGCCGGCCCGGGCATCAGAAGCATCAGAGGTATTTCTCGGCGAGGATCTCCGCAATCTGGACGGCGTTCAGGGCCGCGCCCTTCCTGATGTTGTCGGCGACGATCCACATGTTGAGGCCGTGCTCTACCGATTCATCCCGCCTTATGCGGCCGACGAAGGTCTCGTCGCTGCCCGCGGCGTAGATGGCCATGGGGTAGACGTTCTTCTTCGGGTCGTCGGCAACGACCACGCCCGGCGCCTTCGAGAGTATCCTCCTTGCGGCGTCGGGGGTCAGCTCTTTTTCGAGCTCTACGTTTACCGACTCCGAGTGGCCGTAAAAAACGGGCACCCTCACGGTCGTCGCCGTCACCTTTATGCTTGCGTCTTCCATGATCTTTACCGTCTCGTTCACCATCTTCATCTCTTCCTTGGTGTAGCCGTTTTCCAGGAAGACGTCGATATGGGGCAGGCAGTTGAAGGCGATCTGGTGGGGGTAGACGCTGTGCGTCACCTCCCTGTTGCCGTATATCGCCGTGATCTGCGATTCCAGCTCGGCTATGGCCCTTTTGCCGGTGCCCGAGACGGCCTGGTACGTGGAGACGACGACCCTCTTGATGCGCGCCGCGTCGTGGAGCGGCTTGAGGACGACCACCATCTGTATGGTCGAGCAGTTGGGGTTCGCTATGATGCCCTTATTTTTGTAATGCTTGATGGCGTGGGCGTTCACCTCCGGCACGACGAGGGGCACGTCCGGGTCCATCCTGAAGGCGCTCGTATTGTCGATGACTACGCAGCCGCTCGCCGCTGCGATGGGGGCGAACTTCTGGCTGACCGGGCCCCCCGCCGAGAAAAGGCCGATCTCCACGCCCCTGAAGGAGTCTTCCTTCAGGATGTCAACCCTCACGTCGTGCCCTTTATAGCTCAGCACACTCCCCGCGCTCCGCTCGGACGCAAGGAGCTTGAGCTCCTTTACCGGGAAATTCCGATGATCGAGGGTTTCGACCATCTCGTTCCCCACCGCGCCGGTGGCGCCGACGATTGCCACGTTGAATCTCTTCATCGCCCTTCTTCCTCCAGTTGTCTCCTCAGGTGGCTCATCAGGCCCCCTTCCCTTATCAGCTCCAGCATGAACGGGGGGATCGGCTTTGCCCGCGCCTCGATGCGGCCCGTCTTGATGAGGCCGGAGGCGAGATCGACCTCGATGGTCTCCCCTTCATCGACTGCGTCGTATACATCGGCCTCCAGCAGGGCGAGGGCCTTGTTGAACGAGTTGCGGTAGAATATGCGGGCGAAGCTCCGCGCTATCACCACCCGGATCCCCAGCGCCAGGATGGCCACCGGCGCGTGCTCCCTGGAGGAGCCGCAGCCGAAATTGGAGCCTGCCACTATGATGTCCCCCTCCCTGACTTTCCGTGCAAAGCCGGGGATAAGGGGCTCCATGCAGTGCTTCCCCAGCACCTTCGGGTCGGTATGGCCGAGGTATCGGGCGGGGATGATGATGTCCGTGTCGATATTGTCGCCGAATTTCCAGACCCTTCCGCTCAGCATCAGGCAACCTCCCTCGGGTGGGCTATCTCTCCCTTGACCGCGCTTGCCGCAGCCACCGCCGGTCCCGCGAGATAGACCTCGCTTTCGGGATGGCCCATGCGCCCCACGAAATTCCTGTTCGTCGTCGATACGGCCCGCTCGCCTTTGGCAAGCACGCCCATGTGGCCGCCCAGGCAAGGCCCGCACGTAGGCGGCGAGATGATGCAGCCTGCATCCAGGAAAATATCGAAATACCCGCGCGCCATCGCCTCCCGGTAGATAGCCGGAGTGGCCGGTATAATGATGCAGCGCACGCCCTTTGCGACCTTTTTCCCTTTGAGGACCTGCGCGGCAGTCTCCAGGTCTTCGAGCCTCCCGTTGGTGCACGAGCCGATGACCGCCTGGTCGATGGCGATACGGCCTGCGTCCTCCGCGTTCTTCACGTTCGACGGCAGGAATGGGAAGGCGACCTGCGGCCCTATCTTGCTTACGTCGATCTCGATGATGTCGCGGTAGCGGGCGTCCGCGTCCGCCTCGACGACCTTAGGGGGTCTCTTTGCGCGCCCGGAAAGGTAATCGAGGGCCTTCTTGTCCGCCCTGAATACGCCGTTCTTCGCGCCCGCCTCGATCACCATGTTGGCGACGGTGAGCCTAGAATCTATAGAGAGGTCCCCAACGGCCTCGCCGTCGAACTCCATCGCCTCGTAGCGCGCGCCCTCGACGCCGATCAGGCCGATGATGTGGAGGATCAGGTCTTTTCCCGCGACCCACTTCTGCCACTTGCCCGTGCAGACGAATTTTATGCTCCGGGGCACCTTGAACCAGAGGGCGCCGCGCACCATCGCGTAGGTGAGGTCGGAGCTGCCTACGCCCGTAGAGAAGGCGTTGAGTGCGCCGTAGGTGCACGTATGGCTGTCGGCCCCCACCACCACGTCCCCCGGCGAGACGAGGCCCTGCTCAGGCAGCAGGGCGTGCTCGATGCCGCAGGCGCCGCCTTCGTAGAAGTGCTTTATGGCGTGCCGCGCCGCGAATTCCCTGATCGTCTTGCAGTTCTCCGCCGATAAAATATCCTTGTTCGGCGTGAAATGGTCCATCACGAAGACGACCCGCTCCGGGTCGAAGACGGACTTCGCCCCCGCCTTCTCGAACTCCTCAAGGGAGAGGGGCGCAGTGATGTCGTTCGCCAGGGCGAGATCGACCTTTGCCTCGACGATCTCCCCTGCCTCGACGGACTTTTTCCCCGCGTGGGCCGCCAGTATCTTTTCCGTTATCGTCATGCCCATCTTTAGAACCCCTTCGCCTTTCTCTTCTTCACGAACTCCAGCTTGTTCAGCGCGTTTATGTATGCCTTCCCGGAGGCGACTATCACGTCCGTATCGGCCCCTTTCCCGATGACCGTCGATCCCTTCTCCTCCAGCTTGATGAAGACCTCGCCCTGGGCGTCCGTGCCGCCCGTTATGGCGTTGACGTAGAACTTGACGAGCTTACTGTTCGTCCTGATGATCTTCTGTATCGCCTTGAGGGTCGCGTCTACGGGGCCGTCGCCGTAGCCCGCCTCCTGGTGCATCTGCCCCTCGATCTCGATCTTTACCGTGGCGGTCGGGATGGCCATGTTGCCGCAGACGACGCTCAGGTAAGCGAGCCTGTATTTTTCGGGGACGCGGACGATCTCGTCCATGATAATCATCTCTATGTCCTCGTCGTAGACGTCCTTTTTCATGTCCGCCAGGACCTTGAACCTCTTGAAAGCGAGGTTCAGCTCCTTGTCGGTTAAGGAGTACCCCAGGTCTTCGATCCTGTCCCTGAAGGCGTGCCTGCCCGAATGCTTGCCGAGGATCAGCGAGCTTTTCGGTATGCCCACCGACTGGGGCGTCATGATCTCGTAGGTAAGCCTTGCCTTGAGCAGGCCGTCCTGGTGGATGCCCGACTCATGGGCAAAGGCGTTTGCCCCGACTACCGCCTTGTTCGGCTGGACGGGCGCGCCCGTGACCGACGTGATGAGCCTGCTCGTCGGGTAGATCTTCTCGCTCACGATGCGCGTATCGAGGGAGAAAAGCTCCTTGCGCGTCCTTAAGATCATCACGACCTCTTCGAGTGCCGCGTTGCCCGAGCGCTCGCCGATGCCGTTTATCGTGCACTCCACCTGCCTCGCCCCTGCCTGGATGCCTGCAATCGAGTTGGCGACGGCAAGCCCCAGGTCGTTGTGGCAGTGCGTGCTGACGATGGCCCTGGATACATTCGGGACGTGCCCCATGACGTAGCGGATCAGGGCCGCAAACTCGTCGGGGACCGCGTAGCCCACCGTGTCGGGGATGTTCACCGTGGTGGCCCCCGCCTCGATAGCAACGGCGAGGACCTTGCAAAGGTAGTCCCAGTCCGTCCGCGTCGCGTCCATCGCGGAGAACTCGACGTTCTTCGTATATCTCTTCGCCCTCCTGACCGAGTCCTCGGTGATCCTGACCACCTCGTCCCTGGTCTTCTTGATCTGGTACTTGAGGTGGATGTCGGAGGTGGAGATGAACGTGTGTATCCTGGGGTCGGCCGCGCCCTTGACCGCCTCCCACGCCCTGTCGATGTCCTCGTGGTTCGCCCTGGCGAGGCCGGCCACCTGGCTGTTCTTCACCGTCGCGGCGATCTGCCTAACCGACTCGAAGTCGCCTTCGGATGCGATGGGGAAGCCCGCCTCTATGATATCGACCCCGAGGGCCTCGAGCTGCTTTGCAACGCGGAGCTTCTCCTGGGCGTTCATCGTGTTGCCCGGCGACTGCTCGCCGTCCCTCAGGGTGGTGTCGAAAATGTACACGTGGTCTGTCATCTCTCCCTCACCTTCTCGCAAATACGCCCGATCAGGGCCTCCGGCGCGTCGAACTCCGCCTCGATGCAAAGATAAAGGATGTTTCCCCCTGTTTCCATGCCCTCGATCCTGACCGCGTCCTTCTCGGTGGTTACCGCCATTTCCACATTGTGAAACGACTCGATGCGCGCCAGGTCTGCCGCCCGGTAGCGGTAATGGTCGGGGAACTCAAGGGTCTCGACCACGTCAGCGCCTATGTCCCGGAGCAGACCGAAAAACGAGCGGTTGTCACCAAGCCCGGAAAAGGCGAGCACTCTCTTTCCCCGCATCGACCGGTAATCGACCGTTGCACGGTCGCTCAAGCGGCACAGGTGCAGGGGACGGTACCGGACGCGGAAGACCGGCACGCCCGCCGCCCATCCCCTCACGCGGCTGTCCGGCTCGCCTTTGCCGACCAATATTATATCGGCTTTTTTCGCCATTTCAAGCGGCTCCCGCAAAAAACCGAGGGGGAACAGGTGCAGCGCAGCGCCGGGGGCGCTACCGTCCAGGACGACGATCTCCACGTCCTTGCGCACGCTCCTCACCTGCGCTCCGTCGTCGAGCACGGCCAGGTCTATGCCGAAGTCGCCGACGCCCCTGCGTATCCCTTCGATCCTCTTTTTCCCCACGAGCACGGGCAGGCCGGTCCTCCTCGCCAGCATCAAAGGCTCGTCTCCCGCCCCGACTGCCGTATCGCTGTTTCTATCGACTGCAAAGACTCCCTTTTTGGCCTTCCCGTATCCGAGGGTGACGATTCCCGGACGGAACCCCCTTTCCTTCAGCATCCCCGCAAGGCGCTCCACGACGGGAGTCTTGCCCGTCCCGCCAAGGGACAGGTTGCCGACGCTTATCACCGGGACGGGCGCCCGGTCCACCCTGAAAAGCTGTGTCGCGTAGCACAATTCCCTCACAGCAAGGACGGCCCGGTAGACACAGGCCAGGGCAAGAAGGGGCAGGTAGAGGACGCCCCTCGCAAAGGGCGCTTCCCCTTTCCACACACAGGCCATAAGTTCGCGCATAAACATGCAATCTATCCTAAGCAAGCCCCAAAGTCAAAGAGCCGAAAGACCCCAGGCCCAACGTCCGCAGTCATAGAAAAAGGCGCCCGGTCCGGGCGCCTTTCGGTGTCTGTGAGCCGCAGCGGATCTATGCGCCCTGCTGCTTCTTCTTATAGTCCTCAAGCGCCGCCTGGAGCGCCTCTTCTGCGAGGACGGAGCAGTGCTGCTTCGCGGGCGGCAGGCCGCCCAGGGCCTCGGCGACCGCCTGGTTCGATATCTGAAGGGCCTCGTCTATCGACTTGCCCTTTATAAGCTCCGTCGTCATGCTCGATGACGCGATCGCAGCGCCGCACCCGAAGGTCTTGAACTTCGCGTCCACGATCTTCCCGTCTTCTATCTTGAGGTAGAGGCGCATCACGTCGCCGCACGCGGGGTTTCCAACTTCGCCCACGCCGCTCGGGTCCTCTATCTCGCCCATGTTCCTGGGATGCATGAAGTGGTCCATGACCTTGTCGCTGTAAGGTCCCTGTGCCATCACTTACCTCCTAGTGCTTTTTGATAAAGGGGCGACATCTCCCTCAGCCGCTCCACTATGCCGGGCAGGACAGAGAGGGTGAAATCGACCTCCGCTTCCGTGTTTTCCCTGCCGAGGGTAAAGGCAATCGAGCCGTGGCATATCTCCGGGGGCACGCCGACGGCCGTGAGCACGTGGGACGCCTTCAGCCCGGTCTCGTCCGCCGCGAGGACGTTCGAGGCGCAGGCGCTCCCGCTCGCAGAGGCTATGCCGTTCAGGTTGAGCCACAAAAGGAGCGACTCCCCCTCGACGAACTCTATCCAGAAGCTGACGTGGCCCGGGAGCCTTAAGGCCGGATGGCCCGTAAAGTGGAGATAATCGATCTGCCTCTCGATCCCCTTCCACAGCTTTTGGCCCAGGGCGGTGAGCCTTTCGACCCTTTCCGCCATCTCCGATGCCGCTATCCTGCTCGCCTCGCCAAGGCCCACTATGGCAGGCACGTTCTCCGTCCCTGCCCTGTAGCCCATCTCCTGGTAGCCGCCGTTGGTGACCGGCCGGAGGGCCGTCCCTTTCCGCAGATAAAGGGCGGCAGCCCCTTTCGGACCGTAAAACTGATGGGCGGAGACGGTCATCGAATCGACCATGAGGTCGGCCACGTCCACGGGTATCTGGCCGCACGTCCCTGCCCCGTCCGAGTGAAAGAGGATACCCCGCTCCTTGAGGAAGAGGGCGATCTCCCTGACGGGCTCTATCGTCCCTATCTCAAGGTTCGCGTGCATCACGCATACGAGGACCGTGCCGGGGGCCGCCTTCTTCTTCAGGTCTTCCAGATCGACCACGCCGTATGCGTCCACCCTTACGTAGTCTACCTCGAAGCCGAGGTTTTTCAAAAAATCGGCCTGGTGCATGATCGAGTAGTGCTCGATGTCGGAGAAGAGTATCCTGTTGCCCTTCTGCCTGTTTGCCAGGGCAAGCCCCTTCACGGCAAGGTTGTTCGACTCCGTTGCCGACCCCGTCAAGATGATCTCATCGGGCGCCGCGTTCAGGAGGCCCGCAACCTGTGCCCGCGCCTCCCGGACTGCCTTTTGCGGCTCTGCCCCTTCCTCCAGGAGCACCGACGAGGGGTTCCCGAAATGCTCGCTGAAATACGGGCGCATCGCCTCGAAGACCCTCCGGTCTACGGGCGTCGTCGCTGCATGGTCGAAATATATCCTGTCCATTTAACAAATATAATACCACATCGGTAGGCAGTGCATAGGAAATTTGTTTCATGGACGGCAGCCGCCTTCCTTTTTCCGTACACAAAGCTTTAGGTCAAAAACCGCCTGATCCCGCCGCAATGGGTCGCCCGGGCGACGCAGTGTCCCGATTTTGCCCGTTTTCCTTGACGTTTTCCGTCCAAATCTCTTACAATATACGTGCCGAAGAAAACCGGAAGGAAGAGAATCAGGCAATCGAGGCGGAAACCGGCATCCCCTGCGGGCGTTCTGCGGCAAATAAATACCCTGCTGCAAGCAGCAGGGTATTTACGGAGGGGGGACGACCCGCAAGCGGGTACCCCGGCCAGCTTTGCTGGCGGAGGGGGCGCTGAGCCCCAATAATTGCACGTCGTAAGATGTGCGAAAGCTCCAAGGATGATGGTCGGATGCAAAAAGCGGAAACGAAAGAACGAGTAAAATACTTTTATGATGGGAGTGGAGTAGAAGGAGAAGGTAATATTACCCCTGTAGCAAGCTACAGGAAATGGGCAACTTGACACAGAAGGAGGAATACATGGAAAAGAGATACTTGCTGGCCCCCGGCCCCACCGCTATCCCGCCGGAAGTACTTCTGAAAATGGCGGAGCCGATCCTCCACCACCGCAACCCTCTTTTCGAGTCGGTAGTGGAAGAGGTAAGGGCAAACCTGAAATACCTTTTCGGCACGAAGAACGAGGTGCTCATCTTCGCCTCGTCCGGCACCGGCGCCATGGAAAGCGCTGTAACGAACGCCCTTTCCGCAGGGGACAAGGCCATCTGCATAAGGAGCGGCAAGTTCGGTGAGAGGTGGGCAAACATATGCAAGGCCTACGGGGTGGAGGCGATCAACATCGACCTTCCCTGGGGCGACGCCCTCGACCCTGCCCTCGTCGAGAAGACCCTCAAGGCGAACCCCCGCGTCAACGCCGTCTATATGCAGGCGACGGAGACCTCGACAGGCGTAAGGTTCCCGGTGAAGGAGGTCGCCGCCATCGTAAAGAATTACCCCAACACGCTCATGGTGGTGGACGGCATTACGGGCGTCGGCGTCTTCGAGCTGCCCCTCGATGCCTGGAACATCGATGTCCTTGTGGGCGGCTCGCAGAAGGCGATGATGCTGCCCCCGGGACTCGCCTTCGCGGCAGTGAGCGACAAGGCATGGGAGTTCAGCAAGACATCGAAGCTTCCGAAGTTCTACTTCAACTGGGCGAAAGAGCGGACGAACCTGGAGAAGAACCAGACGAATTTCACGCCCGCCATCTCGCTCATCGTGGGCTTGCGGGAATCGCTGCGCATGATAAAAGAAGAGGGTCTCGAGCATATCTACAAGAGGATCGACAAGCTGGCTGCCGCGACGAGGACCGGGGCGACGGCCCTCGGCCTCAAGGTCTTCGCCAAGTCGCCAAGTCCTGCGGTAACGGCGATAGTCGCACCCGTTGGCATCGACGGGCAGGCTATTTACAAGACCCTATGGAAGAAGTACGGAGTGACCGGTGCGGGCGGCCAGGACCAGCTCAAGGGAAAGATCTTCAGGATCGCAACCCTGGGGTATGCCGATAAATACGACGTTATCACCGCAATCGCGGCCCTGGAGTTCACCCTGCGCGACCTCGGATACAAGTTCGAGATGGGCAAGGGCGTTGCCGCCGCGACAGACTCCTTGAAAGACCAGTAAAGGAGAGGCCATGAAGATACTGATCGCAGACGCGATGTCCGACAAGGCGGTAGATATCCTCAAGTCGAACAAGCTGGACGTGGACGTAAAGACCGACCTGAAGAAGGAAGAGCTGCAGGCCATTATCGGGGGCTACGACGCCCTCATCGTGCGGAGCGCGACGAAGGTTACGAAAGAGATCATCGAAAAGGCGGACAGGCTTAAGGTGATAGGCAGGGCGGGCATCGGCGTGGACAACGTCGATGTCGAGGCGGCGACCGAAAAAGGGATCGTAGTCATGAATACGCCCCAGGGGAACGCCCTCGCCGCCGCAGAGCACGCCCTGGCCCTCATCTTCGCCCTCGCCAGAAAGATAGCCCTCGCAGACCGCACCATGAAGGAAGGGAAGTGGGAGAAGAAGCTGCTTATGGGCGTAGAGGTCTACGACAAGACCCTGGGCGTCATAGGCATAGGCAACATAGGGATGATCGTCGCAGAGAAGGGCGTAGCCCTGGGCATGAAGGTACTGGCCTACGACCTCTACGTCACGAAGGAGGCGGCCGCCCAGAAGGGCATCGAGCTTGTAGGCCTGGATACGCTCCTTTCGAGGAGCGACTTCATCACCGTCCACGTGCCGATGCTCAAGGAGACGAAAGACCTTATAAACAAAGGCAACCTGGCGAAGACAAAAAAGGGCGTCTTCATCGTCAACGCGGCGCGGGGCGGCATCATCAACGAGAAAGACCTGTACCAGGCCATCGAGGAGGGGCAGGTCGCGGGGGCGGCCCTCGACGTCTTCGAGCAGGAGCCGCCGCCGAAGGACGACCCTCTGGTCATGTCGGAAAAGGTGGTGGCGACGCCGCACCTCGGCGCATCGACGAAGGAGGCGCAGAGCAAAGTCGCCATCGACATAGCGAACCAGATCGTCGATTACGCCCTCAACGGCGTGATAAAGAACAGCGTGAACGTCCCCGGCGTCTCCATGGAGGTGCTGGCCCAGATTTCGCCGTACCTCGCCCTCTCCGAGAGGCTCGCGCGGTTCGTCTCGCTTATCACTGAGCCGCCCATCACGCAGGTGGAGATCGGGTACGCCGGAGCCATCGGCGAAGTTGAGACGCGGATCCTGACCCAGGGGATCGTGAAGGGCATACTGACCCCCCACGTGACGGACGTGAACTACGTGAACGCCCGCCGTGTGGCGCAGGCGCGGGGCATCAAGATAAAGGAGATCAAGGAAAAGGAGCACGAGGACTTTACGAGCCTCCTCACCATAAGGCTCAAGGGGAAGAACGGCGAGAACGCGGCCTACGGGACGCTTTTCGGAAAGAAGGAGCCGAGACTTATCAAGGTGAACCGGATCGCCGTCGATTCCGAGCTGACGGGGAACGTCCTCTTTGTCCTTGCCAAAGACAAGCCGGGCACGGTCGCCGGGCTGGGCACGACGCTGACGAAAAGAGGCATAAATATCGCCAGGATACACCTGGGCAGGCAGGAAGAGGGCGGCCTGGTGCTCTGCCTGATCGACATAGATAGCGAGATCGATAACGGGCTGCTTAAAGAAATGTCGAAAGTGCCCAATGTCATCGACGTAAAAGGGATCGACCTCTCATAGGACGGACAGCCGATCTTCTCATAAAGAACGCCGTCCTCGCCGACCCGCTCAACGAAAGGGGCGAAAGGACGGACATGACCGTCGAGGACGGGAAGATCGCGTCCTTTTCCGCCTCCCATGCGCGGGAAGTGATCGACGCGGAAGGCTGCTACGTCTCCGCCGGCTTCATCGACAGCCACCTCCACGTGGAGGGCCTGCACCTCCTGCCGGGCCGCTATTTCAAGGCCTTTCTCGCCCACGGCACGACGACCATCGTAACCGACCTCCACGAGACGGCCAACGCGGGCGGCATGGAGGGTCTTGCCTGGTATCTCTCCCTTGCCGAGCGCCTTCCCCTCGACCTTTTCGTGATGGCCCCTTCGTGCGTGCCCTCCTGTCCTTACGAGGCAGGCGCGGGCGTGATAGGCGTCGCAGAGCTTAAGCGGCTCAAGGGGATGAAGGGCGTGATAGGGCTCGGCGAGGTGATGGACGTGCCCGCCGTCATAGGGCGGAGCAAGGCGATCATGAAAAAGATCGCCCTTTTTGCCGGCAAGCCCGTCGATGGCCACGCCCCCGGCCTTTCGGGGGGCGACCTGGACCGCTACATGTCAGCGGGCATCTATTCGGACCATGAGGTCACCGGGGCCGCGGAAGGGGAGGAGAAGCTGAAGGCGGGGATGCACCTTTTTTTAAGGGAAGGCTCGGTCAGCCGCGACCTTGGAAACCTGGCCGGCCTCATCCGGCCCGAAAACCTTGCTAGCCTCTCCCTCTGCACGGACGATGTCTCTGCCCGAGACCTCTTCGAGTCGGGCCACCTCGACCGCCTGGTCGGCCTGCTTGTCTCCCTGAATGTCCCTATTTTCAGGGCGCTCAGGCTCGTCAGCGCAAGCCCCGCCGCGTACTTCGGCCTCGTGGACAGGGGACGCCTTGCCGTCGGGAGGCGCGCCGACCTCGTTGTCTTCGACAGGCCGGAGCGGATGCACGTTCTGGCAACTATCAAGGACGGACGCGTGGTCTACAGGGAGGGCGACGACATCGCTGCGACGGGCGACGTCCCGGCCGATGGCCGCGCCTCGTCGAAGCTCAACCTGGCGCCTTTCCCCAGGGATGCCTTTCGCAAGAAGGCCGGCGCCGGAAAGGTGCGCGCCATCGGCGTCACGGAAGGCTCGATCATAACTGAAGACCTTGTCGTGGAAGTCCCCGCAGAGGACGGCCGCCTTGTCTGCGACCACGCAAGGGACCTCGTCTTCGCGTACGTCTTCGACCGCTACAGGGCGGAACGCGAGTACGGCTTCTGCCTCGTGCACGGCTTCGGCCTGAAAGGCGGCGCCATCGGCACCACCTATGCCCACGACAGCCACAACCTCGTCATAGTAGGCGATAACGCCGACGACATCCGCAAGGTCTTCAGTCTGCTGAGGACCTCCGGGGGAGGCATGGCTGCGTCCCACAAAGGCGCCGCCCTTGTCCTGCCCATGCCCTATTTCGGCATTATCTCGGACCTCGACGCCCCCTCCCTCCTCGCGCGCGAGCGCGCCCTCGACCGGCTGGCCAGGCAGATGGGCATCCGCATGAAAAACCCCTTCTTCCAGATGTCCTTTCTCTCTCTGCCCGTCATCCCCAACCTGCGGCTCACAACGAAGGGCCTCTTCCACATCGGGACCGGGCGGTACGTCGGCGACGCATAATGCTCAGGGCTGTCATCTTCGACTTCGACGGCACCCTGACGGAACTGACCCTCGACTTCGGGGCGATGCGGAAGGCGGTCGAGGCCATAGCCGCAAGGTATGTCCCCGCCGGCACTATCCGAAGCCTCGACGGCCTCTACATGCTTGAGATGATCGACACCCTCGAAGGGCTGATCGGGGACAACGGGGTCTCATTCAGAAAGGAGGCCCTGGACCTCCTGCGCGACATGGAGGTCGAAGCGTCCTCGGGCAAGGAGGTCTACCCGTATACGCGGGAAGTGCTCGATGCCCTGCGCCGCGAAGGTCTCCTGATAGGCGTCGTCACAAGGAACTGCACGGCGGCTGTCGAAAGGGTATTCCCCGATATAAGGAGATACGTCGATGCCGTTGCAACGAGGGACGACGTGGCCGCGGTGAAGCCCGAGCCGGCCCACGTCGGCGCGGTCCTCGCTGCCCTCGGCGTCGAGGCGCGCGACGCCCTCCTCGTAGGCGACCACCCTACGGACATGATGGCCGGCAGGGCGGCGGGGGCGCACACCCTGGGCCTGCTTGCAGGCAGGACAACGAGGGCAGACCTCGAGAAGGCAGGGGCCGCGCTCGTTGCAAAGGATATAAGGGCGGTCCCGGAGATAGCGCGCAGCCTGCGCCTGTCGCCAGGCGCAAAAACCCCGTAGCCCCGGACGCCGCGCAAGCCGGAATTTCTTTCCGCCCCGGGGAATTATTTTCCCCTCCCGGCAACCGATTTCCCGCGTCTTTTGCGCGCTCGGCCGTGGCCCCGACTTTGCAGAGCACAAGGCACGGCAGTCCGCAGGCAGGAGAAATGGACAGCCGCAAAGGAGGCCGCCATGGTAAGCGGCGTTACAGGCGTAAGCGGGTGGAGCACGATGTCGCAGTTGAGACAGGCCTTGTTCCGCCGGCTCGACACGAACGGTGACGGGGTGATCGACAAGAAGGAGATAATGGCCGCCATGAGCGCTTCGAGAAAGAGCCCCACCGGCGCCTCAAACAGCCCCACCCTGGACCAGGCGTTCAAGAAGGCCGACACGAACGGCGACGGCGTCATCAGCCCAAGCGAGTTTGCGGCCGCCCTGTCGAACGGGACCGCTGCCGGCCTGTTCTCTATCTCGACGGCGTCCCTCGTCAGCCTGCTCTCTCCGGCGGGCGGCGCCACAAACAGCACAGATGTGACCGCGGCGCAGAACAGGGCCACGGCCAGCCTGCTCAAGAACTACCTGGCCCAGGTCGGCCAGCTCGCACAACAGGGCTACACGACGACCGTCTAGGCCGCCCGAAGCCCTTCTAGAGCCCCAGCGTCTCCCCTACCAGCAGGACGGTCATGTCCGTCCGCGCCGGCTTTTTGGCAAAGATCACGTAAATATTGCATATCCTCTGGGGCGAGGAGCAGTCTACGCACTCCCCCGTCTCCGCGCAGGGCGTCTTGTATGAGAGCCTTCTCGCGTTCATCGGGGAGGTCCAGTCCCTGACCCGCGCCTCCGCCTCGGCGATGTCCTTGACGATTTTGTTGACCCCGCATACGAGGATCACCTTTTTCGGGCCGAAGGTCATCGCCCCCACCCGGTTCCCAGTTGCATCGACGTTGTACAGCTCGCCCTCCTCCGTGACCGCGTTGCTGCTTGCGAGGAAGACGTCCGCCGTGAGGATGTCCTTGCGCAGCTTGAGGGCGTCATCGGGTGAGAGGCCGGGGGTCGCCGGGTTGAGGAGCGTCACCTTGTGCTTTTTGATCTCGTCGAAGAACCCGATCTGGCCGAGCGTCACCGACCCGCCGACGCCCACGGTCGCCCCTTCCGGCACCATCGAGAAGATCTGTTTCAGCGCGTCGGCCGCGTCAGGGGCGAACCTGGCGTCGAAATTGTTCTTCTTCAGAGCATCCATCGTCCTTTTTACCTGCACCTCGCGATACCATTTTTCATATTCTGTCGTCGCCATCCCTCCTCCTTTCGCGGTGATCCGGGCAATCATTATTTTCGAGCGTCGGGGCCTTTCGCTAAAAGGGTCTCCCCGGCCCTTCGACGCGGCCGGGCGGAGCCCAAGCCTGCACAATAGTCTAAGGTGTCGGACGCTAAAAAACAATCGCGAATCCTTACAGGATGCCTGCGATAAGGCCCGCGGCAACGACTGCAAGGAGTATCGACGCCAGTATCCTGACGCCCCGCGCAATCCGCCCTTGCGGCGCCCCCATTTGCCTTGCAGCCTTCAGCCGCTTTGTGCTACTGTTACTGAAATCGCACAGGATAGGGACAATTATGCCGGAAGGATACGTTGTCTTGGTGCTCCACGCGCACCTGCCGTACGTCCTCTCCCACGGCAGGTGGCC
>Ga0326727_10006080_pt1 | contig 33509 bp, 23 predicted proteins | sample MB2enrmetagenome_FD_207643 | JGI IMG/M metagenome (GOLD analysis project Ga0326727, IMG submission 207643) | Lab enriched peat soil microbial communities from McLean, Ithaca, NY, United States - MB29MY | ecosystem: Environmental > Terrestrial > Soil > Wetlands > Peat | place: USA: New York...
GGCCGCGCGCCTGGAGTCCGTCCTGAAGAGGCTGCTCCAAGAATACCGGCGCGCTCCGGTCAAACATGCCGATGAAACCGGCTGGCGCCAGGACGGCCAGAACGGATACGCCTGGCTTTTCTGCACCTTGCTCCTGAGCTTGTTCCGGTTTCGGCAGAGCCGTTCGGCACAAGTGGCGCGAGAGGTCTTTGGCCCCAAGCGGCTGCCCGGCACCCTGGTGGTGGATCGTTACGCCGCGTACAGAAAACTTTTGTGCCGCATCCAATACTGTTTTGCTCATCTCTTGCGGGAAGTGCAGGATCTGGGCAAGGAATTTGCCGAGCAGTCCGAAGTGCAACGGTTTGTGGAGAAGCTGGCCCCGCTGCTGGCGCAGGCCATGAAGCTGCGCACCCAAGGACGGAAGTTAAAAGAGTTTCGGCAGCAGGCTGCTACCATCAAAGCGCAGATCGTGGAGATCGTCCAAGCCCCCGCGCAACATCCGGGCATTCAAAAAATCCAGAACATTTTCCGCGAGAACGCCAGACGGCTTTATCACTGGACCCGCCACCCCAGCATCCCGGCGGAAAACAATCAGGCCGAGCGGGAACTGCGACCCCTGGTGATCGCCAGAAAGATCAGCTTTGGATCGCAGTCTCCACAGGGCCTCCACACCCGCGAAGTGCTCATGAGCGTGCTCCACACACTGAAGAAGCGCTCCGAAAATCCCTTTGAGTCTTTGACCAAAGCCCTCGATGCCCTTGCGGCCAAACCAAACCGTGCGCCTTATGCCCTGCTCTTCAATTCATCGTGACAAAGCTCGAATCCCGCCGTCACTGACGCATTACCCAGCCACGCGATCGTCCCGGCCCTGATTATCGAAATTTGTCCCGTGCCCCAGTCCGCGCGCCGATTTCACGCAGGAGGAACCAAGTTCGCAGTCTTGTCCAGGCCTGGCCATCAATCTGTGCGTAAGGTGAACACCCCATAGCGCCCACATCGCGTTTTTGGCATGGTCGCTCCCCAGCAGGCGAAACGTATGAAAGCCATTGAGCTTCTTTCGGACGAAATGACCGTTGCTCCGCGTGAATCGGGGTATGAGTTAAACATTGTTGGAGTTTATCAAGACCCGCTGACCCAAAGCTGGGGCGTGCCCATGTGCCGCCTGGCGATGCAACTGGCCGGAGAGGATCTCGTCCGCAACACATGGTTTGACGTTCATTCCTTGAGCGATCTCGGAATACTGCTGGCGGCCGTTCGTGCCGCCCTGGTGGCCGACGTGATTGTGGTCTCAGTTTATGCGGCGGATGAGTTGCCGCTTGACCTTTACGTCTGGATTAACGCCTGGCTGCCACGCCGGAACTCGCGCGAGGGGGCCTTCACCGCGTTGATCGGCGCCGACCAACAGCAAGATTCTCAATCGGTCCGCACCCATGATTATCTGCACGCCGTGGCGCGCAAGGCACAATTGGACTTTATCCCGCTCTTGAAACCCGTCTCCATGCGGAAGTCTGAACAATTGGGGCATATGGCCGCTGGGTGTGGGGAGTTGTGCTGAGACGGGCATTGGCAGAAGAGACCTCCAACCCTCAATTATCAAAGAAAGGAACATTATGAAAAGTTTTTTTAATGGACTGCTCCTGGGCATCATTTTGGGCGCCGCAGGGTACTGGTTTATCCAACACAAAGCGCGGGAACATCCCGAGGCGGAGCAGCGCGCCGAGGCCGCCGCCGCCCAGGCCCGATCCTCCGCCGGCGAGGCGGGGCAACATTTGTCGGATGCGTTGAAGGCCAAGCTGGAAACGCTGGATCTGCGCTCCGACCAAATCAAGGACGAACTGGCACGGACCGGCAAAATCGTGCGGCGCAAGGCGCACGACCTCGGCGAGCAGGTGGCCGATGCGGCAGCGGACGCGCGCATCGTCACCGAGATCAAGGCCAAGTACGCGGCTGATCCGGACCTTTCCGTTTGGAAAATCTCCGTCTCCTCCGACCAGGGTCATGTGACGCTTGCGGGGACCGTTTCCGCCGAGGAGCACATCGGCAAGGCAGTAGCCCTGGCGCTGGAAGCGGACGGGGTGCGCGATGTCACTTCCACCCTCGCAGTCAAGCCTAACTCATAAAAAAAGTCTGCCGAAAATGCCTGGCTGAACTGCAAATCCCTGAGATAGGCGAATCCATCTCCGAAGTGCAAATTGGCGACTGGCGCAAGGCAGAGAAGGATTCCGTGGCGAGCGATGGAGACATTGTCACGACCGAGTCGGCAAAAGCCAGCCACGATCTCGCACTGTGTGCAATGCCGATCTCGGCATTACCAAGCGGTACGGGTGTGGGGGCTTACACCGCAGCCAGGAAAAGGCTCCGATTTTCGGGGGCGCTTACCGGACGCGAGATGGAGTTTCACGTCTTTAACTGCATTCGGGTCAAGGTTGGGCAATTCGATTCCGTCGCCTGGTTGCCCCGAGGAGATCCCTTGCACGGGAGGGTTACACCCCATAGCAATGAGTCGGCCCCTCACTTAGATTGAATGAGTGACCGACGAGATCGGCAACATGATGCTCGATGTCGCGGCAGCGACGCAATAACGGCGCTGACAGATTGCTGTTGGCGGGCGCAAAAGCGCGCCGGTCGGCAGTGAATCATGCAAATTGAAAGGAAAATTATATGTTATACACAATTGCGGTAGTATTGCTCGTTCTATGGTTGCTCGGGCTGGTGACCAGTTACACGATGGGCGGGTTTATTCACATCCTCCTGGCGCTGGCCATAATCATGGTGCTCATCAATCTCTTTTCCGGGCGCAAACGCTCGGTTTAAAAGGCTGTTCACCGAAGCAGGAGAATTGGAGATTCAATATGAACACAAAAACGATAGTTGCCGTTATTCTGGTTGCTCTGGGCATTGTGGTGCTCGCTTACTCGGGCATCGCTTTCACGACCCCGGGAAAGCCGATCGAGTTCCTCGGCATGCACATGGAAACCACCCACAGTCACTTTATCCCGCCGGTTGTCGGAGCACTTGCGCTCGTCGGCGGGATCGTGTTGCTGCTGGTGAAACCCAAACCGGTCTGATGAGCGAAGTCGAAACAAGTGAACAAACTCAAGACCTGCGCGCCAGCTGGCGTTCGGAAGCGCTTTCGCCATTTGAAATCGTATGGGCGGCAGGTTCTCGTCAAGAGCGTTGGCGTGCGGCACTTGGCAAACAAGGACCAATCTGGGAAATGGAGTACCCCCATCCGGCGTAAGAAATCGCAGGGTGCAGTCGAAGTTGTCAAAGTCGTGCAATGAGGGCGCGCCGCAATGAGGATCTCTGATTCCACGTCAACTCGAGACCCGCGTCATCAACAACATGACCGTCGAGGTCGCGGCTGCATCCAACAACTAAATCGCATATTGCGGTTGGCCGTGGATTCTGCCATAACCACATCAATCGCGTTTGCAGGCGCACCGGCGGGCGACAAGAAAGCCGATGAGCACACCGACACCCAAGGCGATGGCCATGGCTTGATAGGGATGCTCATGCACGGCTTCGTCAGTCGCTTTCGCGGCTTGGACCGTCTTGTCACGGACACGTCCCGCGATTTCCTTGGCGCGTTCCAGCGCGGCGGCGAGACGTTTGCGGGCTTCCCCGACTTTTTCTCCAGCCACATCGGCGGTGGCGGCCATCAATGCTTGCGCGTCTTCGGCCAGTTGGCCCATGTCACTACTGCTTGTATGTGTTTTTTGTTCCATTTCGTTTCTTTCTTTCTATTGGTTAATCTATTCCCCGCTCCGCTGCCGGGAAAGCCAGGGCCGGTTCCGGCAGCCCTTTTTCTGTCTTATGATTGACTGAGATTTTCGAGGCTTCGATCCGGATGTAATGCAGCACGACCGGCGCGAGCACCATGCCGGTGATCCCCATGAGCCTTTCGCCCAGCAACAAAGCCAGCAGCGTCAGCCAGACGGAGGTATGGATTTTCGTCCCGATGATTTTGCTGTTGAGGAGATATTCCAATTGGTGAATGAGAACCAAAAAAGCCAAGGCCCACAATCCCTTGGCGGGCGCGACCATGAACCCAATGGCCACTACCAAGGTGTTGCTAATGAGGTTGCCGACCACCGGGATAAGGCCGCAGAGAAAAGTGACTCCGACCGCTACCACCAGGTGCGGAAGGCCCATGCTGGCCATGAAGATTCCCGTCAGCACAGTGTCGATGGCGGAGATGATGATCTGGGCTTTCATGACCATGTCAAAGCTGCGGTAAAACGTGGCGAAGCGCTGGCTGATTTCTTCGCAGCAGAGTGAATACAAATTATGGCGCAGGACGTCGGAGGGGTGATCCTGTTCCAGCCGCGGATTGAGAAACAATCCAATGGCCACCAGGCAGCCGACCACCAAATACACAAACTGGGTGGTGGCCCCGCGCGCGAAGTCCGCGAAGTTGCCCAGATTGCTCGCCTGGCTGCGCGCGAACGCGAAGGCCTTGTCCTTCAAGCTGTCCAGATCGGTGAAGGGAAGCCTGATTTTGTGGTCGGTGGCCCAGCGAATGATGACGGGCACGGCCTTTTCCGCGATGTTGGGCAGCGCCTGGACTGTGGCGTGGATAAAATAGGTGAGCGCATAAGCCAGACCGGCCAGCAGCACCAAAAAGATGGCCACCGCCAGCCATTTTCCCCGGGGCTTGATAAAGTCCAGCTTGCTGATGACGAAATAGGAAAACAACACCGAGAGCAACAGCGCGCCCATGTGCAGCCATCCAGCCAGTACCAGGATCAGCAGAATGAAAGCAAAGGAAATGCGATTGGGCTGCCTCATGCAGGCGGCTGAATTGGGGGTGCTAACGGATCCAAGAGTGGGCGGTGCCGGCAGTATCGCTGGCGAGTTGTGGAATGGGCTTGTTTTCATCGGTGACGTCATCGCTAACCAGTTGGTTGCGGTCGAATTTGGTGAGCGTAGTTGGAGGCGTGCGTGCGACCGGCGACGCAATCGCGGGCATAGTTGATGAGATGATGGGCGACCATGGCGATCTGGAAGACGTTTTCGAGATGACCCTGGCGCAACTGGGTCCAGAACATGGACCAGAACTCGGCGCGGTAATCGGCCTGGAGGCCGGCGCGCCGGATCAGCCGGATGAGAATTGAGAACGCTCGGAGGAGGTTGCGCGGCGCGGCTTGAAGGAGCGCGTGCCTGGGGCGACGACGGTGGGGGTAGGTCTTTTTGGCCTGCGTGGCGTAACGGCGGTAAAGGGCCTTGGGTTCGTAAGCCTCGGCGATAACCCGCCGCCAGTTGGCCACCACTTGCTCGTAGGGCTGAAGGAATTGGATGTTGGAGTCGCGGTGATCGTCGCAAACGATCCGCCCTGCCTCCTGCAGGCGCTCGTAGAGCGGGGTCTTGGGCAGTGCGTAGAGGATGTTGACGGTATTGATAGGCGTCTGGGAGGCGCGGATGAAGTCGGCGATGGCCAGTGGGGTTTGCTCCGTGTCGGTGTCGAAACCGATGATGAGGCCCGCAGCCACCTCGATCCCGTAACCGTTGAGCGTATTGATGACATCCAGGATTGGCCTTTGGAGGTTGACGGTTTTCTTAATGGCGCGCAGGGCGCCGGATTCGGGCGTTTCGACGCCGCAAAACACGTTGGTGAAAAAGGCGTCTCTCATCTGCGCCAAGATATCCGGGTGCTTGGCCAAGCCCAAGGTCGCCTCACAGGACAGACGCACCCGGCAGTCCCATTTGTCCTGCCAGGCCACCAAGTGTTTGAGCAATTCCCGCGTGGCCTGGGGGTCGCCGATAAAATTGTCATCCACAAAATAAATCGAGGGCGTACCGGCGGCAGCCAGGAAATCCAATTCGTGGACGATTTGCGCCGGGTTCTTATGGCGGGGACGGCGCCCGTAGAGAGCGGGGATGTCGCAGTAGTCGCAGGCATGGGGGCAACCACTGGAGAACTGCATCGTGCATAGGAGGTAGTTGCGGACATTGATCAGGTGATAGGCGGGCATCGGCCACTCGGTCATTGGCAGGCGTTCGACCGTGCGGAAGACAATCTGTCGCGGGCATCGCTCGGGGGCGCGGTCGATGAGTTCGAACAGACGGCGTGTGGCGTCACCCACTTCCCCGCAGTGGATGATGTCGGCGTCGGGATACCATTCCGGCGCCGAGGAGGCCGACGGGCCGCCCAGCACGACCGGTCGGCCAGCCCCGTGCGCGCGGACGATCACGTCCTGAATTTGTTCCCTCTGGATATGCATGCCAGTGGTGAACACGACGTCGGCCCAGCGCAGGTCGTCCTCGGTGGCAGGCCGGACGTTCTCATCGATGAACCTGATTTCCCAGCGGGCCGGGGCCAGCGCGGCGATGAGGAGGATGCCCTGCGGAGGCATGAATGCCTTGACCGATCCCATCAGCGGAAAAGCGTAGTTGAACGTGGCAAACGACCAGGCGTACTCAGGGAAGAGGCACAGAATCCGGCGCGTATGCTGGGGCGTGAATTGAAAAGTGGAATCCGGCGGCGTCATTTCACTTTGGTTGTTGCGGAGATGTTTCATCACTCACCGCCTGCGCCTGTGGATGAGCGGGGATTCAGGTAGCTTGCCAAAGCCATCACTGGAAAAACCTGGGGATATACTGGATACTCCACGTATAAAATCCCGGGATGCCCGGTCCCGACCACCGAGCCATCGCGCCAGGATTCCGACTCGCACCTGGTTTCCAGGAGGTAATGCACGGCCTTGGAAGCGGTGTCGGCCTCTTGAAGCCCGAGTTCACAAAGAAACTCGAGCACCCACGCGGTTTGGGTCGGGGTGCTTGTCCCCCGGCCGTGGTGGTCGTTATCGAGATAAGACAGTGTTGATTCGCCGAAGCCACCATCGGGATTTTGAAAACTCATCAGAGTCCTGACGGCTTTGAGAAGATACGACGATCGAGGCGATTCCCCAGCCCGCAGAAGCCCGGTTCCGGCCTGGGTGGTGCCGTAGAGAGTGTTGATGCCCCAGCGGCCCTCCCAAAGACCCGTGCCAGGATGCTGGGCCCGACGCAGAAAGCGGACAGCCCGCCGGACGGATCGAGATCGCTCCGAGGTCAATCCGCAGGCGCCGAGGCCCGCGAGCACATGGCCCGTATTGTCGGCGGAACTGCCATCAAATAATTCCACCGAATCTGTCAGGTCCTTGGCAAACAGCTTTGCCATCCGTCCCCCAACGTTGTCCTGGTCAAAGGCTCCCCAGCCGCCATCGGAGTTTTGGCGTTTCAACAGCCAGTGGAGTCCCTGCTTTCGGGATTCCGCCGCTCCTGTTCTTCGAGTAAATGGTGCCATCTTTTCCAGGAACACCAAGGCCCTGGAGGTGTCATCGACGTCCGGGTATTGCTCGAAGTCCCGCCCGTAGGGAAAGCCTCCTTCGGCCGTCTGCGTTTCATAGAGATTCTCAACGGCCAGAACCAGAGGATCGCTGGTTTCCCCGGCCTGGGCCAGCGCTTGCGCCGCCAAGATGGTATCCCAGACGCCGCCGTCCATCAGGCAGCCGAGGTAGTTCCCCTTTCCGTGATCAAAATACAGTTGATCCACGAACTCCAACCCCCGCTTGATTGCTCCCGGAATGGTGGGAAAACGCCCCGGATGCTTCCGGTAAAAATGGTCCAGCGCCGCGATGCTGAACAGGGTTGAGACCGTATATCCACCCCAGCTTCCGTGTGCCCGCTGCTGGTGGAGGATTTTCTTAACCATGAAGCCGTCATACCAAACGGAGGGTTCGGTTTCTTTCTCGCTCGCCTGCCAGGTCTGCCCGGCATAAAGCTCGTTCACATCAAGCTCTGGCCCGAAAGTTCCGCGGATCTTACGCGAGACGCGATTATGACGCAGGTAGGCCATGGGGATCAGGTGGGGGATGACCCATTGCGAGAATTGCCGGTAATTGAGCGGCAGTGCCTCCAGGAAAATCAGGTACGGGATTTCATTGATGTCCTTCCAGCCACGCAATCCGAAAAGCGCCAGGAAAGTCTTGGTGAACTGATTGGTGGAATCAATTCCCCCGGCCGCGAGAATGAATCTTCTGGCAGCATCCATCGCCGGTTGCACGTTTGCGGCCGAGATGGAGTTTCTGAAGAACTTGAGCGCGGCATAATTGAGCACGGTCGCATTGATGTCGCCGGAAGAAAGCGCCGGGTCCCGGGCCTGCTTCCACGAACCGTCTGCCAATTGGGTCTCCACCAGGATCCTGGCCAGCCGGTTCAAATCCAACCGCGATGAGAATCCCCGGAAGCGGAGCCACTCCAGGAACAGCGCATAAAGCGAAATATAATGGGACCCCAGGTGGGCGGGGAAACTCCAGCATCCTTGCCTGTCTTGTTGCTCCAACAGGGCTTTCACCGACTTCTTCAGAATCGGTTCCACCTTCTGCCTTATTAGACACATCTGATCGTTTTGTTTTTCGATGCTGTTTGCCCCCAATGTGATGGCAAAAGCCTTCCTGCAGTCGCTCGATCAACCTAAATTACGACAAAGGCTCGCCCTCTCCTATGGGGTGTAACCCTAACCCTCATAAATCCTGATTGACCGATGGGCTGCGGAGTTGCGGCGTGCGCGACGAATTTCGGGTATCGGCTTGTGAACACTGGCCCCTCGGTTTGGAGCCAGGACGTAGATGGGGGGAACACCCCATATCCTTTAACCAGGCGCAAGCGCATCTTCCCAAGGGTCATCGTCGTGAACTCGGCAACGTCATTTCGTTGGGCTGAAGCAAGTGCCCGCGCCGGAACTGGACATTATTCAGCCTGCCCCAAGGCCGACGGGCGTGCTGGAGGGGCCAAAAAGGATGAATTCCTGCAGTGAAGTTGGTTGCAGGCATCGAGATCAAAAGCAAGAAGGACATGCAGACTTTGCCATTGCGCTTTCAAGGCTGGAAGGCCGGATATGCGTGCTTGCGTCCAAGCGCGAGCGAGCCGCCGTTGCGGGCCGAGTTGTTCAGTGTCGAACAATTGGCACGCCATGCCAAAGCGGTCGCGGCCCATCACCAAACCGTCACCCGGCAGGGTTCCAACCGTCTGCTGGCACGGTTGGACCAAAACGAGGACATCCTGAGGGCTTTCAATCGCGCGAGCTTGGCCGTTAATCCAAGTCGGCGCATCACTCCCGCCGCCGAATGGTTTCTCGACAACTTCTACCTGATCGAGGAGCAGATTCAAATGGCGCGGCGGCACCTGCCCCGGGGCTACAGTCGGGAGCTGCCTCGCCTCTCAAACGGCCCATCGTCCGGACTTCCTCGCGTTTATGACATCGTTCTCGAATTAATCTCGCACGTGGATGCTCAAATTGATGCCAAACCTCTGAGTGCCTTCGTCGCCGCCTACCAAACGGTAAGTTCCTTGAAACTGGGCGAGTTGTGGGCCATTCCCATCATGCTGCGCTTGGGGTTGATTGAAAATCTCCAGCGCATCACCACCAAGCTGACGATCGGACGGAAGGATCGCGATCTGGCGGACCTATGGGTGGATCGATTGCAAGACATGGCGGAGAAGGCCCCGTCCCAACTCGTGGTGGTGGTGGCAGACATGGCGAAATCCGATCTTCCTCTCTCCAGTTCGTTTGTGGCGGAATTCTGCCAGCGTTTGTCGCTCCGCAATCCGGTGTTGCATCTGGCGCGCAGTTGGCTTGAACAACGGCTGGTTGAACAAGGGTTGTCCATCGAACAACTCGTCCAACAGGAGAGCCAAAATCAGGCCGCCGACCAGGTTTCCGTAAGCCACAGCATTGGCAGTCTTCGTTTCTTGAGCGCCATGGATTGGAAGGAGTTTGTGGAGACCCTGAGTTTGGTCGAGGAGACTTTGCGCTCCGACCCGGCCGGTGTTTACAGCAAGATGGATTTTTCAACCCGTGATCGTTATCGCCATTCGGTCGAGCTCATGGCCCGGCACAGCCAACTCCCCGAAGCGGACGTCGCGCAGCGCGCCATCCAACTGGCCACTGACAGCGCCCGGCAGAAAGGGCGCGATGACCGAACCGCCCACGTGGGTTTCTATCTGATCGATAAAGGCCGGTGCGTGCTCGGTCGCATGGCCCACGTGCGGTGGCCCTGGCGAACCATCATCGAACGAAGTATTCACCGTTTTCCACTGACGTTTTACGCTGGCGGTATTGGAACGCTCACTTTTCTCGCCACGTTCGGGCTGATGCAGCAGGCCCGGCTGATCGAGGCGCCAAGTTGGAAACTCGTTTTCTTCATCCCTGTTTTCCTCCTTTGTGCCAGCCAACTGGCCGTGGCGTTGATGAATTGGCTGTCCACGCTGCTGGTTAAACCCCGCCTGCTCCCGCGCCTGGATTATTCCTCCGGCATCGCTGCCGATTGCAGCACGATGGTGGTGGTTCCAACGATGCTCACGAGCTTGAAAGGCGTTGATCGCCTCATAGAGACGTTGGAGATTCATCATCTGGCGAATCGAGATGCACGCCTTTACTTCGCTCTGCTGACGGATTTCCGCGACGCGCCGGAGAAGATTCTGCCAGGAGATCAGGCGCTGCTCCAGCGGGCGCGGGCCGGAGTCGAGATGCTGAACCAGAAATATCCTTCCGAGAATAAGACCCTTTTTTTCTTGTTTCATCGACCGCGCCAATGGAATGCCGGAGAAGGCTTGTGGATGGGTTATGAACGCAAGCGCGGAAAGCTCACGGAGTTCAACGCCCTCCTCCGCGGCGGTTCGCGCAAATGTTTTTCCGAAATCGTGGGGGAGACGGCCATCTTGCCGTGCATCAAGTATGTCATCACGCTCGACACCGACACCCAATTGCCACGGGAAGCCGCCCGACAACTCGTCGGGACTATGGCCCACCCGTTGAACCATCCGGTGTTCGACGCCGCCCGCGGGATAGTCGCCGAAGGTTACAGCATACTGCAACCGCGCGTAGGCGTGAGTCTGCCCAGCGCCCGGAGATCGTGGTTCGTGCGACTCTTTGCCGGCGACGCGGGCATTGATCCATACACGCGGGAAGTGTCTGACGTGTATCAGGATCTCTTCCAGGAAGGCTCGTTTATCGGAAAGGGTATTTACGATGTGGATGCTTTTCAGCGAGCCCTGGCCGGGCGCTTCCCGGAGAATACTATTCTGAGCCACGACTTATTGGAAGCGTGCCACGCCCGCTCCGCCCTTGTGAGCGACGTGGAACTTTATGAAGATTACCCTTCTCGCTACAATGTGGACATTGACCGGCGTCACCGTTGGATTCGCGGCGACTGGCAAATCACGCATTGGCTCCTGCCGCGAGTACCCGGTTCCGACGCCCGTCGCATTGCCAATCCGCTTTCCGCTCTGTCCCAGTGGAAGATTCTCGACAACCTGAGGCGCAGCCTCGTCCCCGCTGCCCTGGTGTTTCTCTTGCTGGGCGCTTGGCTGCTCCTCCCCGAACTTGAGGGACTGGGATCGCTGTTGGTTCTTGGGATTATCACCCTTCCAGGATCGTTGTCGGCGTTGGTCGATGTGTTTCGCAAGCCGGCTGATTTGCCGTGGGGGATGCATCTGCGGGCCGTGGGCGGGTCTTATGGCCGGCAACTCGGTCAGATCTTTCTTACGCTGGCTTTTCTCCCCTACGACGCCTTCATCAGCTTGGATGCCATCGGAAGGACGCTGCTGCGCTTGCTTTTGACGCACAAACGACTCCTTGAATGGCAAACGTCGAGCGATTCCGAACGGACAACTCGCGCCGATCTCTTCGGCTTCTATGCCACAATGTGGATCGCGCCGGTGGCCGCGCTGGCGGCCGGACTTTTCCTGGCCGCCGTCCAGTCCGCTCAACTGTCTTTGGCTCTGCCAATCCTTGCTCTCTGGCTTGCGGCTCCATGGATCGCCTGGTGGATCAGTCAGCCCATTGAATCCCCGGCGCCGACTCTGACCACAGAGCAATTGGCCTTTCTGAGGCGGACCGCGCGCAAAACGTGGCACTTTTTCGAAACCCTTGTCACCGAACGGGAAAACTGGCTGCCGCCGGACAATTTTCAGGAAGTGCCCGTCCCGGCGATCGCCTCGCGGACATCGCCCACGAATATAGGCTTGGCTCTGCTCGCCAATCTGGCCGCGTGGGATTTGGGGCATCTTTCGGTGGGCGGTTTGATGCGACGCACGCAAGACACCCTTGCCACCATGCAACGGCTCGATCGGTACCGCGGGCACTTCTACAACTGGTACGAAACCCGCACGCTCCAACCACTTCGCCCGCTCTATGTTTCCAGTGTGGACAGCGGCAATCTGGCGGGACATTTATTGACCCTTGGCTCCGGACTCAGGGAACAGGCCGAAGAAAAGATTTTCAGGCCCGAGATTTTTGCAGGTCTGCGCGACACGGTGGGGATTCTCCGGGATTTGGCCCGAGAAAACGCCTTGCTGACCAAGCTCGACGAAGACTTGAAACAAACGCCTTCCGATCTGCGCGCGGTGATTATTCTTTTGGACAAGGCGACGGGCCAGGCGATTGAGATCGCTGCTTCGTTGGCGAACGAAAATGAAGAACTCAAAGGGTGGTCCCTTGCTCTGAAGCGGGATTGCGAGGCGCATTTGGCAGACATTCTTTTCCTGGCGCCGTGGCTGGCTTTGCCAACCCTTAGTCTTGGCAGCCGGCGTGGGGAGCGCCCGGCTCAGGTTTCCATGGTTGCAAATGAAGAAAAGATACTCCTCACGCCAGCAGCTGCAGAACTGGAGGAGAAGATCGCCCAACTAGACCAAGCGCCAACCTTGCGAGAAGTTTCAATGTTTGAGTCATCGCTCTGTCCTTTGATCGAAGCGGCCTTGCAAGACCTTCCCCGCCAACAGACCCAACCCCGGGAGGAAAAACAAGAGCATCATCTTGCTGAACTCTCGCGCTGCCTGCGTGAAGCCAGCGACCATGCCCGCCAACGGCTTCTTGCGTTGGAATCTTTGGCTAAAACATGCGGCGAACTGGCCGCGATGGATTTTATTTTTTTGTTCGACCCGGCGAGGGATTTATTCTCCATCGGCTTCAACGTCACGGAACGCCGGTGTGACGCCAGCTTTTATGATCTGCTGGCCTCGGAGGCGCGCTTATGTAGTTACGTCGCCATAGCTTTAGGGCAGGTGCCGCAGGACCACTGGTTCTCCATGGGCCGTCTGCTGGTCGCTTCGCGGGGCGGGCCGATCCTGGTGTCGTGGAGCGGCTCGATGTTCGAATATCTGATGCCGCTTCTGGTCATGCCCAACTATGAGAGCACCTTGCTCGATCACACCTGCAAAGCGGCGGTGCAAAAACAAATCGAGTACGGACAATTGCGCGGCGTGCCATGGGGCATTTCCGAATCGGGCTACAATCGGACTGATGTTCATTTGAACTACCAATATCGCGCCTTCGGCGTGCCGGGCTTGGGCTTGAAAAGAGGGTTGGCCGACGACTTGGTCATCGCTCCTTACGCCACGGCCATGGCCCTGATGATCGCGCCGCGGACTGCTTGTGAAAACCTGCAACGCCTGGCGGTCGAAGGCCGGGAAGGCGCTTACGGTTTCTACGAAGCGGTGGATTACACGCCGTCGCGCTTGCCGCCGGACGAAACAAGCGCCACGATCTGCTCCTTCATGGCGCACCACCAGGGGATGAGCCTGTTGTCTCTGGTGAATGTGTTGCAGGACTACCCCATGCAGCGCCGGTTTATGGCCTGTCCGTTGCTCAGGGCGGCGGATTTGCTCTTGCAGGAGCGCGTGCCCAAGACCTCCGCGAGTGTGCGCACCGAAGATTTAACATTGGCGGAATCGCGGACGCAGGCCGGAAGCGGCGAAGCCGTCATGCGTGTTTTCACCAATCCTACCTCACCGGCACCGGAGGTTCACCTTTTGTCCAACGGCCGCTATCATGTGGTCATCAGCAGCGCTGGCGGCGGCTACAGTCGATGGCGCGACCTGGCGGTCACCCGCTGGCGGGAGGACGCCACGCGCGACTACTGGGGCACGTTTGTTTATCTGCGCGATCTGGCGACGGGCGAATTTTGGTCTGCCACCCATCAACCCGCCTTGCGCGCGGCCAAAGGCTATGAAGCCATCTTCACTCAGTCACGCGCGGAGTTTCGGCAACATCAGGCCGATTTTGAAATCCACACCGAGATCAGCGTGTCGCCGGAAGACGACGTGGAGTTGCGTCGCATCACGATCACCAATCGTTCCTCCGTGGCGCGCGTCATGGAAGTGACCAGTTACGCGGAAGTGGTGCTCGCCACTCCGGACGCGGACGCGGCGCATCCCGCTTTCAGCAATCTCTTCGTGCAAACCGAATTCGCGCAGAAATCCTCCGCCATTCTCTGCACCCGCCGCGCCCGTTCCCAGGAAGAAAAGCCGCCGTGGCTGCTGCATCTCATGGTGGGTCAAGGGGGAGAACAGGGAGAAATCTCCTGCGAAACCGATCGTTTCAAATTTGTTGGGCGTGGCGGAACCTTGGCCAATCCGGCCGCGATGCAGAGCCTGTCGCCCCTGTCCAACACCGTCGGTTCCGTGCTTGATCCCATTGTTTCACTCAGGCGGACGGTCACTTTGCCGCCCCATGAAACCGCCATCATCGACTTGGTTCTTGGCGTGACAGAAAGCCGGGAAGCCGCGCTGGCGCACGTGGAAAAATATCAAAGCTCCCGCATGGCCGACCGCGCCTTCGATCTGGCCTGGACCCACAGCCAGGTAACCTTGCGCCAACTCAACGCCACAGAGGCGGAAGCTCAACTCTATGGCCGTTTGGCCGGCGCGTTGATTTATGCCGACCCAGCCCGCCGGGCCAACCCCGGCGTGTTGCTCAACAACCGGCGCGGTCAAAGCGGTCTTTGGAGCTACGGCATTTCCGGCGACGCCCCGATCATCCTGCTCCGCATCAACGACGCGGAGAAGATCGAAATCGTTCGGCAGTTGATCCAGGCGCACTCCTATTGGCGCATGAAGGGGCTGACGGTGGATCTCGTCATCTTGAACGAGGACATTTCGGTTTACCGCCAGTCTTTGCAAGACCAGATTACCAGTCTGATTTCCTCCGGCATTGAAGCGCAAATGCTGGACAAACCGGGCGGCATCTTCGTCAGACGCCTCGAACAAATTCCCAACGATGACCGCGTGCTGCTGCAAGCTGCGGCACGAATTGTTCTGGACGATGAAAAGGGAACTTTGAAGGAGCAACTGGCTCATCGAAGTGTTTTGGAGCCTTCGGTTCCGGCCTTGACGCCCACCCGTTTTAGGTCCGAGGATCGGCCCACGCCGCTCCCGCCACGCGAGTTGATCTTTCCTAACGGATTGGGCGGCTTTACCCGCGACGGCCACGAATATGTCATCACCCTGCAGCCCGGCCAGATGACGCCGGCGCCGTGGGTCAATGTGCTGGCCAATCCCAGTTTCGGGACGGTTGTTTCCGAGAGCGGGGCGGCTTACACCTGGGTCGAAAACTCCCATGAATTTCGACTGACGCCCTGGAGCGATGATCCTGTCCAGGACACCAGCGGGGAGGCTTTCTATATTCGCGACGAGCAGACCGGACAATTCTGGTCTCCCACGCCGTTGCCCGCGCGCGGCGCAACGCCCTACGTCATCCGGCATGGCTTTGGCTACACCGTGTTCGAGCACACCGAAAACGGCATCGCTTCGGAGTTGTGGGTCTATGTGGCGATGGATGCCCCGGTAAAATTCACGGTCTTGAAAATACGAAACGTCTCGGGGCGTCCACGCCGCTTGTCGGTCACCGGTTACTGGGAATGGGTGTTGGGCGACTTGAGGCAGAAAAGTCTATTGCACGTGCAAACCGAAGTGGACCTCAAAACCGGCGCATTATTGGCGCGCAATTATTACAACACCGAATTCCCCGATCGCCTCGTATTCCTTGACGTGAATGATACCGCGCGCACTCTCACCGGGGATCGCAAGGAGTTTATTGGCCGAAACGGAAGTTTGTCGCAGCCGGCGGCGCTGGCGCGCGCCCGCCTTTCCGGCAAAGTCGGCGCGGGGCTTGATCCGTGCGGCGCGGTGCAAGTCGCTTTCAATTTGGCGGACGGCCAGGAGCGGGAAACGAGTTTTCGTTTCGGCGTAGGCCGCAATGCGGCTGACGTGCAGAATCTGATCCGGCGCTTTCGCAGGGCAGACGCCAGCCGCGTGGCCCTCGAAGGGGTCTGGGCCTATTGGGATCGGACCCTCGGCGCGGTGAACGTGGAAACGCCTGATCCAGCCGTCAATGTGATGGCCAACGGCTGGCTGTTGTATCAGACTTTGAGTGGCCGACTCTGGGGTCGGACAGGGTTTTATCAATCTGGCGGCGCTTACGGATTCCGTGACCAGTTGCAGGACGTGATGGCGTTGGTTTACGCCGAACCGGCGCTGACCCGCGAGCATCTGCTCCGCGCCGCAGCGCGCCAATTCCGCGAAGGCGACGTGCAGCATTGGTGGCACCCACCGTCTGGGCGCGGCGTGCGGACGCATATTTCCGACGACTTCCTCTGGTTGCCTTACGTGACCTGTCGTTACGTTGCGTGTATCGCGGACACCGGCGTGCTCGACGAGAAGATTCCTTTCCTTGAAGGCCGCCCGGTCAAACCGGAGGAAGAATCCTACTACGATCTGCCGAATCGCTCCGAAGAGTCGGCCACGCTTTACCAGCATTGTGTGCGCGCCATCGAGCGCGGACTCAAATTCGGCGAACACGGTTTGCCTCTGATGGGGTGCGGTGACTGGAATGATGGCATGAATCGCGTGGGCAATCAGGGACGCGGTGAAAGCGCGTGGCTGGCCTTCTTTCTTTACGACGTGCTGACCCAGTTCGCCCCACTGGCCCGCGCGCACCGTGATCCCGCCTTTGCCGAACGCTGCCTTGCCGAGGCGCGGCAATTGCAACAGAACATTGAGCAGCACGCTTGGGACGGCCAATGGTACCGACGCGCTTACTTCGACAACGGCGAACCGCTCGGCTCCCAAGCCAATCCAGAATGTCAGATTGATTCCTTGCCACAGAGTTGGTCGGTGATCAGCGGTGCAGGCGATCCTGAGCGTTCCAGTCAGGCGATGGAATCAGTCGACCGGCGTCTGGTCCGCCGCGATGCCGGACTGATTCAGTTATTTGATCCGCCCTTCGACAAATCAGCGCTCAATCCCGGTTACATCAAAGGTTACATTCCTGGCGTGCGTGAGAACGGCGGCCAATACACCCACGGCGCGATTTGGACCGCCATGGCCTTCGCTCTCCTGGGAGAAAGCGAACGCGCATGGGAACTTTTCGCGCTGCTCAACCCCATCCATCACGGGGGCACGCCCCAACAAATCGCCACTTATAAAGTTGAGCCTTATGTCATCGCCGCAGACGTTTATGCGGTGGCGCCGCACATCGGCCGGGGCGGATGGACCTGGTATACTGGATCTGCCGGCTGGATGTACCGCCTGCTCATCGAGACGTTGCTCGGCGTGAACCTGGAAGGCGATAAACTGAGCCTGACACCCCGGCTTCCGAAAAGCTGGACCACCTGCAAAATTCACTACCGTTACCGGGAAACTGTCTATCACGTCACCATTACCCAGCTCATCGCTGATGCGGCCGACGAGGACCAACTCTTTCTCGATGGAAAAGAACTTGGCGTGAAAACAGTCTCCTTGGTGGATGACCGCCGTGAACATTCCGTCGAATTCAAGGTCTGGAGAGCGGTGAGCGCCCCCGAAAACCGGGGTATCCTGGTACCTGCGTAGTGTCGTCACCCAACATGCTGCGGGACCTTGTGCAGGCTGACGGTGTCGCCGTCCTCCTTTTTCAATTCGCGGAAAACAATGGCGGAGAGCACGGTCAATCCACCACGACGAGGAACACTTGGTGGTTGGCGTGAAGCATTTCTGGCGCACTGGTGTGAAAACGGTCAGGAATGAAGGACGCCTGGCCATCGATGCCCTCGCCACTCCGAAACTGATCATCATGACGCCCAAGACTTAATGCTCTTGGACCGGGATACGCCTTAACCATGGCGCGAAGTATTTGGAGAAAACCTCATCGCACTGCCGTGCAAGGGCGAAATCCTTTTCGGTGATCCCTCCTTCGTCATGTGTGGTAAGGGTCAATGTCGCCGTGTTAAAGCGAATATCAATATCCGGATGGTGATGGCATTTTTGAGCTTTCCTGGCGATCCGGTTGACAAAAGTGATGCTTTTCAAGAATCCCTCAAACTGAAATGTGCGAACAATCGTTTCAGCGCGTTTCGACCAGTTCGGGACGGCTTTCAAGTGAACACCAATTTGTTTGGTAGTTAAGGCTGGCATGATTCTAACGAGGCAGGTCTTATGGCCGGAGGCACGTTGATCTCCAGCGTGGCGCTCAAATCAATTTCATGTTCCTGCTCCTGCACGATGATCGAGCGCAATGTTTAACTTAACGCAAGTTCCCCCATCGCCTCGACCACCTGGAACCAGCATAGGTTCTTGATGGTTTTGTGCGCGCGTTAATGGCTTTATCAACGACGTCCTCGATGGATGCGGTCGAGGTTCCGGTGAGTTCAATGAGTTTATGGACGTGGTCTTCCATGTCCGCCTATTTGCAGCAGCAGGACGTGGCTTCCTTGAAAGCCTTTTCGACCGCCTCACGGGTTTCGCCGGTGCGCTTCTGAATGCGGCCCAACAACTCGTCGTGCTTGCCTTCGGCGAATTGGAGATCGTCATCCGTGAGCTTGGCCCACTTCTGTTTCAGCTTGCCCTTGGTGATGTTCCAGTCGCCTTTGCTTTCGAGTGTATTCATAATAATTCTTTTGTTTTTCGTTCTTGCTTGACGCCAACGTGACGGCAAAAGCATGCCTGTCGTCGGCCAGTCAGAAAAAAATTACGACAAAGGATCGTCCCTTCCTATGGGGTGTAACCCGACTATGCATCGTTGGAGGCGCTCCCGCAGGAGTTGATTCAGTGGTCCCAAACGCAATGACCGGTGACTCGGCGTGGTTGCGTTGACAGCGACTCAAGGTTTGGCCCGAACGGACTCGATCAGCAAGTCTTCCGTTGCCGCCACGCGCGGGCCTTGCCGGCGGGAATCCGCGCCCAGACGGTGGTGCCTTTGCCGGGTGCGGATTCCACCGAGAAGTTGCCGCCGACCATCTCCGTCAACACAGCCGCCAGTTCGCGCGCCTGGCCATCGTTCTCCGGGAGATGGATGTCTCCAATTGGAGAATGGCGGTTATATGAGGACTAAAACTTTCTTACCCAAGCGTTTGCGTCGAGGTAGATTGGGTAGGGTGCGGAAGACAACCTGCTGGTCGGCTGCGGCTGTTACCGGCTGGCGCGCGGCTGGTGAAGACGCCGCCTCAATCTTGCGGCCTATATCCCCGTCATCGACTGGTCACCCATCTCCATTCCGCAGATTGGCCCAACCTGATCCGACATCCCTTACGCCCGTTTCCCCGACAATCGAGTTGCGTGCATGACGGAAATTCTGGGCTCGGTGGGATCTATTTTTCCTTCGCCGGTAGCTATAGGATTTGATGAACAATTTCTCAGGGACCACACCAAAACGCGAACCCAAACGCGAACCTCGGAGCCGTTTTCAGCCTGGGTCGGCTTTAGTCGGCTTAAACACGCCTGCACACGCCCGGACAAGTTGCCGGGGGGTAAAACGGGCCAGGCTTCTCCGATTCCGACCCTCGCCTCCAGCTTTAGCTGCTTGAGCGGCAAGGAGTTGCGCCCGGCGGAATGGCCACTGTCAGTGAAAGTGTCGGTGAATTGGGGCGCGAAAGAAGAACTCGCCAACAATTCGCCAAAACTCCGCTGAAACTGGCCGACTGCTCGCTAACGCGATGAGCCTGGACTGGTTCACGATTCAGTGGATCAGTTAATTGCACATTGCATCAGATGTATCAGTCATACTGATATAAAGCCAAAGGACGCATCAGATTTACGCCTACGGCGGCACGGTGAGGTAAAAGCGCCACGCGAAGGCGGAGGCGTTCGTGTCTTGGAATTGCACCACGCCGTTGCTGTCCGCCAGGACGCTGCCCAGGTCCAGCCAGTTTATCAGGTCCGTGCTGCCCTGGAAATCGAAGCTCTCCCCATTGGTGCCTTGCGCCTGCTGCAACACCGTCCTGTCCGACCGTCAGCCTTTCGGCGCACGACCACCGCTGTTCCGGGCCAGGCGATTGAGGAGTTTGTTGGGGCTTACGCCAAACATGGGAAGCCCTTCAAATGGCGGAAGCGCGACATGAAAAGTTCGCAAATTCGAAATACTATCGTTAATTTACGCAATTCAGCACTGCGTGCAAGGCTCGACCAAATGTCACAGGCAAGCGACCCCGGGGCAATGTGGCCTTAAATGGCCACATGAATGCTGCAAACATTGTGCTATCGTAATTTTGCAGAATTCTTGAGAAATCGCTCTATGAATCGCCCATATCGTCCCGTTGGTTGGCCGATGTTCGGAGGCGAGTTGGACGGCTTGTGGCTGTTGGGCCTGCTTTTAATCGGAGCAATCCATGCCGGCATCGGCGTGGCCAGCGCGGATACCGTCACCGACGTGACGAATATCCAGGCCGGCGGTTACGGAGGACTTTATATCGGCAATCGCGCGCCGTTGCAGCCCAGTCCGCTTGTGCGCCTGCCGCCGGGCAGCATTCAGCCGCAGGGTTGGTTGCTCACGATGCTGCAAAACCAGAGCAACGGTTTAAACGGCTTGCAGCAAGAGATTTCGCCGTTTCTGCAGTTTTCCACCAGTGATTGGGCGACGCCCAACGGTTCGGGCGCAACGGAGGGGTGGGAACGCGTGCCTTACTGGCTGCGCGGCTACATTAACCTGGGTTATTGTCTTCAGAGCCCCACGATCATCAGCAATGCCAACATGTGGATCAAGGGGGTCATGATCACCGCCCGAACGAATGGATATTTCGGCCCGGCAGAGGATTACTCGGACGGGGAGACCAATGATGACTCGGACTTGGGGAGCGATGTGCCGGATTTGTGGCCCAACATGCCGATGCTCGACGCGCTGCGGTCTTATTACGAATATACCGGTGACACGAATGCCCTGAATCTGATACTGAATTATTGCGCCTGGCAGACGAATTTGCCCCCGAGCGATTTCGGCGCAGGTTACTGGCCGATGATGCGCATGGGCGACAATATTGACAGCATCTATTGGCTTTACAACCGGGTGGGCGGATCCTGGCTGCTGGATCTTGCCTCCAACATGTACGCGAACATGGCGCGGTGGGACACGCCCAACACCCTGCCCAATTGGCATAACGTGAACGTCGCCGAAGGGTTTCGCGCCCCCACTGTTTACTGGCAGCAAACCGGCAACCCGGCTCAACTCCAATTTGCCGAGGCCAATTACCAGGTGGTCATGAGTCAATATGGCCAGGTGCCCGGCGGGGGATTTGGCGGGGATGAAGTTTGCCGGTTCGGCTATTATGGTCCGCGGCAGGGCTTCGAAACATGCGGGATTGTGGAGTTCATGCGCAGTTTTGAAATCCTTACCCGAATCACCGGCAATCCGGTCTGGGCCGAGCGGTGCGAGAACCTTGCCGCCAACACTTTGCCAGCGGCGTTGCGCACCAACATGCTGTCGCTGCACTACCTGACTGCGCCCAACCAGCCTGAAACGGACAACGAAGCCAAATACCCGGACATAAATAACTCGGGTAGCCCTTGGTATTCCTCAAGCCCCTCCGAGCCAAACTATTATTGTTGCGAACATAACCACGGCATGGGCTGGCCGTTTTTCTGCGAGGAAACCTGGCTGGCCACTTGGGACGATGGCCTCTGTGCCTCCCTGTATGCGCCGACAATCGTCCGAGCGCGCGCCGGCGACGGCAGCAACGTGGTCATAGACGAATCCACCGGCTACCCGTTCAGCGGCACGGTTCAGTTGACAATATCAATGTCGGCCACAAACGGTGTGAATTTTCCACTTTATTTGCGCGTGCCGCAATGGTGTTCAAACAGTTGGATCCAGATCAATGGCTCCGTTGCCGCCTCCAACAGCACGCCGAGTTCTTATGTGCGCATTGACCGTTCATGGTCCAATGGCGATCAGGTCACGCTGAATTTCCCGCAACAGATCACCGTGCAAACTTGGGCGGCCAACAACAATTGTGTTTCTGTCAACTATGGCCCGCTCACCTTTTCCCTGCAAATTCAGGAGAACTGGCAGTCTTACGGCAACAACGCCGCGCCTTGGACAGAATTCGAAGCTTATCCAGCGACCCCCTGGAACTACGGCCTCGTGTTGAACAGCACCAACCCGGCGGCCTCGTTCACAGCCATGACCAATCCCGGTGGCGTGGCAACGAATCCTTTCACACTGAACACAGTGCCGATCACCTTGCAGGCCCAGGCACGGCAAATTCCCGCCTGGACGCTCGACGGACTTTACGCCGTTGGCCCGGTCCAGCCTGGCCCGGTTTACAGCACACAGCCGGTACAGACAGTGACATTGGTGCCGATGGGCGCGGCCCGGCTGCGCATTTCAGCGTTCCCGACCGTCAGCACGAATCCGACAGCAACTTGGTGGAGTGCGCCGTATTCGCCGAGCGCTTCTTATACGAATTCCACCGACACCGTCCAAGCCATGAACGACGCCTTGGAGCCCGCCAGTTCCAGCGACACCAGCATTCCGCGCATGACGTGGTGGGATCATGAGGGCACGGCCGAATGGGTGCAGGCGACTTTCAACGGTTTATGCCATGTGGGCCAGGTTGCGGTTTATTGGTATGACGACGCGCCTCTTGGTGGTATGTGCCGCCCGCCGCAATCGTGGCAGGTGGAATATCTGGCAGGGACGAACTGGATTGCGGTCTCAGGCGCAAGCGCCTATGGCGTGACAGCCAATCAATTCAACACGGTGCAATTTACTCCGGTTCAAACGACCGCCGTGCGGCTGTCCGTCCAGCTCCAGGGCGGATTCTCGGGCGGCATTTTGGAGTGGCAAGTTCCGGCGATGCCTGTGGCTTCGCTCGCAACACGTTATCCTTTGCACGGCAGTTTGGCGGACTCTGCGTCCGGTCAAACCGGCACCCTCTACGGCGGCACCTATGTGGCCGACCGGTTCGGCGTGGCAAGCAATGCGCTTCAATTCAACGGCTTCAGCAGCAACTATGCGATCATACCCCGTCCAAACTGGATGGATTGGACCATTGCATTCTGGGCTAAACCCACGGCGGCAGCCAGTAATGGAACGGGCAAGTTTGGCGGGTCGTTGTATCTGAACGGCAGCACTACACTGACGACACGCACGGGTGCCTTTCCCAGCGGCGTGCCTGTCGGCGGTGCCGCATATACCATTGCGGTATGGGAGAAAGCGGGTCCGGGCTGTCCGAACAACGGCGGCTTCGTCGGCTGGGGTGAGGACAACACCGGAGAGGCTAACAATCTGCGCTTGAACGGCCCCAACAGCGTCGATGATTACTGGTGGTCGGATGATTTTGTCGTCAGCGGCCTGGCGGTCAACCCGATGGACGGCAACTGGCATGCGATTGTGGTGACTTGGAATGGCACCGAGCAAAGGATGTATGTGGACGGAACCAATGTTGGGACACGAAGCCCGGCAGCGCCCAACGTTCAACCTGCGAATTTCGTCGTGGGCCAGACGACGGGGGACGTGAATTTCGCAGGCTGGATAGAGAATTTGCTGATCGCGAACATTGCCTTTAGCTCGGCGCAGGTTGCGAGCTATCAAGCCGGATTTAGTAATTCGACGATCCCCACCGGGACGGTGGGTTACTGGCAGTTCAACAATCCGGCAAATATTGGGGCCGACAGCAGTGGCCTGGGTAACACTCTAGTGGTCAATGATAATAACCAATTTTCCAGTCAATGGTACAGTGGCCAAGGCATGGTGGACGGCTATGTGGCCAATGGGGTTGATGATTTTGGCATTTCGCTGTTGGGCAACAACATCGCATTTGGCGTTGGCAATCCCGATACCACCATTATCTCGACCAACGCCGTGAGTAACGGCCAGTGGTATCATGTGGCAGCGACGCGCAGCGCGTTGACAGGACTGATGCAACTCTATGTGAACGGCGTCCTGCAGGCGAGTGCCACCGGGCCGTTTGGCCCCAAAACTTCGCCACCGGACCTGTCGCTGGGCAGCATACAGAAGGGGATTGCGGGCGGTTTCTTTTCCGGCGTGCTGGACGATGTGCAAATCTTTGGCAGCGCCTTGAGCGCAACGGAAATCGCCGACGTGATGAACCAATCCCTGACATTAAGCCCGATTGCCAACACCAATCTGATCGCCGGGCAGTCGTTGGTCGTCAGCAATTCGGCTGTGGATCCTTACGCGCCGCCCGCGACGCTCGCCTGGAGCCTCCTTGACGCTCCTGCCGGCGCCGCCATCGCTCCCGCCAGCGGACTGGTGACATGGCGGCCGACGATGGCCCAATCGCCCACGACCAATTTGTTCTTCGTTTCCGTCAGCGATAATGGTTCTCCGAGCCTCAGTGCCGGGCAGAGTTTTCTGGTCAGCGTCAGCCAGCCGGCAAATCCGCAAATCAGTTCTCCGTCCTTCAACGGCGGCTTGCTGCAATTCATTGTCAATGGCGATTTGGGGCCGGATTACATTATTCAAACTTCGACCAACTTGAGCGTCTCAAACGACTGGCAGCCCGTGTTTTCCAACTCATCTCCCGTGTTGCCCTTTATCTTCACTACTACCGTTTCATCCAATTTAAACGAGCGCTTTTATCGCATTCGACTGGGGCCATGATGAGTATTAATTCAACTCCCAATAGCTGCCAATCCCATTTTCTGCGGCCTTTTCATGCCACAGGACAAATGGGCGTGATGGCCATATCTAAAGCACATGATCACGGAAGGAGGCCTGACATGAACCGCGCTCTGCTAAATGGGCTGGGGGCGTTTTGGCTCTGCGCGACCATCTTCGCAGTCAGCGCCAAGGCCACCCCTTGGCAAATGAAACAAGGGCCATTGATGACCCCTTGGGCCAGTCTGGTGGACACCAATAATCCGCTGGCGGAATACCCTCGCCCGCAGATGGTCCGAAGCAATTGGTTAAGCCTCAACGGCATCTGGCAGTTTCAACCTGGCATCACCAACAGCGACCCTGTTCCGACCAACCAAACTCTTTCGTCCAACATCCTGGTGCCGTTCCCGATGGAATCGCCTATCTCGGGCGTCATGCAATACAACGCTTGGGCATGGTATCGGCGGACCTTCACCGTCCCCTCCGCTTGGAGCGGACAGAGAATCATCCTGCACTTGGACGCCGTGACCTGGCAGGCGCAAGTTTATATCAACGGCCGGAGCGTGGGGCTTCATTCTGGCGGTTATGATCCGTTCAGTTATGACATCACTTCATATCTAATCGGCAGCGGCCCACAGGAATTGATCGTGCAGGTTTGGAGTCCGGAGGACAACGGCAGCCAGCCGCGCGGCAAGCAGACGCTTTATCCGGGGGGAATCATGTACACCTCAAGCAGCGGCATCTGGCAGCCGGTCTGGCTGGAGCCGGTGGATGCGTCGGGCGTCAGCGATTTGCAGATCATTCCCGACGTGGACAACTCCCGCCTGCGGCTGACCGTCAATACCTACTCGACTAACGGCGTGACTGTGTACGCAACGGCGCTGGCCGGCGGCACGGTGGTCACCGCCACAAGTGGCGCCGCAGGCACGGAATTGGACCTGCCCCTTCCGTATCCCAACCTGTGGTCGCCAGCCAACCCGTTCCTGTACGGCCTCCAAATCACCCTGACCCACAACGGCGCCACCAATGACAATGTGAGCAGTTACTTTGGCATGAGAAAAATCTCCACCAACACGGTAAACGGTGTTCCCAGAATTCTTCTCAACAGCCAGTTGCTCTTTGGAATGGGTCCGTTGGACCAGGGATACTGGCCGGATGGAATTTACACTGCGCCGACGGACGCCGCGCTTGAATTTGACCTTCAGGAGATTAAGGCCTTGGGATTCAACGCGATTCGCAAGCACGAAAAAGTGGAACGCCCGCGCTGGTATTACTGGGCCGACACCTTGGGGCTGATGGTGTGGCAGGATATGCCGACGTGCAATTCTTACACGGGCAATCCCAACCCGCCGGCGGTGAATCCGTCGCAGTTCATGGCCGAACTGAGCGCCTTGGTTACCAATCACTGGAACAGCCCGGCCATCATCATGTGGGACATTTTTAACGAGGGACAGGGGGAAGCCGGTAGCGGCAATGGCGTCGGGCAGGCCAGCACCGCCTCTCTGGTTCAACTGGTCCAAACGCTGGACCCTTCTCGCCTGGTCAACCAGGCCAGCGGCGGCGCTTACTTTGGGGTGGGCGACGTTCTGGACAACCACAGCTATCCAGCTCCGGGAGATCCGACCAGCACCACCCAGGCGGCGGTGGACGGTGAATTTGGCGGCATTGGCTTGCTGGTGGCTGGTCATTTATGGAATCCCGGCGAGGCCTTCATTGGCGACATTCTAGCCACGAACACAGCCGCCTTCGCAACTATTTATGATTCCTATATTGACGATATTGTCGGCTATAAGGCCGGCGGCTTGAATGCCGCCATTGAGACGCAAATCACCGACGTTGAAAACGAATGCGATGGCCTTCTGACTTATGACCGTGTCGCCATCAAGCCCGATCCCACGCGAATAGCTTATTCCAACCAAAAAGCCATCACGGGGCAGATCAATGGGACAACCGGCATCATTACCGCCAACACCTTGACCGTGCCGACGGATTACATTGACTACTGGCCCCTGGATGAAACCAGCGGAACGATCGCTGTTGATGCCTCCGGGAATGGCAACAACGGAACGGTCGTCGGCGCCACATGGTCCACCAATGGCAAGATCAATGGCTGTTTGAGCTTCAATGGCGTCAATAATTATGTTCAGGTCTATTCCGATGTCGCCAATGATTTTAGCATCGCTTTTTGGGCCAAAACGACGGCCACCGGAGGCGCGGGGACATGGCGGCAAGGCGACGGCTTGGTGGACGGAAGCGTCGGCGCCGGGGCCGACGATTTTGGCACGGCGCTGGTCGAAAACCAACTCGCCTTTGGAACCGGCAATCCCGACACGACCGTCTTTTCCACCACGCCGGTCAACGACGGGCTCTGGCATTACTGCGTAGCGACGCGCGTGCAGTCCACTGGCGCGATGCAGCTTTACGTGGACGGCCGCCTGCAAACAAGCGGCACCGGCACGACGAACTCTCTGGCGGCGCCTGCCTACCTGCGGTTCGGATCCATCCAATCGGGCGGAGGGTTTTTCAATGGCAGCCTTGACGAGATCAAGATTTACGACCGGGCCTTGGGCAATTTGGAAATCGCCGCCCTTTACCAGGATGATGCCTCGCCTCTTGCCGCGCCGACCAATCTGACGTGCCTTACAGTCAATGGGCAGGTGATGCTGAATTGGTGGGAAGTCCCCGTCGCCACAAGTTACAATGTGGGCCGGTCTGTGGCCAGCGGCGGCCCTTACACTCTCATCGCCAGCGTGAGCACGCCCGGTTACACGGACACCAACGTCGTCAATGGAGCGAATTATTACTACGTCGTTTCATCTGTGGATTCCGCCGGGCCCGGTCCCAACTCCAGTGAGGTCGTCTCGGGACCGATCCTCCAGCATCGTTACAGTTTTACCACCGATGCTTCCGACTCGGTTGGCGGCGCTAACGGGACGCTGATGGGCAACGCCCAGATTGTCAACAACGCTCTTTATCTGCCGGGAGGAGCCGCATGCGGCGCCACCAATGACTCGTATGTGGCTTTGCCGGATGGGATTGTTTCCAATGACAGCTCAGTGACTGTTGAAACCTGGCTGACGGATAATGCGGGAGCGATTTGGGCAGAGGTTTGGAGCTTCGGAGACAGCAGCAGCGGCCCGGGCAATCCCCCTGTCAATGGCACCTACTACATCGGACTGATCCCGCACAGCGGAGAGGATGATTTTAGGGCCGCCTTCAATAACGGTTCCAGCGAGATTGATGTGATAGATCCGTCAAGCCCCCTGCCCTTGAATGCAGAGCAGTACGTGGTTGTGACCTACGACGCCCCCAGCGCCACGGCCACTCTTTATCTCAACGCTCTCCCAGTGGGCGTGGCCAATGTCCCCGCTGACCATGCGCCGTCCTTCCTGGGAGACACCTACAACGATTGGCTCGGACGGGACCAGTTTGGCGCCGATCCCACTTTTGCCGGCAGCATTGACGAACTGCGTATCTGGAACGCTGCCGTTTCCCCCTTGTATATCACCCTCAGCCATCTCCTTGGTCCAAATGAGCTGGTGACAAATCTGACGCCGCTGTCGGTTAGCGTCACCGTCACCAATACGGCCATGACAGAGGGTCAATCCCAACAAGCTGAGGTCAGCGCAGACTATCCCCAAGTATCCAATTCCGCTGTCTCGATCCCCGGCGCCGATGCCATTTGGACGAGCAGCAACCCCGGCGTGCTGACGGTGGGCGCCAGCGGTCTGATCACGGCTGTCAGCGGCGGCAGCGCCATCATCAACGCCACGGTCGGCGGCACCATCGGAACCAGCGCCTCCATCACCGTCCCATTGGCATATCCCGCGATTACGCAACAGCCGCTTCCTCTGAACGAGTATGTGGGCGGAACGGCGGTCTTTACCGTCGCAGCCATAGGCGGAGACTTGAGCTACCAATGGCTCGACGGCACGACACCGATTTCAGGAGCGACTAATTCCTCACTGACATTAACTCCTCTGGCTTTGACCAATGCCGGAACTTACACGGTTGTCGTGGCAAACGCGCTCGGTGTGGCCGACAGTGTCCCGGCAACCTTGACCGTGAGCGCTCCCGCGCTGGTTCACCGCTGGTCCTTCAATACAGACGACAACGATTCGGTCGGAGGGGCCAATGGGACCAACATGAACGGCGCTTACCTGGACGGCAAGGGCAACGTCGTGATTCCCGGTTCGGGCTTTTTATCCACGGATGACGATGCGCCTTATGTCGCTTTTCCTCCGGGGATTATGACCAACCTGAATTCGATCACGGTAGAAACTTGGGTGACAGACAATGCGGGATCGATTTGGGCGGAGGTCTGGTGCTTCGGTGGCAGCACGACCGGGCCGAGCGACCCCGCCACGCAGTGTTGTACCAATTACCTCGGCTTTATCCCGACCAGCGGACAGGGTGATATGCGAGCCGCCTTCAAACTTCTCAATGAAGAGGATGTGGCATATCCAGACACCAGAATGCCGCTGAACTCGGAGCAAGACGTTGTTTTAACATACAATAATGCCACCACCACCGCCACTCTCTATCTCAATGGCGTTCAAGCGGGAATTAACACGAATATCTCCATTACGCCTGCAAGCATGGGGAACACGTTCGATAATTGGATCGGACGCGACCAGTACGGCGATCCCGTCTTCGACGGCAGCGTGGACGAATTGCGCATCTATAACGGGCCGTTGACGCCAACGGACATTCTCAATAACCACTTGGCGGGCCCCAATACACTCGTCACCCCGGGCTCCGCGAGCCAATTGACACTAAGCGTCACACGATCCGGCCCCAATGTCGTGCTCACCTGGCCGCAGGGAACTCTCCTGCAGGCCCCATCGGTGCTGGGGCCGTGGACCACCAACACCGCGGCCGTTTCACCCTGCACAGTGGCTGCAACGCGCGCCGCTCAGTTCTACAGAATTGTGATCTATCCCTGACTTCATGGATTCCACCAATGAGAATCCGGTGCATATCCATACTCTTTTTCACTGCAAAAATCCTCGCGTTGGCCACAGGTGTTTTGTCGGTGGAGATGCCCTTGAAGGCCCAAACCGTCGTCTGGAGCGGTCTTGATGCCACCAAGAACGTCAACACTAACTGGTCTGATGCGAACAACTGGATTGGCGGCACTCCCGGTCCGGCCACGAATATCTGTTTTTTTAACCCGGGCGCGAACGCTGCCCAGGGCGTGGTGGACAACGGTCAACTCACCATCACCGTGACGCCGATCCGCGCCGCGTTGTTGAACCCGGTAGTAGTAGGTCCGAACATGACTTATAGCGTGATCGGCAACCAGTTAGACTTAAGCTGGCCGGCGAATTACGTCGGATGGCTGCTGCAATCCAACGCGGCGGGTCTGGCCGCCAGCAACGACTGGTTCACCGTGCCGGGTTCGACCACAACCAATGACATGCAGATTACGATTAGGCCGGTTCCAGGGAGTGTGTTGTACCGAATGGTCGAGCCGTAAATCACAACTCAATCGTTCATGGTAATTTCCCGTGCGATGTTTCGTTCAAGACAGCCAATGGCAGGCCCGGCGCGTTATGCGGGCTGAATCGGGGTCGCTGGCGACCGCGCCCAGCGATTAGACCCGCCAGAAGGCTGAAAAAAGGTCTGCGGGGGCATGTGGAAGTCGTGAAAATCCAGAAGAGAGGAATTGCATGAAAACATCCGTCAGCCAGGGGGAAGTGTCGTTGCTTCCCGTCCAAGGGGCTGGTTGGGAAGTGAGAATCGGTTGCGCGCAGGCCGATTTCACCGAAAAACGGCGTTTCGGCACTGCGAAATGGCTTGCAAATCCGGAAGGTGGGGGTAAAACCACGAAAACGACAATAAACAGCTCATTTAGCCATGAGCAACAAATCAAATGGGAAATTCCGTGTGATAAAGAGCCGGAAGAAGGCGCGCTTTTTGCAGGTTTGGCGGAAGGGCCGGTTTGCTTTCACGCTCATCGAATTGTTGGTGGTTGTGGCCATCATCGCGATTTTGGCCGCCCTGTTGCTGCCGGCTTTAAGTTTGGCCAAGAGACAAGCCCAGGCCACGCACTGCATGAGCAACTTGCGGCAGGTACAATTGGGCTGGCACATGTACCAAGGGGATTTTCGGGATTATCTTCCCGTCAATGACTGGGCGGATGAGCAAAACCACGTGCCGCGCGAGAATTGGCTTTCCGGCTGGGAGGAACTTGGGGACCCCGGCACGAGCGATAACACCAATTTCAATCTCTTTATGGATCCCACTTATGCGACAATGGGTCCCTACATCATGAATCCCAAGCTTTACCAGTGCATTGCGAGCCAATCCCTTTGCAAGGAAGGCGCCGGGGCGTATCCGTTGTGCCGGGATATTTCGATGAACAATTTCATGGGCTGCAATCAAATCAGCAACGACGATCCGAATAATTCCCAGTATCAACATTTTCATAAGGCCTCCGACATTGTGGGGACCTCGGCCACGACGGGAGCGGCATTTGGCCCGTCGGACGCGCTGGTGCTGATGGACGAGAAGGACAATAGTATTGACGATGGGGAGTTTTTGATCGAGATGGAAGTGAACGACCAGATTGCCAATATTCCGGCGGCCTACCACGGCGGCGGGGCCGGGATGACGAGCTTTGCCGATGGCCACGTGGAGTTGCACCGATGGCTGACGGCGGATGTGCTGCTGCCGCCGCAATTCGGAGGGGTGGTGGTGTGGAGCGGGGGCGTTGAGAAGGACCAGTTCAAAACCTGCATGGCCAACAACGCGGATATGCTGTGGCTTCAAACCCACGCCAGTTTCAAGCCGTAATGGCGCTTTCCGCCGTTACGGCACCGTGATGCTTCCGACGCGCCCAAGGGCCGCAAAGCCTGATTCGTCCGGGCAGGTGGCCGGATCACGACCAGCGATCCGCAACGCTAGGGCGGTCCGGCGGCGCTGGCTGGCGGGCTATCTCGGTGACGGCGGTGCGGGCCCCAGAGTGGGCTACTTTCCACCGGCGCAAAGAGCCGGGCGAATTCTCAGGGCTTGATTGGCTGAGGTAAGAACAGATCCCTGGATTCGCCGGAGAGCCGATCTCGCATAAAGACGAAATCCTGGGGATGATCAGGTTGTGAAATGACGGCGACAGCGGGCAAATTCACGCTGTCGGAACGGGCGAATGCACGGTCAGGACAGCGCACGGCGCGCGCACGATCATAGGAGCGACAACGCTCCCCCAAAAGAACCGCGATGCTTTCCGGTAACCGTGCGCGCCGATGACGATCAGATCAACGCCGAGTCGCTTCGCTGTTTCGACAATAGCGTCGTCCGCAATTCCTTCAAGCGCCAGTATATGCGCGTTCACATTTTCCTGGCGGGCTTTTTCAAGGAGCGCACTCATGTTATTTTCCGCCTCCGCCCGGCTCTTTTTCTCCCACTCCCAGTAAGCATTCGACGGCATGAAGCAGAGGTCATTGGGCAACACAGAGGAATGAGCTATCAACAGCTCTGCATGGTTCTGCTTGGCTATCTTTAGCCCTTGTTCGAAGGCAGCAGTTGCACAGGCTGAAAAATCCGTCGCCACAAGAATGCGCGTGTAAACTTGCCCCGGACGTTTGGCCGTCGTGATTAGCTCGGTCCCGAAGCCCTTTTCCTGGAGCGCGTTCGGGTTTGTGTCTGGAGTATTCATGGAGTTTATGTGCGGCGGCTCAACTGACGGCGATCAAAGAGACAGCCTCGCCCCGCCAGTTCCGCACCGTGCCCAAGGACCGAGGATCAAGCGTTGGCCGCCCGTCAATCAGGAAATAATACTGATGATGCCCGTGGTGAAGAGGCAGACTGAGAACCCAGCCTCCATCCGGCATCCGGAGCATCGGATGGGCGATGGGATTCCAATGGTTGAAATCACCCACGACGCTCACCCTTCTGGCGGAAGGCGCGATGCAGGAAAAGTTCACTTCGTGGAGGGTGCATTCCGCTGAATAGCGATCCGCTGGCTCAACTTGATCGAATTCAACAAACATATAGACCTGTTAATGGCAGATGTCGTGCCAAGCTGCAAAATGTGTGATTTTCACCATCTCTACAATGACCTCTGGTTTGACCAAGGCCGTGTTGACGACGAGATGATAGTGAATCGGATCCCGTATGTCCGCGTGGAAGTACTTTTTTATCAACTGCTGGTGTTTCTTTTCCACGTTGGAGATATGCTTTCGCGCGTCATTCTCCGAAAGTCCGAGTTCTTCCATCGTATTCTTTATCCTTAAATCCAAAGGAGCTACGAAGCACAGACCGATCTTCTTATCCGGGGGGAGGAAGAAATTGCTGCCCCTTCCCATGATAACCGCATTTCCATGCACAGCTATTGCGAACAATACTTTTTTGAGACTTCCAACGTAAGCCTGCGACGTAAGATTGACGTCTCCTTCGAGTTCAGTCAGCCAATCCTCGAGTTCAGACCGCGGGTGTTCCTCGAGCGAAGAGACAAGACGTGTGCTCACATCCGCATCCTTGGCAATTTGTTCAACCAATTCCCAGTTGTATAGGTGGAAATCGAGTTCAGCACAAAGCCTTTCAGCAATGGCCGCTCCTCTGCATCCTGGTTCTTCAGTGATGGCAACGACGGGCTTGGACCGGTACTGCGGTTGTTCTTCGCGCAAGTGCCATTCTTGGAGGCGCGCCTGGAGCAGCCGCCTCATTTCTTCGATTGAATCCTTGGTCGTCATATTTCCGGTTCGCTTTCCAATGGGATCGAGTGAGATCCCATAAAGAGACTTTTGACTATTCGGCTCTATTAAGCAGGTTGTCTTCAACGACAACTATTCTTCACCATCAGCGACAATTAAAAATCACCACTGAGGCCGGTTGCTAGGGTTCATCGTTTCACGGTTCTGTAACGTTTGTCCAGCCCCTTCGGTGGAACGGAGTCTTT
>Ga0326727_10006081_pt1 | contig 33509 bp, 37 predicted proteins | sample MB2enrmetagenome_FD_207643 | JGI IMG/M metagenome (GOLD analysis project Ga0326727, IMG submission 207643) | Lab enriched peat soil microbial communities from McLean, Ithaca, NY, United States - MB29MY | ecosystem: Environmental > Terrestrial > Soil > Wetlands > Peat | place: USA: New York...
CTAGGGGCCGTGTTCCAGATGACCCTAGGGGCCGTGTTCCAGATGACCCTAGGGGCCGTGTTCCAGATGACCCTAGGGGCCGTGTTCCAGATGCCCGAGTCCCCACTACTATTGGTTCTCGGAGCGTAAATCGCGCGGGTCGAAGGCGGTGTGCCTGTAGCGTTGTTCGTCGCTGCCGTCTTCCTCCTTCTCTAGCTCGGAAAGCTAATCAAACGGGAGAGAATCCTTCCATAGAATTTAAACGTCGGCGATGATTTCAAGCAATCGCAATGCCAGAAGTTGGAGATAAGGCTCCGGACTTCGCGCTCTATGATTACGACAGGAAGATACGGAAGAGCTCAGAGTTCTTGGTGAAGGGGAGCAAGACGATTCTTGCGTTCTTCCCCGGCGCCTTCACTGGACCCTGCACCCAAGAGATGTGTACGTTCAGGGACATGTACCACGAGTTGGGGAAGATTAAAGGCACCGTCGTGGGCATCTCGGTTGACGCTCCGTTCGCACAGAAGGCGTTCGCGGAGAAGAACGGACTGACTTTTCCGCTGCTCTGCGACTTTCAACGGGAGGTCGTAAAGAAGTACGGCGTCGTCTGGAACAAGCTGGGAGGGGTTGAAGGATACGTCTGCGCCAACAGGGCCATCTTCGTTGTGGATGGTCAGAAGAAGATTACCTTCAAGTGGGTCGCACCCGAGCCGAGAACACTGCCGGACTTCGAAGCAGTCAAGAAGGCTCTTCTGTGAGGATCTCAGACATCGGACCGCCCGCTCCGGCGCAATCGTAGTTCCAGGTCAGAGGCAAAGAGTCCGTGGGTGGGATTCGAACTCCTGTTGTTGTTACCGAGTATTCGGGAAGTCTAGCTGGACGATTTCCCTCTCCGCACCTGTCTATCCTCTTTTCGCTCTCTTACTCTCTCTTTCTTCTTCTTGCCTTCTCTTCCCAAGACTCTCCACCTTCCCAGATGGTCATTCATTATTAAGAGAATAAAGGGCGTTGGGGCTTCCAACCGAGGCTACCGCGAGGGCAATAGAATCCTAAGATAACAGAACCCCTCCCGTTGAGGCCGATCAATATGGCAAACTCTCTTCTCGCGGATACCACATTCATAGCTCTCCGCGTCACGGTGTTCCTGATAATCCTGTATCCTGTTCTTCGATTCATCAAAAGCAGAACCGTGCCGAGGCCATCGCCTGAGATCGAATAGGGGAGCGAGGTCACTAGGAGACGTAATGTGGTTAATCTGGATCTTCATCGTGATCATTCTTCTGCTGCTCTTCTGGTCTCTACTGTGATTCCGAATGCGATGGGGCGTGAGTGTGGAAGGCGTGGGGCCGTGGGGGGCCAAGCACGGGCCTTTTCACTCGGAATCCTGTTTTCAAGCCCAAGAAATCCTGTTCTCGAGTCCCTTAGCTCCATACGGAGATAAATGGAGGCAATCTGTATTGCCAATCCCGATTGGCACGGCTCTCTTCAGAATTAACGCGAGGTCTGAATGACTATCTGGATTATCTAGAGACAGAATACGACATTCGCATCGAAGCCCATGACATGAGCGACTACATTGTCGAAGGTGTAGACCAATATCAAACGGAATTCGACGCCATAGTTCTCGATTTTCGCGATGCTGTTGACGAGATTGAGAAGCGGGCTTTCAACACTTGCGACTCGATCGAGGAGGATAACACGGTCAATGCGGATGAGAGGATGGAAGAAGTGCTAGGAGAGGCGAGGGAAATGATACTGAGAGAGAGCGGAAGACTCGCAGGGAGGTTGAATTCTCTGAATCTGCGCTCCTCATGGCGGCTATCGCCATCCTTGCTGTCATCAATCAGTGACGAGTCGAGGATTTTCTGCATGTGGACATGCGCAGAGGGTTGTGGGAGAATTGAAGGAGCAGAAGGGTATGAGCAACATAGAACCCTCTACCCTAATCATCATCCTCAGGCAAGTGACGATGCGGGAACGCTAAGGGATGGACGGCAACCTTAGGCATGACTCAGGGCAGAGACTTCAGTCAGATACCTTTCACGGCTCCGACTGACGAAGAGAAAGAGACTCTCCTTGACGCAGTCGGGGAGGTATTCAAGTTCTGGGTGGAGAGCAAAGATGGAGTTGTGACTTGGAGGACAATAGACGCTGCCGCAAAGAGGCACAAGATCAGCCCTAGCCTGCTTGGGTTTGTTTGGCAAGGGGTCGGTTTTAGAGAGAAACGTTCTCTAGGTCTTGATGAGAGAACTCGTGCAATAATGCTCTTCTTCTCTCTCCGCAGGAACAGGCAGTGGATTGAACGGTAGTCAGGACTGGGGTTCTTTTGGCATGTTCAGCTTGATGGTAGGATTGGTCTGGAATCTGCACATGAGCTTGTCGTGGGAAGATAGTGGATGAAGTTCGCATACATTCAGAGGCCTCTGGCATTCATCCTCGGTATCAGCGCCTTCGTGTGGGCCATCGACTTCGCCCAGTATTTCGACCACCGGGTCTTCTTCTCCACCTTCCCCAATATCCTCGACTCTCTTGGGATGTCCCTAGTAGGGGTCTATCTTCTGTATGAAGCCCTAGGCAAGAGTCACCATCTTGTCAACACATCAAATGCGGAATCGGAGCGCATCTTGTCCGTGTTTGATGATATTGATTCTGTGGAGGAAGCTTGAAGAGCCAAGAGTGGGATGAATGGGTTTGAGCGTGAAGCCTTACTCTCTGTCTAGGTTCTATCTTTGGTTTGAACCTGACTAGTCGGACTGAATCCCACAGATGATTAGTGGGGTCGGATGCCAACTCTGTCTTTCGCTGCCCTTGGCAATCCGTAGCCAGTCAAGGCCAGCCCCACCGCGGAAAGAATTCCACCGATGAGGCAACAGAACCGGTGGCAGAGAATCAAATATCAGACTCATCAATGAAGGAATTCGCATGCCCTACGCTTAGGCTCGGCACCCGAGACTCCTAGTCAATAGTCATTCGGGAGGTTCGTGGCCGAGAATTGCAGGTAAGCCCGGCGCTCAATGAAGAGATGATGATTCGAGCATGTATAGGCGGGCCGCGGGTGGGATTTGAACCCACGATCTAAAGGTGACTGCGCGGCGCTCCACAGCCTCCTATGTTGACCAAACTGTGCCGGTGGCTTCCGCCACGCGACTACACCACCGCGGCCAGGCAATCTCGGTCGCTTTCCATTGCGATATAAGACTTAGATTTCGGAGGGCCCACGTCTGGAATGCAGAAGTGAGAGTTGCTTGGAACTTACGCATCCTTACTTCGTGAACCTGGCCCTGAGTGTTCGCCCCGTGTCCAGGAGTTCTAGTTTGCTGAAGCCTGATGAAAGCTGATTGAGCTCCTCCGGCCGAGTGCCATGTCTTATGATCCTACCCGGCACCCTGTCCCAGACATAGAAGCTACCACCCTCCCGCAGGATTCTCCTGATTTCCGTCAGACCCGCTTGTCTGTCAGTGAAGTGATGCATCGAAAAGGCTGAGAATGCGAGATCGACGCTACCAGAGGATATGTCTCCGAGTCTCTCGGCTCCGGTGGTGAGAACTCGCACGTTCTCCAACTTCTCGGCTGCGATTCTGTTTCTGATTCTGTCGCTCCTGGCGGGGTCAGGTTCCACCGAATAGACAAGGCCTGTCCGTCCGACGATAATCGCGGCAGGGATGGTGAAGTAGCCCAATCCTGCACCGATGTCTGCCACTATCTGCCCTTCCACTATCCCGACTGCCTTTGCCGTGGCGATTGGCTCTTGGAAGAGCGATCGGAACCGCTCCGAGAGAGTCAGTTTCATTCGAATCGGACCTCTGATTTCAGGATGAACAACAGACGGGCCGCTTCTACAACTTCGTGCTCCCCTTCGACAGAATGCTGCGTGTGCAGGACTGACATCTCACCATTACTTGCTCTTGTAGCAGAAGTAGGGGAAGCCGCCGTTCACCATGTTGACTGCCATCTCGACGATCCTCTCTGAAATCTCCTTCCATTTCGCGTCCCAGTCTATGCTCTCCACGACCAGCTCCTTCTCGCCGTCACTCTTCCGGGACGGAACGCTGACCCAGATCGGACGCCCGTGGAACGGTTTCACTATGCGGACCTTCCAGCGGTCACAGCTCATCCTGCGGCCTGCCTCCGTGTAGTGGTCGCAGGCTCTGCAAAAGCGCGACAGCCAGACTATCTCCTTCGTCCTCTTGACCGACCTGCCTATCTCCTCGAGGAGCCTCTCCGACTCCTTGCGGATCATGTCGGCTAGCTCCTTCTGGCCCTGTTCGGTGTTGGTGAAGTAGTCCGGGTCCTCTGCTAGAGCCTTCCACCAGCTCGTGAACTCGGTCTCTTCCTCGGTCAAGGTGGTCAGGAGTGAGGTTCTATGGATAAAAGTCTGATGAGGTAAAGGAAATCCGGGAATGGATAAATAATCAGAATCGCCCGAATTGTCACGGTCTGGCACGCAGCGTGCTACGACGGGCGATCAGGACTGGCCAAAAGGTCAGGATGATGACTCTACTGCTGCGTGTCCAGCCCAAACGATCCTTAGAATGGGGATCTGGGTGCCACCATGAAGACCTGGGGCTGAGACGCTATCTGAGTCTCAGGCTGGCCGCGGCTTCGAGGAGGGCTTCCTGACGCGGGTCACCAGTCCCACGGCATGTGAAGATGTGACTAACCTCGCGCCTCTGGCGACAGCCTCCCGGAGGGCGAGTTCTGAATCACCCTCGCGCCGGTTGACCCCCCTGACACAGTCCTGAAGGACCTTCACCTTGAGCCCGGCATCGAGCGCGTTCAGGGAGGTTTCTTTGATGCAGTAGTCGGTGGCCAGACCTCCGAGGAAGACCTCGCGAACCCCAGCCTCCTTAAGGCGCTTTTCGAGGTCGGTCCCCTGGAATCCCGAATACGCTTCTAGGTCCGCTTTCGTCCCCTTGCTGATAACGAACGCTTCCCGAGGGACCCTGAGCTTCGGATGGAACTCGGCCCCGGCGGTCCCCATCACGCAGTGGGGAGGCCAGATTCCTCCTTGTTCCTTGAAAGACACGTGATTCCGCGGATGCCAGTCCCTGGTGAAAAAGATCGGAAGGGATGCCTTAGTGAACGCCGTGATGACCCTGTTGAGCCTGGGCACCACTCTGTCCCCGCTTTTGACCGCCAGAGCCCCGCCGGGACAGAAGTCCCTCTGCACGTCAATAACCAGCAGCGCCCTCAGCGAGGCCGGTCACCTCCACGAAAGCGAGGGGTGGGCCGTCCTCAGCTCTTCCAGGCTAGCCTTCACCCTTGCGCGGATCTCGTCCATGTCGTCGAAACCCCTCGCCATCCTGCCACCCTTCAGCAGGGGCTTCAGCATGCCCGTCGAACGATTCGGCTTTGACGAGCCCTCCAAGGTCACGAAGTCCCTGAAGCCGGCGGACCGGCAGACTGCTTTGCGCCCGCCGAGCCCTCCCCGCTTCGCCCTGAACTCCTTCCTCGAGCCCTCGGCTACCTCGACTATCTTCGCGCTCAGGTCGACCACCGGCGGGTATGCCACCGCCGTCCCCACCCCGTAGCCATCCACGATGGCGTTGAGCCTCCCGATCGACTCCTCATCGAGTCTCCCGGACGCTATGATCTTGACCGCCTTTCCACCGCGGATGTCGAGCTCCCACCTGACCTCTTCGGCTATCTTCAGGAAGTCGCCCCTGCGTGAAGCGGGTGTGTCGAGCCTGACTCCCCAGAGCCTGGAACCTAGCACTTCTAGGGCTCTGATTGACTCCGCCTTCTCATCCCAGAATGTGTCCACCAGCGCTACGCGTGGAACGCTCCTGGGTATCGTTTCGTCGAAGAGGCGCCACGCCTTCTCCTGGCTGCCGAGAATCTGCACCAGCGCGTGGGGCATTGTCCCCGAAGGCTCGAGTTTCAGCAGCTTTGCAGCGAGAACGTTCGAGACTCCATCGAACCCGGCGAGGTAGCAAGCCCTCTCCACCATGGGGGCGAGGGCGGGATGGACTCGACGCGTGCCGAAGCTAACGAGGAGCTTCGAAGCCGCGGCCAGCCTGAACTTCGCGGCTCTCGTAGAGACGCTCGTGGAGGACGAAAGTAGTCCGAGAATGGGATTCTCGTACTCGACGAAATCTATGTATCTTCCCTCGATGACCATGAGCGGTTCGTAGATCGCCTTTGAGCTGTCAGCGACAAAGACGTCGCCCTCATCAAAGGCCCAGACGTTGACCGGGAGGCCCTCGAGGAGCTTCGCGACCTCGTAGATACCGCTTACGACGCCCCATTTGTCAGGATAGGGGACCTCTTTGGCATAGACCTCCATCACGACCCGCGAATCGATGTGGTTCTTCTGTAGGACCCTCTTGGTCTGGAGGAAATAGGAGTCAGTCGTCTCAGCATTCCGGATTTCCTTCTCGCTGGCCAGCCAGAGGAGCCTGTCGTCCAAGTCTGTCCGGGGCATCTCTGGTTCGGCCGTCTCATGATGTCTTGGAAAAGGGTTTCTGCCGCCCAGGAGGAGGCGGGAGCCAAGAACCCTTATACATGAAATAGGTCGAGCTCGAAATGTAGGGCCGGTAGTTCAGCGGTACGAACGCCCGCCTCGCACGCGGGAGAACCCTTCGGGTCCCAAGGTCGGGGGTTCAATTCCCCCCCGGTCCACTTTTCCCTACCGGGCGATAATCTGGGGCCCTGTGTCGAGTCCGAGTGCCTTGCCGAAGTCGGCCCTGAGGCCCTTGTACCTGTTCCTAACTGTAACCTCCGTGACACCCGCGGCTTCGGCAATCTCTTTCTGGGTCTTGACCTCGCCTTCGATGACGCTAGCGAGGTAGAGGGCGCTCGCTGCGAGCCCCATTGGCGACTTGCCTGCCGAGATCTCCTTCTCTTCGGTCAACCTGACTATCTCGATGGCCTTGCGAGCAGCCTTCTCCGAGAGGCCGACCCTGGAGGCAATCCTCGTTACGTTCTTCGCAGCATCTGCCACAGGCATACTGAGGTCCATCTCCCTTAGGAGGATGCGGTAGTCTCTGGCGACAGCCTTCCTGCTCAAGTTCTCGACGGCAGCTATGTCCTTGAGCGTTCTCGGCGTCCCCGTGTCACGGAAAGCCGCGTACAGGGAAGCTGCCGCGATCCCAACAATAGAGCGCCCCCTGAGAAGACCCCTTTCGAGCGCCTTCCTGTAGATGTAGGCTGCACGTTCTTTTACGGCTTGCGAGACCCCGAGCTTGTCGCCCATCTTATCCATCTCACGCAATGCGACGCTGAGGTTCTTCTCCGTGGAACCGAGGGCGGGCGCCCTATCGTCCCACTTCCTCAGCCTCTCCATTGCGCTGCGCATTGGGGAGGTGAAGGACCTGCCCGAGGCATCCCTGTTGGACCTCCCGATCATGGTGGAGAGGCCCATGTCTCTGAGGGTTATCGAGGTCGGCGACCCCGTCCTGGCTCTGTCGGCCCCTTTCTCGTTGCCGAAGGACCTCCATTCCGGACCTTGGGCGACGGCCCGCTCACTGACCACGAAGCCGCAATTGTGGCAGGTAAGCTCTCCCGTGTGGGCGTCATCGACAAGCGACCGCCTGCCACAGCGGGGGCATCTGTCTGAAACTTGAAGAACCGCCGTTCGGATTGGAACCAATCTCTCTATCTCTACAACCAGTTGGATATATCTCCCTAATTCCTCCCTAATAAGTATGGGGGTCGTTCCTGATTCAGAGTCTAGCAGAGTCACCCTGGCGTCCGGATGAGAAGGCCGAACCTCAACCGCTCGAAGCCTTGCGAGCTAGCTGGGTCCCGCAAACAGGACAGACGGTCAGCTTCGGGTTGGTGTACTCCTTTCCACATCCCCGACAGTAGATCTTCCACGCGATGTTCTTCCAATCTCCGCCCTTAATTGAGGTCTGAGCCAGTGGAATGGAGAGTACATTTGCCACGTTCCTAACTGCGAAGTCATCCGAGACGAGGCTGACCCCCCCTTCAGTCTGAGAGAGGTCTAGCGCGAGGGCGAGCAGGGACACGTCCGTCTGTGAGAGCGCCCCCAGGTCGCCCGTCTTCATTCCGGTGGTCTTCACCCTGTTGATTGAGTCGAGCGAAGGCTCGGTCACGTGGACCCTGGAGTGAAGGAAGGACGAACCCACGTTGTGATGCTTGACTTCTTCGAGGACAAGATATGTAGTGTAGTAACGGCCACTTCCCTGGTAGGGTATTCCCGCGTAGAAGGCGGTGGAATCGAGGACGTATGCGGGCTCAGACAAATAAGAGAACCATCAACCAATCATTTCTGGAGCGCGTGGTTAGTCAATCCGGATGCGTCATGCAACTTCATTGATTCTTCCGTTCTTGCAGGTCTGAGAGTGAGACGTTTATTTAGTTTCCACCTCGAGGCAAGACGCGACTGAGCTTTGAGCAGACCAGCTGAACTGGGAAGCGTCAAGGAAGGGAGCTACATCATCCTGGAGGGAGAGCCATGCAAGGTCGTCAGCCGCGAGCACTTCAAACCAGGAAAACATGGAAGCGCCAAGGTCAGGCTGGTGGCAATATCAATCACGACTGGGTCGAAGAAGAGTTACGTCTCGCCTGCTGAGTCGAGAGTCGACATCCCGATGATCGACAAGCGCTCGGGTCAGATAACCTCAGTCATGGACAAGGCGGTACAGGTGATGGACCTTGAGACCTTCGAGGTCTTCGAGACGCCGAAGCCCTCCGCAGAGGAAATGGCCGAACTGAACGGGACGCTCGGGCCAGGGACTGAGGTCGAATACTGGACCATGCTGGGCAAGACCAAGATCATGCGCGTAAAGGGCAGCGGTTAGCTGTCCTTCAAGAATCTCAGATAACTCAGTCACATCCAGGCGGAGCTGACTACAGCCAAGGACGCGCTAGTTCTTACCCGCGGCCTTCGCCCTTCGCTTCTCGATTCTGATCCTTAACCAAGTCTCGTACGAGTCCTTCGCTGGCGTCCCCTTAGGCATACCCGTCGAGCGATGCATATGTTGAGTTCTCAACCACCCTTCGTAGGTGTCGGGCGGAAGCTGCATTTTTTCCGTTTTGGAGGATTCTCTCAAGGTCGCTCCGGATATAGAGCGAGGGCACTCCCACGTATAAGTTAGACGAGTGCGGCTGGAGCGTGCCCCAAGAGGATCTCATGGAGTGGACCCTACGCCCTGAGGTGCAACTGTAGGCATTCCATCTGGGAATCACTTCATCTTGAAGACAACTTCGGCTGTACTGTCGCTAGCGCCTCACGATAGTTGCAGGAGAGCCGTACGCCATCAGCCCCGTGATTTGGGTTTGGAACGTCCTTATTAGGGACGAATTACCAAGTGCACCGTGAGTCAAACAGTACCACAGCTGTGTGTAACCCACCGAATCAGGCTTCAGCCCGAAGGAACGGGCGACCATCTCATCTGCCCAGTCTGTGTTCAGATAGACAACCAAGAGATGCTCCGGCGAAGATCACGGAGACGGTAACCGTCATGACAGAGTCCATCCAGCAACAGCAAAGACCGCCCAAGATTTGCCCCGAATGTGGCGCCCCCGGACCCCTATACCGGACTCCCCGCGGGCTCAAGTGCGAGAGCTGTGTCAGTAGGATGGATTCTTCCGGGCTGGGTTTCCGGTAGACTTGACAGGGTGCCGGATGATGTACTCTTCAGGTCCAACGGGCTCTCTGCGGCAAGAGAGCTGAGACGCGAATGAAGGCCACGATAGTTACCTACACCGACGAATTCGCGAAGCGTGAGGTCCAGGAACTGGCCAAGGCCGCTGGTTATTCGGTCGAGACAGTGATTTGCCTCAAACAGATTGTGAAGTCAGGATATGGGGTTGGGGTGGGCAAGGCGCAAGAACTTGCTGAAATTGTGAGCGGCAATGACTCTGAAATACTGATAATAGACGAGAGCATCACCTCCTCGCAGGCCAACAATCTAGCGAAAGTGACGCACGTAGAGGTAATCGACCGAGAAAGACTGATCCTCAATATCTTCGCGCTCCGCGCAGCGACCACTCAGGCCAAGCTCCAAGTCCAACTCGCAGAGCTGCGTTACGAACTGCCCAGGACGAAGGACATGGTGCGCAATTCCGCCGCGGGCGAGAGGGCCGGGTTCATGGGGACAGGGGAGTTGGCCGTGGATGTCAAGTTCAAGGCCCTGAAGCGCAGAATGGTGATGGCCAAAGAGAAGCTCGCCAGGGTCGAGATGAACAGGTCAGTCCAGAGGAGGGAGCGCATGAAGCTCGGTGAGCCTCTAGTGTCGCTCGCAGGCTACACCAGCAGTGGGAAGACGACACTCTTCAACAAGTTGGCTTCCGAGTCCAAGGAGGAATCCCCGAAGCTCTTCACCACACTCGCCACGACGACCCGCGCCGTGTCCTTGCCCGGCTCGAAGAGGAGCGTGATGCTGTCAGATACTGTAGGATTCATCTCGAGGCTCCCGGCCTACTTGGTCGAGTCGTTCAAGTCGACTCTCGAGGAGCTGACATATGCCGACCTCATCCTCTTGGTTGTCGACGCCAGCGAGAACCCCGAAAGCATTGGAGTGAAGCTCGGGAGCTGCAGGGAGACCCTCGAGCAGCTCGGGGTCGACCCGAAGAAGATTCTTCTTGTGTTCAACAAGATAGACCTCCTTTCTCACGGGGTGACGACCACGGGACTGGAAGGTCTCCTCGGGGGACTCTCCTCGGTCAGGACCTCGGCAACCCGGGGCGACGGCATGCGGCAGCTGAGGAACCAGATCCTAGAACGTACGCGCGAAGCTGATTCCAGGATGGCGCCAGGCAGGCGGAGACAGACCTTGGCGTCAGTTTGAATGCTGTCGCAATTGCAATGGGTGGAACCCCAGCGCTGCGTGCTCTATCTTTGGTTTGATCTTCATCGCGGAACTCAGACGGCTCTTCCGAATCCCTTCATCTAGAGCGGCCTTTTGGAACTGTCTATGGATATAGGCCTTTGTGATGATGAATCCCAAAGAAACGATCTCCAAATACCGAGATCATGAGGTCGTGGTGGAGGATTACAGTCAATCTCGACCTCGGAGCGAGGCCCCATCTTCCCTCGAGTCAGGCTTGGGCGCCAGCCTAGCGTCGAGGATGTCGAAGATGCCCGAATCGCCTCTCCATCGAATCTCCGCTTTTCCGATCTCGACTCTGGCTCTGAAGAGGGGGCAATCCAGCACAAAGGTCTCGCCTTCGCCGCCCTCTAGGCCTGGATGGAACCTGAACTTCCCGCTCAGCGCCACCAGTTCGTCTATTGCTGCGTTGTCGAGGACGCGCCCGAGCCACCTTCGGTCGAGCCCAAGAGCAGATACGCTGACCATCATGACAGCGAAGCCATCCTTCACAAGCTGTTTCAGGTGCCGCTCCGGGTCTAATCCCCAGAGAGGCGAGGCGCACTCTAGGTCAAGGTCTTTGCAAATCCTCTCGACGCGGTTCTTCTGGTAGGCACTCGCCAGGGCGCCCGTCCAGACCCCTTCCAACCCGTAGGTCTCCTTGGCCCGCTGAATCACCGCGGCGAGGTCCTCCAGTTCCTCCTCCTTGATGCCAGGCGTCTCTTGCGTGAGTTGAGGGACCCCGATCGCCTCCGCCTGAAGCGGAGTCCACTTCAGGTTCGGGAAGTGGAACATGTATGAGGCGTCCGACCTCGGGAAGACCGTAATCAAACAGGTTAGCTGGCCACTCTTGGAAGCCAAGTATGCGGCGTAGGTCGAATCCTTGCCTCCCGAAAAGAGCGCGCCAACCCTCGTCTTTCACCACCTGCCGCCTCGGATATTCTCAAGATAATTAAATACACGGAGCCAGGTCGCCAATTCGGATGCTAGATTCGCTCAGGGAAGGGCTGCAAGCCGCAGTCAAGAAACTGGTTGGTTCTACGACGGTTGACGAGAAGGCCGTCAAAGAATTCGTGCGTGACCTCCAGCGTACCCTCATCCAGTCGGATGTAAATGTCAAGATGGCGCTCGAAGTCACCGAGAGAGTCGAGAAGAGGGTCCTCGAGGAGAAGCCAGCTGCGGGCGTCACAAGGAAGGACCAAGTCGTCTCGGTGCTGTATGAGGAGCTAGCCCGGCTTCTGGGCGGCGAGGGCGGCTTGCACCTCGACAAGATCAAGACCAGCATCATAGTGATGCTAGGGGTCCAGGGCTCGGGCAAAACCACGACGACTGGGAAACTAGCACGCTTCTACACAAAGAAGGGATTCAAGGTGGGAATCGTGGCCGCGGACACGTTCAGGCCCGGGGCCGTCGTTCAATTGAAAACTCTCGCTTCCAGTTCAGGAGTCGACGTTTACAGCGATGAGAAAGAGAAGAACTCAGTTAAGATTGCAAAAGAGGGAAGGAAGTACTTCGAGGGTTCGAAGAACTTGGTGATTATTGACACGGCGGGCAGGCACAAGGAGGAGAAGGGACTCCTACAGGAGATGAAAGAAGTGGTGGAGGCAGTGAGGCCTGACGCTACCTTGCTCGTGATAGACGGAACAATCGGCCAGCAGTGCTACAACCAGGCTCTGGCGTTCCACCAGGCGGCACCGGTCGGCGGCATCGTAGTTACGAAACTGGATGGAGCCGCAAAGGGGGGCGGAGCGCTGGCCGCCTCCACCGCGACGGGGGCGAAGGTATGCTTCATCGGGACCGGGGAGAGGATCGACGACCTAGAAGAGTTCGCTCCGACAAGGTTCGTCGGGAGGCTGCTGGGGATGGGAGACCTGAAGGCCCTGATGGACATGGTCCGCACGTCGGAAGTCGAGATCGACGAGAAAGCCGCCCAGAGAATGATGTCTGGAAAACTGACAATGGACGACTTGCTCGCTCAATTCGAACAGATGAGGAAGTTCGGCTCCCTGAAGAAAGTGCTAGAACACATACCGGGTTTCTCTGGGGCGGTCAATCCCCAGGAGCTTGAGAAGGTCGAGGATAGGGTAAAGGTGTACAAGTCGATCATCCAGTCGATGACCGGGACCGAGAAAGCCGACCCTGAAAGAATCAGTTCGTCACGTCTCAAGCGGATCGCGAGGGGTTCGGGCCGGAGCGAGAAGGATGTGAGGGAGCTGCTGTCAAAATACAAGCAGATGAAGTCTCTCGTAAAGACTAGCAAGGGTCGCGAGTTCCGCCAGATGATGCGCCGCGCGGGTGCGCAATAGCGTGTCGACTGCGACGCATGCCTATCGTCTCTGTGGCTATTGTGTCCAGAGGCAGGGCGGATCAGGACCTCTGGAGGTCGTGGAAGGTAGCAATTGCTTCGTTTGCGAGGGATTGATGGAAGTGGTGCCTGCGATGGCCGAAGCGGCGGCCCGGAAGATTAGGCGCTACCAGTTCGAAACATTTACGATCGGGGTCTCGCTTCCCGAGGGCATCCAGGAGAGGGAGGACGAGCTCAGGTCGGACCTCAGGCTCAAGGGAAATGAAACAATCAAGACTCAGATAGCGAAGCTGATCGCCGCGCACGTTTCCAAGAAACTTCGCAAGCACGTCGACAGGCTCAAGCCCGACCTGACGCTCCTCGTCAGCCCCAGCACGGGCGAAGTCACCGCCTCGTCAAGGCCGGTCTTCTACTATGGAAGGTACACGAAGCCGCGAGGAGTGTTTCAAAAGAGAGAACTCTGCTCAGACTGCTCAGGTGCTGGATGCCGCAAGTGCGGGAAGATGGGGTTCGAGCGCAAGCCCAGCGTGGAAGGGCTGCTTCGTAGGAGGTTCTTGGACTTCAGTGGGAGTGGTAGGATGACATTCACGTGGCTGGGAAGCGAGGACAAGGAGAGTAGGGTCTTCCCCCCCGGGAGACCGTTCATCACCGAAGTGAAGAACCCCGTAAAGAGGGTTTTCCCGCGCAAGTTCGCGGCCAGGTACAGGGGTGGCCAGGTGTCGGTCTCGGTGGGTAGGGTCCTCCCAGCCAAGCCAGTGAGGTTGCCGACATTCAGATTCAAGACCGAAATCCTAGCGACTGCCGCCTCGAAGGTCTCATCTGAAGCTCTCGCGGGACTCCACTCCGCCTTCGAGAGGACCGCTGTCAGGTTCGAGAGGCCTCACGACAGGCCGGCTTGGAAGACGGTCTACAGAGCGGATGCCACAGCCAGGGGGAGGACGTTGATTATACATGCCGAGCTGGACGGAGGGCTCCCGGTCAAGAGGTTCGTCAGTGGTGAGCTCGTTTCACCGTCTGTGTCGGAAGTCTTAAAAACTGAAGTGAGGTGCCGAAGATTCGACATCTGCGGAGTCATGGAAACGGGAAAACTCGAAATTGGCGAAGTCGCATGGATTCAGAAGGAGAACTAGGTCTCTTCTCAAGGTGTCGAAGACAAAGAAGGGTCTGAGTAGCCTGCTCATAGAGTACTCTCCGAAGGACAGAGTCGTGGTCAAGATCGACCCGTCCCAAGTAAAGGGGATGCCTCACAGGAGGTTCAACGGCCTTGTGGGTACAGTAACGGAAGTGGGGAGGCGTGCCGTGACGTTAGACGTTCCCGTAGGCAATAAGGTCAAGAGACTCGTAGCCAGGAAGGAACACATCGTCCGCATGGAGGCGAAATGATGGCGGAAAAGGCCTCCAAGAAGCTCCTGACCATTCCCGAAGCCCACCAGATTCTGCAGAAAATCGATGTCGCGAAGGCGGACCAAATCCAGAAGAGAACGCTCGACTATACTACGAAGTTCGCGAAGGCGACCCCCGAGAGTGCCAAGAAATTGCGAAAGGAGCTGGAGACCGAGTGTGGGCTCAGCGAGGAAGAGGCCGTCGAAGTCGTGAACGTGATACCGAAGTCGATTGAAGAGCTGAGAACCTTCACCTCAGGATGGAGGAAGCTCCTCCCGACCGAGACTCTCGAAAAGATTCTGAAGATACTCAAGTAGGTCGCAAGCGCCCAAGTGTTAAATAACAAGCAGAGACCAAAGCGGTCAGGTAGCCAAGGGGACATCGCTTGAAAGCACATACAATGCTGCATGCGGAGGAGTCACGCTCCAACTAGGTTTCCGATAGAGGTGGTTGTTCCGGGATATGTCGTCCGCCGACAAGAAATATGAAGAATTCGCCAGAGTACTGGACTTTCTGCCTAGAGGACGGTCCGAAGCAATCAAGGGAAGAGAGGGGCCGATGGTCGAGGCGATCGGGGAAGAGAGGCTGACGCTGCTCGAGCTGCTCGCGATGGAGAACCAGAGCTTCGACTTAGGAGAAAAGGTCAAGATAGGAAAGGAAGGGCGAGAGAAGGTGGTCAGCGTCCTGGGCAAGCTGGCGTACGAAGAGCTCACCCCGGAGGCGAAGGCTTCGCTCCCTGTAGTTGTAGAGAGCATCGTGAAGGGAGACGAAACGAAGTATGTGGCCTACTTCAATGAGCTGCAGCCGCTCACGCCGAGGTTACACGGGCTGGAGTTGATTCCGGGCATCGGAAAGACGTTCATGAAGGAAATAGTCGAGATGAGGGAGAAGCAGCCGTTCATGAGCTTCAGTGATATACAGGAACGGGTTGGGCTCAGGGACCCCTCCAAGATGATTGCCAAGAGGATAGTAGAGGAGCTCATGGGCGAATCACATGTCGCTCTCTTCGTGAAGAAATGAGTAGACAGAGACTGGGCCAGCACTATCTTACGGATCAAGAAGTCGTAAACAAGATTATAGCGAGTATGGAAGTCCAGCCTGGCGAACGAATTCTGGAGATTGGGACGGGCAGGGGCGTCCTTACCAGGGAACTCGTGCATCTGGGCGCGAACCTCGAAGCGTATGAAGTTGACAGAAAGAACCTCGCCGCTACGCTCGAAGAGGTGGGTACCGTGGGGGGTACCGTCCATCTGGGTGACGCCTTCAAAGAGACGCCGCGCTTCGACGTTCTTGTCTCGAGCCTGCCTTACTCAAGGTCGGCGACCTTCGTCGAGTGGATCAGCCAGCTCGATTACGATAGGGCAGTGGTGCTCCTCCAAGAAGACTTCGTGAACAAGATTCTGGCGACCCCGGGGACGAGGGACTACCGGGCGATCTCGGTCCTCACGCAGGTCTCGTCCGAGGTCAAGGTATTGATGAGGGTGGGAAGGGAGTCGTTCTCGCCCCCGCCTAGGGTCAGCTCCCTCATAGTCTCTGTGAAGCCCAAGAGGAGGTTGACAGGCGCCGAAATCTCGAGGATCAAGCAGCTCTTCTCATTGAGGAGGAGGGAGGTCGTGTCCGCGATTACCAAACTAGGGATGACCCGACCCAAGACCGACTACGGCAAGAGGCGTGTGTACTCGCTTACGCCGGAGGAAGTCTTGGAGATTTGTGGCCAGGCAGTCGCATCTTCGAACGCATGCAGAGTCTTCATGCGATGATTCTGGCCCGGATCCTCTTGACAGCGAGAGGCAGGAAGAGCAGCGCGAACCCACCGATGGCAACAGATTCTTGCAGGAGCTCGTAAAGAATGGGGGAGAGGATGCAGAGCACGTAGAGATGACTGATTCTGACTTAAGAGCAACGGGAGGCAGGGCGCCCGTCGAGCACCCTTTGATTCCCGATGGCGTGTCAGTAACGCTCGTCGAGCCGAAGTATCCTGTCAATGTCGGACACGTTGCAAGGTTGGTGAAGAACTTCGGGGTCGAGAAACTTTACCTGGTGAAGCCCAAGGTCGACATCTCGACGGCCGCTGTCTATGCGTCTCACGCCTCTGACGTCCTCGATATGGCCATTGTCACCACATTCGAGAGGGTGAGAGAAGAGAATGAACTCCTCGTCGCAACAACGGCCGTGAGAGCCTCGAAGAAATCGAATGTGATTAGGAGGACGGTCGGACCGGACCGGCTGCATGCCCTGCTGTCGTCTTCGCGAGCATCGTCTCTCGTCTTTGGCAGGGACACGACTGGGCTTACCAATGAGGAAATCTGGATGTGCGACGTGACCACGACGATAGACACGACCCCGGCGTACAGGGCCCTGAACCTAGGCCACGCGGTGGCGATAATCCTCTACCTCGCCTCTAGAGGAGAGGGAAGAAGGGACAGGGTCCAAAGCCAGAGGGCGAGGGAGGTCTTCGCGGAGAACCTCTACGAACTCGCGGTCGCCTCCAGGATGCCCCCGCACAGGATGAAGAACCTTTTCGAGGTGGGAAAGAGGATTGTAACCACTTCAAATCTTACAGACGCGCAACTGAATCTTATGACAGGGGTCTTCCGAAAGGCCTTATCGGCCCTGGACTCTCACGACCTCGACTCGAAGACGTAGACTGCCCTCTTCACCCAGCGCGTGCTCTCGAACGACAGCCTCACAGGGTACCGGAAGCTGACCGGCCCGGGCTGAAAGAGTTTGAGCCCCAGCTGCCGTCCTTCGAGGGTCATGGAGACCTCTTCGCCATCCATCGTCAGTATCACAGGCACGACTACCACGATCCTGCCCCCGGGCTGGAGGACCTCAGCAATCGATGCAAGGGCGTCGCCGTAAACCTCGCCTGCCTGGTTGATCAAGTCGGTCGCGGTGCTAGTCTTGGGCCTAGCTTCAATCCTCGGCAGGAGTAGCGGCTCGGTGACCACGGCATCAACCCTCGACCCCCGGAGTAAGCGGGGGAGTTCCCTGGCATCTCCCACCCTGATGTCGTAGCCTTTGTCCTTGACACTGCCCACCAGCCATCCGAGATTCTCCCTGGCATCCCTCACCCGGTTGGTCTTGGCGTCGAGGCCTAGACAGCGCATGGAGCGGATGAAAGCCTCTGCTAGGATGGTCCCCGAGCCGCAGAAGGGATCTAGAACCGTCTGGCCTTTCCTGAGGCCCGACAGGTTGAGCAGTATCCGGGCAAGCCTAGGGGACATCGAGATGTCAGAATGCGGCGTCGGCTTCTGCGTCCCGCGTTCGCGCATCGATGCGGAATCGGGGACCCATAGGGTCGGCCCCAGCCCGATGCCTCCATGGTAGGGAAACGCGACGATGTCGAGGGCGGACCTCAATTGCACCTGTTCCGCAAGCAGTTCGTTGTTGTTGGGCCTCAAGAGATGAGCCTTGTTGAACCCGGCCCTCTTGACTTCATCGAGGAGCGCCCTGACGATTGTCTCGTAGTCGTCGTCGTCGACGTCGTAGCCGCTGACGGACAGGGTCGCCTTGTCGTGGAGGTGTTCCGTGACTTTCTCCACTAGCTTGCCTATCCCCGTCGAAGCTCCGTCGGAGACGGCCATCAAGGGGGCAACCTTGTGAACCCCAGCAAGCTCTGGGAGTCGTGCCGGCCCCGGCTGTCGGATCTTCATGACTGAAACCCGGTCGCAAGGAGTTTCTGCCCTCAGGACAGATCCCTCGAGCACTGAACAAGCCTCCAAGACCGAGAGTTTTCCGAAGGCGAGCACAAGGGCGACCTCGTCAGAGTCAATGAGATGCTTTGGTAAAGTGAAGGGCATTGGAATCCGTGACCTCGAGCCGCAGTATTCAGTATTAAGCGTGAAGATTAATTAGGGGTGGAAGTCGGCGAGGCCATCCTAACTGAATAGATTTGCACGGCAAGAACTATCGGACGATCCGCGGGATGGCATACACAAGCAAGAAGTTCGCCCCTGGCGCCCCGAACCCGAAGGTGGCTAGGTTCACGACCGGAAAGGCTAGTCCCGACTACGACTTCATGCTCAGATTGATATCGGAGGGTAGAGTCCAAATTAGGCACAACGCATTGGAGGCGGCCAGGGTGGCAGCCAACAAGAAGCTGGCGCTAATCGGTGAGGAGAGCTACCACCTCCTCGTGAAGACCTATCCCCATATCATCCTCCGGGAGAACAAAATGATTGCGACCGCAGGTGCGGACAGGCTCCAGGAGGGAATGCGGAAGGCTTTCGGGAAACCGATTGGACTTGCGGCAAGAGTGGAGATCGGAAATACAATACTCGAACTCAGCGTAAAGTCTGAGAACTTAGAGAAGGGAAAGGAGGCCATGAAGGCGGCGTCGGCGAAGTTGCCCATGAAAACGCATTCGGAGATAATCCAGCTAGAGAAGAAGATCGTTAGTTGACCGTTAGGATTGACGAGGCCAAGGTCTTCGAGATAATCGAAGCGAAGCGGCCTTCAGTGGTAGTGGTAAACGCCCCAGGAGGGCTTCTCAGGCAAACCAAGGATATGATGGAACGGGTCAGAGAGAAGTACGGCGTGACATGTATTCTCGCAGGTGATAGCTGCTTCGGGATTTGCGACACAGCTGACGACGAAGTGGGGAAGTTGCATGCCGACCTCGCCCTGCATATAGGTCACAATGCAACAATCGAGGTCGCCGGAGACCACACCTACCTGATAGACGCCGTAGATGATGTGGAGTTTGATGATGTCGTGGAGACAGCGGTCCCAATGTTGACTCCATACAAGAGACTCGGCCTGGCGACGTTCAGCCAGCACTTGCACCAGCTCGGGCCCGTTAAGCGAAAGCTAGAACAGAAGGGGTTCAGTGTCCGCGTAGGGAAGCAGAACAACCTGATGATGGAAGGTCAGATCTTTGGTTGCGACTTCTCGACGTCGCAACCTCTGCACGATGAAGTCGACGCGTTCGTCTTCCTCGGCGAGAGCGAGTTCCACGCCGTCGGCCTGGCGCTCGCGACGGCTAAGCCGACATTCATGCTGGACCCTTACATGAATGAGGTGACCGATATGAGGGCAGCGGCAGAGGAGCGGCAGAAGCGGGCGGTGCTCGCCGTCTACGAAGCCCTCGACGCAAGGGTCATCGGAGTGATCACCGGGTTGAAGGAAGGCCAGAAGATGCTAGGCAGGAGCAAGTGGATATCCAAGAGGCTCGAGATGAACGAGAGGAAGGTGGTGCAGATCACGCTGAGAGAAGTGACCCCAGAGCGGCTGGCACCCCATCGTGAGATAGAAGCATTCATACAGTCCGCGTGCCCAAGAATATCAATTGATGGCTTCGACTTCGACAGGCCCATCCTTTCGATCCCGCAGGCGGACGCCCTAGTCGCCTTGATGGAGGGAAGGGAGATAGGCGAGTTCCTGCAGAGGCCGAAATGGATAGAACTGACCGTTGGATTGGTGAGGCGATGAAAGAGACTAAGGCGAAGAGGGTCCTACCGGGCGACAAAGTCGCCATCTCGGAGGAGTTCCTGCCTGGGAGGCACGCCTACGACGACACCGGCCTAATACGGGCGCTCGCCGTGGGAGCCGTCGAGAAGGATAGGAAGAACATGGAGATTTCTGTGAAGCCTGCGGTGGAGGCTTCCATGATTAGGGTTGAGGACTGGGTAACGGGCCAGGTCGAGGTCGCACAATCCAATTCAGCAGGTCTCAAGATCTACTATGTCAATGGGATGCGTATGGACAAAGACTTCTCGGGTACGCTTTCACTCCGAGGTTTTGGGGGAGGCAGGGGTGCTAGGATGGGACCACCCGTAAAGCTCGGGGACATAGTCAGGTGCAGAGTCTTCAGCCTCGTTAACGGGATGATCCACCTTTCAATCGACGAGGAGGACATGGGAGTCGTCCACGCCTTGTGTGGGAACTGCGGGAAACCCCTGCTCAGAGGGGGAAGGAACAGGGCCAAGTGTGAGGAATGCGGTAACGTCGAGGACCGGAAGCTGGCCGCCGACTTTGGAACGACCCCGATTCGACCGTGAGCTTATTAACAAGACATTGAGGGCACTTCAGGAAATTGCAGATCCAGGCTACCACCGAAGATGAGAAGGGCCTTACCGTAGAGATTACTGGAGAGGACTACTCTCTGGCTGAAATCGTTCACTATGAGCTCCTTGAAGAGAAGAGTGTGACCTTCGCGGGAGTGCTCCCTCCTCACCCGCTGATCAAGAAGCTCGTCCTCAAAGTAAGAGCACAGCGGATAAAGCCAGAGAAAGCGTTCTCCAACAGCGTTGAAAGGGCGATCCAGACAACCCAAGAGCTCCTCGCGGGCGTACAGAAGGCGCTCGGCGGTGGGTCAGGCTGAAGTTCTGCCCGAAATGCGGTACGCGTTTGAAGCTAAAGCAGGTCAAGGGTCCACGCGAAGTATCGATAACTTACCTCTGTGACAACTGTGGATATTCCAACAAGGCAGGGAAGACGGTGACGCAGACCACGGAGGAGGAACTCGTGAATGTCGCCCCAATCAAGGTCGTCGGCGACAAGGAGAACAAGTTGACATCTCTCCCTACCACCAAGATTGAGTGCCCGAAGTGCGGCAACAACGAAGCGATGTGGTGGTTCCTGCAGACGAGGAGTGGAGACGAGCCCCCCACTCAGTTCTATAGGTGTGTGAAGTGCAACCACACCTGGCGCAGCTACTCTTAGGTTCCGTCTCTAGTGCGGATCTCCACGGCATCTCCGCCGGCTATCAGTATGTCCGCGTCGGCAGCGGGTAGCGCAGCGACATCTTCGGCCTCAAAGGGACCGTAGTGTCTTAGATCCAGGCCTATCAATTCGTCGACGCGTTTCGTGAACCTCAAGTTGATGCTCCTTTCAGCCTCGCTCCTGTGGGCGAATTCAATGAAAGAGGGTTGGCCCACAGAGATGGCCCCAACGAAGGTCTCGAATCTCCTCTGGAACTTCTGCTGGGCAGAGCAGATGTAGCGCTCCTCGGGAAGGAGCTGCGGGAACGCGCGCTGCTGGGTAGCTTTGTTCGTCCTGACGGTTAGGAGTTCCCTAGCCATGGAATCAATGATTCTGACCTGTTTGGCGATCAGCCGGTTGGCTACTTCGGATGTGCTCGAACCTGCGGATCTCTTGAGCTTCTGGCTGTAGACTGAGATCTTCGAATAGAAGTCGCTGGGGAGTTGGAGCAGGGCGGTCGCCTGCACCTCCAAGTCGAGCGCCTTCTTCAGACGCTCGATGGTCTTCTCTGACAATCAGGCGACCTCCCCGAGGCCCCTGGTTAGAATCGAGACTGCGGCGTATGTTGGAAGCTCGGCCATCTGCGACTTGAAGGGGCCGAACTCGACATCGTTGACCCTGAATCTCGGGTAGAAATCGACCTTGACTGCGACCGGCTTAGCGCTCAGCACTACTGGGTCCCTCTGTGGGTCGAAGCGATCCATTGATTCGACTCGCATCTTACACATCCCAGTGTTGCCGTGCAGCGTGCCCGCCAGTCTGAAGACCCTGTGGATGTCGGTCGTGACCGAGGAGTCGACCATAGCCCGCTGGGACGAGATGGCGTCGGAGATGAGTCTCTGAAGAGTCCCTTGGTTCCCCTCCCGCCTAGCTTCGACATACCCCTTGATCCTCTTGGTCCAACCCTCACTCTGAGGCGCGGCGCCGAACGCCCTCCGTCTCAACGTGGAGGCGATGGTCTGGCTGAGTGGCAGCGACGCCCCCCGCACATAGTCAACTACTTCAGCCCGGGCTAGCTGGTCGAACTGGTAGAACCTTTCGTCTGAGACGTGGAGGTGATAGCCTCTGTTCCCTGAGAAGTACAACCTGATTGCTTCGCGCGGCACCCCGAAGTCGTCGATTAAGAAGTCGACGACGCGTAATGAATGGTCCTTCGCTGCGGCCAAACAGACTATGCACGTGCCGTGGAATTCTGCTACAGGTCCGTCGCACTTCGGACACTTCGGAGGTCTTGGGAGTTTCCCTGAGGTGCGGCACCTCTCGCAGTACCAGAGGTCGTGACCCCTCTTGCACGGCGTCAATATGTCGGTTGCGTCGATGTCGAAAATCAGCTCGGCGCCCAGCCACCCCTTCTCCTCGATGGGCGCCTTGGGGGATTCATATCTGGCGTTTGAGCAATAGACAGAAGAGGGCGACTGCTTCAAAATCTCCGCGACGGCTTCGCCTCCGCTTCTGAATGAAATGTGTCTTACCATGCCTCCTCCGAACGGGATGTAGCCGAACTCCCTAGAGGGGAGGTTGTCTGGGAACTTGATGGAATCAGCTCGCCTGAAGTAGTACTCTCTGTACGCTTGCCTGAGAAAGGAGATGGTGTCGGAGTTCAATCGCTTCGGTGTTCCCAGAGCAAACAGATAAGGCGTCTGGCACTGATATGGGCAAGGAAACCACGAAGGCGGATGATTGGTACCCTCATTAGGCGATGACTCCGGTCGAGGAGGTTAGAAAATCAGAGATGAAATCGAGATGAGTCCAAGGAAGCTTCCAGCCCGCATAGTTGATTCGAAGGAATCCTATGTCGTGTCTCGTCCCATCTTGGGCATTAGTTGTTGCAGGCGAACCGTCCTAGAACCAAACCTCTTTCGGACTGAGGCTAGAAAAGGCGGTTCAGTCGCTGACACGCGGCGCGAGGAAGTAGTGCACACGGGCTCCCTGGTCGTTGAGCTTGAACTCCAGTCTGATCGGCTTTTTGGTTGAGAACTCAGCGAAGAGGGTGTCTGAGACCCCTCCCATTGCCTTCGTGATCCCCATCAGGTAGTCGATCGAATAAGTTGCCTTGCTCTCCGCGCCGACCTGGAGGTCGAGGACGTCTGCGTCATTCTTTTCGAGGGATATGTCGGCTTTGCCGATATCGGACTTGCCAGAGAACGAAAGCTTGTCCTTTGTCGCCTGAATCGTGACTTGATCGGATACAACTGAAATGTCACTCAGGAGTTTCTCGAAGATGCTCTTGGTGAGCGTCACCTTCGTATCAAACTCGAGTTTTGGTAGGGGCGCGGTCCCCCCCGTGCTCTCGATGAGGTGGACGGAGAATTCGCGTTTGTACCCGTTCTTGAGCGTCACCTTGACGGCTTCCTCCTCCCCCGAAGCGATCTCGACGCTGTCCTTGGCGTCGCTCCTGCCAATCAGCTTGACGAGGTCCTCGACCCTAAGGCTGAACTTGAAGGGCTTATCAGCTTCGTATTTTTCGAAGCTTGAGTTCGGCATCAGAAGATCCACCAGAGCGACGTGAGAAGGATCCATGGCCCTGAATGTGAGGCCTTCGGTAGTCGCGTCGAAGGTGGCTTCCTCAACGAGAGTCTTGACAGCGGCGGCAACGGCCTTCCATTCTTGAGAGCTTGACGTCTTCGCTAGGAACAAGTTCGGATGAATCGCCTTGGCCGGCCTCTTCCATCTGGCGTAATAAAGATTGGTCGGTGCTTCGGGTGCATGCTTCCGCAGGTGTGAAACTGTGCAGGGCGTCGAAGCTAATCCATGCCTATCAACTTACAACTCATCGGGAATGCGATTGTTTCTGCCATAGTTGGACATGCTGGAGATGTTTAAGGATACGATGGACGGGTGGTGAGAGACAAAGGGGCGACCGCTATGCCTTTGTTCCCTCACGCTTTTAGTTAAAGATTGGATGGTCGAGCCGTCTGAGCGGCCCAAGGCTTTTAAACGGACAGTCAACGACGCTCATTCCGCTCTAGTGAAAAGATGAAGTTCCCAAAGGAAATGCGAACGTTCTGTCCTCATTGTAAGAAGCACACTATACATTCCGTAGCTCTCTACAAGAGAGGAAAGGAACGGGCGGGGTCTTGGGGAGCCAGAAGACAGGCGGGTAGGAAGAGGGGATACGGGGGGCAGAAATTCCCTGAGCTTATCAGGACGGCCAAGACGACCAAGAAGGCGACCCTGCGTCTGAAGTGCAAGGAATGCAGCAAAGAGGTTATGAGGGATGGAATCAGGCTGAGGAAGGCGGAGATAGCTGCATGAGGCGCGAGAGAGAGCCGATACCGAAGATGAGAAGCGAGTTCCTACTTGTGAAGTGCCCAGACTGCAATGAGGAAAGGATTCTTTTCTCGAACTCCGCTAAGGATGTGGGATGCAGGGGTTGCGGCAGAAAGCTTGCGGAAAGCAAGGGTGGCAGGTCGGTCATGCTGGCCACTCTGGTCAAGAGGCTAGGCTGAGAGTCTCCTCCGAAGGAGCGGTTGTAACTAAGGCTGGTCCCAACTCGGCCGATTCTAGAAACCTCTATTAGCCGAACTTGAATGAGGCGTATTTGATGAGTATAGAGAAGCCAATGCCGGAGAGCGGCGAGGTCGTGGTCTGCACGGTCAGGGAAATCACCTCTCATGGGATCTACGTCAACCTAGACCAGTACGACGGCATGAACGGCTTCCTCCACATCTCTGAGATAACGACGGGGTGGGTGAGGAATATCGAACGAGTGGCTAAGGTCTCGCAGAAGCTTGTCCTGAAGGTGATAAGGGCAAACAAGGTAAGGAGGGAGATCGACCTTTCGCTCAGGCAGGTGACCAATGAGGAAAGGAGGGCCAAGGTCATCGAATGGAAGAGAGAGGAGAGGGCGGTCGCGATAATGGGCGCTGTGAAGAAGAAACTCGACCTAGACGATGCGCAGGTCAAGTCGATGAAGGAGAAGCTGGAGGAGGAGTTCGGAACCCTCTACGAGGCGTTCGAGATGGCAGCAAGGAAGGGTGAGAGATGTCTCAATTCGCTCGAACTTCCGGAGAAAGCTGCCAGGGCAATCGCCGAGACGGCTGGAGAGAAGATAGTCCCGCCCAGCTACGAGGTCGGGGCGCTTGTCGAGATTTCATCGAGGTCACCCAATGGCATCGAGCAGGTCAAGAAGATGTTGATGGCCGCAGCCAGCTCGCCATCGGCCGAAGTTCGCATCACATACGCGGGCGCTCCGAGGTACAGGGTCAGGGTTACAGCTGACGATTACAAGCAGGCGGAGAAGGCCTTGGACGAGGTACTGGAGAAAATCAAGGACGGAGTCGGGAAGCATGACGCATTTAGCTTCAAGCGCGAGATTTCTAGGAAGCATGGCGGCGCGTCATGAAGAGCCTAATGCTGAAATGCGTCAAATGTGACATGTATACGATTAGCGAGAAATGCCCCAGTTGTGGAGACAGAACGGTGACAGTCCACCCGGCAAGGTATTCGCCGGACGACAAGTATGCACGCTACCGCAGCCCGCTGGCCTACAAGAAATCGGATTAGACGACTTGGTAGATCAGTATCGCAGAGAAGCAATGCGAGTTAGAGTTGCCTGGACATTCGTATGGGTCGTTCATGCTGGGTGATGCATAGGCAAGCCTGAACGGTCCTGTGCTGTTGCTGGAGAAGGTGTAACTCAACGGGGATTTGAACAACTCTATTGGTGGGGCGCCGTTGTACATGAACTGGTAAGATTGATCGACGGACACTGAAGAGCTGTTGCTTTCGACGAGGTAGCCAGCGAACTTGAAGGGGAGCATGTTGGCAAAGGTAGTGTTTTGGAGTGCGTAGGGCGTCAGGTTGAAGTCATCCTCGCTTTCACATGCTAGGCCCGATGAGGTTAAGGAGGTCGGGCTCGAGCATTCGAGGTACTGGGACTCGTTGAGGCCGCCGATGCGGATGAACCACTGCTTCTTGCTTTCGTCCCCGCCCCCTGGGGTAAGCCCGCCCCCGCTGGGCACGTCCAAAATGTAATAGTTTATCGTAGTACCATTCGAGCTTTGCAACGATAGTATGCTACCCGTGATGAATATTGCCACATAGGTCGGCCTATCTCCGCCCATGTCCTTTGCCATCTTCGCGGCCGTGGTCGCGTTCGACATGAACATCTGGCCGATTTCCGCGATTCTGGTGGAGTTCAGGGTCCCGTTGTCAGCAACGGTAGTGCGATTGCCCATCACGGCGAACCAGTAGCCGTAGTCCCACCAGGAGATTATCACCGAGTTGGCGGGCGTTGACTGACTTACCCAAGAGAGTGCTTGAGGCCAGTCGCTGTAGACAGCTCTGGAGTATATGGTCGCGCCATTGGCAATGCTGACAGCGCTGTCGGCTGGGCTCTGGTCGCAGAAGAGGGTGTTCCCAGTCGTGCAGGCAATCGGGTTCGGTATCCAGAAGGCTCCCGCAGGGAAGACCATGAGTCCAATCACGGCTATCGTAAAGACGACCTTCATCTCATTCCTGGTCGTGACTGTCTGTTTCTTCTTCACTAGAGTAGGAGCGTTCGGCTTGACCAGTGCGAAGGCGAGCTCTGCGAAGCCTATGCCTCCCAAGATTCCTAGGGCTATCGACGAGTAGACCAGAAGACGGGAGAAGGCCGCGGAGAAGTATATGGCTGTCAGTCCGAAGATGAGCGTATATGCCATCGGGACGCCTTTCCGTTTGAAGGCGATCAGCGCCCCAGCCATGCCGAAGGAAAGAAGCAGCGCGTACGATGTGAAGTAGTCGGCTCCTGTCGGGAGTTGCTCCTCTGCGACAGACTGTGTGAGAGCGCTGCTGCTTCTGATCAAGGGGTCTATCACGGTCAGGTACCTGGCCGATATGCTACTGATGTCGCCGAAACTGATGAAGGCAAGACCTGCGAGGGCGAATCCGAAGAGGAGCTTGACCAAGGTCCGTCTGTAGTCCAGGGGTTTGGTCCATGTTTTGGCCCACTGGGCAGTCAGGACGAAGACGGTGCCACCTAGTAGGACTAGACCGACCGGGTTAGTGACGATCCCGATGCCTGGCCTTGGACAGAGGGCGCTGACAAAGATTGTCGAGGCCGTGAAGGATATTATCGCAGGAGAGAAATCTGAAAGATTCAGGTTCATGAAAGGAATGAGGATGAAGAGAAGCCCAAATGCGGCGGCGAAGTAGTCGCCACCGCCCCATGACAAGTTGGCGTATCCGGCAAAGGCCCCGGCGAAGAGGGCCCTCAGAATCCTGCTACGCATCGTCCTCTCTTTGTCGAAGACCGTCAGCATCACGTAGCTGGCGCAAACGAAGCAGAAGATGGCAAGGGGTTCTGACTTGAACCAGCCGAGATTGCCTCTCTCAATCAGCGGTGGAGAGACTGCGAAGATCAGCGCCGCGAAGAGACCCGCGGCGTCACCTCCTATTCTCCTGACTAGGAAATAGAATAACACCGATGTGATTGCCCCCAGAAAGACCGGAAGGAGGACGAGGAAGTCGTACAGTGATATCTGAACGCCGAAGACATTGTGGACTAGAAGGTAGAGCATCGCACCCCCGATCTGGAGACCGTCCTGAGAAGTTGCGGCGACGTTCCTCCCTTCGGGGAACCACGTCGTGATGTCATGCCAGTAGAAGTAGCCCTGCAGGTTATGGCAGGCGGTCATCATCGTCGGCCCGCAGTTTGGCGGGTTGTTGAAGAGGGCGTAGAAGAGGCCGTGCTGTTGCACGAGGGTCACGATGTGAGAGGCGGCGAAGTAGTCGTAGTAGGGGTCGAATTCGTTCAGGTAGAATCCGTACTTCGCTGCGTACGCTCTCATTGTCACTGCGAGAACGAAGACAACAGAAAGAACCATTGAGGTCATCACGGCCCGCCGCGACACCGTCGGCCTCTTCATCGCGGACCTAAAGACCCCGAGGGGGGAATCCAATTCGTCCGGCGAGTGCTGCTGGGGTATTTAATTGTGGCTTTACTTCTTGAAAAGCGTCTCGAGGTGAGCCGCGTATTGCTTGGCGTCGAGGAGCCGGTTGCGATCTGCAGCGAAGTCGAGAGCATTCACCTCGATGAGCCAACCCTCAGAGTAAGGCGACTTGTTGACCAACTCCGGATGCGAATCGAGCTCCGTATTGACCCTGGTGACAGTCCCCGAGAGTGGAGAGTAGAGCTCCGAAACAGCTTTGATGGATTCGACAGTCCCCATGGGTTTAAACTGAACCACCTCATCGTTGACCTTTGACGGCGCCACATAAACGACGTCATTCAGTGTCTTCGCAGCATAGTCGGTTATCCCCACCCTAACCAATGGACCCACCTCCCTTGCCCATTCGTGCTCTTTCGTGTACAGGAGATCGTCTGGGATGTCGTAGCTCTGGAGTTTCATGCGGTGGGGCAGCCAGTAGGTGGACTAATTACCATTGCCCTGTCGCTTCCAGCCGTAGAGACGCTCATCATAGAAAGGAGGTTTGACTGTCAGCCCGTCCTGGGCCGAGTCTCGTATCGCGACCCTAACCCTAGTCCCGGGTTCCGTGCCTTCTGGCCTGAGGCGGCAGAGGGCGATTCCCTTCCGGAGGATTGGAGAAAAGGCGCCACTGGTCACCTTGCCAACCGGGTCTGATACGCCGAGCACATCAAAGCCGTGTCTAGGTATGCCCTGCTTGACGACAACACCCCTCCTTACCAAGTCTAGGGTCTTGGCCTGAAAGTCGAAGATCGCCTCAGCGCCGACGTAGCCCGTTTTGCCCGGCGAAAGAACCCACGCAAGGTCGGCCTGCAACGGGTTGGTCTGCTGGTCGATGTCCACGCCGTGGAGCGGGAGGCCAGCCTCGAGCCTCAGTGAATCCCTGGCACCGAGTCCGCATGGCTTCGACACCGCTGCGAGTTGTTCCCAGAACTCGGCCGCTTTCCCAGGTTCGTCGTTTGAAGCGTCTAGGATTATCGCCTCGAAGCCATCCTCGCCTGTGTAGCCAGTCCTAGATATGATTGACATCTGACCTAGGACCATCGTTTCAGAACAGCGGAACCTTCTCAGCTGACCGAGGTCCAGGTCTGTGAGTGGCTGCAGACCCCGCTGCGCATTCGGCCCTTGAACCGCTACCATTGCTGAGGAACCAGTCACGTCCTCAATCTCGATATCTTCAGGAGGCCCGTGGTTCCTGATATGATTCATGTCGGTCTCTGCGTTCGCCGCATTGACCACCAGCATGAACTTGGCCTCTCCCAGCCGGAGAATCACGAGGTCGTCGATTATTCCTGCCTGGTCGTTGAGAAGGAGCGTATAGAATGCCCTGCCAATTGGCTGCTTCTGGACCTGAGTGGGAACCAACCCTTCCAGGAACGAGGCCGCTGGTCTGCCCCTGATCATGAAGCGGCCCATGTGGGAAACGTCGAAAATCCCGGAGCTATTCCTGACGGCCAGGTGTTCATCTGTGGTCGTCGTGTACCAGAGTGGCATCTCGTAGCCTGCGAACTCCGTCAGCTTCGCGTGCTCCGAGTGATACTGATGAAACTGCGTCGTCTTCAATATGTTCAAAGCAGCCTTTCAGTCTATTTAAGAGGGCATCGCCTCGCGAGGCTGTAACCTATTCTGACAGAGGTTTGGGGTCTTGTGAAGAGCTCCGGTTTGATATAGCTGGGCGGATAAGAGAGAAGCTCGGAGGGTCCTGAAGAATAGAGACATGCTAGTCGCATCTAGTTTGATTCTTCGTGATTTCGGAAGGCTGGTCGTGGCCTCTTGGAGGTTTGGCCCAGATGAAGACTACCCGTAGTTCGGCCGCAAGTCCCTGATATGAAATCTGAATAAGGAACGCCAATTCATTGGTCAGGGTTGAAAAGGAGTATGACTGGGCACACGGAGTATCCAACATGAAAGTTGTCGACCACTATGAACGACTGTGTCCGTTTTTGGAGTTGATGGTAAACGGTACCTGTAGGGTAGAACCCGAATACGCTTTTAGGCACGATGGTTCGTGTGACCGCGCCGATGACCTATGAAATCGCCTGCATGTCGTGTGGAGCGTCGTTGTACTCCGGGTTCGACCTGAGGTCTCCGGGAGATGTGCTCAAGGCCCTGGATTACAGGTGTAAGAAATGTGGAATCAAACTCTCCGCTGACAAGTTTCGCGTCGATGTAAAGAAGATAGATGGGTCTTACTCCTAGTAGTGACAGAAGACTCACCCTCGCATCGTTGACTCTGGAGTTGTTGGGTTCGGCATCTGCCCCTTCGGGTTATACTCTAGTGATATGCGAAAAACCCGACGCGGCTCGGCGAGTCGCAGAGGCCCTATCTGGCAGAGGTGCGCAGGGCTCGACGACCGATGGTGTGACGGTCTTCCGGTTCACTAAACAAGGAGAAGACGTCGTGGTCTGCTCGGCGCTGGGACACATCTACGCAATCTCTGACCCCTTCAAGGAGCGGGCCGTCTATCCTGTCTTCGATGTCGAATGGTACCCATCCAACCTCGTGGAGGAGAAGAACACTAGCGCAGCCCGCAGGATTAGTGTGATCCGCAAGCTTGCGGATGGTGCGGCTAGGTTCGTCAATGCGTGTGACTTGGATATTGAAGGCGAGACGATAGGCTTCAACGTCCTCCGGTACGCGTGCGGAGGTAAGGAGAGGGAGGCGCTTCGGGCGAAGTTCTCGACCCTGACCAAGGAGGACGTGGTGGCTGCATTCGGGCAGGCGAAGCCCCAAGCAGAACTGGGGCTCGCACGTGCGGGGAGGGCCAAGCACCTAATCGACTTTGTCTGGGGAATCAACCTCTCTAGGGCACTCTCCCAGTCGGCCCTGAATCTTGGGGAGAGGTACAGGACGATAAGCATGGGGAGGGTCCAGGGGCCGACACTGGCCTTCCTCGTGGAGAGAGAGATCGAGATCCGAGAGTTCGTGCCTTTGCCGTTCTGGAAGGTATCTGGAATGTTCAAACGAAATGGGACTTGCTTCACGGCCGGGTATTCGAAGGGGAGGGTCGGGTCCAAGGCAACAGCCGAGACGGTGAGGGATGATTGCGGAGACAAAGAAGGCGTCGCGACCAGTATCGTGAGGAGCGCGGCTCTAGCGCCTCCTCCACCTCCCTTCAGCACGGGCGACCTCCAGAAGGAAGGATACAGGGTCTTCGGGTTTTCGCCGAGCCAGACACTCAAGATTGCTGAGAGACTCTACCTGAAGGCCCTAATCTCGTACCCGAGGACTGGCAGTCAGCGGCTCCCGCAGTCGATCAATTACAGGGCCATCCTCCAAGGGCTTGAGAGGCTCGACCAATACTCGAAAGGGGCTAGGGACCTTCTTGGAGGCACCTTGAATCCAGCACAGGGAGCCAAGGTGGACCCGGCACACCCGGCAGTCTATCCAACGGGAGAGGTGTCGCGCAGGAGCTTGAACTCGCCCGAAGCTGCAGTCTTCGACCTAATCGTTAGGAGATTCTTTGCTGTCTTCGGGCCTCCCGCCAAGAGGGAGCTGGTCACCGTGAGGCTCTCAGTCGGAGAGCACGAGTTCGTGCTCAGTGGGGGGAGGACGTTGTATCAGGGATGGTTCGGCTCATATGGTAAATACGCGAGTGTCAAAGACACGAGCGTGCCGAGCGTGGCAAAGGGCGACAGGTTCAGAGTCGTCAGGGTGGTCGTTGAGGAGAAATTCGAGCGTGGGCCGCTGAGATATACTCAGAGCAGCCTCCTCGAGAAGATGGAAAGAGAGAACATTGGGACGAAAGCGACTAGAGCGGAGATCATCTCGACCTTGGTGGAGAGAGGCTACGTCGAAGGGAGCAACATGAAGGTAACCGACCTGGGCATGGCGGTCATCGAAGTGATGAAGAAGTACGCGCCTGCAATCGTGACTATGAAGCTGACGCAGGAGATCGAGGGGAGACTCGAAGAAGTGGAGGGTAACGCTAGGAGTGAAGCGGAGCTAATCCGAGAGACGGTCCGTTCGGCAGCCAAGCAATTGGTGGGGCTCAACGTGAATGAAGACAGGGTGGGCCAGGAGATCGACACCGCTCTGGTTGCGACCGTCGCAGTGTCGCATTTTCTGGGGCCGTGTCCTGTCTGCAAGTCGGGGCAGCTGAGGATAATCAAGTCGAGGAAGACTAGGAAGAGGTTCGTGGGCTGTTCGAACTACTCATTGGGATGCAGGGCGTCGGCACCCCTTCCACAGAGAGGGACCGTTAAAACTACATCCAAGGCCTGTCCGCACTGCTCTTGGCCCGTCGTGTACATAGGAGGCGGAGGGACGCCATGGAAGCTCTGCGTCAACTCTACATGCCCCGCAAAGCGTGAGAGGATGGAAGCATGAAGTGCAGGTTGTGTAGTAGGGAAGTGGTCTCTGACCTTTCCATCTACCACAGGGAGCGAAGCGAAATGTCGAGACTAGCTACCGCCTGTGGACTGAGCTTCCGGAGAGATAAGATGGAAAGACTGTCTGGATAAGGTTAAACGCAACGAACAAACGGGCCGGTGGGCAAAGGAGATAGCGGAAATGCTGGAAGGCCTTTAGAATGATCAGGGCACTCATCAAATTGGGATATGAAAGGACTGTAGGGACCCTGAAGGGAATCGTCTGGGGTCTTTTCGGCCCGATTCTGAGAAGGGGGGATCTTTTGACGTTCGTCTATGTGCTCATTTTGGTCGGAATCATGGGTGGCTTTGTCAATGCGATTTCCCTGAACTTGCCGAACCAAGGGCTTTTGGTCTACCCAGGCGCGGGGGCACAGACGTATCCGGAGGCAATCATAGATTCGTTTGTGATTTTGGCCGGCGGAGCAGGCATCTATCTGACCTACATGAGTGGAAGGCAGACGACGCGCGCGAGGGCGGTCGACATGTATCTGGGGCTCGCTCTACTGCTGCTCTTTGTCTCGCTGCTGGCAGGGATACGGCTATTCCTGCTCAAGTCATGAGAGAGAACTTTCCTTCGGGCCAAGCCGTTCCTCTTGCGCATTCTATTAGCAGTCCCGAGCCGGTAGCTTTGACGGAGACGGTCGCATCCGAGAAATCGGAGATGGACCTGTCTCCGCCAGTCCTCATTGCCCTCTCCCGTCTGTACATAGTGAAGAGGACTGCCTTCCCGCTGGTCCTGGCGAGGTAGGAAAGGCTGGTTACAGCGAACGCGAGTTTTCTGCTCCTCGAGCCCACACCTGACGACGAGAACAGATGGTAGAAAGTGTTCAAGCTGTCGACTATGAAGACCCCCGATTCGGCCCTGAAGAGTCTTGGGAGCTCGGTTTCGACGCTCGACCCGGGCTCAGGGACGTAGACGTGTGTCGACCTAAGAGCACTTGGAGGGAGGGCCGACAGAATCTCGTCCGAGTTTGAAGAATAGAAAGCGTCGAGGTCGAGGATGGCACAGCCGCTCGTGGTTATTCCAATCAGTAAGGCGATGCTCTTGGCGAACGAAAGGTTGACCTGTGTGTTGTC
>Ga0326727_10006082_pt1 | contig 33508 bp, 31 predicted proteins | sample MB2enrmetagenome_FD_207643 | JGI IMG/M metagenome (GOLD analysis project Ga0326727, IMG submission 207643) | Lab enriched peat soil microbial communities from McLean, Ithaca, NY, United States - MB29MY | ecosystem: Environmental > Terrestrial > Soil > Wetlands > Peat | place: USA: New York...
CCGCGCGCTGGCGCTGCTCGGCGTCAACGCCGCCTGGTTGTCGAGCGACGCCGGCCACGCGTAAGGCGCGAGCGCGTCGGGGTTTCCCCCGTCAGAGCGGCGTCCCATCCTTGCGACTGTAGCGGACACGGCCGTCGTCGACGGCGGCGACGAGATCGACGTCCGCGTAATGCGCGCGGTCGCGCGTCGCACGCGCGCCGATCTCCAGGTAAACGGCGTTGCGATCGGAGCGGTTCGCCAGGCGATGGCCGTTGGCGACCCCCGCCTTGAACCCGGCGGCGTCGCCCGGCCGCAGGACCGTCTCGCCTTCGTCCTCGATCAGCGTGAGCTCGCCTTCGAGCAGGTAGACGAACTCGTCCTCGTTCTCATGCCAATGGCGAAGGGACGAGGCCGCGCCCGGTTCGAGCGTCGTCAGATTGACGCCGAACTGGCTGAGCCCGACCGCGTCGCCCAGCGCCTTGTGCAAACGGCCGGCGAGCGCGGCGCGATAGGGCGCCGGATAGCCGGCGCGCGCTTTGACGGGCAAACTGGCGATGTCGATCTTAGGCATGCTGCGCCTCGCAGTCGATCGCGGAAGGTCGCGGCGCCGCCTCAGCGACGGCTTTCGTCGATGCGCTTCAGCGCCGCCTCGGGGCTCGCGTAGGCTTCCTGCAGGTCGACGCTCCAATAGCGCAGCTCGTCGAGGGGAATGGGAACGCCGGTGACCGCGCAGCGGACAAAGGCGCCGGGGCGCAGGACGCGCAGGTCGCCGTCGAGATATTGAACCACCGCCTCGTCGGCGGCGTTCGGGGGACGCGCCTCCATTCTGTTCATGAGCCTTCCATCCTGACTTCAGCGGCGCGCCGCGCGCCGCTCGGAGCCCCCGCCGCCAGCGTCCCCCGCTTACCCCCGCGCGCGGCGAAACGCCAGCCGAAACGGAAGCGCTTAAGCGCCGACGACGCGCCGCGCGTAGCGCGGGCCGAGGCTGGTGAGCAGCGTGTAGCCGATCGTGCCGCAAGCGGCGGCAAATTCGTCGAGGTCGGCGCCGGGGCCGAACAGCCGCGCCCATTCCCCAGGCCGCGCCGCCGATTCGGGCAGGTCGGTGACGTCGGCGATGGCGAGGTCCATAGAGATGCGCCCGACCAGCGGACAGCGCCGGCCGGCGACCACCACCGACGCGCCTTCGCGCCCGTCGAGGCCGCCGGCGGCGCGCGGCAGGCCGTCGGCGTAGCCGACCGGCAGCGTCGCCAGCCGCGCGCGCCGGCGCGCCGTCCACTGGCCGTTGTAGCCGCAGGTCTCCCCCGGCTCGATCCAGCGCGTCTGCTGGATGGCGACGTCGAGCGCGACGACCGGCTTCATCGGGTTCGGCGCGCCGGGCGTCGGATTGCCGCCGTAGAGCGCGTAGCCCGGCCGGGCGAGGTCGAAGATCGGCCGAGAGGCCAAAAACACGCCCGACGAATTGGCGAGCGAGGCGGCGAGCGCCGGGTAGGCGGCGCGCGCCGCCGCGAAGCGGGCGATCTGCTTGGCGTTGCGCGGGTCGTCGGACAGCTCCGAGGAGACGAAATGGCTGATCAGCAGGTCGGCGCCGGCGGTTCCCCAGCGCGCGGTGGCGGCGTTGAGCGCGTCGAGCGAAGCGAAGCCGAGGCGGTTCATGCCGGTGTCGAGATGCAGCGCGCAGGGCGGCGGCGGACTTAAGGTCGCGGCGAAGGCGGCCCAGCGCTCGAGCTCCTCGGCGCTTCCGATCACCGGCGCGAGGCGATGGACCGCGTAGTCCGCCTCGGGGTCGGCGGTCGCCTCCAGGCCGTTCAGCGCGTAGAGCCGCGCGTCGGCCTGCGGCAGAGCGGCGCGCGCGCGCCGGCCCTCGGAAGCGTGGGCGACGAAAAATGCGCGGCACCCCGCCGCGTAGAGCGCCGGGGCGACCCGCTCGACGCCGAGGCCGTAGCCGTCAGCCTTGATCACCGCGCCGCAGCCGGCCGGCGCGGCGCGGCCGGCCAGCAGCCGCCAGTTGTCGGCGAGCGCGGAAAGATCGATGGTGAGGACGCTGGGGGCGGCGAGGGAAGGCGAAGACATTAAAGAAACCTGACCAATGCGACGGCGTTTGCTCCCTCGGCGCGCTTTTGCTAGACGCTTGGCCGACCCTCTTATCACCTAATCGGGCCCGCGGAGGCCGCGCGATGGACAAATTCACCACTCTCACCGGCGTCGCCGCGCCGCTGCCGATCGACAATGTCGACACCGACATGATCATCCCCAAGCAGTATCTGAAGACGATTCTGCGCACCGGCCTCGGCAAGGGCCTGTTCTCCGAGCTGCGCTACAACGACGACGGCTCGCCCAATCCCGACTTCGTGCTCAACCAGCCCGCCTACGCCAACGCCAAGATCATCGTCGCCGGCGACAATTTCGGCTGCGGCTCGTCGCGCGAGCACGCGCCGTGGGCGCTGGTCGACTACGGCATCCGCTGCGTGATCTCGACCGAGTTCGGCGACATCTTCTACAGCAACAGCTTCAAGAACGGCCTGCTGCCGATCAAGGTCAAGCCCGAGGACCTCGCCAAGCTGATGGACGACGCCGAGCGCGGCGCCAACGCGACGCTGACGGTCGATCTGGTCGAGCAGGAGATTCGCGGCCCCGACGGCGGCGTGGTGAAGTTCGACATCGACCCGTTCCGCAAGCATTGCCTGCTTGAGGGCCTCGACGACATCGGCCAGACGCTGGTCCATGCGGCCGCCATCGCCGCCCACGAGAAGAAGGCCGCCGCCGCGCGGCCGTGGGCGTAACGCAGCCCTTCTTCCGCTTGCGGGAGAAGGTGGCCGCGAAGCGGCCGGACGAGGGGTCGAAGCGCGTCGTCGCTCGCGCGCCGGACTGGCGCCGTGACGCGGAGCGGCGCAGCGTAGCGGAGCAGCCGCCGTTAAGAGGCTTGACGGCGACCGGCCGGCGCGGCCCTCGTCCTCTAGCCGTCGCATAGGCCCCGCGCAAGCCGCGCGGCGCAACGCTCGACGCGCGCCCGCGAATCACGGATGCTGCCGCCATGAAGCGCCTCCTCGCCGCCGCCGCATGTTGCAGCGCGATCGCCTTCGCCGCCCCGGCGCGCGCCGATTTCGCTTCCTGCGTCGAAGCGCTGCGCGCGGAGGCTGCGGACAAGGGCGTCTCGGCCGCGACCCTCGACGCCGCCTTCGCCGACCTGCAACCCGACGAGAAGGTGGTCGAGTTCGAGACCAACCAGCCCGAGTTCACCACGCCGATCTGGGACTACATGGCGAGCCTGGTCGACGAGGAGCGCGTCGCCGACGGCAAGCAGGCGATGGCGCGCGAGGCGCGCGCGCTCGCCAAGGCGGAGGCGCGCTTTGGCGTCGACCGGTACATTCTTGCGGCGATCTGGGGCGTCGAGACCAACTACGGGCAGGACATGGGGCAGAGACCGCTGGTGCAGTCGCTCTCCACCCTCGCCTGCTCCGAAGACCGTCGCGCGAGCTATTTCCGCGGCGAGCTGATGGCGGCGCTGAAGATCGTCGACCGCGGCGACGTTCCGCTCGACCGGCTGGTCGGCTCTTGGGCCGGCGCCTTCGGCCAAACCCAGTTCATGCCCTCGGAATTCTACCGTCTCGCCGTCGATCTCGACGGCTCGGGACGCGACATCATCGATTCCCCCTCCGCGGCGCTCGCCTCCACCGCCAACTATCTCGCCCATTACGGCTGGCGGCGGGACATCGGATGGGGCTTCGAGGTCAAGCTGCCCGACGGCTATTCCGGCCCGTCGGGGCGCAAGCCGAAGCGGCCGATGTCGGCCTGGGCGGCGCTGGGGATCGCGCGCGTCGACGGGCGGCCGCTCGGCGAGGGCGAAGCGGGCCTGATGCTGCCCGCCGGCGCCGGCGGCCCCGCCTTCCTCGTCACGCGCAATTTCGACGTGATCTACAGCTACAATGGCGCCGATTCGTACGCGCTGGCGACCGTCATCCTCGCCCAGCGGCTCGCCAACGGCGAGGGAATCGTCGCGCCATGGCCGACCGACAACCCCGGGATCTCGCGCGCCGAGCGGCGCGAGCTGCAGCGGCTCTTAATCAAGCAAGGCTACGACGTCGGCGAGCCCAACGGCGCGATCGGCGCGAAGACCAAGGCGGCGATCGCCGACTTCGAGGGCAGGAACGGCCTCGAGGTCGACGGCCGCCCCTCGGCGAAGGTTCTGGAGGCGCTGAGGCGATAGGGGGCGCCGCAGCACGAAGGTTCGTCATGCCGGAGGTCCGCTCATGACCCGCGTGAAGGTGGCGATAACTCTCGATCAGGAAACGTTGGCGCGGCTCGACCGACTGGTCGCGCGGCGCGTCTTTCCTAATCGCAGCCGCGCCGTCGAGGCCGCGCTCGACGACCAGCTCGATCGCTTGGAAGGCGATCGACCGGCGGCGGAAGGGGCCAAGCTCGATAGCGCCCTCGAGCGGGCGCTCGCCGAAGAAGGGCTCGGCGCGGACAGCGCTTGGCGGCCCGAGCTCTGAGGGGCAGGCGCGGCGCGCGCGGATATCGGCGAGGCCTTACTGGAGCGCGCGTCACCGCAATGCGCGTCGCCTGCGGACCAGCGTCGCGTCGCAGCTAGATATGGAAATCTGTCCGAAAAGGTAGTATTAACCTCGCTGCAGCGCCGATCCATTGGAATTACACAAGAATACGGCGGCCATCTGCCGCCTTTTGGCGGATTGCTCTGCTCAGATGCTCCGCGGCGCGCAATAGCTTTCGGCGTTTATGCCTGTAGATAGAAGAAAGAACGGGCGGAACGGTCCTTTGGCGACAAAACGAGGAGGATGCCGTGAAGACGCGCCCCCTAGGCGTGAGTGTCGCCTGCGTGGCGATGCTTGGAGCGGTCAGCGCCAGAGCTGACGACAGGGACGTCATTGCGCGAGCGTTTCACGCGGATGCGAAAAACCTAGTGATTAATCTGCCGCCGCGTCCGGACACTTGGCCCGGGGCGATTTTCACCGCGAATCTTCGGTTTTCGATAAAGTACGGAAACTCCGGCGATCCAGCGTTGCATCGCGGGCAACGCATCGCCATCACGTCGGCTGAAGGCCTTGATATGAGCGCCGAGGGCGGCGGAGGAGTGAAGTGGCTTTTCTCACTTTCGGCCAAGGCTGCAAGCGCCGCCGGGTTCGTCTTGTCCTTTCCCGACGCGCGGGTCGTCGAGATGACCGAAGGCGATCTCATTCAGCACATCGAAGCGGTCGAGCAGGCGGTCGACGAAGCAAGACAAGGCCAACGTCCGCTTGTTGTGGTGAGGGCCTATTGTGGAACGCCGACAATGACATTCACCAAGAGCGCCGGCGCTTCCGTGGATGCGTGGGCGGCGCTCAGAGCGGGCCTCCTCGACGTCGCCGGCAAGGCGTCCGCTGACACTCAGAACCAATTGGTTTATAAAGGCGAAGAGGAGATTGTCTTCGCCTTTGAAACCGCCGAAATAAGTACCTTTGTGGGGCCTAATAGCCTTAATCACGTAAAGATAGCGTCCGTGACGTCAGAGAAAGTCATCACGGCTTGGAGCGGCGGCACAGGACTGTTCGTGGACGCGATGTCCGTTCAGGAAGTCGCGCCCGCCGCGGCTCCGCGCGAGCCCGGCGAGGAGTCGCCGCGAAAAACGGCGGACGTGTCGCTTCCGACGAACCCGGCGACCACACGGCCTTCGCCGCAGGCGACTGCAGTCGCGACGTTGCCGCCGGGCGTCTGCATACTCAGTCCCCGGCGGTGCCGCCTTGATCTCGAGAGTCCTAAGTGACGGCGACCGTCGAGCGGCGGCGCGCCGTCCCCGCGCGGTCCGTCGCCCCTCACAGCCGCCGCGAGCGGATGTCGGGGAGGAAGTAGGTGAGCAGGCCGATCGCCGGCAGGAAGGCGCAGAGGTTGTAGACCAAGGCGAGGCTGGTGCGGTCGGCGAGCGCGCCGAGAGCCGCCGCGCCGATGCCGCCGAGGCCGAACGACAGGCCGAAGAACAGCCCAGCGATCGCGCCGACGTTGCCCGGCGCCAGCTCCTGCGCGTAGACGACGATCGCCGAGAAGGCCGAGGACAGCACCAGGCCGATGGCGACGCTGTCGATCGCCGTGCCGACGAGGCCGAGATGCGGCAAGAGCAGCGTGAACGGCAGCACGCCGAGGATCGAAACCCAGATGACGAACTTGCGCCCGTAGCGGTCGCCGATCGGGCCGCCGGCGAAGGTCCCCGCCGCCACCGCGCCGAGGAAGACGAACAGCATCACCTGCGAGGTCTGCACCGAGACGTGGAAGCTCTGGATGAGATAAAAGGTGTAGTAGCTCTGCAGGCTCGACAGGTAGAACACCTTCGAGAACACCAGCGTCACCAGGATCGCCATCGTCGCCAGCACCTTGTCGCGCGGCAGCGGCGCGGCGCGCGGCGCGCCAGCCGCCTTGCGCGCGGCGCGACGCGCCTTGTGCCAAGCCGCGATGCGCGTCAGCGCGATGACGGCGATGAAGGCGAGCGCGCTGAAGGCGAGCACCGAGCGCTGGCCGAAGGGCACGACGATGAACGCCGCCATCAGCGGCCCGAGCGACTGGCCGAAATTGCCCCCCACCTGGAACAGGCTCTGGGCGAGGCCGTAGTGGCCGCCCGACGCGGCGCGCGCGACGCGCGAGGCCTCGGGGTGGAAGATCGCGCTGCCGATCCCGATCGTCGCCACCGCCATCAGCAAGAGCGGATAGGTCGAGCCGAACGACAGCATCGCCAGGCCGGCGACGGTGAACGCCATCGCCGCCGGCAGCGCGTAGGCGACTGGCCGCCGGTCGAGGAACAGGCCGAGGCCGGGCTGCAGCAGCGAGGCGGTCGCCTGGAAGGTGAAGGTGATCATCCCGGTCTGGAAGAACGACAGCGACAGCTGGTCGCGGAACACCGGGTAGAGCGCCGGGGCGAGCGACTGCATCATGTCGTTGAGCATGTGCGAGCCGCTGGCGGCGAACAGCACGCCGTAGACGGCGCCGCGCGCGGCGCGCGCCGCCGGCTCGTCGAGACGCAGCAGGGCGGGGTCTTGGGCGATGTTCACGTCGAAAAAAATCCCGTCGGCGCGGCGCGTCGGCTGCGGCCGGGCGCTGATAACGCAACGCCGCCCGCGACGCCAAGGCGTTCGCGGGACCGCTCGCCGCTTTGTGATGAGGGGCGCCTTACTTCGGCGCCAGCACCATCACCATCTGCCGGCCTTCGATCAGCGGCTCGGCCTCGACCTTGGCGATCGGCGCGGTTTCGGTCCGCACCCGTTGCAACAGCTTGAAGCCGAGGTCCTGGTGCGCCATCTCGCGGCCGCGGAAGCGTAGGGTCACCTTGACCTTGTCGCCGTCCTCGAAGAACCGCTTCACCGAGCGCATCTTCACCTCGTAGTCGTGGTCGTCGATGCCCGGTCGGAGCTTAATTTCCTTGATCTCGACGGTCTTCTGGCGCTTGCGCTGCTCGGAGGACTTCTTCTGCTCGAGAAAGCGAAACTTGCCAAAGTCGAGAATCTTGCACACCGGCGGGCTGGCGTTGGGAACGATCTCGACCAGATCGAGCCCCGCCTCCTCGGCCAGTTGCTGCGCCTCGGCGGTGTCGACAACGCCATGGTTGCGCCCTTCGGCGTCGATCAGCTGGACTTGTGGGACGCGAATATCGCGGTTGACGCGCGGGCCCCCTTTCTCCGGCGCCGCGGTTGACTTCATGGGACGACGAATGGCCGCTCTCCTTGCTTTGTTGAAACGACGGGTTCAAAAAGACGACGCGACCCCATCTCCAGCCTCAGGCCGGAGATCGAGTCGCGCATTCGATTGTCCATGGAACGCGCGAGCGAGTCAATCGTCCGCGCCGCCGCAATCTTTGACCAAACGCGCCGCGCGCGCGGTTCCGCCGCGCGCCGGTCACGCCGCGAGGTCGGCGACGATGGCGTCGAGCAGCGGCGCGCCCTCGGGAGTGACGCGAACGCGACCCTCCGCCGTCTCCTCGATGAAGCCCTCGGAAACGAGGTCGTCGATCTGGCGGCGGCGCAGCCGGCGCCCGCTCAGCGCCGCGTAGCGGTCGGCGTCGACGCCCTCCCGCAACCTCAGGCCCATCAGCAGCAACTCGTCGCCCTGCTCCTCGGCGGTGAGCGGCGCGTTCTCGATCAGGCCGTGGCCGTCGGTCTCCACCTGGGCGAGCCACATCTCGGGGTGTTTCTCGGTCGCCAGCGCGCGGCGGACGCCGCCGACGATCAGGCGGCCGTGGGCGCCGGGGCCGACGCCGGCGTACTCGCCGTAGCGCCAGTAGACGAGGTTGTGCCGGCATTCGCCGCCCGGCCGCGCGTGGTTGGAGACCTCGTAGGCGAGCAGGCCCGCGCCCTCGGCGACCTCCTGCGTCGCGTCGAACAGGGCGCGCCCGAGCTCCTCGTCGGGCAGCGCGAGCTTGCCGGCGTCGCGCAGCTTTTCGAAGATGGTGTCGGGCTCGATGGTGAGCTGGTAGAGCGACAGGTGCTCTCCCGCCAGCTTGACCGCCTCGGCGAGCTCGGCGCGCCAAGCTTTCTCGCTCTGGCCCGGCCGACCGTAGATGAGGTCGAAGGAATAGCGCGGGAAGACCTCCGCCGCGGTTTTCAACGCCGCGATCGCCTCGGCGACGTTGTGGCGGCGGCCGAGCGCCTTGAGGTCGGCGTCGTTCAGCGCCTGCACGCCGAGCGACAGGCGGTTGACGCCGGCGGCGCGGTAGCCGCGGAAGCGGTTCGCCTCGACGCTGGTCGGGTTCGCCTCGAGCGTGATCTCGGCGTCGGGCTCGACCCGCCAGTTGGCGGCGACCGCGTCGATGAGGCTCTGCACGGTCTGCGGGCGCATCAGCGACGGCGTGCCGCCGCCGAAAAAGATCGAGCGCACGACGCGGCCGGGCGCCAGATGAGCGCGATGGGCGAGCTCGGCGCGAAACGCGGCGACGAAGCGCTCTTCGTCGACCGGCTCGGCGCGCACGTGCGAGTTGAAGTCGCAGTAGGGGCACTTCGCCAGGCAGAACGGCCAGTGCGCGTAGACGCCGAAGCCGGGATCGGCGTCAGCCGGGCCGGCGGACGGGTCGGCGCGCCGCGTCGCCGGGGTTTTCATCGTCGCCATCCCCGCCTTATGCCAGCTCGGCGGGCGTCGCGCCACATTCTTTGCTATGCTCTGCGCCGACGAAAAGCGGGAGGAGATTAGGCGGCCATGAGCGAAATGCTTGACGCGGGGTCTGCCTGGCGGCGCAACCCAGGTCATCGGCGCTGGCTGGAGGCCGAGGCGGAGGCGCTGTTCGCCTTCTTCGAGGCCGATTCGATCAATCCGGGCGGCGGCTTCTTCACCCTCGACGACGAGGGCCGCCCGATTCGCGGCCACACGGTCCGCGCGCTGCACGAGACGGCGCGCATGGTCCATTGCTTCGCCGTCGCCCACCTGCTCGGGCGCCCGGGCGCCGCCGACATCGTCGACCACGGCATGGCGGCGATCCGCGAGCGCCACCACGATCCGCGCCACGGCGGCTACTTCTGGTCGTTCGACGACGACGGCCCGCGCGAACGCGACAAGCTCGCCTACGGCCACGCTTTCGTGCTGCTCGCCGCGGCGAGCGCCAAATGCGCGGGTCACCCGCAGGCCGACGCGCTCATCGCCGACATCGTCGAGGTGATCGAGACTCGCTTCTGGGAGCCGGGGCCGGGCGCCAGCGCCGAGGAGTTCCGCGAGGACTGGTCTCCATTCTCCGCCTATCGCGGCCAGAACGCCAACATGCACCTGACCGAAGCGCTGATGGCGGCGTTCGAGGCGACCGGCGAACGCGTCTTTCTCGCGCACGCCGAGAGCGTCGCCGACCGCATCCTGCGCCTTAACGCGGCGGCGGTCGGCTGGCGGGTGCCGGAGCATTACACGGCCGACTGGCGAATCGACCGCGATTACGCGGGCTCGGAGATGTTTCGTCCCTACGGCTTCACGCCGGGCCATGCGCTCGAATGGGCGCGCCTGGCGCTGCAATTGTGGGAGCTCGGCGGTCGCCGGCTCGCCTGGGCGCCCGAAGCGGCGCGCGCCCTGTTCGCGCGCGCGGTCGCCGAAGGCTGGGACAAAGAGCGGGGCGGCCTCTACTACACCACCGAGTGGAGCGGCGCGCCGCGCGTGCGCGACCGCCTGTGGTGGCCGTGCTGCGAGGGGATCGGCGCGGCCACCTTCCTCGGCGCGCTCGACGGCGACGCGCTCCATGAAGAATGGTATCGCCGCCTGTGGGGCTTCGCGGCGCGGCGTTTCATCGACCGCCGCCACGGCGGCTGGTTCTGCCAGCTCGACGACTCGCTGACGCGCGTCGCCGGCTATTTCGTCGGCAAGCCCGACATCTACCACGCCGTTCAGGCGTGTCTGATTCCGCTCTATCCGACCGACGGCTCGCTGACCCGCGGGATCCTGCGCGAGACGCGCGGCGGTTGAGGCGCCCGCGCGCCGCCGGAGCTTTCTGCGATCTCGCGGAATCGGGGCGCGTGGTCGTCCGGCCTCCGGCCGCGCCCGCTCTGCGGGCGCGAACACGCCCTGTGACCGGAGAGGGGGCCGGGGCCGCGGCTCAACCTCGACAGGCTGCGCCTTCGGCGCGGCTCACAGCCCCTCGAACAGCCCGGTCGAGAGATAGCGCTCGGCGAAGGAGGGGGCGATGACCACCACGGTCTTGTCGTCGTTCTCGCGCCGGCGGGCGACGTCGATCGCCGCCGCGATCGCCGCGCCCGACGAGACGCCGACCGGGATCCCTTCCAGTCGCGCGACGAGGCGCGCATAGTCGAACGCCGTCTGGTTGCCGACCGGGACGACCTCGTCGATCACGCCGCGGTCGAGGATCGACGGCACGAAGCCGGCGCCGAGGCCCTGGATCTTGTGCTGCCCCAACGGGCCGCCCGACAGCGCCGCCGAATCTTCCGGCTCCACCGCGATCATGCGCACGGTCGGTTTCCGCGCTTTCAACCCCTGCCCGACGCCGGTCAGCGTGCCGCCGGTGCCGACGCCGGCGACGACGATGTCGACCGCGCCTTTGGTGTCGTTCCAGATCTCCTCGGCGGTGGTGCGCCGATGGGCTTCCGGGTTGGCGAGATTCTCGAACTGTTGCGGCATGATCGCGCCCGGCGTGGTGGCGACGATTTCGTTGGCTTTGTCGATCGCGCCTTTCATGCCGTGCGCGGCGGGCGTCAACGCCAGCTCGGCGCCGAGCAGCGCCAGCATCTTGCGCCGCTCGATCGACATCGACTCGGGCATCACCAGAATCAGCCGGTAGCCGCGCGCCGCGGCGACGAAGGCGAGCGCGATGCCGGTGTTGCCGCTGGTCGGCTCGACGATCACGCCGCGGCCGGGGGCGAGCTTGCCCTCAGCCTCCAGCGCGTCGATCATGGCGACGCCGATGCGGTCTTTGACGCTGGCGGCGGGATTGAAATATTCCAGCTTCACCAGCAGGTTGGCGCGTACGCCCTTCTCCCGCGCGAGGCGGTCGAGGCGCACCAGCGGCGTGTCGCCGATGGCCTCTGTGATCGAAGCGTAGACGCGCCCACGGCCGCGCGGCCGCGCGGCGCTGGGCGTCGGATCGTTGCCGGTCGCTGCCATCATTCACCCTCCGCGTGGCTCTGTTCGGGGCGCGGGACGCCCCTCGCGCCTCCTCCCCCTATAGCTGATTTATCAGCGCCGCTATATAGATAGTCACGATGAACGGTGCTAGATCGCAAAATCGCCGGCGGACTTTTCCTCGACCAGGATCTGCGCCTTGTCCGCTTCTTCGCACAGCTCTTCGACGGTGATCGCGTCGAGGTTGGCGAGGAACGACTCGCCCGCGCGTCGCACGGCGGGATCGATGACCTTGTCCAACAGCTTGGATTGCGAGCCGATCTCGTTGGGATCGGCGGTGCTGAGGCTCAGCGCGGTGCGGACGATCTCGCCGGCGGTGATGCGGCGCCGTTCGCGCGCCAGCTCATAGCCGCCGCGCGGCCCGCGCACGCCCTTGAGGATCTTGGCGTGGACGAGGCCCTGGAGCAGCGTCTCGAGATGGCGGGGCGGCAGCTTGTGCCGCGCGGCCAGCGCTTTCGCCGCGACGGGAGCGGGCCGCGAATACAGCGCGATGTCGACTACCGCGGCGATGGCGAGCAGGCTGCGTCGCGACAACAGGTTCATGTCATTTCTCCTCGTCTGAACGCCCAGTCGAACCGAAGCCCTTGGGGCCGCGTTCGCTTGCTGTGAGCCGCTCGCTTTCAATTAAAGCCGCGCGCTCGACCGAACAAACGACGAGCTGCGCGATGCGCGCTCCCCGCCGCACGGAAAAGGGATTTTGTCCAAAATTGACAAGTATCACGCCGATCTCACCACGATAATCGGCGTCGATCGTTCCCGGACTATTGAGAACGGTTACTCCGCTTGTCAGCGCCAACCCCGACCGCGGGCGGATCTGCGCTTCGAAGCCCTTTGGCAGTTCGATCGCCAAGCCCGTCGGAATCAACGCCCACTTACCCGGATCGATCACCACGTCCCCGCCCTCCGGAAGAGCGGCGAGGAGATCCATCCCAGACGCATATTCGCTCTGATATTGGGGCAATTGCAAGCCCCGCCCATGTGGAAATTGCCGAAAGGGCACTCGGATCATGCGAGGCCGCCCCCCAGTCGGCGGGCGATCAGGTCGATCAGCGCGCGCGCCACTTCCGGCTTGCTCATGCGCGGCCAAGCCTCCGCTCCGGCGGCGCTGACCACCGTCACCTGATTGTCCGCGCCGCCGAAAGTTCTCTCGCCGGCGGCGACGCTGTTGGCGACGATGAGGTCGCAGCGCTTGCGCTTCAGCTTCTCCTGCGCGCGTTCGATCAGACGCTCTGTCTCCGCCGCGAAGCCGACCACCACGGTCGGCCGGTCGGCGCGCCGCGCCGCGACTTCGGCGAGAATGTCGGGGTTCTCGGTGAGCTTCAGCGTCGGCGCGCCGCCACCCTTTTTCAGCTTCTCGGCGCCGACCGTCTCGACCCGCCAGTCGGCCACCGCCGCGGCGCCGACGAAGACGTCGGCGGGCAGCGCGGCGACCACCGCTTCGCCCATCTGGCGCGCCGTTTCGACATGGACGACCGCGACGCCGAGAGGGTCGGGGAGGGCGACCGGTCCGCTGACCAACGTCACCGCGGCGCCGGCTCGCCGCGCCGCTTCCGCGATGGCGTGGCCTTGCAGCCCCGACGAGCGGTTGCCGATGAAGCGGACCGGGTCGATCGGCTCGAAGGTCGGGCCGGAGGTGACGACGAAGCGCCGGCCCGCGAGCAGGCTGGCGTCGCGCGCGCTCAAGCCCGCGGGCAGGGGAATGACAGTCGACCCGGCGAGCGCGCGCTCGATCGCGGCGACGATCGCCAGCGGTTCGGCCATGCGGCCGGGGCCGTATTCGCCGCACGCCATCTCGCCCTCGTCGGGGCCGACGAACAGCACGCCGTCGGCCGAAAGCGTCGCGACGTTGCGCTGCGTCGCCGGGTGCAGCCACATGCGCAGGTTCATCGCCGGCGCGACCAGCGCGCGCTTGTCGGTGGCGAGCAGCGTCGCGGCGGCGAGATCGCCGGCCAGCCCGTGGGCCATGCGCGCCAGCAGGTCCGCGGTCGCCGGCGCGACCACCACCAGATCGGCCTCGCGCGACAATTCGATGTGGCCCATCTCGGCTTCGTCGATCAGGCTGAACAGGTCGGAGCGGACCGGATGGCCGCTCAGCGCGGCGGCGGACAGCGGCGTGACGAACTGCTTGGCCGCCTCGGTCATCGCCACGCGCGTCTCGGCGCCGCGCTCGCGTAGGCGGCGAATCAGGTCGAGCGACTTATAGGCTGCGACGCCTCCGCCGACGATCAGCAGAATGCGCGCGCCCGACAGAGCTTTCCCGGTCATCTTCGTCTAGGCCTCGTGGGCGGTCGAACGCGCCCGCCGGCGCAATTTGCACGTCCAAACCGGTAACATATGCGCGCCAATAACAATTTCGCAACGTCGAAGCGAGGCGCTTGCGCCCGCTGCGATAAAATCTTTGTTGATGCGCGACGGCTTACCGCATGTGGAAGGCGATCCAGACGAGCGCTGCGGCGGCGATCCACAACGCCGGCGCCAACGTCGCCGGCCATCGCGGCGCCGGCGGCGGGCTCGCTGGCGCGGGCGGCGCCTCGTCGCGCTCGACCAGCCGGGAGAGGCGCTCCAGGCGCGGCGGCGCTTCGGCGATCAGCTTGGCGAGCTGCGCTGCGCCGCGGCCGAGGTCCTCGAGCTTGCCGCGCGGCCCGAGGTTCTCGGCGATCCAGGCGCCGACCACCGGCTCCGCCGCCGCCCAGATGTCGAGCCGGGGGTCGAGCTTGCGCGCCACGCCTTCGACCACCACCATGGTCTTCTGCAGCATGACCAGCTCGAGGCGCGTGCGCATGTCGAACAGCGCGGTGATCTCGAACAAGAGCGCCAGCACCTTGGCCATCGAGATCTGGTCGGCGGTGCGCGCGTGGATCGGCTCGCCGACCGCGCGGATCGCCTGGGCGAAGTCCTCGACCCGGTGCGCGGCGGGCACGTAGCCCGCTTCGAAATGCACTTCGGCGACGCGAAGATAGTCGCGGCGGATGAAGCCGTAGAGGATCTCGGCGAGCAAGCGCCGCTCGCGGCGCCCCAGCCGGCCCATGATGCCGAAATCGATGGCGACGATGCGGCCCTTGTCGTCGACGAAGAAATTGCCCTGATGCATGTCGGCGTGAAAGAAGCCGTCATGCAGCGCGTGGCGCAGGAACGATTGGATCAGCGCGCGCGCGAGCTTCGGCGCGTCGAAGCCGCGCTTGGCCAGCAGGGCGGGGTCGCTGAGCGGCGTCCCGTCGATCCACTCCATCGTCAGGACTTCGCGGGTGGTGCGGTCCCAGTCGATGCGGGGAGCGCGAAATTCCGGATCGTGGGCGAGGTTCTCGGCGAACTCGGAGGCTGCCGCCGCCTCGAGGCGGAAATCCATCTCCATGCGCACGGCGCGCGCCAGCGCCTCGACCACCTCGACCAGCCGCAGGCGCCGCAGGCTCGGGTCGAGCCGCTCGGCCTGGCGCGCGGCGAAAAACATGTCGGAGAGGTCGCGCGAGAAACGGCGCTCGACGCCGGGCCTGAGCAGCTTCACCGCGACGTCGCGCTCGCCCCTGGCCGTGAGCGCGCGCGCGCGATGCACCTGGGCGATCGAGGCGGCGGCGACCGCGTCGCCGAACGCGATGAACACTTCGTCGATCCTGCGGCCGAACGACGCTTCGACCTGGGCGATCGCCACGGCGCGATCGGCGGGCGCCATCCGATCCTGCAGCTTCTCCAGCTCGAGCGCGACGCGCGGGCCGACGATGTCGGGGCGGGTGGCGAGGAACTGCCCGAGCTTGACGTAGGAGGGGCCGAGCCGGTCGATGGCGGCGGCGAGGCCGCCGAAGCCCTCGGCGCCGCGCCGCGCCAGAAGATTGGCGAGCGCGAGAGCCGTCCGCGCGAGCGGCGGCAGCGCCTGCGGATCGACGCCGACGAAGGCGCCGCCGCGCGCCAGCGTGAAGCCGGCGCGCGCGAGCCGCGTTGTGTGCCCGATGGCGGCGAGGCTCGACAAGTTCAGAGCTTCCAGCCCGAATGGATCGCCACCACGCCGCCGGTCAGCCGGACGAACGTCGCGCGCACAAAGCCCGCGTCGGCGATCATCTCGGCGAGTCGGTCGGGAGGCGGGAACTTCCGAATCGATTCGACGAGATACTGGTAGGCGGGGCGATCGCCCGCGACGACGGCGCCGAGGGCGGGAATCGCCGCATCCGAATAGGCGGCGTAGAGGCGGTCGAACACCGGCACGTCGACGCGCGAGAATTCGAGGCAGAGGAAGCGACCGCCGCGCTTGAGGACGCGGAAGGCCTCGCCGAGCGCCCGCTCGAGGCGCGGCACGTTGCGCAGGCCGAAGGCGATGGTGTAGGCGTCGTAGGCGGCGTCGGGCAGCGGCAGCGCCTCGGCGTTGCCTTCGAGGAAGCGGATCCGCTCGCGCTCGGCGCGCTTGTTGGCCCGCTCCGCGCCGACCCGCAGCATGTCCGCATTGACGTCGACGACCGTCACCCGCGTCGCCTCGCCGCCCGCCGCGGCGACGCGAAAGGCGATGTCGCCGGTGCCGCCGGCCACGTCGAGGTGGTCGAAGCGGCGATGGCGCGGGGGGCGCAGCTTGGCGACCAACGCGTCCTTCCACAGCCGGTGCAGGCCGAACGACATCAAGTCGTTCATCAGGTCGTAGCGATCGGCGACCTTGTGGAAGACGTCGTCGACGAGCCCCTGCTTCTCGTCGAGGCGAACGGTCCGTTCGCCGAAATGGGTGTGAGCGACGGCGGCCGACATCGGGCGTCTCCGGTGAAGGGCGCACCATAGCCCCGCGGCCCGCGCCGCGCCAAATGGTCCCGCGACGCCCCCCCCCGAGGCGACGATTTACCGCCAGTTAAGCTCGATTTGAATTGGCCGGCAGGAGGCGAACCGCTTGGACAATGGGTTAACCGACGCCGGGCAAAGTCGTTTTCCCAATCGACGGCCGATAAGCCGACGATCCCGACCTTCGCACCAATAGATTTCGCCGTGGACCTCGGCAAGACCGTTCAAGCAAGCCTTCGTCTGACGAACTCGCTGGCGGCGATCGCGGCGCTCGTCGTCGTCGCCTGCGGCGTCTACGTCGACCATCAGAACAACCAGCTCGCCTGCGAGCGCGCGCGCGACGCGGTGTTCCACGAGGTCAGCCTGATCCGCGCCAAGCTGGAGGGCGCCCTCAACGGCGACGTCCAGCTTGCCCGCGGCCTGGTCGCCGACATCGTCACCGAGCCCGACATGGACCAATGGCGTTTCGTCGAGATCGCGGAGAGCCTGCTCAGCGCCGCGCCGCGCATCCGCGAAGTCGCCGCGGCTCCTGGGCTCATCGTGTCGATGCTGTACCCGGTGGAGGGAAACCGGCAGGCGATGGGCCTTGACCTCCGCACCAACCCGCGCCAGCGCGCGGCGGCGCTGCGCGCGCGCGACAGCGGCGACGTGGTGCTGGACGGCCCGGTCGACCTCGTGCAGGGCGGCAGCGCCTTCATCGCGCGTTTTCCCGTGTTCGTCGACGCTCCCGGCGGCGGCAAGGCGTTCTGGGGCGTCGTCGGCGAGGTCATCGACATCGACGCGCTCTATCGCGACAGCGGCGTCGCCGGCCGCGATTCGCCGATCGAGGTCGCGCTCTACCGGGTCGAGGCGGGGGGCGCGGAAATCGAGCGCTTCTTCGGCTCGGCGGAGGCGACGCGCGACCACCCGGTGATCGCTGACGTCGCCGTGCCCTCCGGAATCTGGCGGATCGCCGCGACGCCGAAGGGCGGTTGGGACGCCGCCGCGCCCGATCGGTGGCTGCTGCGGCTCGGCGTCCTCGTTGCCGCGCTGCTGGTCGCGGCGCCGACCTGGCTGCTCGGCTGGCTGTTCGTCGAGCGGCGCGACCACGACGCCGCCCTGCGCAGGCGCGAGAGCGAGCTCGAGCGCCTGTCGCAACGTCTCGAGCTGGCGCTCGACGCTTCCAAGGTCGGCGTCTGGGAGTTCAATTTCGAGACCGGCGAGATCGTCTGGGACGATCGCATGAACGAGCTGCACGGCTTCCCGCTGGACGGCGGCCCGCGCCGGTATTCGCACTGGCGCGACCGCATCGCCCGCGAGGACGCCGATCGCGCGATCGGCGAGCTTCTGACGGCGATCCGCTCCAGAGGCCGGTACGAATCGCAATACCGGCTCAACCTCGGCGACGGGCGGACGCGGGTCGTCCGCGCCATCGGCAAGGTCTACGTGGCCCCCGACGGAACCTCGAAGCTGGTCGGCGTCAATTGGGACGTCACCGCCGACGTCGCGATGACCGAAGCGCTCAAGCGCTCCAAAGCGGCGACCGAAGCGCGCAACGTCGAGCTGGAGGCGGCGCGCGGGCGCATCGAGTATAATTCGCTGCACGACTTCCTGACCAAGCTGCCGAACCGCATGTACCTCGAGCGCGCGCTGGAGGAGCATGCGGCGCGTTGCGCCGCGACCGGCGGCGGCGTGGCGCTGCTGCATCTCGATCTCGACGGCTTCAAGCAGATCAACGACACGCTCGGCCACCAAGCCGGCGACGCAATGCTCGTCCATACCGCCGAGACCATCCGCGACGCGCTACGCCCGGGCGACTTCGTCGCGCGCAGCGGCGGCGACGAATTCGTCGCCGTCTGCCGCGCCGACGCCGGCATTGCGGGCTTCGGCGAGCTCGCGCGCCGGATCATCGACGCCATCCGCAAGCCGGTTCAGCACGAGGGCCACGAGTGCCGCCTGGGCGTCAGCATCGGCGTCGCCGGCGCCTGCGGCGCCGCCGTCGACCGCCAACGCCTGCTGGTCGACGCCGACCTCGCCCTCTATCGCGCCAAGAGCCTGGGGCGAAACCGCTTCGAGTTCTACACCACCGAACTGCAGGCCGAGGTGCTACGCTCCAAGCAGACCGCCGACAGCATCGTCGCGGGCCTGGAGCGCGGCGAGTTCATTCCCTATTTCCAACCGCAATTCGACGCACGCACCTTCGAGCTCGCTGGCCTGGAGGCGCTGGCGCGCTGGCGGCGCCCCGGGCGCGGCGTCGTCGCTCCCGCCGAATTCATCACGATCGCGGAGGAGACGTCGGTCATCGGCGCGATCGACCGGACGATTCTCGAGCAAGCGGTCGCGCATTTCAACCACTGGCGCGAACGCGGATTCGCCGCGCCGCGGCTGTCGGTCAACGTCTCGCTGCGGAGGCTGCGCGACGCGACGCTGATCGAGGGCCTGCGCGCGATGAACATCGAGCCGCGGACGCTGTCGTTCGAGCTGTTGGAGACGATCTACCTCGACGAGCGCGACGACGACTTCATGCGCACGATCGACGAGATCAAGGCGCTCGGCGTCGACATCGAGATCGACGACTTCGGCACCGGCTACGCCTCGATCGTCAGCCTCATCAAGCTCGAGCCACGTCGGATGAAGATCGACCGGCGTCTGATCACGCCGGTCGCGCGCTCGGACGCGCAGCGGCGCTTAGTGCGCTCGATCATCGACATCGGCCGCGCGCTCAACATCGAGGTGGTCGCCGAGGGCGTCGAGACCATGGAGCAAGCGCTGCTGTTGCGCGAGCTCGGCTGCGACATCCTGCAGGGCTACGCCTTCGCGATGCCGATGTCGGCCGAGGACTTCGAGGCGTTCCTGCGCAAACGGCCGCGGCGGGTCGCCTGACCGGACGGCCCGCTCCCGTTCACGCCGCCAGTTGCCGCAGCACGTACGGCAGGATGCCGCCGGCGCGGAAGTATTCGAGTTCGTCGAGCGTGTCGATGCGGCAGACTAGCGGGACGCGGACGACCTCGCCGGACGGCGAGGCGATCTCCGCCTCCAGGTTCTGACGCGGCGCCAGATTGCCGGCGAGGCCGCGGATCGTCACCGTCTCGTCGCCCTTGAGGCCGAGCGAGAGCCACGACGCGCCCTCCTCGAACGCCAGCGGCAGCACGCCCATGCCGACCAGGTTGGAGCGATGGATGCGCTCGAAGCTCTGGGCGATCACCGCGCGCACGCCGATGAGCCGCGTCCCCTTCGCCGCCCAATCGCGCGAGGAGCCCGTGCCATATTCGCGGCCGGCGAACACGACGAGCGGCGTCGCCTCGCTCTGGTAGCGCATCGCCGCGTCGTAGATCGCCATGCGCTCGCCCGAAGGATATTGGACGGTGAAGCCGCCCTCGACCACAGCGCCCGTCTCGTCCTTCACCATCTGGTTCTTGATCCGGATGTTGGCGAAGGTTCCGCGCATCATCACCTCGTGGTTGCCGCGTCGGGTTCCGTACTGGTTGAAGTCGGCGGGCGACACCTGGTGGGCGAGGAGGTATTGGCCGGCGGGGCTGGTCGCGCGGATCGAGCCGGCCGGAGAAATGTGGTCGGTGGTGATCGAATCGAGGAACAGGCCGAGGATGCGCGCCCGCTCGATGTCGGCGATCGGCTTCGGCGTCATCGTCACGCCGTCGAAATAAGGCGGGTTCTGCACGTAGGTGGAGCCGACGTCCCACGCGTAGGTGAGGCTCGAGGGCGCCTTGACGCGGCGCCAGTTGGCGTCGCCGTCGAACACTTTGGCGTATTCGTTCTTGAACATCTTGACGGCGATGGCGCGCTCGACCACCGCGCGCACCTCGTCGGTCGACGGCCAGATGTCGGCGAGGAACACCGGCTGGCCCTTCTTGTCCTGGCCGAGCGGCTCCTTGGCGAGGTCGATCTGCAACGAGCCGGCGAGCGCGTAGGCGACCACCAGCGGCGGCGAGGCGAGGTAGTTGGCGCGCACGTCGGGGTTGACGCGGCCCTCGAAGTTGCGGTTGCCCGACAGCACCGCCGCTGCGACGAGATCGCGCGCGGCGATGGTCGCCGAAATCTCGGGGGCGAGCGGGCCGGAATTGCCGATGCAGGTGGTGCAGCCGTAGCCGACGATGTTGAAGCCGAGCTTGTCGAGCGGCTTCTGCAAGCCCGCGGCGGAAAGATAATCGGCCACCACCTTGCTGCCGGGCGCGAGCGAGGTCTTCACCCACGGCTTGACCTTCAGCCCCTTGTCGACCGCGTTGCGCGCCAGCAGCCCGGCGGCGACCATCACGCTGGGGTTGGAGGTGTTGGTGCAGGAGGTGATGGCGGCGATGACGACGTCGCCGTGGCCGAGGTCGAAGCTCGCGCCCTCGACCGGATGGCGCTCGGCGAGCGCCTCGCCCTTGTTGAACTCGCCCGCCATCGCGGCGGCGAAGCCCGGCTTGACCTCGGCGAGCGGGACGCGGTCCTGCGGCCGCTTGGGGCCGGCGAGCGAGGGGGTCGCCTCGCCGAGATCGAGCGCCAACGTGTCGGTGAAGACGGGATCGGGCGTCTGGCGCGAACGATAGAAGCCCTGCGCCTTGGCGTAGGCCTCGACCAGCGCCACCCGCGACCGCTGGCGGCCCGACGCCTCGAGATAGGCGATGGTCTGGGCGTCGATGGGGAACAGGCCGCAGGTGGCGCCGTATTCCGGCGCCATGTTGGCGAGGGTCGCGCGGTCGGCGACTGACATCGCGTTGAGGCCGGGGCCGCAGAACTCGACGAACTTGCCGACCACGCCCTTCTTGCGCAGCATCTGGGTGACGGTGAGCACCAGATCGGTGGCGGTGACGCCCTCGCGCAGCTCGCCGGTCAGCTTGAAGCCGATCACTTCCGGGATCAGCATCGACAGCGGCTGGCCGAGCATCGCCGCCTCCGCCTCAATGCCGCCGACGCCCCAGCCGAGCACGGCGAGGCCATTGACCATGGTGGTGTGGCTGTCGGTGCCGACCAGCGTGTCGGGATAGGCGACCTCGACCTTCTTGCCTTTGACCTTCTCCTTGGCGGTCCACACCGTCTGGGCGAGATATTCGAGGTTGACCTGGTGGCAGATGCCCGCGCCGGGCGGCACGACGGAGAAGTTCGCGAACGCCTGCTGACCCCACTTGAGGAAGCGGTAGCGCTCCTGGTTCTGCTCGTACTCGCGCTTGACGTTGAGGCCGAGCGCCTTGGCCGAGCCGAAGTGATCGACGACCACCGAATGGTCGATCACCAGGTCGACCGGGACCAGCGGGTTGATGCGGTCGGGGTCGCCGCCGAGCGTCTTCATCGCGTCGCGCATCGCCGCGAGGTCGACGACCGCGGGGACGCCGGTGAAGTCTTGCATCAGCACCCGCGCCGGACGAAAAGCGATCTCGTGGCCTTTCGCGCCGCGGTCGACCAGCCAGGCGGCGACCGCCTCGACGTCTTCCTTCTTGACGCTGCGGCCGTCCTCGTTGCGCAGCAGGTTCTCCAGCACCACCTTGAGCGAGAACGGCAACTGGCCGATTCCGGCAAGGCCATGTCTTTCCGCGGCTTTCAGCGAAAAGTAATGGTAGGTCCGCGCCCCCACTTCGAGCGTCTTGCGACATTTGAAGCTGTCAAGGCTGGGCATCGCGGGCTCCGGGGATGGGGAGAGAAGAGCGGCCCGGCTTATAGATAATTTCCGTTGCTCGGGCTAGACAGACTAACGTCTCGGCGCGCCGGAAGGGAGCGGCCCGCGAAATGAAATCCATGCGTCTCCGCGGCGCCGACATCGCCATCGAGCGGGGAGGACGACCGATCCTGACCGGCCTCGCCTTCGAGGCGCGCGCCGGCGCGGCGTTGATCGTCGTCGGCCCCAACGGGGCGGGCAAGTCGAGCCTGCTGCGCGCCATCGCCGGCCTGTTGCCGCTCGCCGCCGGCGCGATTCGTCTCGACGGCGGCGCGGCGGACGCGAGCGTCGGCGAACAGGCGCACTACCTCGGCCACGCCGACGCGCTGAAGGCGGCGCTCTCCGCCGGCGAGAACCTCGCCTTCTGGGCGGGCGCGATGGGCGGCCGATCCTCCGCCGACGCCTGGCGGGGCGCGCTCGATCGCCTCGGCCTCGCCCATGTGGCGGATTTTCCCGCGCGCGCGCTTTCCGCCGGACAGAGGCGTCGCGTCGCGCTGGCGCGGCTGCTCGTCGCCGAGCGCCCGATCTGGCTGCTCGATGAGCCGACCACGGCGCTCGACGTCGCCGCGCAAGGGCTGTTCGCCGCGGTCATGCGCGAGCATCTCGCGGCCGGCGGCCTGATCGTCGCCGCCACCCACGCGCCGCTCGATCTCGACGGGGCCGAGACGCTGAGGCTCGGCGCCGCGGCGGGAGCCGCGCCGTGATCGGGCCGGCGCAAGCGCTGTTCGTGCGCGAATGGCGGATCGCGCGGCGGGTCGGCGGCGGCGCGGCGATCGGCGCGGTCTTCTTCCTCATCCTGGTGTCGATCATGCCGTTCGCGCTCGGGCCGGATCTCGCCCTGCTCGCCAGGCTCGGCCCGGCGATCCTGTGGATCGCGGCGCTGCTGGCGACGCTGCTCGGCCTCGACCGGCTGTTCCAGGGCGACGCCGACGACGGCTCGCTCGACGTGCTCATCAACGCCAACCTGCCGCTCGAGCTGACCGTGCTGGTCAAATGCGCCGCCCATTGGGCGGCGAGCGCGCTGCCGCTGATCGTCGTCAGCCCGCTGTTCGGGCTGATGCTGGCGATGGAGCCGAAGCCGCTCGCCCTGGTCGCGCTCACCCTCGCGGCGGGCACGCCGGCGCTGACCATGATCGGGGCGATCGGCGCGGCGCTGACGGTGTCGCTCAAGCGCGGCGGCTTGCTGATGGCGGTGCTGGCGCTGCCGCTGACCATCCCGGTGCTGATCTTCGGCGTCGCCGCCGCGTCGGCGGCGAGCGGCGGCGACGCGCCGTTCGCGACGCCGTTCCTGATGCTGTGCGCGCTATCGCTGTTCGCCGTCGCCGCGGCGCCGTTCGCGGCGGCCGCGGCGCTCAGGCACGCGCAGGAATGAGCGCGCCGCTTACGAGCCGGCCGCGTCGTTGACGCACTTGGTGGTGAACGAGGTCTTGGCCGCGCCGGAGAGCTTCTTGTCGGCGGCCTGCTTGTCGCACGCCGCGGCGGCGTCGGTCTTGCATTTCTTCAGGAAGCTGTCCTTGGCGGCGCCGGCGAGCTTCTTGTCGGTCGCCTGGGCCGTGCAGCTCGGGTCGGCGAAGGCCAACGCCGGCGCGCCGGCGAGAACCACGGCCAGAGCCGCGAGCGCGAGGGTCTTGGTCATGAAGTCATCTCCTTGAGCATGAGCCGCGCGCGCCTTTGGGCGGGTCGCGGCAGGCGGACCATGCGGGCGGCGCCTCAGTTTGACAAGAGTCTAATCGGCGGCGCCGGCGCGCGCTTTGTCGCATCGCGCGCGGCGGCCGCGGCGGCGGGCGCTCAACTGAGCGAGGCCTCGTAGTCGGCGAGCTGCATCGGCCTGCCGAACAAATAACCTTGGTAGAACGGGCAGCCCTGGCTTTCGAGGAACCATTGCTGCGCCGCCGTTTCGACGCCCTCGGCGATGACCGAGAGGCCGAGGCCGCCGGCGAGCGCGATGATCGTCCGCGCGACCGCCGCGTCGTTGACGCTCTCCGGCAGCTTGCGCACGAAGGAGCGGTCGATCTTGAGCTGATCGAGCGGCAGGCGGGTGAGGTAGGAGAGCGACGAGTAGCCGACGCCGAAATCGTCGATGGCGAAGCCGACGCCCAGCGCCCGCAAGGCGTTCATCTTGTCGATCGCGGCGTCGACGTCGTCGAGGACGACGCTCTCGGTCAGCTCGAGCACGAGGCGGCGGGCGGGCGCGCCCGAGGCGCGCAGGGCCCCGCGCACCTGGTCGGCGAAGTCGTCCTGATGGAACTGTCTGGCGCTGACGTTGACGGAGAGGCGTAGATGCCGCGCGCGCGGGTCGCCCGCCCAGACTTTCAGCCGCGCGCAGGCCTCCTGCAGAACCCATTGGCCGATAGGCAGGATCAGGCCGTTTTCTTCCGCCACCGGAATGAACTCGCCGGGGGAGACGAGGCCGCGGTCCGGGCGCCGCCAGCGCAGCAGCGCCTCAGCGCCGATGCGGGCGCCGCGACGGTCGACCTGCGGCTGGTAGAAGAGCTCGAACTGGCGCTCGCGGACGGCGACGCGCAACGCCGCGTCCATGGCGCTGCGTTCGGCGAGCGCCGCCTGCGTTTCGGGATTGAAGAAACGCAGCCTGTTGCGCCCCGCCGCCTTGGCCGCGTACAGCGCGATGTCGGCCTGTTTGAGCAGCTCGTCGCTCGTGGCGACGCCGTCGACGAACACGGTCACGCCGATGCTGGGGCTGGAGTGCTTGACGCCGCCGGCCAGCGCGTAGGGCTCGTTGAGCGCGGCGAGGATTCGTTCGCCGACCCGCTCGGCGAACGCGGCCGCCTCCCGCGGCGACTCGTTGAGGTCCTCCATCAGCACCGCGAATTCGTCGCCGCCGATCCGCGCCGCCGAGCCGTCGCCGACGCAGGCGGAGAGGCGGCGCGCGACCTCGAACAGCAGTTTGTCGCCGACGTCGTGGCCGCTCGTCTCGTTGAGAAGCTTGAAATTGTCGAGGTCGATGAGCAGCAGCGCGCCCTTGCGGCCGCTGCGCGCGCCGCGGGCCAGCGCCTGCTGCAGCCGGTCGAGGAGCAAGCGCCGGTTGGGCAGCCGGGTCAGCGGATCGTAGTTGACGAGGGTCTCGATCTGCTTTTCCGCGCGCTTGCGCGCGCCGATGTCGGTTATCGTCACGACATAATGGGTGATTTCGCCGTTGCCGCCGCGCACCGCAGCGACGGTCGCCCAGGCGGGAAAGACCTCGCCGTTCTTGCGGCGGGTCGACGTCTCGCCGCGCCAGCTTCTCTGGCGCATCATGTGGGCGACAAGGTTGTCGGGCGCGAACAGGCTCGGCTCCTGGCCGATCAGCTCCTCGAGCGCGTAGCCGGTGATTTCGGTGAAGGCGCGATTGGCGTGCTGAATCACGCGGTCGGCGCCGGCGATGAGAATGCCCTCCTGCGCCTCGAAGGCGACGGCGGCGACGCGCAGGCGCTCCTCGATCTTACGACGGTCGCTGATGTCGCGGGCGACGCCGAGCACGCCAATCTTCTTGCCGGTCTCGTCGCGCAGCGCGGTTCGGGCCAGCTCGAACAGGCGGCGTCCGCCGTCGGCGACAGTTTTCCATTCCTCAACCCATTGCGGCGCGTCCGCCTCGATCGCGCGCTGGTCTCTGGCCTGGGCCGCTTCCGCTTCGTCGCGGGGCAAGAGGTCGAAGGCGGTCTTGCCGACGATGTCCTTTTCCGCGAGGCCGTTGAGGCGCTCGAAGGGCGGGTTGCAGCGGAGATAGACGCCGTCGAGGTTCTTGATCCAGACCAGGTCGGGAAGCGTGCGCACCAGGGCGCTGAGCTGGCTCTCGCGTTGGCTTAGCTCATTGTGCGCGAGCAGACTGGTGAGCCCGTCCTGGAGCCGATGGCCGATCGCCTCGAGCAGCCGCTTTTCGTCGTCGGTCCAGACTCGCGCCGCCGTGCACTGGTGCAGGCCGAAGGCGTGCGGCTCGGCGTTCTTCGGGTAGATCGCCATCGCCAGCATGGACAGCACGCCATGGCGGGCGCGATGGTCCTCGGGGACCGGCAGCTCGGAGCGCGGGTCGAAGGAGACCGGGCCTGCCGCGGCCCGCAAAGCGGCCCTCATCGCGCGTGCGCCGGGCGTCATCGGCTCCGGGGCGTTGCAAGCGACCGGCGCCGGATATTCGGCGCGGCAGCGCTGCATCACCGGGGTCCAGCTCGGCGCGTCCGGATCGCACGGGCTGATCAGCCAGGCACGGTCGCAGGCGAAGATGTCGAGCGACAGGTCGAGCGTCTCGCGCATCATCGCTTCGACGTCTTGCACTTCCCGAATCGTCCGGTTGACCCGGTCCATGCATTCGAAGAAGCGCAGGTCGGCCTGCAATCGCGCGTTGGCGCGCAGGCTTTCCTCGCGATGGCGCAGCGCCAGGACGCCGAAAGCGAGATCGGCGGCGAGGTCTTCGAGCAGACGGATCTCCTCCGCGTCGAAGGCGTCGCGCGCGTCGGCATAGATGTTGAGGGCGCCGAACGCCTCGCCGCCTTCGTCCTTGAGCGGCAAGGAGACCACGCCGCGGAAATTGTGCTCGAGCGTAAATTCGCGCCAGGGCGCGCCGCGCGGGTCGTTTAGCCAGTCCTGGCTCCACACTGTCGCGCCGGTGCGGATCGACGTGCCCATCGGCCCGCGTCCGCGCTCGTCGTCCTCGCGCCAAGTTACGCGCGCCGGTTCGATGCTGCTGGAATCGCAGCCGGCGTGGGCGACCGGCCGCACCGTCTTGGCCTCGTCATGCTCGGCGTAGCCGACCCAGGCCATCAGGTAGCCGGCTTCCTCGCAGACGATGCGGCACACTTCGGCGAGCAGGGTCGGCTCGTCGCGCGCGCGCATCATCGCCTGTTGGCAGGAGCCGATCGCTCTCAATTCGCGATTGAGACGGGAAAGCGCCTCCTCGGAAGGCTCCGGCGCCATTCTTTCGCCAATGAAGTCGAGCATCCGCCAGGACTTCCCGTGAGCGCCTTTGTTGCGCCCGGGGCGAGGCGATGACCGCAGCCATGCGGCAGGCGCGGCGTCACGTCGCGGGCGGGCGATCCGGGCTGCAACCGGGATGAACGTACGGCCTCATGCCATTGAACCGCCTGAAATCTCAACGGTTCAACACGTCATGCGGCCAACCTCGCAGGAAACCGTAAAGTTTAGGTTATCAAGCCAAAGGCCGCGCCGGCGCCGCCGCGCGCCGCGTTGCCCTGACCGCCGTCGATGCGCTAGAACCCGCGCGATGGCGAACCTCGCGAGCCCCACCGTCTTCCTCGCCGTGACGCGCCGCGCGCTGCCGTGGCTCTCGCCGGCGACGGCGGCGCTGTTCGCGCTCGGCCTCGCGCTCGCCTTCGCCGCGCCGCCCGACTACCAGCAGGGCGAGACGGTGCGCATCATGTATGTCCATGTCCCCGCGGCTTGGCTCTCCACTTTTATCTATGCGGCGATGACGCTCGCGAGCCTCGGCACGCTGGTGTGGCGCCATCCGCTCGCCGACGCGGCGCAGAAGGCCGCCGCGCCGCTCGGCGCCGCCTTCACCTTCATCTGCCTCGCCACCGGCTCGCTGTGGGGCAAGCCGATGTGGGGAACCTATTGGGTGTGGGACGCGCGGCTCACCTCGGTGCTGGTGCTGTTCATTGTCTATCTCGGCCTCGTCGCGCTGTGGCGCTCGATCGAGGACCCCGGCCGGGCGGCGCGCGCGGCGGCGGTGCTGACGCTGGTCGGCTGCGTCAACCTGCCGATCGTCAAGTTCTCCGTCGACTGGTGGAACACGCTCCACCAGCCCGCGTCGGTGTTCCGGCTCGGCGGGCCGACCATCGCGCCGCAGCTTCTGTGGCCGCTTTTCGTCATGGGGCTCGCCTTCCTGGCGCTGTTTGTGACGCTGTGGCTGATGGCGATCCGCAACGAGATCCTGCGCCGCCGGCTGGCGCGGCTGACCATGATCGCGGCGGCGGAAGGCGACGCGCTCGCGCGGCCGCCGGCGGCGCGGAGGCAGGGCGCATGATCGCCGCCCCGCATTTTGGCTTTGTCGTCGCCGCCTACGCGCTGGCGGCGGCGACCGTTGTCGTCATGATCGTCGCCATCGTCCGCGACTATCATGCGCTGTCCGCGGCGCTTCGGCGCCTCGAGGCGGCGCGTGGCGGCGAGGACGGCGAATGAGCGGGGGCGGGGCGCGCCGTCGCGCGGCGCTCGCCGCCGCGCCGCTGATCGTTTTCGTCGCGCTGGCAGCGCTCTTTTTCCTACGGCTTGACGCCGGCGACGCGTCGCGCATCCCCTCGGCGCTGATCGGCCAGAGCGCGCCGACGCTCGATCTTCCCGGCCTCGACGGCGCGCCGGGAGTTTCTGACGCCGACCTGCGCGGCGGCCGCGTTTCCATCGTCAACGTTTTCGCCTCGTGGTGCGCGCCCTGCCGCGCCGAGCACCCGTTCCTGATGGCGCTCGCCGACGATGCGGACCTGAAGGCCAAGGGCGTCGCGCTGATCGGCGTCGCGCAGAAGGACGCGCCCGAAAACGTCAAGCGCTTCCTCGGCGTTCTCGGCGACCCTTATGCGAAGATCGGCCTCGACCGCGACGGCCGCGCCGGCATCGACTGGGGCGTCTACGGCGTGCCCGAAACCTTCGTGGTCAAGGGCGACGGCGCGATCGCCTACAAGCTGGTCGGCCCGATCGAGACCGACAGCGCCGAACAGGCGCTCAAGGCGGAGATCCTCAAGGCGACGAACTGACGGCGTCGGTCAGTGCAGCGCCCGCCGCGCCTGCGGGCTGTCGAGCGAGAAGGCGGGGATTTCGACCTCGAACGCCTCGCCGTCGTCGGCGATCATGCGGTAGGCGCCGACCATCACGCCGCTCGATGTGCGCAACGGGCAACCCGAGGAATAGCGGAACGATTCGCCCGGCGCGAGGATCGGCTGCTCGCCGACCACGCCGACGCCGCGCACCTCCTCCACCCGGCCTTCGCCGTCGGTGATCCGCCAATGGCGATGGGTCAATTGCACCGCGCGGTCGCCCAAATTGACGATCTCGACGGCGTAGGTCCAGAAAAAGCGCGGCTCGTCGGGGTCCGACCGCTCGGGCGAAAACGCCGGCGTGACGGAGACTCGGATATTGCGGGTGACCGCCGCGTACATGGCCTCAGTTTAGCGAAACGCGGCGGCGCAGCCAAGCGCCGCGACGGCGGCGAAGGCCATTCCACCTAGAGGTAATTCGCGACGACGGCGTAGAGATTGTTGAGCTGCGTGCCGGTGGCGGAGACCGAGGCGATGATGACGATCACGATGCACATGACCATCACCGCGTACTCCACCGCGATGGCGCCGGTCCGCGATCGATGAAACCGTCTGATGAGGCGGGTCATGCGCTGCTCCAGGCTCTCGCGGCGTCCGGCGTGTCCGGCGACTCGTCGCCTGTCGGATCGGAATGTATACAGCGAGGGGTTATGCGGAGTTAACGCCGATCATCCGGGCCCTTCGCCGCTGGCCACGGCGACCGACGACCCGCGAAGACCGTTAACCGCAAGTTTACGCGCGGCTTTGGCCGCGCGGCGGATCGATCCTTTGTCGGATGACGCGCGGCCGCCAGCGCCGCCGGATCGGCCAGGCGACGAGATGCGTCGCGCCCCAGCCGAGGACCAGCGCCAGGCCGGCGACCGTCAGCGTCTCCGAGGTCATCGGCAGCGCCGGCTCGAAGTCGCGCAGGGTCTGGCTGGCGATGGCGGGGTCGAGGTCGCCAACGATCACCGCCAGGCGGCGCAGGGGACCGGCGTTCTGAAGCCCCGCGAGGTCGGCCTGCAGCCGCCCCTGGCGGGCGATGTCGCCTTCGATGTCGGCGCCGCGCTCGCGCGCCAGCGCCTCGGGATTGTCCTTCAGCCGCGCGATCGCCTGGTCGGGGGTGAGGTCGTGGCTCGCCGCCTCGTCGTCGAAGGCGGCGACGACGCGCGTCAGCTCGTCGAGCGCGCCGCCCAGCCGCTGGCGGTATTGCTGCGAGAATTCCGGCCACTGCGCGCCGACGAGGGCGAACAGAAGGCCGATCGCCAGGGCCAGTCGTCGCGCCAACATCGCCCGTGCTCCGCGCCGCCCATGCGCGAAGCTATCGCGCGAGGAGCGAAAAGTCACACGCCAAGATTGACGCGCCGGCGCGAATCCGCCTGAATGCAGGCGAATCCAAGGCGTCGACGCCTGAAGGAGCGGGCCAAATGGGCGAAGAATCCGGCGCGCCGCGCCGCGCTCGGCCGCTGTTTCGCTCGTTTCGCGGCTGGCGTCCGGCCGACCTGGGCGCCGACGTCGCCGCCGGGCTGACCCTCGCCGCGATCGCCATTCCCGAGCAGATGGCGACGGCGCGGCTGGCGGGCTTCGAGCCGCAGATCGGCTTTCTCGCGCTGTTCGCCGGGGCGGTCGGCTTCGCCGCATTCGGCGCCAGCCGGCTGATGTCGGTCGGCGCCGATTCGACCATCGCGCCGATCTTCGCCGGCGCGCTGGCGTTGTTGGCGAGCGCCGGGTCGGCGCGCTACGCGGCCGACGCGGCGGCGCTCGCGCTCGGCGTCGGCCTGATTCTCACGCTCGCCGGCGCCTTCCGCCTTGGCTTCGTCGCCGACCTTTTGTCGATCCCGGTGGTCACTGGCTTTCTAGCTGGGATCGCCGGCCACATCGTCGTCAGCCAGGCGCCGGCGCTCATCGGCGTCGCGCCGCCGGCCGGGTCGCTGATCGACCAGGTTGCGGCGCTGGCGCGCGAGCTCGGCGCGACCAACCCGCTCTCGCTCGGCCTCGGCCTCGGCGTGCTGGCGATAATGGCGGCGGGCGAGCGCGTCAGTCCGCGTTTCCCCGGCGCGCTGATCGGGCTCGCGCTGGCGACGGCGCTCACCGCCGCCTTCGCTCTCGAATCGCGCGGCGTCGCCGCGGTCGGCGCGATCGCCGGGGCGACCCTGAAGCTGACGATCCCGGCGATCGCGCCGGACGAGCTGGCCCAGATCGCGCCGCTGGCGCTGATCGTCGGCATCGTCGTCATGGCGCAGACGGCCGCGACGACGCGCAGCTTCGTCTCCGACCCGGCGCGTGGGCCCGACGTCAGCCGCGACTTCGTCGGCCTCGGCGCCGCCAATCTCGTCGCCGCGCTGACCGGCGCCTTTCCGGTCAACGCCAGCCCGCCGCGCACCGCGATCGTCGCCGAGACCGGCGGCGTCTCGCAGCTCGGCGGGCTGGCCTGCGCCGCGCTGGCGCTTCTCCTGGCGGCTTTCGGCGCCGGCCTCGTCGCCCATGTTCCCCATGCGGCGCTCGCCGGGGTGCTCTTGTTCGTCGCGCAGCGCATCGTCCGCTGGGCGACGATCCGCGATCTGTGGGCGCGCAGCCGGGCCGAGTTCGCGCTGGCGATCGTCACCGCAGCGGCGATTCTCGTCCTGCCGATCCAGCAGGGCGTCGGCGTTGGCGTCATCCTGTCGCTGACCCACGGCGTATGGACGACGACGCGCGCCCGCCTCACTGAACTCGAGCGCATTCCCGGCACCTCGATCTGGTGGCCGGCGAACGCGCTGCGACGCGGCGAGACCGCGCCCGGCGCGCGCGTGGTCGCGCTGCAGGCGCCCCTGTCGTTCCTCAACGCCTACGAATTCCAGCAGGCGATCCAGGCGCTGCCCGCGCCGGGGCTCAAGCTGATCGTCGTCGAAGCCAACGCGATCGTCGAGATCGACTACACCGGCGCGGTCATCCTTGCCGAAACCGTGCGCAGTCTGCGCGCCGACGGCGTCGACGTCGCCTTCGCGCGCCTCGAATCGGTGCGCGCGCAGCAAAGCTTCGCCCGCCAGGGGCTGGAGGCGCTGGTCGGCCGCGACCATCTTTTTCACAGCGTCGAGGAGGCGATAACGGCGCTGAGTCGGCCGGCGGCAGGTGATCGGCCGGGCGAAACGCGCTAGGTTCATGGGCAGAACCAAGCTCGAGGCGCGGAGGAGCGGAGTTGCGCGAAGTCCCGATAGGCGTGGTCACCGTCTCCGACCGCGCGTCGGCGGGGATCTACGAGGACAAGGGCGGGCCGGGAATCGAAGCGGCGCTGTCGGCGATCCTCGCCACGCCGTGGCGGCCGGCGCGCCGGCTGGTTCCCGACGAGCGCGCGGCGATCGAGCGGGCGCTCTGCGAGCTCGCCGATTCCGAGGGCTGCTCGCTGATTCTCACCACCGGCGGCACCGGCCCCGCGCCGCGCGACGTGACGCCGGAAGCGACGCAGGCGGTCTGCGACCGGCTGCTGCCGGGTTTCGGCGAGTTGATGCGCGCGCGCAGCCTCCTCGACGTGCCGACGGCGATCCTGTCGCGCCAGATCGCCGGGACCCGCGGGCGCAGCCTGATCGTCAACCTTCCCGGTCGCCCGTCGGCGATTCGCGCTTGCCTCGAGGCGACGTTTCCCGCCATTCCTTATTGCCTCGACCTGATCGGAGGCGATCGACTGGACACGAATCCTGACGTGTGCCAAGCGTTTAGGCCGAACGGGTGATGCGCGAGAGCGTCATTTGATCAGGATCAGTTATCGCTCGGCGCGAGTCCTTAGTGTGGCGCCGCCGACAACCCGAGGAACCCGAGCATGCCGTCCGCGGACCCGATTGTTTCCGCCATCGTCGAAAAGTATCGCGGCGACCCGACCTGCGTCGTGCAAATCCTGCGCGACGCGCAGGAGGCGCTGGATTGGGTCTCGCCCGAGACCGTCGAGACGATCGCCTCGCTGCTGAAAATTCCGCGCACGCGCGTGCAAGCCGTGCTGCGCTTCCACACGCTTCTCTACGATCGTCCGCACGGCCGCTATCGAGTGTTGTTCGCCGACAACATCACCGATCGGATGACCGGCAACATCGCCTTGTTCGAGCACATGCTCAGCCGACTGAAGGTCAAGCGCGGCGAAGTGTCGTCCGACGGCTTGGTCAGCGTCGACCTGACCTCCGACGCCGGCATGTGCGACCAGGGGCCGTCGGTTCTCGTCAATAATCTGGCCATCCCGCGCATAACCGCGCGCCGGGTCGACGAGATCTGCGCCCTCATCCGCGCCCAGGCGCCGGTCGACGAATGGCCGGCGGAGCTTTTCCAAGTCAACGACAACATCCGCCGCCGCGAGACGCTGCTGACGCCGATCGCCCCTGGCGTCGCGCTCGACGCGGCGATCGCCCGCGGGCGGCAAGGGATGCTCGACGAGATGAAGCGCTCCAACGTGCGCGGGCGGGGCGGCGCCGGCTTCCCGGTGGGACGGAAATGGGAAACCGCCCGCAACGCGCCCGGAGTCGAGCGCTACGTCGTCTGCAACGCCGACGAAGGCGAGCCCGGCACCTTCAAGGACCGGGTGCTGTTGAACTCGTTTGCGGTTCGGGTGCTCGAAGGCATGGCGATCGCCGGGTACTGCGTCGGGGCCAGCAAAGGCTTCATCTATCTGCGCGGCGAGTACAAGAACCTCCAGGCCAAGCTGCAGCGCGAGATCGACGAGATGCGCGCCGGCGGGCGGCTCGGGGCGTCGATCCGCGGCGCGGCGGGCTTCGATTTCGACATCGAGATCCGCATGGGGGCGGGCGGCTACATCTGCGGCGAAGGCACGGCGATGGTCACTTCGCTGGAAGGCAAGCCGGGCCGGCCGCGCGTG
>Ga0326727_10006083_pt1 | contig 33508 bp, 26 predicted proteins | sample MB2enrmetagenome_FD_207643 | JGI IMG/M metagenome (GOLD analysis project Ga0326727, IMG submission 207643) | Lab enriched peat soil microbial communities from McLean, Ithaca, NY, United States - MB29MY | ecosystem: Environmental > Terrestrial > Soil > Wetlands > Peat | place: USA: New York...
GTGCCGCTTGGCGATCTCGACCTTCTCGTCCTCGGTGTAGCCGGCGATGCGGATGATCTCCATGCGGTCCATCAGCGCCGGCGGGATGTTGAGGGTGTTCGCGGTGGTGATGAACATCACCCCCGAAAGGTCGTAGTCGACCTCGAGGTAATGGTCGTTGAAGGCGACGTTCTGCTCGGGGTCGAGCACCTCGAGCAGCGCCGACGATGGATCGCCGCGGAAATCCATGCCCATCTTGTCGATCTCGTCGAGCAGGAACAGCGGGTTCGACGTCTTGGCCTTGCGCATCGACTGGATGACCTTGCCGGGCATCGAGCCGATATAGGTGCGGCGATGGCCGCGGATCTCCGCTTCGTCGCGCACGCCGCCAAGCGACATGCGCACGAACTCGCGGCCGGTCGCTCGCGCGATCGACTTGCCGAGCGAGGTCTTGCCGACGCCGGGCGGCCCGACCAGGCAGAGGATCGGCCCGGTCAGCTTGTTGGCGCGCTGCTGCACCGCGAGGTACTCCACGATGCGCTCCTTGACCTTCTCCAGGCCGAAGTGATCGTTGTCGAGGATCGCCTGCGCGGCGGGAAGGTCCTTCTTGACCTTCGACCGCTTCTGCCACGGGATCGACAACAGCCAGTCGAGGTAGTTGCGCACCACCGTCGCTTCGGCCGACATCGGCGACATCTGCCGGAGCTTCTTGACCTCGCCCAGCGCCTTGTCGCGCGCCTCCTTGGAGAGACGCGTCTTCTTGACGCGGTCCTCGAGCTCGGACATCTCGTCCTTGCCGTCCTCGTCGCCGAGCTCCTTCTGGATCGCCTTCATCTGCTCGTTGAGGTAGTACTCGCGCTGCGTCTTCTCCATCTGCCGCTTCACGCGCGTGCGGATGCGCTTCTCGACCTGCAGCACCGAGATCTCGCTCTCCATCAGCCCCAGGCACTTCTCGAAGCGCTTGGCGATCGAATTGATCTCGAGGATCGCCTGCTTGTCGGCGAGCTTGACCGCAAGATGCGAGGCGACGGTGTCGGCGAGCTTGCCGTAGTCGTCGATCTGGGTGACCGCAGCGACCACCTCCGGCGAGATCTTCTTGTTGAGCTTGACGTAGTTCTCGAACTCGGAGACCACCGAGCGCGACAGCGCCTCCGCCTCGATCGGATCGATCGGGTCGTCGGCCACCGCCTCGGCTTCCGCTTCGTAATAGCCTTCGGTCGGCAGATAGGCCTTGACGCGCGCGCGCGACTCGCCCTCGACCAGCACCTTCACCGTGCCGTCGGGCAGCTTCAGGAGCTGCAGCACCTTCGCCAGCGTGCCGGTCTTGAAGATCGCGTCGGTCGCCGGATCGTCGTCGGCGGCGTTCATCTGGGTGGCGAGCAGAATCGGCTTGTCCGCCTTCATCACCTCCTCGAGCGCGCGAATCGACTTCTCGCGGCCGACGAACAGCGGCACGATCATGTGCGGGAAGACGACGATGTCGCGTAGCGGCAGGACCGGATAGGCCGCAAGCGAACCAGGGGCGATCGTCTTCTGGGCGGTCGTCATGGCCTGACCTCTCTTTCGTGACTCGGGCGCAACCTTGACCCCGCCCCGAGCTCGCAACGCCAAAGGGCCGGCGAACAGCCGCCTCGCCCCCACGCCGGCGCTTCAATGCTCGACGGCGTCGACGTCGCCCGCCGACGCAAATTCCGTCGCCGCCCAACATGGCGGCTCGGCGCCGGAGTTTCAAGCGCCGCGCCGCGGAGCGGGTCGCGGCCAGCCCCCCGGCGCCGCCGCGGACGCTGGGGTTAGCCGGCCTTCTCGGCGCGTTCGGAATAGATGTAGAGAGGCCGCGCCTTCCCCTCGACCACCTCCGGGCCGATCACCACCTGCTCGACGCTTTCGAGGCCGGGCAGCTCGAACATGGTGTCGAGCAGGATGCCTTCCATGATCGAACGCAGGCCGCGCGCGCCGGTGCGCCGCTCGATCGCCTTCTTGGCGACCACGCCAAGCGCCTCGTCCTGGAAGGTGAGGTCGGTGTTCTCCATCTCGAACAGCCGCTGGTACTGCTTGACCAGCGCGTTCTTCGGCTCCGTGAGGATGCGCTTCAGCGCGTCTTCGTCGAGATCCTCGAGCGTGGCGATCACCGGCAGGCGGCCGACGAACTCGGGGATGAGCCCGAACTTCAACAGGTCCTCCGGCTCGACCGCGCGGAACACCTCGCCGGTGCGCCGGTCGTCGGGAGACTGGACCTTCGCCGCGAAGCCGATCGAGGTGCCGCGACCGCGCGCCGAAATGATCTTCTCCAGTCCCGAGAAGGCGCCGCCGCAGATGAACAGGATGTTGGTGGTGTCGACCTGAAGGAACTCCTGCTGCGGATGCTTGCGCCCGCCCTGCGGCGGCACGCTGGCGATCGTGCCCTCCATGATCTTGAGCAGCGCCTGCTGGACGCCCTCGCCCGAGACGTCGCGGGTGATCGACGGGTTGTCCGACTTGCGGCTGATCTTGTCGATCTCGTCGATGTAGACGATGCCGCGTTGGGCGCGCTCGACGTTGTAGTCGGAGGCCTGCAGCAGCTTGAGAATGATGTTCTCGACGTCCTCGCCGACGTAGCCGGCTTCGGTGAGCGTCGTCGCGTCGGCCATGGTGAAAGGCACGTCGAGAATGCGCGCCAGCGTCTGGGCGAGCAGCGTCTTGCCCGAGCCGGTCGGCCCGATCAGCAGGATGTTCGACTTGGCCAGCTCGACGTCGCTGTGCTTGGTGGCGTGGTTGAGGCGCTTGTAGTGGTTGTGCACGGCCACCGAGAGGACGCGCTTCGCCTGCGGCTGGCCGATGACGTAATCGTCCAGCACCTTGCAGATCTCGCGCGGGGTCGGGATGCCGTCCTTGCTCTTGACCAGCGCCGTCTTGCTCTCTTCACGGATGATGTCCATGCAGAGCTCGACGCACTCGTCGCAGATGAACACGGTCGGACCGGCGATGAGCTTGCGCACCTCGTGCTGGCTCTTGCCGCAGAAAGAGCAATAGAGCGTGCTCTTCGCGTCGCCTTCGGCCTTGGCCATGATCATTCTCCATTGCGGCCGCTCCGCCGATGAGATTCAGCGGACGCCCGACTGTTCAGCGTATGACAAAGCGTACTAACAAACCGTAGCGTCGGCCCTTTTCGCCGGGCCGGCGCCCCGGGGGGACGGCGTTTCGGGCGCCCGCCGGCGCCGCGCTCCGCCTTCCCCAAGGACTAGCAACCACCAATCGACAAGCAAAATCAAGTCCGCGGCCTTACGGACCCCTTCCGGGCCCGCCCCGCCGCACGGCCTCCCAGCTGGTCCGGGGACCGCCGCCGACCCGCCGAAACGGCCTCGTCACAGCGGTTTCGGCTCCTCCGGTTCGGCCGTCCGCTTGGCCACCACCTCGTCGATGAGGCCGAAGCCCTTGGCCTCCTCGGCCGACATGAAATGGTCCCGATCCAGCGTGCGTTCGATCGATTCGTAGCTCTGCCCGGTGTGCTGAACGTAAATCTCGTTGAGCCGCTGCTTGACCTTGAGGATGTCCTCGGCGTGGCGCTGGATGTCGGAGGCCTGGCCCTGGAAGCCGCCGGAGGGCTGGTGGACCATGATGCGCGAGTTGGGCAGCGCGTAGCGCATGCCTGGTTCGCCCGCGGCGAGCAGCAGCGAGCCCATCGAAGCGGCCTGGCCGATGCACATCGTCGTCACTTTCGGGCGGACGAACTGCATGGTGTCGTAGACCGACAGCCCCGCCGTCACCACGCCGCCCGGCGAGTTGATGTACATCGCGATCTCTTTCTTGGGGTTCTCCGCTTCGAGGAACAGGAGCTGCGCCACCACCAGCGAAGCCGATTCGTCCTCGATCGGCCCGACGACGAAGACGATGCGCTCGCGCAACAGGCGCGAGAAGATGTCGAACGACCGCTCGCCTCGCGCCGATTGCTCGATGACGATGGGGACGAGGCTGTTCGTATAATAATCGACCGGATCGCGCATAGGGCTCGCCTTCAGGAAATCATTCCACGCCGCGGCCCGCAAGATAGGCGCGCCGAACCGATTGTGAAAGGGGCGCGCCGCAGCCGCCCGCCGCGCGACGCCGCGAAGGCCTATTTCGCCTCTTCCGCCTTTTTCTCCGCTGCTTTCGCCTCTTCTTCATCGTCGACGCGCAGCAACTCCTCGGCCGTCACCTTGCGGTCCTCGACCTTGGCGAGGCCGAGAATGTAGTCGACGACCTTCTCCTCGTAGAGGGGCGCGCGCAGCTCGGCGAGGGCCTGCTGGTTGTTGCGATAGAAGTCCCAGACCTGCTTCTCCTGGCCGGGGAAGGCGCGGGCGCGCGCGATGAGCGCGCGCGTCAGCTCGTCTTCGCTGACCTTGACGTCGGCCTTGGCGCCCACCTCGGCGAGCAGGAGCCCGAGGCGGACGCGCCGCTCGGCGATGGCGCGATATTCGGCGCGCGCCGCCTCTTCGGTGGTGTTGTCGTCGGCGAAGGAGCGGCCTGTGGCCTGCTGCTCGCGCTCGACCTGCGTCCAGATCGCGCTGAATTCCTGCTCCAGCAGCCCCTCCGGCACCTCGAAGGAATAGCGCGCCGCCAGCGCGTCGAGCAGCCTGCGCTTCATCTTATCGCGCGAGGCGCGCGCGTACTCGCCGATGAAGCGCTCGCGCAGCGATTGCCTCAGCGCTTCGAGGTTCTCCGCGCCGGCGCTCTTGGCGAATTCATCGTCGAGGACGAGCGGCTCGGGCGCCGCGATCGCCTTCACGGTCACGTTGAAATCGGCCGTCTGCCCCGCGAGCTTGCGCGCCGCGTAGGCTTCCGGGAAGGTCGCCTGGACCGTCCGCTGCTCGCCGACGGCGACGCCGAGGAGTTGCTCCTCGAAACCGGGAATGAAGGCGTTAGAGCCGAGAACGACCTGCACGCCCTCGCCGGTTCCGCCCTCGAACGGCTCGCCCTTGATCGCGCCGACGAAATCGACGGTCACGCGATCGAGGTTCTCCGCCTTCGCGCCCTCCGGCTTGTCGGCGTAGCGGCGGCGATCCTCGCTCAATCGACGCAGCGCGCCTTCGACGTCGCTGTCCTCGACGTCGGCGACTGGCCGCTCGAAGCTTAAGTCGGAAAACTCGCCGATCTCGAACTTGGGCAGCACTTCGAGCGCGATCTTGAACGCGAGGTCGCCGCGCGCGTCGAGCGCCGCCTCGATGGCCTCCTTGTCGGTCGGCATTTCGACGCGCGGCTCCTGCGCGAGCCGCAGCGCGTTGTCGTCGACGATCTGCTTGTTGGCGGCGTTGATCGCTTCCTGGACCACCTCGCCCATCACCGAGCGGCCGTAGACGCGCTTCAAATGCGCGACCGGCACCCTGCCGGGGCGGAAGCCGTTGATCCGCACCTTCGTCTTCAGGTCGGCGAGTTGAGCGTCGAGCCTCGAGGCGAGATCGCTCGCCGATAGAACGACGCTGTATTCGCGTTTCAACCCTTGGCTCAGCGTCTCCGTCACCTGCATTTCGCACAGCCCCATATAACAGCCTGACGCGCGGCGCGCGCGCGGCGCGTCGATCGAATCGCAATAACCCGAGGCGGAAGACGGCGCGCCGCGCCCGGACGAGGATGGTGCGGGCGGAGGGGCTCGAACCCCCACGACTTATTAGGTCACCGGAACCTAAATCCGGCGCGTCTGCCAGTTCCGCCACGCCCGCATCCCCTGCTCCGCAGGAGAGGCTGGTCCGCTTCGGGCGCGGTCTATAGCAGCTTGCGCCCGCCGCGCCAGAGGAAAATGCGCCTTTAGCCGCGCCCGGCGCGCCTCGTCAATCCCGAAGACGGGCCGCAAGCGCGATGGTCGACAGCCCGCCGGCGACCATCAGCGCGGTTGCGCCGTCGAAGCCGCGGGTCAACAATCGCGGCGCGGCGGCGGAGACGCCGAGCAGCCCGAGGCAGGCGGCGATGACGACGAACGCGATCAACTTACGCATCTCCTGGCTCCTTACGCCGGTCCCGCCGCGAGACGCCGAGGCTTACCACGGTTCGGGCTTGGCTTCTCGCCGGCAATTCCGGTGCCGCCGTCGACGCGCCGAAATGACGCAATCGGCTTCCCCCGGCCCGCGCCGATGGCGGTGAGCCGACGGGTCTTCCTCGGCTGCGGCCTCGCCGCGAGCCTGTGGACGCCGCGGCGCGCCGGCGCGGTCGAGGCGGCGCCGGCCGGCGTCCCGCGCCGCCTCGACGCCGCGCCCGCCTCCCTCCAGCTCGCCCCGCCGCCGGCGCCGCCGACGCGAATTCTCGCCTACGACGGCGTCTCGCCCGGCCCGCTGCTGCGCTTGCGCAAGGGGGAAACGCTCGCGCTGACGCTCGCCAACCGACTCGGCGAGCCGACCAGCCTCAGTTTCCACGGCCTCAGGGCGGTGAACGCCGCGGCTGGGATAGCCGGCTTGACCCAGCCGCCGGTTGCGCCGGGGGCGGAGGCCGACATCCGATTCGTCCCGCCCGACGCCGGCTTCAACCTCTATCTGCCCGACTGCGGCGCGGCGACCGCGGGGCAGATCGCCGGCGGGCTCTACGGCCCGGTGGTGATCGAGGAGGCGCCGGCGCCGGCGACGGACCTCGAGGCCGTCGTCGTCCTCTCCGACTGGCGGCTCGACGCCGACGGACAGCTCGACCGCGCCGCCGGCGACCCGGCCGGGCGGGCCGACGGCCGAGCGGGCGCGCTCGTCGCCGCCAACGGGCCGCCGGCGCCGCTGACGCTCTCGGCCGCGCCGGGCGCGCGCGTGCGTTTGCGACTCGCCAACGCCGCGACCGCGCGCGTCATGCTGATCGGCGTCGACGGCCTGACGCCGTTGATCGTCGCCGTCGACGGCCAGCCGAGCGAACCGTTCGCGCCGCTGCGCAACGTCTTCCCGCTGGGGCCGGGCGGCCGCTACGAGCTGATGTTCGACCTGCCGGGCGAGGCGGGCGCGACCGCCCGCTTCCTCCTGCGCGGCGGCGACGCGGCGGCGATCGCCGGCGAGACCGACCGCCCGCTGATCGTGTTCGAGGCGCGCGGGGAAGCGCGCCCGGCGCGCCCGCCGATCGCCGGCCTTCCCGCCAACCCCTCGCTGCCCAAGGAGATTGCGCTCGAGCGGGCCAAGCGCGTCGATCTCGCCCTCGCCGGCGGCGGCGCTCAAAACTACACGATCAACGGAACGCCCTTATGCGACTGGGGCGGGCAGCCGCTGTTCGTCGTCCCCCGCGGCGCGCCGGTCACGCTCGGCTTCGTCAACCGCACGCCGATCGTGCAAGCGATGCGGCTCGACGGCCACGTCGCGCGCCAATTGCACGCGCTCGACGACGGCTGGGACCCCTATTGGCGGGACGTCGTCATCCTCCCGCCCGGCCGAACGGTCCACGCCGCCTTCGTCGCCGACAATCCCGGCAAGTGGCCGATCGCCTCGGCGATCCCGGAACGCCGCGCCGCCGGCCTCTGCGGCTGGTTCCAGGTCCAATAGCTGCAGGCGATCGGCGGCGGCGCGGCCGACTTCCAGAATTGCGCTGCGGGTCGCCGCGACCACGCGGCTGATTTGGCGTGTCCGTTCGTCGTCCAGCGCCTTGGCGCCCTGTCTCGTCTCGCCTGTGTCCTTTTATCCCCGCCTTGCCCGATCCGCCGCGATGAGATTAATTGAGCGGGCCGTCGCCCTAACCCCGGTCATTCCAATCCAGCTTTTCCGGCAAAACTGCGCCTTGACCTCGCCAAGGCGACAGCAACGCGGCCGCATCTGAAATCTTGCACAAGGACCGGAACGATGACGGCTAACAGACGCGCAAGACTCGGAGCGGCGTCGGAGCTCGCCAGCACAAGCCGGCGCCGTAAGCGATTTCCGAGAAAACGCGCTTTGGCGTGGTTGTGTCTCTTGGCGTGGACGAGCGCCGCCGCCGCCGAGGACGGCGTGTTCAATGCCGGGAACTCCCAGGTCACGGTTGTCGACGGCAGGCCTCGGAAGCTGTCGATCGTCACGACGTCGCCGACGCAGGACGAGGTCAGAATCCTTGGCCGCATGCAGACAGGCGACGATTGCCAGACGATACGGCTGCCGCAATACGAACTCGTGAGAGCGGCGCTCCACGGGGTTGTCTGCTACCGTGACGAGCGGACGACGATCAAGTTTGCGAACGAGCCGCGACCGGTTTCATGCGTGGGAAGGGAGGCGCTTGGCCGAGTCTTATACTACAGGCCCTCGACGGGCTACGTTGGGGCGGACGCCTTTCAATACGAAATCGTGGGCCCGGCTGGCGTGATCGCCGTCGCCGACGTCGCGGTGGCGTTGACCCCGCCGCGATCGGTCTCAGACAACTCAGAACCAAAGCCTTCGGCCAAGGCGAAAAGTTCGTGGCGATTCTCCCTCGAGGTCTCAGGCGACCCCGAACCATCGCCTTCGGCCGCGGCTTCGCAACAACTCGGTCCTATCGACCGCTGCCCTGAAGCTGTGAAGTGACGGGCTGTCTGGGCGCGAAGCGATCGCGTCGATTGTGGATGAACGCAGACCGCCGCGGAGGCGGGCGCCGCTCGGCGAGCGTCGTCTTGACCGCGCCCTGGTCGACCAGCCACGAGACCCTATCGAGCAGCGCGTCCTGCTGGGCGACGTCGGGCGTCCCGAACGGCGCCCGCGTGAACATCGACTCCCAATGGATCGACACGCTCCTGACCGTGAACGGAATGGCGTCGAGCGCGGGCGGATCGTCGATCAGGGCGAAGCGGCCCTGCGGCGCGATCCGCTCGACGATCTCCGCGAGACGCTTGTCGGCGCCGGCGGTCGAGAAGACGAACGCCGGCTCGGCGCGGCCGAGCGCCTCACCAGCGCGCTGCGGCGGACACCGGCGCGAAACGGATCGCGCGCGCCTTGGCTTCAATCTCGGCCGGCGTCGCCCGCCCGGTCTTCAGCGACTGCTCGACGCCATAAGGGTCGTAAACATACGCTTTGCCAGCGAGATAGCAGACCGTTCGCACCGAACATGAGACTTCGCCGGGGATCGCGGCCACGCGCGCGATCTCGCGTGCGGTCGTTTCCGCCGCAGCGCTGACGGCGGCGCGCCGCCCAGAATCGAGCCACGCGAGGTAGTTGAGATCCTGCCCGGAAGCGACCGCGCGCGCGACCATCGCCAAAGCGCAGAGGGTGGAAAGCGACGCGGCGAAGCGGCCGAGCCGCAGTCGACGGTGGTCAAGTCCTTCGAGCGTCAGCGCGAAGGCGATGGTCGAGGCGACGATCAATTCCAGCTCCGCGTTGGCGCTGACCCCCGCGCCCAGGCGCCAGACCATCCACACGGCGACGCTGGTCGCGGTCATGACCAGCGTGACCCGCCTGGCGCGCGCGTTTTCGCCGACCGCAAGCCAGTAGAACCAGAATGGCCACAGCGGCGCGACCCATTGCAGGCGCACGAGCCCGACGATCGGCTTGCCCAGCAGGATCTGCCGCGGCGCCAGCATCTGGGCGAAGAAGTTGTCGCCGTAGACGCCCCAGCAAACCAGCGTCAGGGCGGCGCAGACCAGCGCGCCGAACAGGGCCGCCGCGAGCGCCAGCCGCGGCCGGACGAACCACAGGCAGACGACGGCGGCGAGCGGCGCGGCCGCAAGGTGGTGCTTGATGAGCCCCGCCGCGGCCATCGCCGCGAAGGAGGCGAGCACGCCCGACGTCGAGCTCGACCGCAAGAACATGTAGAACGCCCAGTACATCGCGGCCAAGCCGAGCATGTTCTGGTCGCACGCCGCGACGCTCTCGTCGAAGAACTGCAAGACGAGGGCGACGAACGACAGCGCGCCCAACGCTGCCGACGCCTTGCCGGCGCCGAGCTCGCGCGCGATGCGGTAGACCGCCGCCGCGACGACGAAGGTCGACACGAACGAAACCGCCCGACCCGCATAGAGCGCGTTGGCGAAGACGCGCGGCGCCGCGACGAAATGCAGCAGCACGAACGAGAGCGGCGGATAGTTGTTCAACGTCAGCGCGTCGCTCGGCGGGTAGAGCGCGTCGCGCCGCAACGCGAGGTCCGACAGCCAGGCGTTCCAGGGCTCGTTGTAGAAGATCTCCATGGGAAAGGTCGCGCGCCAGACGAACCAGCCGGCGGCGAGGACGACCAGGGCGAGCAGCGCGGCCGACCAAGGCGCCAGTCGACGCGCGAGCCCGACGCCCGAGCGATCGATTTCGATCGTCAACAGCTTTCGCGGGACGGGCGTCGTCATCGTCTTCATCGCGCTGGCCTGCGCCGACGTCGGTCGGCCCCCGCCGAGAAGACATAAACGCTTTGGAATTTCAAATCCGATCGCGCGCCGGACGGCTCGACGCCGGGCGCTCGCCGGCGCGGCGGCTCAGCCGATCGCCAGCAGCACGCTGCCGGTGGTCCGCCCCGCTTCGAGATCGGCGTGCGCGCGCGCCGCTTCGCGCAGCGGGTATTCGGCGCCGATCGAGACGGTCAACCCGTCCGCCAAAGCGGCGAATAGGTCGCGCACCCCTTCGCGGTAGCGGTCGGGATCTTTGGCGTAGGCGAGCACGCTCGGCCGCGCGACCGCGACCGGGCGCGGATAGCCGAGCGCCTCGACGGCGATCGGCGCGATTGGCCCGGCCGGTTGGCCAATGGTCGCGACGACGCCGAACGGGCGCAACGCCGCGAGCGTGCGCGCGAAGGTCTCGCCGCCGATCCCGTCGATCGCGAGCTGGACGCCTGCGCCGTCGGCGACGCGCCGGACTTGGTCGACCCAGCCGGGATCGCCATGCAGGAAGACCGCTTCCGCGCCGGCGGCGCGCGCGGTCTCGACCTTGGCCGCCGAGCCGACCGTGCCGACCACCCGCAGGCCGAGGCGGCGCGCCCAGCGAGAAACGATCTGGCCCGCCCCGCCCGCCGCCGCGTGGACGAGAACCCAGTCGCCCGCCCGCAGGATCGCGACCTTATTCAGCAGCATGTGCGCGGTGAGGCCACGCGCCATCGCCGCCGAGGCCGTGCGCAAGTCAATCGCCTCCGGCAGGCGAACGAGGCGCGACGCCGGCAGGACGCGTTCGGCGGCGTAGGCGCCGAGCGGATGGCCGACATAGGCGACCCGGTCGCCGACCTTGAGATCGGCGACGCCGGCGCCGAGCGCCGCGACGACGCCGGCGCCCTCGACGCCAAGCGCCGCCGGATAGGCCGGCGCGGCATAGAGACCGCTGCGGTAATAGACGTCGACGTAGTTCACGCCGGCGTAGCTCTGGCGGACGCGCGCTTCGCCAGGCCCAACCGGCGGCAGCGCGATTTCGCTCGCGCGCAGCGCCTCCGGGCCGCCTGGGGCGGCGATGGTCATCGCCAGGGTTGTCGCAGAGGTCATCGCAATCTCCCTGTTCGCCTCTTTCCTACCGCCGCGCCGCGATGTGCGTAATTGTGGAATTTGCCGCCGATTCGGTGCAAGAATGCGCCGATGATCGACTGGGACGATTTGCGCGTCTTCGCCGCCCTGGCCCGCGCCGGCTCGCTTTCGGCGGCGGCGCGCGAGCTTAACGTCGACCACGCGACGGTCGGGCGGCGGATCGCCGCGCTCGAGCGCGCGCTCGGACTCAGGCTGATCGACCGCCTGCCGCGCCGCGCGCCGCTGACGCCGCATGGCCTCGCCGTCGCGGCGGCGGCGGCGCCGATGGAGGCGGCGGCGGTCGCCGTCGAGCGGCTGGCGCGGCTCGCCAAGCGGCCGGCGGCGAACGTCCGCGTCAGCGCGCCGCCGGCGCTGGCCGCTTATGTCATCGCGCCGCGCCTCGCCGCCTTTCAGCGCGCCCACCCCGACGTGACGATCGCGCTGAGCGGCGCGCCGGGCGCGGCGGCGCTCGACCGCGGCGAGGCCGACGTCGCGGTGCGGATGGGTCGGCCGGAGAAGACCGGGCTGGTCGCCAAGCGCATCGGCCGCGCCCGCTTCGCCCTTTACGCCGCGCCCGAGGTCGCCGGGACGCCGCGCGACGCCTGGCGCTTCATCGGCTTCGACGCGGAGCTCGACCGCGTGACCTCGCAGCGATGGCTGAAGGCGTTGGCGGGCGGGCGCGAGCTCGCCTTCCGCGCCAGCGACCTTTTCAGCCAGGCGCAGGCGGCGCGCGCCGGTCTCGGCGTCGTCGCCCTGCCGCGCTTCGTCGGCGACGGCGACCCGAGCCTGGTCGAGCTCAGCGTCGAGCCGGCGCCGCCGACCCAGGATTTCTGGCTGCTCGTCTACCCCGACGCCCGGCGCGCCGCCGCGACGCGCGCGGCGACGGCGTTCCTCGCCGAAACGGTGGGCCGCGCCTGCCCGATCGCCGAGCGCGCCGCGCCCGAAGCCCGCCGCTAGGCCGCCGCGACGCCGAACCCGGCGAGCGCGATCTTGCCCTTGGCGCGGCCGCTTTCGATCAGGGCGTGGGCGCGCCGGAGGTTGGCGGCGTTGATGGCGCCGAAGCGCTCGGCGAGCGTCGTCTTCACCGCGCCCTCGTCGACCAGCCGCGAGACCCGATCGAGCAGCGCGCCCTGCTGGGCGAGGTCGGGCGTCCCGAACAGCGCCCGCGTGAACATCAACTCCCAGTGGATCGACACGCTCTTGCGCTTGAACGGATTGACGTCGAGCGCCGCGGGATCGTCGATCAGGCCGAAGCGGCCCTGCGGCGCGATCAGCTCGGCGATGTCTTTGAGATGGCCGCCGCTGTCGTTGGTCGAGAAGACGAAAGCGGGCGCGCCGAGACCGAGCGCGGCGACCTCGGCGGCGAGCGGCTTTGAATGGTCGACGACGTGGTGGGCGCCGAGACCGAGCGTCCATTGGCGCGTCTCGGGGCGCGAGGCGGTGGCGATCACGGAAAGATCGGTCAGCCGGCGCGCGAGCTGGATGGCGATCGAGCCGACGCCGCCCGCCCCGCCGACGATTAGCAGGGCGCGCGCCGCGCCGGGCGGCGGCTTCAGCACGTCGAGCCGGTCGAACAGCATTTCCCAGGCGGTGATTGCGGTCAGCGGCAGCGCCGCCGCCTCAATCCAATCGAGCGAAGCGGGCTTGCGGCCGACGATGCGCTCGTCGACCAGATGAAACTCGGCGTCGGCGCCGGGACGATTGATCGCGCCGGCGTAGAAGACCGCGTCGCCCGGCCTGAACGCTTCGACCTGGGAACCGACGGCGACCACCGTCCCCGCGGCGTCCCAGCCCAGCACCTTCCAGGCGCCGGCCGGCGGCGCCTCGCGGCGGCGCACTTTCGCGTCGACCGGATTGACCGAAACCGCCCGCACCTCGACCAAAAGGTCGCGGCCCGTCGCCTCGGGCTTGGGCAGGTCGATGTCGACCAGCGAATTGGGATCGTCGATGGGGAGCGATTTTTGATAGCCGATGGCGCGCATGGCGTCCTCCCGTCTCTGTTCAGCCGAAGATTGACAACTAGAGGGCCGATCCGCAAGAATGCACATTGAGAGCACATAGTGTCGAAAAGGATACTGAATTGACCGGCGCTCGCCACAGACGCCTGGATTGCAGTCCCGGCTGCGCCGTCGAGGCGGCGCTCAGCCTGATCGACGGCAAGTGGAAGGGCGTGGTGCTCTTTCACCTGCTGGAGCGGACGCACCGCTTCAACGAAATCCGCCGTCGCATTCCCAACGTCACGCAGCGCATGCTGACCAACCAGCTGCGCGAGCTGGAGGCCGACGGGTTGATCGTGCGCACGGTCTATCCGCAAGTGCCGCCGAAGGTGGAGTACAGCCTGACCGCGCGCGGGCGCAGCCTCGAGCCGGTGATCGCCGCGTTGAAGGCGTGGGCCGACGCGAACATCGATCCCGCGACGCTCGGCGAGACCGACGCGCGCTCCGTTCTCCCTGCGCCAAGCGCGTTGACCGCGCTCTAAGCGAACAGCTCCCGCAGCACGCCCGGCAGCGTCTCCGTCAGGTCCTCGGCGATGAGGCCGGGGCCGAAGGCGCGCGCGGCGGCGCCGTGCAGCCACACCGCGGCCGCGGCGGCCTCGAAAGCGGGCATGCCCTGGGCCAACAGTCCGCACACGAAACCGGCGAGCGCGTCGCCCGAGCCCGCGGTGGCGAGGTTGGGCGGCAGATCGTAGCCGATCGCGGCGCGGCCGTCGGGCGCGGCGACCACCGTGTCGGCGCCCTTGAGAACGACCGTCGCGCCGATGAGCTTGGCGGCGGCCTGGGCGCGCGCGAGCTTCGAGGGCGCGTCGACGACTTCGCCGCGGCCGCCGAACAGGCGCGCGAACTCGCCCTCGTGCGGCGTGACCACGGTCGCCCGACCCTCGCGCGCGATCAGCGCCGCCAGCCCCGCCGCGTCGCCGGCGAAGCTGGTCAGCGCGTCGGCGTCGAGCGCGACGGCGCGCGGCGCGGCGCTGGGCAGCGAAAGCGCCGCGGCGACGAGATCGCGCGTCTCCCCGCCGACCCCGGCGCCCGGTCCGATCAGCACGGCGTTGCGCCGCGGGTCGGCGAGCAATTGCGAGAAGCCGGCGAGGCCGGAGAATGGCGCCACCATCACCGCGGTCGCATGCGCCGCGTTGACCAGCACGGCGTCGGGCGGGCTGGCGATGGTCGCGAGCCCGGCGCCGACGCGCAGCGCCGCCCGCGCCGCCAGCCGCGCCGCGCCAGTGCGATGGGCGGGGCCGGAGAGGACGAGCGCCGCGCCGCGCGTGTATTTGTGCGAGGCCGCGCCGGGCCGCGGCAGCGCATGCAGCCAGATCGCCGGCGCGTCGACGAAGGCGCGGGGCGCGATCGTGGCCAGCGCGCTTTCGGCGATGCCGATCTCGGCGAGGACGAGCCGGCCGCACAAAATCCGGCCGGGCAAGAGCAGGTGGCCTGGCTTGAGGCGGAAGAAAGTGACGGTCGCGGTCGCCTCGACCGCCGCGCCGCGCGCGCGGCCGGTCTCGCCGTCGAGACCAGAAGGAACGTCGACGCTGACCACCGGCTTGCCGCTTCGCGCGAAGGCGTTGATCGCCGCGACCCGGCGCAAGCCGGACCCTTCGAGGTCGCGCGCGAGCCCGGCGCCATAGAGCGCGTCGATCGCCAGATCGGCCGCGTCGAGGTCGAGCGCCTCGGCCGGCGCGACCGCGCCCCGCCAGCGCTCGGCCATCCGCGCCGCGTCGCCGCGCAGGGCGGCGCGTTCGCCGTGCAATTCGAGCTCGACGCGGTAGCCCCGCTCGGCGAGCAGCCGCGCCGCGACGAAACCGTCGCCGCCGTTGCCGCCCGGCCCGCACACGACGGCGACGCGTCCGCCGCTCGGGGCGAGCCGCGCCGCCTCGTCGGCGACCGCGGCGCCGGCGCGCTCCATCAGCGTCGCGCCGGCGACGCCGCCGGCCATGGTCAGCCGGTCGGCCTCCCCCATTTGCTTGGGGGTCAACAGTTCCGGGAAGCGCAAAGGATCGAGCATGACGGCGATGGTGGCGCCGCGTCGGCGCGCCGGCAAGGCCCGGCCTGCGGGCGCCGGCGGCGAGGGGCGAAATTGGCGTGCGAAATTGGCGCTTTCCATCGCGGCGATTTCTGCTATATGGCGCCGTCGCGATCCGGCCGATCCCCGATAGCTCAGCTGGTAGAGCATTCGACTGTTAATCGAATGGCCGCAGGTTCGAGTCCTGCTCGGGGAGCCAGCTTCGCTCGAGGGCGCCCCGCCGCTTTCCTATCCGGCCTAACCTTCCGTAACCTTGCTCAGCGATTCCCCAGCCGCGGCCGGCCGATCGGCAGAATCTTAATCATTTCATTTTAGAAGCATTAACCCGTCTGCGGCCAGATCGGAACGGCGTCCGACGCGCCGCGAAAACGAAAGCCGCGTCCCGGTCCGGCCAGGCGCGCGGGACCTCGAGGTCGCCGGCGAAAACTTCGTGAGCATGGCCATGCGCCCGTCGTTCAAGCACCATTTCGGCCGCGATCGCCGCGGCAACGTCGCGATGATGTACGCGCTGGCGCTGCCGGCGATGCTGCTCGGGGTCGGCGCGGCGATCGACCTCATCCGCGCCCAGCAGGTGCGCACCGAGCTCAACGCGGCGGCGGACGCGGCGGCGCTCGCCGCGCTGACGCCGGGCATGATGCAGCAGTCGAGAGACACCGCGCAGGCCGCCGCCACCAACATGTTCAACGGCCTCATCGCCAACATCTCCTCGCTCGCGCCGGGAGCGCCCCCGGTCGTGATCACCGTCGTCCCCGACGCGACGAACTCTCTCCAACGCGACGTGACCGTCACCTACGTCGAGTACAACCAGAACATCTTCGCCAGCATCCTCGGCGTCTCCACCATCGAATTGGGCGGCACGATGACGGCGAACGCGGCGCAAGCCGCCAACATCGATTTCTACCTGCTGCTCGACAATTCGCCCTCGATGGCGCTGCCGGCGACGTCGGACGGCATCACGCAAATGGAGAAGCTCACGTCGCAGCAGGACGGCGGCGCCGGCTGCGCCTTCGCCTGCCATCAGGCGAGCGTCGGCAACAGCGACACCGCCGGCAACCCTTATTGGAATCCGAACAAACCCAGTCAGACCTGCACCGGCGCCCCGAGCGGCCAAAGGAACGACCCGAACGCCGGCTGCCAGCAGATGGACGACTATGAGGTCGCGATCAAGAACAACATCACGCTGCGCATCGACGCCCTCAACACCGGCGTCACCGACCTGATGAGCGACGCCGCCGCCGCCGTGCAGAACTCGCCCTCGTCGACGCCGCCGGTCTATCGCTTCGCCGCCTATTCGATGGACTCGTCGTGGCAGATCGACATGACGAGCTCCAATAACTACAATCAGTTGATGGCGCTGACGACGGATTACGTCTCCAGCTGGTCGAGCGCCTCTAAGAACTTCAAGCTGATGGAGTACTACTTGAACAACGCGCAGTGCTCGGACGCCGCCTGCGACGGCAACGGCGGCGGCGGCGACTGGGCGACCGACTACGACAACGCGCTGACGACGATGTACAATATCATTCCCAACAAACCGGCGGGCCAGGGCTCCAACGTCAAGGGCGACACGCCACAGGAAGTGCTGTTCTTCGTCACCGACGGCGTCGAGGACGAATACACGACGACATGCAGCCAGTCGCTCTCTGGCGGCGATCGTTGCCAGGCGCCGATCAACCCGACGCTGTGCACGACGATCAAGAACCAGGGCATCCGCATCGCGATCCTTTACACCGACTATTACCAGGTGACGGCGGACGCCTGGTACGTGGATTGGATCGCGCCGTTCCAGTCGCAGATCGCCTCGCAGCTGGAGTCCTGCGCCTCGCCCAACCTGTTCTATGACGCGGGCGTCGACAGCAGCAACATCGGCAGCGATCTCAACGCGCTGTTCAACACCGTGATCCAGACCGCGCACCTGACCAACTGACGGCGCCTGCGCCGCGTTGCGCGCGCGGTCGCCCCTTTTTGCAGGCGCGGCCGGCGGCCTAACGGAGTCACACATCTGTTGCGGGCAGCGGATCGTCGCGTTGCATTTCCCAGCCGGTTCGGATGGCGTCGAATTGTTGGAGACCGATGGCCATGGTTTTGGGGCCGGCAGGTTTGTAGCCGTGGCCTTCGTAACCGTCCCATCCGCCGAGCCGTCCGACAACCCAGGCGAAGCGGGCGAGGGTGTCCGGCGGGTGGGGGTTCTTGAGCTTGGTTGTCTTGCCTTCGAGCTTGCGCGTGAGGACCTCTACCAAAGGCGCGGCGGCCTCTTCGAGGGCGTCGGAGAGCTTTTGCCCCGTGGCGCCGGAACGGGCGTGGCCCAATTGCATCGTGCGGACGGCGGCGATGAGCACGCCGAGGGCAAGTTTGGTCATGGCCTGGCGCGTCTCGATCTGGCTGCGTTCCAGATCGAATCCCTGGGTCTTGATCGAGAGGAACACCTGCTCGATGGTCCAGCGCGCCCGATACCAGCGCGCGACGCGCGTAGCGTCTTCGGCGCTCGCGACCCCATGCGTGATCAACAGAATCCACGCGATCGGCGTCGCGTTTTCGGGCGGATCGACTTCCGCGACCCCGACTGCCGTGAGCGCGATCGTCTTGGGCCGGCTTTTGTTGATGTGGCCGTAGTGCGGGCGTTTGATCTCGATCCTCTTGAAGCTCGCCGCGACCCGCGCCGTGCGCCCGGGCCGGCCTGGCTTGGCGGGAACCGCGATCGTCCAGGCCGCGACCGGCGGCGAAGCGGCCATCGCGGCGAAGAGCTTGGTTCCGCCCGCCAAGCAACGGTCGTGCTCGGCTCGCACGAGAAGGTGGACATGATCCGCGCGCGGCGCGGCGAACAGGTCATAGATGTCGCTCTCGCAGTCGGCGACGACGGTGACCATGGCGGCGCCGGCCAGCGTGCGCTCGGCCGCGCGCAAGCCGTCGAGCCAGCGCCCGCTCTCGCGCATGGCGATCGGCCGCGCCTTCTTGCGTTGCGCCTCGCGCGCCTTGCGCCCGCCCGGCGGCGCTTTCGCCCGCGTCCGCACGAAGGCGTCCGCCAGTCCGAGAATGCCCCCGCAATGGCCGACGTCGGAAGAGCCGCCCGACCCGGCCTCCGTCACCAGCACCGGGTGTAGGAAGAACCCGATGTCCTTGCCGTTGCCCACCACGCCGAAGCCGCGCTTGCTGCCCTCATGGCCCGAGAAGTTGATCTCGGTCGTGTCCTGGATCGCCGCACGTGCCGGCCGAGCGCCGCCCGCGCCGTATGGTCGGCGGCCGTCCCGATCATCGCCTCAGGCGTCACGCGCCGGTTGTGAAGAAAGCGCCGGAACCGCTCCGTCCCCGCACGGTCGCCGCCAAGTCGCCGTAGGCACGAGCTGCGCCTGCTGATGAGGGCCGCCAGAAAATCGGCCCCCCTTTTTGCAGCCGTTCGTCGCCGAACCGCCCCAAGTCCGTCATCCCAAGCATCGCCCTCGCTCCAGGCGAATCAATCCCACGACCAAAATGGAATCCGAAAAAACAGCCCAATGCGAAGCCGAAAAGATGTGTGTATGCCTTAGGCCGACGGCCGCGCCTGCAAGCCGGGCGCGCGGGAAGCGCGAGCGATGCTTCAGCTATGGGTGGCGCAGTCGGTGCAGGTGATGCCGATCGACTGGCGGGGGGTAAGGTAGATCGCGCCCGACAGGGTCAGATTGCCGAGCGTCTCGAAGAGATTGAGCGGCGTGTAGGTGTAGTAGACCTCGCCGAGGATGAAATAGTTGCCGGCCTGTCCGGTCCCGATCGTCCCCGGCAGGGTGACTTTCGTGCCGACCGTCCGCGCGGTCGCGCCGTTATAGGGCTCGCTCCATTGCACGGTGGCGGTCGCGCCGTCGCTGTTGATCACCACCTCCGACGCCACCATCGACAGATTGGCGCCCGAACAGCTCGAATAGGGCGTCATCACCGCCGAGGCGACCTGGAGCTCGGCGTCGATCGACGTATGCGAGACGATCGAGAAGCCGCTGCTCATCTGGGTCGGCGTCGCCTGGGTGACGAGGTCGGTGACGGTGCGGGCGGTCAGCGTGACCTTGCGTTGGATGGAGAAGCCCTCCCCGCCGTAGACGAGCAGCGCGAGGGTCATCAGCGCCACCGGCAACAAAAGCGCCGTTTCGACCAGCGCGGTCGCGCGGGGGTCGTCGCCGAACGCCCGCGCGGCGCGGATCGTCTTCAAGAGCCAGCGAAGGTTCCGACGCGCGACGGCCATCGTTGCGACTGCGCCTCTATGATTGCGTTTGCGACGGCTCGACCATGAAGACCTGGGTCGACAGCATCAGGTAGGCGCCGTTGCCGAGGTTGCCGAAGCTGAAGCCGAGCGGCAGGCCGAGCACCGGCCACTGATAGAAGATCTGCAGCACGCCGATCTGTCCCGACGTCGGAACGACATAGGGCGACGGAGCGGCCAGGGTTCCGTCCGAGTTGAAGGTCGGCGGGGAGGTGCAGATCGAGGTTTCCGAGGTCGCCGGGGTCAAGCTGATCCCGACGTAGGAGCAGGTGAACATCGCCAGCAAGTTGTTGCACACCGCGGTGCGGAACTGCGCCGGGGTCAAGCCGGACGCGTTGTTGGTGAGCACCGTTCGAGCGCTTTCTTCCGCCACCGTCTCGAGATAGCTCTCGGCGATGTAGATCACCGCGATCTGCACGGTGGCGAAGATCAGCACGACGAAGATCGGCGCGGTGAGCGCGAACTCCGCCGCCGGCGAGCCGTCCTGCCGGCGCGCGAAGGCCGCGAGCGCGCGACGCCCGGCGGCGAAGATGCTGCGAATGAAACTCATGCGATCTGCGGCGAGCAAGCGTCCCTGGGAGGCGGCGATGATGGCAGGCAGGGATTACGGGAGGGTTACGGCGATCGCCGAAATCCCGTGACGTTTGGGAACGTTTCGCGCCGAGGTCCGCCGCCCGAGGCCGCCCGCCGGGGCGCGGAGGCTGGCCGCCCCGACGCCGCGCCGGTCGAAAAAGCCACACTGACTAATCTTTAGGCGCCTAAACTCTAATCACCCGACTCGCCGGCTTAGGCGCCGGCGCGCCCGCGCAGCGCCCGAAACCCCAGCGTTTTTCACGAAATTGGCTTCCGCCCCGGCGCTTGGCACGAGGCTTGTACCAGTAAAGCGGCACGGCGCGTCGCCGGACGCCCGGTCGATACTGGACGGAGGAGGGGCGCGTTTCATCGTCGATCCGCGCCGCGCCTTCAAGAATGGGGCGAGACACATGAAAATCGTAATGGCAGTCATCAAGCCGTTCAAGCTCGAGGAGGTGCGTGACGCGTTGACCTCCATCGGCGTGCACGGTCTGACCGTGACGGAAGTGAAGGGGTACGGCCGCCAGAAGGGCCACACCGAGATCTATCGCGGCGCGGAGTACGCCGTCAGCTTCTTGCCGAAGCTCAAGATCGAGGTCGCCGTCAACGCCGAGCTGGTCGACAAGGTGATCGACGCGATCGTCGCCGCCGCCCGCACCGGTCAGATCGGCGACGGCAAGATCTTCGTCTACAGCCTGGAATCCGCTGTCCGCATTCGCACCGGCGAAAAGGACCGGGACGCGCTGTGAGCGCGGCGCCCTCCCATTCTCAACGGAGTCTCGAAAAATGAAGCTGTCTCGGTTTTTCATGGGGCTAGCGCCAGCGTTGGCGATCGCGGCCCTCATCGGCTTCGCCGGTCCCGCGCCCTCGCGCGCGGACGACGCGACGCCCACCCCCGCCGCATCGGCGCCCGCCGCCGCCGCGACCCCCGCGCCGGCGGCCCCGGCGCCCGCCGCCACGCCCGCTGCTGCGGCGACCCCCGCCGCCGCCGCGCCGGCCGCGCCCGCAGCGCCGCCGTCGTGTTCGTCGACCGTGACCGATAAGTGCATCGGCAACTCGGGCGACACCGCCTGGATGCTCACCTCCATGGCGCTGGTGCTGATGATGACCGTCCCCGGCCTCGGCCTCTTCTACGGCGGCATGGTCCGCAAGAAGAACGTCGGCGACACGGTGATGACCAGCTTCGCCATCACCTGCCTGGTGACGGTGCTGTACGCGGTGCTCACCTACAGCCTGTCGTTCACCGCGGGCGGTCCGTTCATCGGCGGGCTGAGCCGGCTGTTCCTCCAGGGCATCCACTACGATCTGGCTTCGGGCGCCAACTCGCCCAACAGCCTCGCGCCGACCATCCCGGAAACCGTCTACATGGCCTTCCAGATGACCTTCGCGATCATCACCCCGGCCCTGATCGCCGGCGCGTTCGCGGAGCGCATGAAGTTCTCGGCCATGCTGTGGTTCATCGGCCTGTGGGCGATCCTGGTCTACGCGCCGGTCGCGCACTGGGTGTGGGGTCCGGACGGCATCTTCAGCGTCGCCAACGTCGACAGCAAGGGCAACTTCGCCGGTTGGGTCAAGGTGCTCGACTTCGCGGGCGGCACCGTGGTGCACATCGACGCCGGCGTCGCGGGCCTGATGTGCGCGCTGATGCTCGGCAAGCGCCACGACTCCGGCCCGGCGCACAATGTGGTCCTGACCTTCATCGGCGCCTCGCTGCTGTGGGTCGGCTGGTTCGGCTTCAACGCCGGCTCGGCGACCACCGCGGGCCTGCAGGCCGGCATGGCGATGACTGTCACCCAGATCGCCACCGCGGTCGCGGCGCTGACCTGGATGTTCGTGGAATGGGCGGTCCGCGGCAAGCCGACGGTCGTCGGCATCGCCTCGGGCGCCGTCGCGGGCCTGGTCGCGATCACCCCGGCCTCGGGCTACGTCGGCCCGATCGGCGCGATCGTGATCGGCGTCGCCTGCGGCGTCGGCTGCTACCTCGGCGCCACCAGCCTCAAGGCCGCCTTCGGCTACGACGATGCGCTCGACTGCTTCGGCGTCCACGCGGTCGGCGGCGTCATCGGCGCGATCCTGACCGGCGTGTTCGCCATCAACGAGTACAGCGGCGCCTCGGGTCTCATCGAAGGCAACGCGCAGCAGGTGATCAACCAGCTCATCGGCGTCGCCACCGTCATCGTCTACGACGCCGTCGTCTCGCTGATCATCCTCAAGATCATCGACGTCACCATCGGCCTGCGCGTCACCGCCGAAGTCGAGCGCGACGGCCTCGATCTCGCCCTGCACGGCGAAATCGTGCAGTGACCGCCATGGATCCGGCGGTCCTCCCGCCGCCGGATCCCTTATCTCTGTCCTCCCTGAATCCTCCCCAACTCGGACGCCCCTCGGGGCGTCCTTTTTCTATGCGGCCCCTCGACGACGAAGGGCGCCGCAGACGACCGGCCGAGAATCTCCCCCCAGCGAACGCGCAAGCGATGTCGGGAACGTAGGCTATGCGCACGCCTCGACGCGGAAACCCTCTGAGCGTTCGATGATGACCGCTGCGTTCCGCGGGTGGCGGTTCAGAAGCGGGCTCGGGCTTGCCGATGCGCGCCCGCCGCTCCGGAAACGATGGGCCGCATCCGGCGACGCCCGATCGCCCGGTCGCCGCGACCAACCGGAATCGCTAGCCGCTCGGATCGCGACGGATGGGCAGCCATTCACGCCGACGGCTCGCCATCCGCCGTCTCTTGGACCGCAGCGTCCTGCTTCGGCCCTTGCAAAACCGCCGCATGGTCGAATGGTCGCCCGCGTCGCACCAGTTCGCAGGCCACGGCGATCGGCGGCGGAGGAGGGTCCGCCAAGCCATGCCGCTCCAGCAGTCGCTCCAGCGCCGCGGCGGCGAGCGCCGCCTCGTTCTGTCGAACCGATAGGACGCGGTTGGGCAGGAAATCCAGCATCGGGTGATCGTCGAACGTCCCGATGATCGTCTCCGCGGGTATCCGTCCGACCCGCCGCTTCAGCTGGTGCGTCGCGCCTTCCAAAACCAGCAGCGAAGAGCAGATGAATGAAGCCGGCGCGTCGCCGTCCCGACCTAGCGCCCGATCCAAGAGCTTGGCGCCCGAGCTCACGTCGTCCTCGGGAGTCCGGAAAACAAGGTCCCTCCATTCCGACACGCCCTCTTCCAGGCACGCGGCCGAGAAGCCGCGGATACGGTCGGCGATGCTCGGCGATTCCGGGTTCGCGCACAGGAACGCGGTGCGAGCCCCGCCCTCTTTCAGTATTTCGCGGGTCAGCTGCAAGCTGCCGGTGAAATTGTCGCTGGCGATTGTGGCGTAGCGCGAGCCTGCGTAAGGGCGATCAATGATCACGACGCCGAGCCGGGCCTTCCTGCCGACGACGCCGCTGTAGTTCGGCTGCTGGCAGGGCGCGACGATCATCCCGTCCACCCCGCGCGCCCAGAGGCTGCGCACGGCGAGGTCCTCCTGGGCCGGGTCCTCGTAGGTGGACGCCGTCAGCAACACCAGTCCGCGGCTGCGGCACAAACGCTCCAGCTCCCCCATCAGGCGAGCGAAGAAGGCGTTGCTGATGTCCGGCACCACCAGCCCAATGGTGTCCGTCCGTCGCAGTCGCAGGCTGCGCGCCGCGTGATTGACGACGTAACCGTAGCGGCGAATGTAGTCTTCCACGACCTGTTGCGTGGACGCGCTGATCCGGTACTTCTTGGCCTGACCGTTGGCGACGAGCTTGATCGTCGTGACCGAGAAGCCGGTGTCGCGCGCAATCTCTTCAATCGACTTTGGCACCCGCTTCTCCGCTCAACCTATTCGTTTCCCTCTCGCGCCTTCCGCGCCGAGGGTCCGCGCCGCCAGGGTCGGCGAACGCCCACTTGCGCGTCGCCTTCTCGGGACATATAGTGCTAACACGTGGTAGCGGCTAGTCAGCCCGCGCAAAGGCGGGCGATCAGGGAAGGAAACGTTCCACACGTCAACCGGCGGTCGGTTAGCGGGGGGCCGGTCGCGCGCCACCCCGTTTGATGGGATCGTCTGCGTCCAAGTTTTGTCGCCGAGCCGATTGCGGCGGGCGGCGCATATTCGACCTGCAAACGACCTTCAGCCGACAACCGGACCAATAGCGCGCTAACGGTCAGCTGCGACCGACGTCCGGGCGCAGCGCCCAAACCTCGGGGGCCTGTTCGGCATACGGGGGAGGGACGGCGATCAATGCACGACGGGGGAAGCGCCTTGGGATCAGGCTCCGCCGACCGGCCGGGCCGGCGGAGCGACGTCGTCCTCGAGGCGTCGGGCGTTTGCAAGTCGTTCGGCGGCATCACGGCGCTGAGCGGCGTCGATTTCGATCTCCGCGCCGGCGAAGTGCACGCGCTGGTCGGCGAGAACGGCGCCGGCAAGTCGACGCTGATGAAGATCATCGCCGGCGTGCATGTCGAGTACGACGGCGTCATTCGGCTCGACGGCGCGCCGGCGCGGTTTGCTGGCGTTCAAGACGCCGAACGAGCGGGCGTCGCCATCATCCACCAGGAGCTCGACCTCGTTCCCGAGCTGACGGCGGCCGACAACATCTTCCTCGGCCGTGAGCCGCTGATCGCCGGGATGATCGTCGACCGACGCCGGATCGCCAAGGCGGCCCGCGCGCTGCTCGCGCGGCTCGGCATCGACATCGATCCGCAAAGCCGCGTCGGCGAGCTTCGCGTCGGCGAACAGCAATTGGTCGAGATCGCCAAGGCGCTATCGCTCGATGCGCGAATCCTGATGATGGACGAGCCGACCTCGGCCCTTTCGGATTCGGAGTGCGAGACCCTGTTCAAGGTGGCGCGTCAGCTCGCCGCCGCCGGCGTGGCGATCATCTTCACCTCGCATCGCATCCACGAAGTCGTCGCGCTCGCCGACCGCGTCACCGTGCTGCGGGACGGCCGGCATGTCCTGACCGAACCGATCGAGAAGCTGTCGTCGGGCGCCATCATCTCGGCGATGGTGGGACGGGACGTCGCGCTCGCGCATCGCGACCGCGAGCCCACGCGGGGCGCGCCGGTGCTGTCGGTGCGGGGCCTCACGCTCGACACGGTCAGCCGCCGCGGCTGGCGGCGCGTGCTGCGCGGCGTGAGCTTCGACCTGCGGCGCGGCGAGATTCTCGGCATTGGCGGACTGCTCGGATCCGGGCGCACCGAGATCCTCGAATCGATCTTCGGCGCCGCGCGCGGCTGGCGCGGCGGCGACATCGCCATCGACGGCGAGCCGGTCGCCATCGACTCGCCGAGCGACGCCGTCGGGCTCGGGATCGCGCTGGTGACGGAGGATCGCAAGGCGCGCGGACTGCTTCTCGCCTCGACAGTGCGCGAGAACATCGCCCTTCCCTCGGTCGGCGCGCTCGCGCGCTTTGGAATCCGCGGTTTCGCGCGCGAGGCCGCCCTTGCGGCCGACGTGGTCGAAAAGCTGTCCGTGCGCTGCAGCGACGTCGATCAGATCGTCTCGACGCTGTCGGGCGGCAACCAGCAGAAGGTCGTCATCGGCAAGTGGCTCGGCGCCGAGCCCCGCGTGCTGCTGCTCGACGAGCCGACCCGCGGCATCGACGTCGGAGCGAAGCAGGAGATCTACGAGCTCGTGTTCGAGCTTGCCGCGCGCGGGCTCGGCATCGTCACCGTCAGCTCCGAGATGCCGGAGCTGCTGCTGCTGTCCGACAGAGTTCTGGTGATGTGCGAAGGAAGCCAGACCGGGATTCTTTCCCGCGCGGAGGCGACCCAGGAAACGATCATGCGCCTCGCGGCGCCGGGATTGGGCGAGCGCGCGACAGGAGCAGCCGAATGAACCCGCTTCGTCTTTTGTCGCGCACGAAACTCTATTGGGGCTTGGCGCTCATCTGCCTGATCGGCGCGCTCGCCTCGCCGCACACCTCTTCAGGCGCGAACATCTTCCTGTCATACCAGAACCTGACCGACGTGCTGCGGCAGGTGTCGATCACCGGTCTCGTCGCGACCGGCATGACCATCGTCATCCTTCTCGGCGGGATCGATCTGTCGGTCGGATCGGTCATGGGCTGCTCTTCGGTCATCTGCGCGATGCTTCTGACCAAGTCGGGATGGACGCCCGCTTCAGTCATGGCCGTTCCCGCCGCAACCATCGCGACCGCGTTCGCGGTGGGCTTCCTGGCGCGATTCATTTTCCACGGCCTCGAGCGTGGGCGCGACGTCGAAGCGGGTCGGCGGCGCGAGATTGTCTTGGGGCCGTGGCGCGGCTATCGGCTGCCGGCGCTGCTCGGCTTTGCGGCCGGCGTCGCCGTCGCCGCCGTCGCTTCGTTGCAAGTCCCGACCAAATTCGGAGTCCTCGCGGTCCTCTTGGCGACGCCATGCTTCGCGCTGACGTTGGGGGCGATCAATGGGGCGTTCATCGTCAAAGGACGACTCCAGCCCTTCATCGCGACGCTCGCGATGATGGTCAGCGCGTTGGGCATCGGGCGCCTGACCGGCGGCCAGGACTTCGCGGTGACTCCGGTCTACACCGGGACCAACGCGACCGAGACTTTCGAAGTCCTGCGCTCGATGGTGTGGGGACTGGTGCCGATGCCGAGCATCTTCTTCCTCGTCACCATCATCACGTTCGGCGCGATTCTGCGGTTCACCACCTTCGGGCGCTACGTCTACGCGATCGGCGGCAACGTCGAGGCGGCGAAGCTCTCCGGCGTCAAGGTCGCGCAGGTGCAATTCTCCGCCTATGTCATTTCCGGCATGCTGGCCGGGCTCGCCGGCGTGTTGTTCGTCGCGCAATACCGCCAAGGCAAGCCGGACGCGGGCTCCGGGCTCGAGCTCGACGCGATCGCCGCCGTCGTCATCGGCGGCACCAGCCTGATGGGCGGGCGCGGCGGGCTCGCCGGCACCTTCGTCGGCGTGCTCATCTTCGGGCTCCTCTCCGACATCCTTCAGCTCCAAAACATCGACTCCAACGTCCAGCTGCTGATGAAGGGGCTGATCATCGTCGGAACCGTGCTGGTGCAGGAACAGAATCTCGGTCAGCTCGTGACGCGATGGCGGGGCGGCCCCTCCGCGACCGCGCCCCCGAGGGCCGGATTGGCTGACGTCAGTCGGCCGCAAGGCGCCAAAGAGGCGTCGATCGTAAGGGAGGACATCAATGAAACGTCGTGATTTTCTTAAGCTCACCGGGACAATGGCGGGCGTCGCGATCACCACCTTCCTGCCCGCCGGCTGGACGCCAGCGCGGGCGGCGGCGAAATGGAAGATCGGCTTCAGCCAGTGCACGACGCTCGAGCCGTGGCGGGTGCAGTTCAACAAGGACATCGAAGCTGAAGCCAAGCTCCATCCCGAGGTGGAGCTCATCATCACCGACGGCCAGGACAAGACGGAGAAGCAGGTCGCCGATTGCGAGAACCTGATCGTTCAGCAAGTCAACGTGATCTTGATCTCGCCGAAGGAGTCGGCGGGCCTCACCGGCGTGGTGGAGAAGGCGATCGACGCGAAGATCCCAGTGATCGTGCTCGACCGCAATGTTGAGACCAAGCGCATCACCCAGTTCATCGGCGGCGACAACGTGCTGATCGGCAAGGCGGCCGGCGAGTACGCGGTGAAGCTGCTCGGCGGACCGGGCAAGGCGCAGGGCAATGTCGTCGAGATTTGGGGCGGAATGGGCACCGCGCCGGCCCACGATCGCCACGACGGCTTCCACGCCTTCACCGACAAGGAGCCCGGCATCAAGTACCTGCTCAACAACCAGTCGGGCGACTGGAAGCAGGACAAGGCCTACGACATCATGACGACGGCCTTGCGCAACAACGAGAAGATCGACCTCGTCTACGGGCACAACGACCCGATGGCCTACGGCGCCTATCTCGCCGCCAAGGACGCCGGGCGCGACAAGGACATCAAGTTCATCCTCGGCATTGACGGTCTTCCGGATGAAGGCGTGACCTGGGTCTACAAGGGTCAGCTAACGGCGACGTTCCTTTACGCCACGCCGGGCGCCGAGGGGCTTCGCCAAGCCATCAAGCTGCTGAATGGCGAGAAGCTCGAACCGACGATCACGCTGCCAACCATGTTGATCTCGAAGGATAACGCCCCCGAAATCCTAAAGAAGAACGGCCTGCTCTGAGCGGCGTTGAAACCGTCCTCGACCACCAACTCCGCCGGCCGTCGTCGCTTCGACGGCCGGCGGAGCCGTTCTTGACCGGCGAGCCGCCGGCTCGCCTTCGCCCTTCGCGCGCGCGCGTTCCGCGTTGAAGCGCCGCGATCCAACGCCGGGGTCCGAACGCGCCCGAGGCGGCGTTATGGTTAGGTCGACGTTAACTCGGCCGGCATAGCCTGCCGGGTCAAGCGGCGCCGGACGCCGCGGCGCCCGCGCCAGCGGGCGGGTCCAGGGCGGCGAAAGGGCCATGCGGACGACGACGTTCACGTTCCTCGACTATCTGCCCGACCACTTGCGCGAAACGCCGCGCCGGCGCGGCGCCGAGCTCGTCGGCTTATGCGTTCTCGCGGGGCTTAGCGCCGCCTGCGCGGCGCTGCTCAGCTGGTCGGCCGCCGACCCCAGCCTCAACCACGCCGCGTCGGCGCCGGTGCATAACCTGCTCGGCCGCCCCGGAGCGATCGTCGCCGACGTCGCCATGCAGTTCTTCGGCGTCGCCTGCGTCGCCGCCTTGATCGCGCCGGCGTTCTGGGGCTGGCGGCTGATCGCCGAAAAGCGTGTCGATCGGGTCCGCGGCAAGTTCGCGCTGTGGCTCGTGGGCGCGATCGCCGCCGCGGGCTGCGCTTCGCTTTTGCCGGCGCCGGCGAGCTGGCCCTTGCCGACCGGGCTCGGCGGCGTGGTCGGCGACGCCGTGCTGTGGGCGCCGCGTCGGCTGCTCGCCGGCTCCGCCTGGGGCATGGCGCTCGTCGGCGTCGCGCTGTTCGCCGCGGCGCTGCTGGCGCTGACCGCCGCCTCCGGCTGCCGCCTGAAGCCGGCCGCCGACGACGAGACGGCGGCGCCCGGCCCGGAGGCGCGCGACCGGCCCCAGCCGGAGCGCTGCGACGGCGAGGACGACGACAGCGACGGCGAGCCCGGCTTCGGCCTGGTTTCGCTCGGCGCGGCGATCCACGCCGCGCTGACCGTCAAGAGCGCGATCCGGCGCTTCTTCGCCCGCAGGGCGGCGCGCGGCGCGCCGATCGACCCGGCGCGGCGCGCCCCCTGGCTCGCCGGCGACCGCGACGATTTCGCCGTAGACCTCGCCGCTTTCGCGCCGCGCGCGGGCGAGCGCGTCGAGCCGCCGATGACCCGCGCGGAGGCGCCCGCCCCCGCCGCGCCGGCTGCTTCGCGCGTCGCCCCGCCGGCCGGGGCGCTGAAGGCCGGCCGCCGCGCCAGCGCCGAAGCGCAGCTTTCGCTGCTCGACCGCGACGCCTACCAGTTCCCCGCCCTCGCCATGCTGGCCGAGCCGAAGAAGCTCGCCAACTCGAAAGTGTCCGAGGACGCGCTGGAGCAGAACGCGCGCCTGCTCGAGGGCGTGCTCGACGACTTCGGCGTCAAGGGGGAGATCATCGCCGTGCGGCCGGGGCCGGTGGTGACGCTCTACGAGCTCGAGCCGGCGCCGGGCGTGAAATCGTCGCGCGTCATCGGCCTCGCCGACGACATCGCCCGCTCGATGTCGGCGATCTCGGCCCGCGTCGCCGTGGTGCCGGGGCGCAACGCGATCGGCATCGAGCTGCCCAACCAGCGGCGCGAGACCGTCTACCTGCGCGAGCTGCTGGCGAGCCAGGACTTCGAGAAGTCGAAGCACCGCCTCGCCATCGCCCTCGGCAAGACCATCGGCGGCGAGCCGGTGATCGTCGACCTCGCCCGCATGCCGCACCTCCTGGTCGCCGGCACCACTGGCTCGGGCAAGTCGGTGGCGATCAACACCATGATCATGAGCCTGCTCTATCGGCTGCGTCCCGATCAGTGCCGGCTGATCATGGTCGACCCGAAGATGCTCGAGCTGTCGGTCTACGACGGCATTCCCCACCTGCTGACCCCCGTCGTCACCGACCCCAAGAAGGCGGTGGTGGCGCTGAAATGGGCGGTGCGCGAGATGGAGGAGCGCTACCGCAAGATGGCGAAGCTCGGCGTGCGCAACATCGACGGCTTCAACGCGCGCGTCGCCGAGGCCGCCGCCAAGGGAGAAGCGATCACCCGCACCGTGCAGACCGGCTACGACCGCGAGTCCGGCGAGGCGGTCTACGAGCAGGAGGAGCTGGCGGCTTCCGAGCTGCCCTACATCGTGGTGGTGGTCGACGAGATGGCCGACCTGATGATGGTCGCCGGCAAGGACATCGAAGGGGCGATCCAGCGGCTGGCGCAGATGGCGCGCGCCGCCGGCATCCACATCATCATGGCGACGCAGCGCCCCTCGGTCGACGTCATCACCGGCACCATCAAGGCCAACTTCCCCACCCGCGTCTCCTTCCAGGTGACGAGCAAGATCGACAGCCGCACCATTCTCGGCGAGCAGGGCGCCGAGCAGCTCTTGGGCCAGGGCGATATGCTCTACATGGCGGGCGGCGGCCGCATCAGCCGCGTCCACGGCCCCTTCGTCTCCGACGCCGAGCTGGAGCGCATCGTCGCCCACCTGAGGACGCAGGGGCAGCCCGACTACCTCACCGCCGTCACCGAGGAGGACGAGGCGGAGGACGAGGAGGGCGCGGCCGCGCCGGGCTCGATGGACGCGGAGGAAGCGGGCGACTACTACGACCGCGCCGTCGCCATCGTGCTGCGCGACCGCAAGTGCTCGACCAGCTACATCCAGCGCCGCCTCTCGGTCGGCTACAACAAGGCCGCTTCGCTGGTCGAGCGGATGGAGCAGGAAGGCGTCGTCGGCCCCGCCAACCACGCGGGCAAGCGCGAGATCCTGGTCGGCGAGACCGTCGACCGCCGCACGCTCGGCGGCGACGACGACGACGAGTGAGGCGGGGCGCAGTCCGTTACGCGGGCGGGCGATTTCAGGGGCTTGGGCGCCGGTTTGTGACGCGGCGGGGGGCGCAGCAATGGGCGGCGCGGCGAGGCCGCAAAAAGGGAATTATGAGAGCGTCACCGTAATCCGCGTAATCCGTAATTCAGGGAATTATGAGAGCGTCACCGTAATCTCGTAATCTAGAGCGTCACCGTAATCTCGTAATCTGAGAGCGTCACCGTAATCCCCGTAATCCCGTAATCCCGAGCGTCACCGTAATCCGTAATCCGAGGATCGAGGTGATTGGCGCGAGCCTGCAAACACCGATTACCATCAGGAGCCTTCCGAACAAGCTCTATGGCAAGGCGAAGGCGACGCCTGTTGATCGCCGCCGTGTGCCTACCGCGAAGTCTGTCGGAAAGCCGGATGCGGCAAACCCGCACGTCCGGTTCGATGAGCGGTGAAGGGAAACGGAGCCATTGGCAAAAGCCTCAACGCTGCCGCGCCCTTCCTCGACTCTACAATGCGAACACAAAATAGACGCACAAAATAATATCATAAACTATTTGCAGAATTATATGGCGTCGTCTGAGAATTTTGAAAGAGCCTCTCAATTCGTCGTCGCGAACTTTTGCTTGAACTTATCGACCTCTTTCAGCCAAACACTAAGAATCGATCCTAACTTATCCTTGGTTAAGGACTGTCCGTAATTTGGAGCATCGAGCGACAAGCATGTGCCAGAGTCTTTGTCCCAGGTAATATAAGAAAAATGTTTATTGTCCCAATCACCAAAATCGTCATAATCCGGTTTTTTCCAATTTTCATTGCATACGCTTAATTGAACGCTGCATTTTTCTTCGCAAGCTTTTCCGTTTCGACCTGGGATATAAACAAAATACTTAAAATCATCGTTAAGTACTTCCGCCGCGGCCCCGCCATTTTGCGGTTGGAAATTTTGTATATTTCCAAATTCGCGAGCGACATCGCTGAAGGCTTTGTATTCCGGAGGCGTCATTTGAATAATTTCATCGGCGAACGCCGCGGTTGAACCCGTTATGACAAGCAAGAAAGCTGTCACCATCGAATGGGGGATCATCGGACACCTCCGCTCAAAATCCGCGCTCCGACAGTATCTAATCGTCGCGGGCGTCACGCGGTCAAGTTACACGGTGTCGCACGATCGACGGGTTATTCGATGGCGGCCAATGTCTCGCGGGCGATGCGGGATAGGGCGGCGATCTCCCGCTCGAGAGTGTTCGTCTCGGCCGCGAACCCTCCGCGCCGACGGCTTGCGTCGAGATCGCGAGGAACCAGACCGGGGCCGTCGCCGCGACTTTCTCACGTCAGCGCGGTCGAGGTCTACCCAAGTAGACAGTGCGATCGGTCGCGAACTATGACGTCACTCAATTTGGAATTTATGCTTAAACTTATCGACCTCTTGCAACCATGTCCTAAAGACCGATTGCAATTTATCCGCGGTCAATGGCTGTTTGTAACTTGGCGCATTGAGCACCAAGCATGCACCCGATTCTTCTTTGACTCGAACAATGTACGAATAATAATTATTGCTCCATTCACTAAAGTCATCATAATCCGGCGTTTTCACTTTTGAAGTGCATGCTTTTAGGATAATAGTGCAATTGTCTTCACATGGAGCTCCATTTTTATTTTCTATATGAACAAAATAGATAAAACCGTCGCTCGTCATTTCTGCTGACGTGGTGTTTTTGTGTGATTCAAAAGATTTTATACTTCCAAATTCGCGAGCGACATCGCTGAAGGCTTTGTATTCCGGAGGCGTCATTTGGATGACTTCATCGGCGAACGCCGCGGTTGAACCCGTTATGACAAGCAAGAAAGCTGTCACGATCGAATGGGGGACCATCGGATACCTCCGCTCAAAATCCGCGCTCCGACAGTATCTAATCGTCGCGGGCGTCACGCGGTCAAGTTACACGGTGTCGCACGATCGGCGGGCTATTCGACGACGGCGTCAGGGTCGGCGGTAAGATCGACCCGGAATCTCGAAGTGATAATCGAGCCGCACCCGTCTTGATCAAGTTCATGGCGGCCTTGCAGACCAACCCGACTCTTTACGGGGCCTTTACGGGCTTTACGGCTTTACGGGGACAGAATCCGCTTTACGGCGCTTTACGGGGACAGGATCCGAATTTTCCGATTTAAATTCAGCCCTGCCGCTCGCTTCGCGGCTTGCGCCCGCGCCGGCGCGGCTGGACGCTTCGGCCCAGCCGCTTCTCGACCATGGCGATGAAATCCGGCGCGCCGAGAGGGCGCCCGTTGGGGCTGCGGCGGTCGAAGCCGTCGAGCGCCGCCTGTTCTTCGAGCGACAATTCCAAGAGATCGGCGAACCCCGGCGCCCGCTCCAGCGCCGGGCCGACCTCGACCAGCGCGTCGTCGCGCCCGGCAAGATGCGCGCGCACGCTCGACCACGGCCACGCTTCAGGCGAAGCGGCGAGCCCGGCGCGAACCGGATTGAACGCGAGATA
>Ga0326727_10006084_pt1 | contig 33508 bp, 26 predicted proteins | sample MB2enrmetagenome_FD_207643 | JGI IMG/M metagenome (GOLD analysis project Ga0326727, IMG submission 207643) | Lab enriched peat soil microbial communities from McLean, Ithaca, NY, United States - MB29MY | ecosystem: Environmental > Terrestrial > Soil > Wetlands > Peat | place: USA: New York...
TCTCGTTCTTTGCCGGTGAAGTGGTGTTCGGTGGCGTCGTCGGCTGTGGGCAGAGCGGTCGGCAAACTGCTGAGCTGGTCGCCGAAGGGCAGGCTGGAGAAGCTGGTCTCGGTGTTGCCGGCGTAGTCGGTCTGCACGCGGCGCGTGCCCAGCCAATCCGCAAGCTGGAAGTGCAGCGCCTGGGTGCCGCTCGACTGATCCTGATCGTAGGTGGCGATGAGCGCGCCGCCGGCGTAGACGTTGGTGTGCTTCCAGACGCCGTTGCCATCGGTTTCGGTCAACTGCTCGCCGCCGGGACCAATCACATATAGATTCGTCGGGGTAAAGCCATTGACCGTGGTGTCGCAGGAGAGGACGTAGACTCCGCTTTGCAGCACGGTGTGCGCCGATCCCTTGGCCACGCGCGTGCCCTCGGCGTCATAGATGTATTGGGTGACGGCGGTGATGCTGTTGAGGGGCGCGGGACCCATGGCGCAGACCTGGCCCTCGCCGTCGTAGGCGTAGAAGTTTGCGCCGTCATAGGTGATGTTGCCGGAGGCGTCGTAGAGGGGCTGGGCGACCACGCCTCTGGCGTTGGTGCTGCTGATCTGGTTCGCCGCGGTGTAGTTGGCCAGGGAGGTGCCGTAGAGAGTGGCGTTGGAGGGAAGCTGGCAGGCGGCTCCGGCGGCGTTGGTGAAGGGCTGACTGCCGATTTCCTGCGCGGTGCGGTTGCCGAAGCTGTCATAGGTCCAGCAGAAGGATTGCGAGACGGAGAGCTGCTCGCCGGAGATGGCCGTCTGTGTGCCCGCGACGAGGCGGTTGACGCCGTCGTAGCCGAGATTGCTCCATGCGCCGGTCACGGAATCAGTATAGCTCCTGTGAATCAAAGTCCAGTTGAGGTTCGTGGTCTCCCAACCTTCCCGCAAAATACGTGGAAAGGCTGGGCCACCCAAACTTTATGGGTGAATCAAGGGTGGACTATTCCGTCCTACTCAATCATACAAAGGCACACTACCTTCAGTTGTAGCGATGATTACTTTACCACGGACGGCTCCGGCCTTCCGCGCAGGAGGCATGAGGTCATCAGGATAGGAATCTCCATCAAAAGAAAGTACGGCCTCGTAGCCCGGCTCAATGCCTCCTCCTTGCACACGCACTCCGATATCCGGGTATCCATTTTTCATTGAAGCCAGAAGTCTGATGGGGAGTCGTACGGTCAACGTATCACTGAGTACCTTGAAGGATGATCCGACAGGTTCTAAGATCAGCAGCGTGCACCCCCCCGTGCCACACCACAATTGTCCTGATATATAAACCACATATTCCTCGTGCTTTCCGTCATTTGTCTTCACATTGACGACAGTGATCCTTGTTGTAGTGTCTGGTAAGTCTTCATCAGGGCCTAGGTGGTCCCTAAGGAAAGCTTTTAGATGATTACTCGGATGATTGATAGCAGATATCTTCTGTCCTGGCGCGAAAGCTGTTGCTCCTGCCAGAATTAGCACCAATGCGCTGATGACTCTTACTGCGATTCGCATTTTCACATTGCTCCGATCTATGGAAACGGGAAGCACACCATCAAACCCCCAACGTTACCACCGTAATTACCACCAGATTTAGCTGAATCAATCTTACTCGTATCTCCGCCACTACTCCTCAGTGCATCTCTGGTCCCACCCAATCCACGATTGTATGAAGTTGCGGTTGCATGCATAAGTTCCGCTGGATTCAGTGATGGGAAGGATTTCGACAAAGATCTCCCATTATCTGAGAGCATCTTCGCCGCATAATTGGCAGAAAATGTCAGATCAAACGCTTGTGCTCGAGTAACGCCTGGTTGATTGGTCAATTGGAAGTACCCCATACCTGGTCCGGGTATGCCACCCTTCAACACCTCCTGTTTATTCTTGAAATCCGATTCACGCATCGCAGTCGCAGCTAATAGCGATGTCAGGATGTGATGTGCATTTGCGGCAGGCTGAAGTATATCCCAAGCCGCATCAGCTCTCGCGACACCAGATCGATCTTTACCTGTAACCGCGAGAGCAGAATTGCAAACGTTTATTTCGTTAAATGCGCTCATAGTGGCGGCGCTAAAACTCGGGATGTTTCTAATCGCTCCAGTAATATTCTGCTGTTGGTCAAGTGGTGGATCGTGCCCATCCATATCCACTCGCGTGAGTGGATTGTTCCGCACATATGAATAGAGATTCAAGGTCTGCGGGTCGTCCATCTGTGCGTATGGAACAGGCTCCTCCTTCGCACTCCAATCCGGCGACATGAACCGGCCCATTGCACTTGAGTAGTACCGCGCTTCGAAGTAGTCGTTTCCGGATTCGGCATCGCGTTCTTTGCCGGTGAAGTGGTGTTCGGTGGCGTCATCGGCGGTGGCCAGCGCGGTGGGCAAACTGCTGAGCTGGTCGCCGAAGGGCAGGCTGGTGAAGCTCTCCTCGGTGTTGCCGGCGTAGTCGGTTTGCACGCGGCGGGTGCCCAGCGGGTCGTTGAGGTAGAAGTGCAGGCCGTCGTTGTCATAGGTGGCCAGCAGCTTGCCGGCGGCCCAGACGTTGGTGTGCTGCCAGGCCATGGAGTTGTTAGCGTTCATGCCCATCTCGGTGACCTGCTCGCCTCCGGGGCCGAGGATGTAGTCGCTGGTGGTCTGGAAGCCGTTGACGCCGGGATCGCAGGACCAGGCGGTGATGCGGCCCTTGGCCACGCGCGTGCCGTCGGCGTCGTAGAGGTAGCCGGTCATCACCGTCATGCCGGGGACAGGCGTGCTGGCCACAGCGCAGATGCGGCCCTCGCCATCGTAGAGATACGAGTTGAGGCCGTCGTAGGTCACATCGCCCGCCGCGTCGTAGAGGAATTGACCGCCGCCGTTCTGGCTGCTGCCGTAGACCTGATTAGCCACATTATAATTCGCATAACTCGACGAGGGCATGGCCACCTCGGCCGTTCCGCCCGCAACCTGATTCGTGCGGTTGCCGAAGGGGTCGTAATACCAGTTCATCTGCGCGCCGGAATAATAGCCCGCCGTAGATGTTCCGGTCAGCAGCCGGTTGAGGTTGTCGTAGGTGTAGTTCCATGTGCCGGTCATGGCATCCGCGAACTCGTAGTTTCAGGGAATGGAAATAATGCGGGTTGGGGTTCATTGTTCTCCATATCTCAAAAGCGAGATATGGGCCACCTACGAGACAAATATCTCATCCAGGAAAGCTGACTTCTGTTCCTGTAATAATCACTCTTCTATGAGGACCATTACTACACTCATCATATATCCATACTCCATGAAAGAATTGCATCACATGGTCTAACGCTTCAGCAACGGTTACATTGCGCAAATATCCTGAAAGCAAAGGCATTTTCTTTGTTTGCATTGGCATTAGGCTATTAAATACCATGCCTTCCTCAATTTGATTCTTCTTGAAATAGGTTTTAACGTCATTATTCGACATTACATATCTGATTGCTTCGCCAGGATTCGATGCACCAGCAAAGTGGACATATTTGAGCTGAATACGCAATACATCGTCCAATGCTCTGCTATCTTTCACCCGTAGTAGTCCTTTTCCATCACGATACCATGAAAGATGCTGATCAGCATTCGAGAGCGCATTCAGTGCTTCATCAATAGTGCTGAATGGTCCTTTAGGCGGATGCGAAAGAGAGTCTGTTAGAACATCCTCCGAAACATTCGTGGATGTACATACTCCATGCAGTGATGCAGATCCGGTACTCTGCGACAAAAAAAATAGCTCCTGTGTATAGTTCTCAACATTTGTTGAACCATTATTGGCAGACGGATTAATACCCTGCGCCCATGTCATGGCCACATTTGTAAAACATCGAGAAACAAGAATGAAACAAATCGCTATCTTCCCGATCATCATCCCTCCTAGGGATTAGTTATTTGGGCTGTTCCGGTAACATTTCCACTCGAATCAGACGTCACGGTCTGACGCGTTGTCGTACTTAACTGGAAAGTATTGCCACCTTGTCTGACACTGAAGGATTGATCTACAACAGAGGGTAAACCGCTTGGAGTTCCCCAAGTCCCTCTGAAAGTATAACCAACAGCATCACTAATTTTCCCATCGGTTATAGCTGCCGTCGTTGCGGTTGGTGTTGACGTCTGTGGAGCAACTGGCGATAGTGTCTCTTTAACAATGATCGGACCAGTAACAGTATCTCCCTTATTATCCGTCACTTTGTAATTATAGACCGTCCCTTCAAATGAACATCCACTAGGACAAGCCCCATTCGTCATGTTATGTGGTGAATTATAAGTTTGTTGTCCAGTCCGAACAATATGCGCTGGATCAGATAGATGTGTTGGATCTGTCAATTTCTGACGCCAGTTTCTTTGGGCAGACTGCAAATCGCTTTTCATTTGCTGTTGTTGTTGTTGCAACTGTGCATTCGTCTGAAATCCGTTGCCATTGACGCCATTTAGCAATTTCTGGCACCAATCGCAGTGCCCGTCGGCGTCTATTCCACCCAGCGGATTATTTCTTAGATATACGTACAGGTTGAGCGTCTGCGGATCGTCGAGTTTTGCATAGGGAACAGGCTCTGCCTTCGCACTCCAATCGGGCGACATGAACCTTCCCATGCTGCTGCTGTAGTACCTAGCCCCGAAGTAGTCGTTTCCTGATTCGGCATCACGTTCTTTGCCGGTGAAGTGGTGTTCGGTGGCGTCGTCGGCTGTGGGCAGAGCGGTGGGCAAACTGCTGAGCTGGTCGCCGAAGGGCAGGCTGGAGAAGCTGGTCTCGGTGTTGCCGGCGTAATCGGTTTGCACGCGGCGGGTGCCCAGCCAATCCGCAAGCTGGAAGTGCAGCGCCTGGGTGCCGCTCGACTGATCCTGATCGTAAGTGGCGATGAGCGCGCTGCCGGCGTAGACATTGGTGTGCTTCCAGACGCCGCTGCCGTCGGTCTCGGTCAACTGCTCGCCGCCGGGACCAATCACATAAAGGTTCGTCGGGGTAAAGCCATTGACCGTGGTGTCGCAGGAGAGGACGTAGACTCCGCCTTGCAGCACGGTGTGCGCCGATCCCTTGGCCACGCGCGCGCCCTCGGCGTCGTAGATGTATTGGGTGACGGCGGTGATGCTGTTGAGGGGCGCGGGACCCATGGCGCAGACCTGGCCCTCGCCGTCGTAGGCGTAGAAGTTTGCGCCGTCGTAGGTGATGTTGCCGGAGGCGTCGTAGAGGGGCTGGGCGACCACTCCTCTGGCGTTGGTGCTGCTGATCTGGTTCGCCGCAGTGTAGTTGGCCAACGCGGTGCCGTAGAGAGTGGCGTTGGAGGGAAGCTGGCAGGCAGCTCCGGCGGCGTTGGTGAAGGGCTGACTGCCGATTTCCTGCGCGGTGCGGTTGCCGAAGCTGTCATAGGTCCAGCAGAAAGATTGCGAGACGGAGAGCTGCTCGCCGGCGATGGCCGTCTGCGTGCCAGCGACCAGGCGGTTGACGCCGTCATAGCCGAGATTGCTCCATGCGCCGGTCACGGAGTCAGTATAGCCGAGCAGGTTGCCGTTGGGCGCGTAGCCGGAAACAGAAGAAGTGCAGTTCGGATTCGTCGGGCCTGGAATGCAATAGCTGTAAATGGTTGCGGGCGCCGAACCACCGGAATATGGGATATTCACCACAAGCGTGACGCTGCCGCTGGCCGAGACGTAATCGTTGGAATTGGTGGGGGTGAAAAAGACCAGCAACTGTTGCGTGCCGGAATTAAGAATTGCGCCGGATGCAGGCATGTATTCGAAGGTTCCGGGAATGCTGGCTCCATTGTAGCTGGCCGATGCATTGAGTTGCGTTGCGCTCAATGCGGTGCCGTAGGAGATGGTCGCCGGCGTGGCCCAGTTGATGACCGGCGTAGCCGGGTTGACCACGATGCTCTGCGTGACCTGCGCCGCCGCGTAGTTGGCGTTGCCCGCCTGGCTGGCTGACACCACCACAGTGCCCACTCCGGTGATGGTCAGCGTGCTGCCCGAGACCGAACCAGGACCGGAGACGAGGTTGAAGCTCACTGCCAGCCCGGAGCTGGCCGTCGCCGACAGCGCGATAGGAGACACGCCGTATGTCACTGGCGACGGGGGTGCGGGGAAGTTGATCGTCTGCGGCGCCTGATTTACCACCTGAGTAATGGCTGCCGAGGTGAGAGCGCTGTAATTCGAGTTTCCCGGCCAGCCGGCGGTGATGGTGTGGGTGCCAACCGCGAGGGTGCCCGTCGTAAACGTTGCGGCCGTGCCGCTGATGTTTCCAGTGCCGATGGCTGTGCTTCCGTCGTAAAAGGTTATCGTGCCGGTGGGACCGCTGGAAATGGTTGCCGTGAAGGTCACTGGACTACCGTAATTGGATGGCGTGCCCGATGTCGCCACGCTTAATGTCTCTGACGGTGCGGTAACCTGCACGGATACGGATGTACTACCAGCAAAGTTCCAGTAAGCATCATCAGTGGTTCCCGAACTCGAAGGGTCGTATAATTCATAAGCCAAGCCATTCACGGTGTAAACTTCATTCATATTCGGAATCACAGAATAAAACTCATAGGAGTTGTAGTTATTCGTATACCCTGAATCGTATACCCCTAAGATTTGCAAACGCACACCCGTTGATAGGACGGTTATGCCATCTCCACCGCTGGATGTCGCATAGGTATCAAGACCTGATGAACTACCATATGCGCATACCGTAACTTCGACATTATAATTCGAGTCCACAGTCGCAGAGCTGCATTCATCAACGTTCGCGCCGCTGGATTGGGCATGCGCCAGGGAGGGCGTCATGAGGCATGCAGCAGCGAACAACAGAGAAATGAACGGCGTTCGGCTGCGAAGAAATTGCTGTAGATTTGTCATGGCTGCACCGCTGCGGGGGCCGGTTGCCCGGTAGAGGGAGATGTCTGAATAACAAGATTCTTCGGAGAGAAGAACTGCGTAATGTAAGCTTCAAACGCTGCAATTTTAGCCGGCGACAGCGTCTGCTTCAGATACGCAATCTCGGCACTAATGTACGCTTCCCGCTGAGCGGCCAGGGCCTTCAGTTGCGCGGAACTCGACGCTGATGGACCGCCAGCTCGAATTGCCGCCGCCTGTGCGTCCAAAGCCCCCACCTCGGCGGACAACCGTACTGAGGATGTACGGACCGCCGCATAATCAGCATCGGAAAAACCTAAGCTGGCCTGGTGGTGGTTGCGCAGCCATTTTCCATCCCTGCCTTGCGCTTCTTCACTTGCCGCCTTTGTATCCAGCTGATTCTGATGGACCAGAAAATGCCAGTAGAGATGTGCCAGTGGCACGGGTTTAGGCTGAGACAGCCCGCTCGATGACGGTTGCAGTTGGGCCGGTGCCGTTTGGCCCATTGCCGGGTGCAGCAATAGACATACCAGCAGCCCGCTCCCCAGAAGAATCGAAATCCCGTTATTGTGCGCCTTCCTAGCCATCGCTTCTCTACCTTTCTGCCAGATCGCTCGGAGTTTACCGTGTTGATGTCTGATGTACAGTCTGTCTGAATCTGAATGCGTTCGTGTCCAGCTGCTTATGGGTGTGTCGCTGTTTCTCCGGTTGTGCGCAAGCGGTTGTCATAGGTCTTGGTTACAAAGATGCTGTTGCCAAGAATCATGTTCTGAATCCCTCCAGCGGCTGTATAGCCATTGGTTGGATCGGCGGTAAACAACGTTGGCGGATGCAAACTGTCGTTCCATGTACTCGTACTCGTGAGCATGGATAGCCGCCCCGCGCCGTTGTATTGCGGAGTAAACAGGATGGAGGCGATTCCATTGGTGTATTGCGCAAGATTTCCCGCAAGGTCGTAGCCGTAATTCAGAGCAAAGGTTTTGGGATTGGACGTTGTACAACTAGATGGTCCCGACGCGTTCGGTGTGCATTGTAGCTCATTGGTGACGTGTCCCATCGCGTCATATTGCTGGAATATACGCATCGTCTGAAATCCCCCCGAGGCTGGGGCAACTCCGGGACAAGTTCCTGTCTGCGTCCACTCCGCTGCCAATTTCCCGATTCCATTTGTGGCCGTGTCATATGCAAAGCAAGACGACATTGATCCTGCCGGAGCATTGGTGAAGGTCTTTAATAGCAACCGGTTAAGACTGTCATATGCGTAGTTAGTGGTAACGCCGCGTGCGTCGGTCTTACTGCATGGCAGTGAGTGATCGCCCGCGCAAAGTGCGCCACCACTTGCGTAGTAGTTGTATCCTATTGTACCCGCCACGTATGTTCCGGCGCTGCTCGGACATGCCGCAGTTGAGTTTTCAGAATTCGATGCGCACACTAATCTCGACAGCGCATCATAGGTGAAGCTGCGCTGCTGTCGCGGCGTGTCTCCCGATTGCCCGTTTTGATTGACATTGAGCAGATTGCCGAAGCCGTCGTATGTATAGTTCGTCTGCAAATTCAGCGGATGCGAGGATGAACCCAGCTCTGCCACATTTGTCAACCGGCCAAATGCGTCCGAAGTGCGCCGCCACTGATTCATGGATTCATCTGTGCTCGTGACGACGTTCCCACTATAAGACCATTGTAAATAACTTAAATAACTATTGAGTGGCGTGCAGTTTGCTGTATTCGCTCCGCCATTATCCGGCTGGCACTGATATGTCTTTCGTCCCAGCGCGTCGTATAGATAACTTGTGATCCCATACGTAGGATCGCTCGTGCTGCGGTATGGATTGGTGACGGACTGCACCTCGCCCTGCTGATTGAAGGTTGTAGTTACATGTGTCGCTCCCTGCGGGTCAGATAGCACGCTTTGGTCGATGACCCGACCAAGACCATCCAGAGTGTACTGTGTCTCTGTACTCGGGTTGGGAGTGGCCAATTCGGTCCTTGTGATTGTGCTTCCGGGGCCATCCTGATATGCAACCGTCAGATAGTTCGCGAGCCCTGCGGATGACGAAACCTGCCGCTGGACAATCCGCGAGGCTCCATCGTACGTTAAACTGACATTCACTCCATTCGGATCCTTAGACGAGCCCAAATGACCCGTGCAGGAATCGTAGGAAAAGTGCGTGGTCTGCTGTTTTGCATTTGTCACCGACGTAAGATAGGAATATGTATTTGTATTTGGAGCGCAACTGCTGTTTGCCCAGTTCGTATCGGTGTAATTGTAATTAGTGACATTGCCGTATGGGTCCGTGATCGATATGGGCCGGCACCACGTATCAGGGGTATAAATGTAGGACATCGAAGGAATGTTGGTGCCGCTAATTGCCATGTTAGTGATACAACCGTTTACGCCATGTGTAATAGCCTGAGTGGTTTGCTTGTTCTGAACATTATCAATCGTCGTCACGGATGCAGGTTCGTTCGCCAGAAACCCAAGGTAATACCACGATTGGAGCTTTGTGCTGTTAAGCGTCCCATCATAGCCGTAGTGATAAGTTGCAACGGGATTATCAATATGTGAATCAAATATATACATCTGAGGATAGATATACCCATAAGTGGATAAATTAACAGTATCGTACGATATGGTCGTATAGGATGTCAGTGCGGGATTGACATCTTCCAGTGTTGTCGTCACTTTAATTGGAAAAGGATATCCGGCTCCCAGGTCTGGCCTTGCTGTATATGTACCACTATAACCGCCATTATACTGCTCTACGGGCGCGTAATCGTTGTGCGTGTACCGCAGCAATGCGCCCGAAGATGAATATTGATAGGTGTCGGTTTCGAGATTCGTGAGGGCGCCGGGAATTTGGCTATTCATACTCGCCCCGAACCTGTGAACCGTGGTGGCGCCGTCTGGATCCTGCACCGTCATCTCGCCGTTGGGTGTACCGGCCAGGCCACTAGCAAGAGGAGTATATGTGGTTACAGCTTCCTGTTGCGCGGAACATGATCCGGAAGAGTTTGCACATTCATACCGATGACTCACTTCTGCTACAGCCCAGCTGCCCATTATCGGGCCTTGTGAATACAAAACCCGATAAGGCGTGTAATCATACCGATGATAGCCGCCTTCCGGATAGGTGATTTTCAATAGATGGTAGAAATAATCAAAGAGCAGTACGTAGCTCTGATTAGTGCTTGTGTAGTGAACCTCATAGCCATTATACGATCTGCCGCTTGTCTCGGCTGGCGGATCGTTGTATGTCGGTTCGACCGTGAGGTAGTATTGTGGGTTTGGGACCTGGAGTCCTGTACTAGGGTTATTGCAGCAATCGCTAGCGAGAATTGGCCCGACATCTGGCAGCCCGTTTGTCAACTGCGGGATCTGCCCAGTTGTGCCTACAACCGACACTTCTTGTTGAGTGCCGTTAGCATCCTGGTAGGAGATGGAGAGTTCCTCCTGAGGACCTGCATTGATCTTTATGGTTCGACCCAGTGTATCGGTCAGGTTACCAGTTTGTGTAGAGAAGGTGATGGTATTTCCGAAACGATCAACAGAAGAGGTCATCCGCATATTGATAAACTGCTCAACAGACCCGCCTTGCGGGCAATCCTGAGCCCAACCCGAACCCGGGCCGCATGGAAGATTGGGATTGGCGAAGTGGTAAGCGGTCCCATCAGGGGCGTACACGACGAAATCGGATCGGTTTGTTGTATCCAGATGATAAAACTGGTTGTCGTTGGAATTGTCCGTATAAACTTCGGTAGGATTGTTACTAAGGTAGAGACCAGTTTCTACATCGCAGGCGGCAATCGCATAGGGGAAAGCGTGCGTAGTTCCTTTCCAGTCTCGGAATGTAAAATTCATCAGGCAGTAGAACGGGCCGCCATCAATGACACCTCCTTGTTGTCCGACAATTTGATAATCGCCGTTATACTCCAAAGAAGCACTCAGTTCTGGAATATTTAGATCAAGCGGCCAGCTTAATCCTATAGGGACCGCTGTAAGAGAGTAATAGAAGCTGTCATATGCTCTACACTCCCCTGTACCGCCACCGCTGCAAAATCCCCAAGTTTCCCAATCCGGTTGAACAACATCCGTGACATTCTGCTGCAGATTGATTTGGTTGCTGTCGTATGTAAAACCGAGTTCGAGCGGAGCTGCGCCCACGCGCTGAGGCAGCGTAACGGCGGGAAGAAACAGCGTGACGGCGCCGTTATTGAGGTTGATTACCTCAGAGGTTCCCTCTTTGCTGGACGCCGGCGGCAAGCCGATCGTATTCGTTGAATTCAGCGTATTGTCCGGAACGGCTGGGGCAGAGGCCAACTGTGCGTTTACCGGCAACGCACACATAAGAAATGCGGATGAAATGAATACAATCCAATGACGCACAGAATCTCCTCTTGTTTGACGCACGCTATCTGGCTGTGCAGTTTACCGTGGCTGTGAATGTGCGGAATCCTTCGAAGTGAGTTGCAGCGATTACCGGCTTTCCATTGGCGCTAACGGCCCTCACTGGCAATGTTCTCTTACCCGAGTGCTCCATATCCTGAAAAGCAAGACCCGAGTACTGAATCTGGCATAGAAGCACAACGTTGCTTGTGCTGGTGATCTCGACAACGAAGTGTCTATTCGACTCATCCTGATGCGTCGCATAGGTATAGCCGACCTGAGCTGTTGTTGCCGAAAGCGGGTTTGTAAAGAGAATGGCAACAAAAGACAGCAGGACAATTGTCCAGTATGTGAGTTTCATAGCACGCATGTGTGTTCTCCAATCAAAAGTGATGTATGTGTTTCATCTGCCCAGTTCAGAACCAAAACATTTCGCGTTTGATCTCGCGAGATGACTGCCTCTTGTCGTCATGACGATTTTCCGACTAGAGCCATTCGTAACGCAGGCCATGGGTACTTGAGATTGTTTCGATATGTTTAACTTGAGTACTGTTATTTTGTCAAGGCTATTTATCGAATATTATTTGTGATCTAGCACACACTTACAGTGCACATAGATTAGAAGGTTGGTATAATCATTGATAAAATATATTCTGTAAAAACATTATTGCTTCCAGTTGCTTAGCAGTCATGTCAGTAAAAATAGAAACGTCGGTTACCTAAATAACCAACATAGCCATAAGCCGAGTCCAATCGCAAACAGAGCGAGCCGTTGCCACAGGGACATGCTCGGCCACGCGCTCGCAAGGATACCCAACACCACCATAAGGCCAACCACTATAACCAGGATGGATCCGATGTGCTTTGGGACATCAGCAGGCTTCACGATGCCTAGCAGGAATCCCGAAGGCCGTAAGAACGAGTGAGATGGTTGCGAGTGATTCCGTGAGGGCCACCAACACTTGCATGAAGTTCGATTCGATCATGGTGCTTCGCTGATCTCCCCGAAACATGCATTATCATTTCCCGCCAAAGAAGCCACGCTCCGCGTCGACGAGAATTCCCGTCCCGTCGAATTGTAGTCGGCTGATGTACCAGCTGTGGCGAAATACTCGTCCAGAATGTTTGGACAGTTCACGGCGACCTCTTCACATAGCGCCGTGTAGAGCATCCAAAATCAGATGTCAGGAAACCTACAAACACTAACAGATTCAAATGCAACTCCTTTGCAAGTTATTGAATTAACGCGACTTATGTAGGGGACTCCATCTGCCCCCAAAACAGGTTAAACGATTTATTGAAACCTATTGAAACTTGTAGGGAATAAGTGTTTTTGATTGAACTGTTTACAGCATACGGCTCGAACCCTGTTGATCCTTGTGGCTTTTGGGTGCTATGACAGTTACAAATTCGACTACAGCAAAGAATTTCTGTAAGTTTTCCCCTCAGCAATTCACCGGGGACGTTTGCGCCCAGTTGTGGGGATTGGATCGCTAGGGGCGATAACGTGAGCTCTCAGTTTGTGTGGCGGAAAATCAGCCGGATTGAGCGTCACGATGAAATCCGCGTTTCCGGCCTCCGCACAAATACAGAACGGCTCGTCGCCGGGATCGGGTGAAATGTTGCTGCCTGCAAGATCGGGTATTTCCATAGCTTGAGAACGAATCAGATTGATAACCACACCAATCAGGTTCGAACGCACTCCGCAACGGGCAAGGATCGCCTTATATTCATCGACGATCTCTTCATTGATAAGCCAAGTAAAGATTCCGTTGTCGATCCAGTCCCGCAACAGACGGGCACTGGGCACGAGCAAATGGGTCTCGATGTCCTTGAAAGCAGCAATGCCTGCCACGAGCACGGAAGTATCGACAACACCCTTAGGCCGTTTTTTCTTTGAGGTGAGCAACAACAGTAATCTCCGGCGATTTCTTTCGTTGAGCCCGGTAGAGCTTGATTTCATCCAGGATTTCACGCTCCGTTATGCCCTTCAGGTCATCGGAAACTTCCTTGAATGTGCGGGTTATCTCTTCCTTCCAACCCTTCGTCGGTCGCCCGCCTGTCCCTTGGCGAAGAGAATCGGGACTGGGCAGTTGGGCTTCGAGCTCTGTCGCCAACGCCTCAAGCGGAATCTCGATTCTCACCGCCTCTTTCCCCTGTGCAGGACGCGAAAGGATAGAAACATTAGAAAATTTGCCCGTCTTTGATTGCAATACATCTTTGAAAATCTCCCTGGTAAACCTCGCGAGAAGTGGCACCGAAGTCCCCAGCGACTCCTTCAGGTAAAAAGCGACCTTCGCCTCCAGAAGCAGCGGGGCGTCGAAGACGAAAAAGCGATCTTTCCGCCGCGGCTGAAGAACACCGAACTGGACCAGATTCTGAAGGTCCTTGGGCGCGACCCCAAGAACCGCACTGGCTTCCCGTAGCTTGAGTTGGATTATCTGCACGGCCTGCACCTTCATCTAAATATTAGATGAAATCAAGTGAAAAAACAAGAAAATTCGAATAAAGCGCCGGATTCAACGGTGACCCGATCTAACGAGCGCCTTGGCCTTACGCTCTTGTGACCGGTTGCTCCTGATTGGTTTCCTTTTACTCCGCCCGTGACGCAATCTTGCACTCAATGACGCCTTAATTTGTCTGCAATGCTCCGCCGACTGTGGCGAGGGTACGCAGCCAAGTCACAAGATGAATACTGTATGGGAACCTGGGCTGCTTATTTGGGGGATCGTCGTTCCGGTATCCTAGAGTACCTGCCAGGAGAGACCGACAGGAAGGAGGAGAAGGCTACGAGATGGAAGCAGAAGCCAACCGTCGCGCTCTTCGCGAGCGCGCCTACGCTATGAAAAGCATCATGCAACGCGCCTCCATTACGACCTCAGACTGGAGTGGAACGGAGTGTTGTTGAGTTGGGCCCTTCCGGAGGAGCCCAGCTGCTGCGCCGGAGAAATTCGTCAAGCCATCGAGATGGAAGATCACCGCAGAGCGAACCTGCTGTTCGAGGGCGTGCATGAGACGGGTTCCATCATGCTCTGGGATCGCGGAACGTGGGAGCCACATCTGGAATCCATCGATATCGAGAGCAGCCTGCGCCGGGGCATCCTGCGATTTACTCTACGTGGAGAAAAGCTGAAAGGCGGCTGGACGCTCGCCAGGATGAACAGCGCAAGAAATGCGCAGCGGTCTATCTGGACACTCTGTAAGCAAGCCGATTCGTTCGCCGGAAGCCGCGCCGACAAGCGCGTCTTGGAGGGATGGCAGAACAGCGTCAGCACAGGAAGAACTATGGAAGAGATCGTTCGAGATTGGACAAAACGCAGCGATAAACACGAGCTGCAAACGAGACTCTTCGACGAGATATAGATCATAAGAACTATTTCTTCACGGAATCGAACACTAGAGGCTGCAGAGCTGGCACCCAGGTTGTAGAATTCCACCTCGCGGGAGACTGCGCGTTCCTTCGGTTTGAACTATACGATATTTTCGTATAGTTGCTATCTCTTTCAATTCATAAGACTTATAGATTTCCTGGAGGTGATGGTTGATGGTTTGCACTCCGACACCAAAGAGGTCTGCCATCCTCCGCTGCGTCAGCCAGAAGGTTTCGCCTTCAAAGAGAACCTCGACGCGCACCGCCCCATCGGGCGTGGCATACAAGATGATCTCGTGGTGCAATGGAGCCTGCCCGTCCACTGTCATTTCGCTCCAACCCTCCACTACTCAATTTACAGGAAACCAACGGGAATCCTACCGCTAAACTGGCGTCTATTCTGCTACAACTGGCGTATGCTCCGTTCGTTGAAGCTCTTGTTTGTCCTGCTTGTAAGGTCTATCCGTTCTCGCTGCGATCTGCTGTTGGAAAATCTGGCACTACGGCAACAGCTTGCCGTCCTGAAGCAGAAACACCCTCAGCCAAGGTTTGCTGCTCCTGACAAATTGTTCTGGGTGGTGCTGAAGCGGCTCTGGCCAGGATGGAAACGGGCCTTGATTCTCATACAACCGGAGACCGTCGTTCGCTGGCACCGGACGGGGTTTAAGCTCTATTGGACGTGGCTTTCGCGGCATCGGAACCGTGCGGGAAGAAGGTGTGTCAGCAAGCAATTGCGCGAACTCATCTTCCGCATGGTCGCCGACAATCCCACCTGGGGTGCGCCACGGATTCATGGTGAGTTGAAGATGCTTGGCTTCGATATTTCAGAGCGGACTGTTCTGCGCTGGATGCGCAAAGCACCGCGAAATCCTAAGCCGGCAAGGCTATGGGCGGCCTTTCTGAATAATCATCGTGAAGCCATTGCCGCGATAGACTTCTTCACAGTGCCGACGCTCACCTTCGGCGTCCTCTACTGCTTCTTCGTCATTGCACATGACCGAAGACGTATCCTGCACTGCAACGTAACAAGGCATCCGACCAGCACTTGGGTCACTCAGCAGTTACGCGAGGCCTTCCCTTACGACTCCGCGCCTTGCTATCTGATCTTTGATCGCGGCACACAATTCAATGAAAAAGTGATCGATACCGTAAAGAGCTTCGGCATCCAGCAGAAGCGAACCAGCTTCCGGAGTCCGTGGCAGAACGGTGTCGCCGAACGTTGGGTCGGCAATTGCCGCCGCGATTTGATCGATCACGTGATCGTTCTCAATGAACGGCATCTCAAACGCCTGATGAATGAGTACGTCCGCTACTACCACGAGGACCGGACGCATCTCGCGCTGGCGAAGGGAACGCCTGCCGGTCGTGAAGCCGTGAGCGAGTCGGGTGTAGATTGCAGAATTATAGCGATGCCAAGGCTGGGCGGTCTGCATCATCGCTACGACCTGGCCGCTTGAGTTGCCACCCTAACATCTAGCATCGATGTCGAAGAAAAACGGCGGAAGAGTTGTGCTAGCCGACCCATCGCTACCCACGCCGAACGCCCTTCTACCCGCCAAAACCACTTACTGAACTACCTCTGAACTCATAATTAAGCCATCGTTACATCCGGATAGAATTTTGGCGAGGGACAATCCCACCGGATTGCTTGAGAAATTCTAAGAGCGCATTTCAGGAAGATTGCTGTTTGAATGACCACTGGAGAATCCATCTGAAATCCAATTGGATTTCCTCGGATGTGGCGACCGTCTCAAAATCGACTACAGTGATGTAGCGGCAAAAAGCAGATGCGTGGCCGAAAACGGCCATATCGCTTGAAATATCAAGAAGTTACGCTGGTCGGGGCGGTCCGATTTGAACGGACGACCCTCTGCTCCCAAAGCAGATGCGCTACCAGGCTGCGCCACGCCCCGACATACTTCGATTGTAACGCGGATTGGTTCCCCGTTGGCCTGGCCTGAGGCGCCTCAGGTTATCTCTTGTCCGCTGTCCAGGTCCATCTTTGACCCTTGACATTCCATGCATCGCCTTGCATATGCGAGCCGGTGATACGGCCTTGCCGTTCAGAGTATTTATTGTTGATCGACATATAGATGGAATCCCCATCCTGCTTCCATGTAGCGTCTGTAAAGGATCCCGTCTCATACGTGTAGTGCAGCGTGCCATCGGGCAGGAACTCATATGTATAGTGTCTATCCATGGTATCCGGACCAACCCAGGTGGTTCCGGCAACGCTTGGCACCGAAGAATCGATCGGCGTTTCATTCCTAATCGACGTCGCGGATTTCATGTCCGCTGTCCAGGTCCAATGATGCCCCTTGACGTTCGAGGCTGTGCCTTCTATATGCGTGCCTGTGATTCGACCTTGATACTCGACGTATTTATTGTTCATCTCGATGTAGATCGAATCTCCATCCTGCCGCCACGTGCCGTTTGTGTAGGAGCCATTCTGATACGAATAGGACAAAGTGCCATCTGCAATAAAAGTGAATATGTCCCTATCGCCATTGGTCTCTATAACGTTCCAGGAGGTCCCAGCAAGGCTTGCGACACCGCCGTTTGCGGAGACCGCGGGCGTGTTCCGCAGGTCTGCAACCCATGTCCATTTTTTGTCTTTGACATTCCAGGCCTTGCCTTCCATATGAGTTCCTGAAATACGGCCCTGATATTCGGAGTATTTGCTGTTCGTCTCCATATAGATAGAATCTCCATCCTGTTTCCAGGTTCCGTTCATCCAGAACCCTGAGGGAGATTTGTAGTACAAAGCGCCATCGGCCTGAAAAGTGTACTCGTAGTAGTCGCCATCGGAATCCGTGCCGACCCAGGTAGTCCCAGATACGTTAATGGCCGATTGCGCCCTCGCTTTCTGCACGAAAGCAGTCATGGACAGGCCGACTGCCAAAGTCAAAAGCGCGGAGATTACGATGTTCTTAACGGGAATTGTCATTGCTCCTCCTCGTCGATACGCCTGGCATTGAAACAGGAATAGTGTGCAAGGTTTGCGGCAGTGAAGCTACTGGTTTCACCTGCTTCCCTTTGCGTCATATTTGAAGGGATACATTTGACCAGTTTGCCTAGACACTCCAAGTACGCAAACCGCAGTTCAGGGTTGCTCGCCAGCTCAACACCAATCACCGTCACTTCAACCCACTGTTATAGTGTCCGATTATCTCTTGTCCGCAACCCATTTCCATGTTCTGCCTGTGACGTTTGCCGCTCCGCCTACCATATGCGTGCCGTTGATCTGGCCCATTCGTTCCGAGTATATCCTGCGTGTATCCTGGTAGTACGTCTGCATGTAGATCCATTCTCCATCTTGTTGCCAGGTGCCATTCGTATAAAACCCTTGCGGAGACTTGAAGTGCAGGACGCCACCCGCCACGAACGTGTACTCGTAGTAATCGTTATCGGAATCGGTGCCTACCCAGGTCGTTCCAGTTACGTTGATGGCCGATTGCGCCCTCGCGTTCTGCGCGAATGCAGTCATGAACAGGCCCATTGCCAAAGTCAAAAGCGCGGAGATTGCGGTGTTCTTAACGGAAATTTTCATTTGTTCCCCCTCAGAAAATATAACTCATAGAAATCAGGAGAAGTGTACAACGTTTGCGGCAGAGATGCTACTGGTTTCGCACGCTTCCCTGAGCCGAAAGCTATGATTCAATGCTACAATCTGTGTATACGGCGGCTATAGTTCAGCGGCAGAACGCCTGACTGTGGCTCAGGATGTCGTGGGTTCGATCCCCACTAGCCGCCCCAATTTGCACTCGCCGCATAGCCAACCTTCTCGATTACCGAGTCTTTGTGATCCTGAAAATCAAAGAAAATACAGGGCTTGACAACAATTTCTCCAAATTGCCGGCAGTCTTTCCCGCGTTTGTTCCGCGCCGCGGCCTGACCAGCGGCCACCTGCAAACGATTGCCGGAAATTATTACCCCCGGCCGGCCTTCCGCCTGGCAGCTGTCTCGGAGACGGTCGAGGTGAACCCGGCGGATAGCAGCCATGTACTGTGCCATTGCCACTGGCAGGCCGAGCCTGAACGCGCCACGCGACTCACCCTGGTGCTGGTTCATGGTCTCGAAGGCTCGTCGGACTCTCGCTACATTCAGGGCATCGCCGCGCGCGCCTGGAATGCCGGCTGGAACGTCGTGCGGATGAATATGCGCACCTGCGGCGGCACGGAGACATTGACGCCCACGCTCTATCACTCCGGGCTTTCAGGCGATGTAGGCGTAGTGTTGCGCCATTATGCGGAGAGGTTCGGCCTCAAGCGAATGGCGCTGGCAGGCTATTCGATGGGCGGCAATCTGGTGCTCAAGCTGGCCGGAGAGTGGGGCAGCGATGCGCCGCTGGTCGCTGTGGCCGCAGTTTGCCCGTCTATCGACCTGGCCCCCGGCGCCGACGCTCTGCACGAGGGACTCAACCGCCTTTACGAGTGGAATTTTCTGCGCGGGTTGTTGGCGCGCTACAAGCGCAAGGCGAAGCTATTTCCCGGTGTTTATGCAAGCCGAAAGTCCATTGGGCCGGTGCGCTCCATCCGCGAATTCGATGACAAGATCGTGGCCCGCTACTGGGGTTTCCGCGACGCCGACGACTACTATGACCGCGCCGCCGCCGCCCGCGTGGTGGACCGGATTGCGGTTCCCACGCTGATCCTGCATGCCCAGGACGACCCCTTCATTCGCCTGCTGCCGGAGACACGCGCCAAGCTGCTCGCCAACCCGCACATAACCTTTGTAGAGACCCGCCACGGCGGCCACTGCGCCTACCTTTCACGCGACCCTGGAAACGAGATTCACTGGGCGGAGGCGACTGTGATACGGTTCCTGCTGGCGGTAACTGCCGAGTCTCATGGAAGCTGACTGGGAGTTCGAGGTGGGTCCTGATGCTGCGGGCCTTGACGCGCCGGTGATTGAGGCGCACTGGGCGGGATTTGTCGATCTGCAACGTCATCCGGAGCGCGCCGGGCATCTGCCTGAGGCTGCTCAGTTTCCGGCATTAGGCGAGGCCCTGGCAAGGCTGAATGCCGCTGATTCTCCGGTCTGGACCTCGAAATGCGATTTCTGGCCGCATCTGGAGCCGAATGAAATTGACCCCGACGAGCTGGATGCGCCGCCCGGCTGCTCCGCTCACGCCATGGGCTGTTTCATTGACCTTTTGCCCAAAAGCGATCAGCAGTGGACTCTGCCAGAAATAGCCGGAAAGGCGTGCAAGCGCGTCTGCGGCCTCCTCAGCGCTGTCCCGCTCCGCTGCTGTCGCGCTGATCTGGTCATTCGCCGCGCTTTCATCACCCCGGAGTTGATGGCCTTCGGAATCACCGCCTTTCTGACCTCCTGCGGAGAGTCCCCCGTAGCGGCGGCAATGACCCTGGAGGCTGCGCTGGCATCATTCACAGATGCGGGCAGATGCGTTTGGGGCCCACTCAACGTAGAATAAGACAGGACATGGGCGAGTAGCTCAATCGGATAGAGCACCGGCCTTCTAAGCCGGGGGTTGTGGGTTCGATTCCCGCCTCGCCTACCATATAAAATCAATTTCTTTCCCGTCACTAAAAAAGGCAAGCCCATCGCCGCGCGAAGTGAAGTCATGGTCGATTTTGCCAAGTTCAGATTCCCGAACTCTTTGCAATTGGTCTCATCTGTCGATTGGCGGCGTTGAATTTCAGACTGTGACTGAAGCATAGATTTCTTCTGGTTGGAATGTTGCAGAGGATTCTCGCAGAGCCCAGCCGGCGATCAGCAGACTGGGCGCACTAACCGGCTCGGCATTACCGAGCGCGGCAAGCGTGGTGCAGCGGTGTTGCTGGACGGGCTGAGAGGCTTGCGAGACTACGGCACAGGGAAAGTCGGGAGGAAGTCCTTCGTCGAGCCATTGCTGTGCTATCAGGCTCAAGTCGCGGCCAGGCATATAGACCACCCGCGTTGCTTCTTCTCTTTGGGGCAGCGGCACGCGCCACGATTGGGTGTGCGATTGCGATTGCGCGCGATGGCCTGCAGAAAAAATCACATTGGATGCGCTGTTCCTGCTGGTCAGGGCGCACTGTATAGCCGCGGCAGCGGCAAAGGCAGAGGTCACGCCGGGGATAATCTCAAATGAAACGTCCGCTTCGGTGAGCGCTTTTATCTCCTCGGCGGCGCGGCTGAAGATAAGCGGGTCGCCGCTTTTGAGTCGAATCACGTTGCGCTGAGCGCGGGCGCGCTCCACCATCAGCGTGTTGATCTGCTCCTGCGTGTTGCTCTTCACGCCGCAGCGCTTGCCCACATTGATGATTTCGGCGGTGGGCGGCGCAAGGCGAAGAATCGCTTGCGGAACCAGGTCGTCGTGCAGGAGAACATCCGCGGACTGAATGAGGCGCAGCGCCTTGACGGTCAGCAGTTCAGGATCACCCGGACCGGCTCCAACCAGATAGACCTTTCCGCCTATCTTCCGGTCGGGTGGCGCAAGAGCCATCTGACGCGATGGGCAGAATGCCGCTTCGCACGCTGGACGCTGGGCCAATTGATGCAGCAGCAGCCTGCGCGCCTCGCCCGGGGGCTGCGTGGCAAGAACGTCGCGGCGGAGCCGGCCCAGGCTTTCGAGCCACGGGCCCAGGTCCTCGGGCAATTGCTCGTCGATCTCGCGGCGCAATCGCTGCGCGAATGCCGGACTCTCACCGGCCGTTGAAATAGCGATCTGCAACGCACCGCGGCTGACCACCGAACCGAAGTAGAAATCGCAATGCGGAGGGTCGTCCACGCTGTTCGACAGAATGTCGCGCTCAACGGCGCCCTGATAAACTTCCGCGTTGACGGCTGGAGAATCCGTGGCTGCTATGACCAGGAAGTTGCCATCCAGGTCGGCGAGTTCAAAGGGCCGCTGAATCCATTCGAGCCTACCTTCGCTTGCGAGCTGCCGGATTTCTGGCAGTGCATGCGGCGCGACAACGCGCAGCCGCAAGCCTGTCTTAAGCAGGATGCCGATCTTGTCGAGCGCAACGTGTCCCGCGCCCACCACCAGGCAGCGACGGCCTTCGAGTTTTAGAAAAATCGGCAGCAGGCTCATGGCATGATCCTCAATCGGCGACGCCGTGCGGCACGGGGCCAGTGGGCTGGTCGCGCTCGACCGGCGCCAAAATCTCGCCCGCCAAATCGGCGCGCAATTCGTCATTGCTGTGGCGCGCAAACCAGGCGCGCAGGTTTTCTTCGGGCTGCCGGCTGGCGATATAGTGGCGAAGCAGACGCTCAATCGCTTCAGGCACCAGCGTTGCGGGGCAGCGAAATCCCACCGGGCGGGCGATAGAAGCATGCCGGCCCACCGCTCCGCCGAGGCAAAAATAATATGCATCGATGAGTTTGCCCTCGTGCTTGATCTTTTTGCCCTCGATGCCGATGTCGGCGATCCAGTGCTGGCCGCAGCCGTTGGGGCAGCCGGTTACGTGCAGCCTGAGCTGTTGGTCAAAATCGGGCAGCCGTTCTTCAAGCTCATCCACAATCCAGCGCGTAAAGCCCTTGGTCTCGGTGATGGCAAGTTTGCAGAACTCCGTGCCCGTGCAGGCGACAGCGCCCCGCCAGAAAGAGGAGCTATCGACTTGCAAACTGATCCGGCCCAGTTCCCGCGCCAGTTCCGCTGTATTGTGACTGGGAATGTCGATGAAGAGAAGATTTTGCGAGACAGTGGTGCGCAGCGCGCCACTGCCAAAGCGCTCCGCAAGATCGGCGGCGGCTTGCAACTGCTCGCCGCTCAGCCGTCCGCGCAGCACCGATGCGCCCACGTAACTCAACCCAGGCTGTCGCTGCGGATGAATGCCGGCATGATCGCGATAGATGTCGCCGGGAATCTGCTCGGGCGCGGCGGGTAGCAGCGTGAAATCCAGCCGCGACTGCAACTCGGCGAGAAAGCTTTCGGCGGTCCAGCCTTCTTTCAAGAATAAATACTTCATGCGCGCCTGTGCGCGGTTCTCGCGCAGGCTTTGCTGTTCGCGGAAGATCTCGGTCACGGCGCGCGCCACGCGGGCTGCCTGCTCGGGAAGAACGAAGGCATCGAGGCGAACGGCAAGATGCGGCTCCTTGGAGAGTCCTCCGCCAACGCGCAGCGAATAGCCAATTCGGCCGTTCGACTCGGTTGCGGTGAGCGCGATGTCGTTGATCTCCGGGTGAGTGCACCAGGAAGGACAGCCGGTGACGGAGATTTTGAATTTGCGCGGCAGATTGTAGAACTCCGGATTGCCGCTGAGCATGCGCGAAATCTCTGCGGCGAGCGGTGAAGCGTCGATCAACTCATCGGCGGCTACGCCGGCCAGCGGGCATCCGGTCACGTTGCGCACCACATCGCCGCAGGCTCCCTTGGGCGAGAGCCCGATGGCGTCGAGCGCATCGACTACTTCGGGAAGCGATTCGATGGTAAGCCAGTGAAGCTGAATGCACTGGCGGACTGTGATGTCGGCGAGATTGCGCGCGTGCTTGTGCGCCAGCACGCCGATGACGCGAAGCTGTGCGGCGCTGACGATGCCGTTGGGAATGCCGATGCGCATCATGAAATATTCGGAGGCCAGGCCCTCGCCGCCTTTGCCGCCGGTAGCGCCCGCGCCGTCGCCCTGCGTGTAAATACCCCACCACTTGAAGTACAGGGAAGCCCACTCAGGCAGCACGCTCGAGCGCCCTGTGCGGGCAAACTCGCGCACCTCATTGAAGGCTTCCCACGGATTCTTTTCGCGCTTCAGGCGTTCCGCGCGTTGGGCATTCGTCTCTTTGACTTGAATTGCTTCCGTCATTTTTCCTCTTTGATGCGATGACAGAAAACCCGCGACAGCAATGGCTGCATCGCGGGCAATTGGAAACCGTGGATTATGATCTGAACTTTAGACCCAAGTCACCTGTGCGCGCGCAACATCGTGGAGCAGCGACAACAGAGGTGGCCTTTCATAAGAAAATAGTATGGGAGAGGCGCGAGAAAGTCAAGATTGCGGAAATGCCATTGCCACGATGCAGAGCCATCCGATGAGTTTCCTGCGCAACCAGCGGCACGAAGGCCAGCGTAAAAAACTGTTGACAAGAATTTCAATATCCGATAGGGTGAAAAACAAGGTCGTATCCGAGATGCAAACCGTCATTATCAAAGTCGCGTGTTGTTGTTGTCGCTAGCGCCCGCTGGCCCGTACGCGATTTTGTCTTTCCCAATACAAAAATGTTCATCATCGATTCCTGGAGTTGAGGATGCCCTTGTTTTCAGCCTTCCCTGCACGTTTACCTGAAGACACTGTCCGCACGCTGTGCGAGCCGGTAACGGCGCTTTGCTCTGCCTGTCGATGCTGATTTCATAGCGCCGGTGGCGAAGCGGCTAACGCGCAGGTCTGCAAAACCTGTATTCGCGGGTTCAATTCCCGCCCGGCGCTCCAAACTCAACCAGAAAACAAATCAAATTCTATGGAGAATCATGATGCCCAATGCCACCAGCCCGCCCCGGCCCTCTCTTTCGCTCGACACTTATGCCGTCGCGCTCGCGCTCACTCTCGCCTTTCTCGTTCGCCTCAACCTGCTGCCACCGGTCAAATGGTGAGATCGCCAAACTAAAAGAAGAAGGAGATACAAATGGCTACTGCCGTCCTCGCTCCGGCCCGGCAAGACAACCTGGCCAGCCGCATTGTCGCACTCGTCCCCGGTCTTTTGCTTCTGATTGCCGTGGGGTGCGCCGGAAAGTTTATCGAGCAATTCATCGCCGCCTACACCAAGGCGCGCCACATTACCTTTCCGAATATCGAATATGTTCTGTGGGCCATCGTCATTGGCCTGGTCATCGCCAACACCGTCGGCATTCCGCGCGTCTTTCAGCCCGGCGTGGCCACTTATGAATTCTGGCTGAAGGCTGGAATCGTTCTGCTGGGCTCCCGCTTCCTGCTCGGCGATGTGCTCCACCTGGGCGGCATCTCGCTCTTGCTGGTCGCTATCGCCATCACCCTTTCGCTCACCTTCATGCACGTCCTGGGCCGCGCCTTCAGGCTCAAGCCCAAGCTCACGTCGCTTTTGGCGGTCGGTTCGTCGATCTGCGGCGTCTCGGCCATCATTGCCGCCAAACCGGCTATCGACGCCGACGACGAAGATGCCTCCTACGCCATCGCCGCCATCCTTGCCCTGGGCGCGATCTCCCTCTTCACATTCCCGCTCATCGGCCACTCGCTGCACCTGGGCGATAAGGCTTATGGCCTATGGGCCGGCCTGGCGGTAGACAACACCGCCGAAGCCACCGCCGCCGGGGCTCTCTACTCCAACGCCGCGGGCCAGGTAGCCGTCCTGGCCAAGACTACGCGTAACGCCCTCATCGGCTTTATCGTGCTCGGCTATGCTCTCTACTGGTCGTCGCGCGGCCAGGCTTATGCCGTCGGCAACAAGGCCGCCTTCTTATGGAACAAATTCCCCAAATTTGTTTTAGGGTTTCTGCTGATTTCGCTGCTGGCCACGCTGGGCTTCTTTGCCAGGCCGCAACTGGCCAGCCTGGCGAATCTCTCCCGCTGGGCCTTCTTGCTCACATTTGCCGGAGTCGGCCTCCGCACCAGCCTCCGCGAACTCGTCAAGCAAGGCTGGCGGCCCTTCGCTGTCGGAGCGATCGGCGAACTCTTCATCGCACTGCTCACGCTGGGCCTGGTCTACGGCGCGGATCGCTACCTGCGCCTGTGATTGATTTGCCATCAACTCATTGCGCATCTATGGAATCCCTGGGGTTCCCAAAATTACCGATCTGTTGTTCAATCAAACAAATGGGCGCGGGCTCAGTTTCGCTGTCTAGGTGCAAAGCTGCCTCAGTTGCTCCGACTGTAGGTGCATTTATAAATGGTGTTGCATTCACTATGTGTCGAAAATCCCAATATTGACACGCCGTCAGTTCTCGGATTGCCTGCCGCTCTCCGCTCAATCTTCAGCCCAGACAAGCTCTTTGCGGTCCGATGATCAGTAGGTGACAGTGGTGGTGATCGTATCGGTGTAAGTGCCCGGCGTGACATACTGCGCTGCCGCAATCTGGCCGTAGACGGTGAGCGGTTGGGCAACCCCGGCGCCGGTCCCGGCCACCCAGTTGGTGGCGGCGGTATTGCCCCAGTTGGTGGTGTGCGTGGAGTTCTGGTACAGCCCGTAGTTCAGCAAGGCCGTGCCATTTTGCATCTTCCGCGTAGTCACGGTGGCGCCAGTCGCCAGTCCCGCGCTGAGCCCGACAGTGTACGTCGTGGTGTTGGTGCAGGTGACCGTGACCGTGGAAGTGGAGTTGTTAACCGCTCCCGTGTAGTTTCCGAATACCAGATTAGTGGCGGAGACCACGCAATCTTTGACTACCGTTGCGGTGACGGTGAACGTGGCGGTCCTGGTGGTGAAGGTGGCGCCTGATACGGTGATGGTGATGGTATCGGTGTAGGTTCCCGGCGCGACATACTGCGCTGCTGCCAACTCGCCATAGACGGTGATCACCTGGTTAGCGCCATTGCCCGTTCCGGTTACCCAAGTGGGGCTGGTGTTGCCCCAGTTCGTACCCGTATAGCTGCCACTGGTCAGCGCATAATTCAGCTTGGCAGTGCCATTTTCCATGGTGCGGGCGGTCACGCTCCCGCTATCCCCTCCACTGAGGCCGACATCGTAGGCCGCGCCATTGGTGCAGTGGATGGTTATCGTACCGGTGATCTCTACGAGGGCGCCGGTGTAAGTGCCGAATGCGACGCCTGTGGCGGTCGGCGTGCGGCACGTGGCGGCCTCCGCGGTCAGCGCGCCACAGATGAGCAGAAACAGCGATACCAGTGCAAGTCTTCGTATCATGGTTTTTTCTCCACGCAGCGCAGCGGCCCGAGCGAGGGGATTTCTCCGGGCAATGGCTGATAGTCGAAGGCAACAGTGCAGCGCCGACCGTTCGGCCGCTCGACGATAAGTTCGTTGTGGTGACTCAGATCCTCAACGTACGAGTCGCCGTCAAATCCAACCGGGAAGACGGCGCCGGTGGCCCTCAAGGTGGCCGTGCTGCCCAGCGGCACCGGAACCCCGGCTTCATCGACCAGCCGCAGCAATGCGGCATGACTGAATTTTATCGGGAACTTTAGCACTACGCCGGAGAGATCCCGGGGACGAAAGGCGTGCGTGGCGACGTTAACCGTGGCGTCCGCCGGAATATCGGTCGGGTCAATGGCAATATGATTCAATTGGAACGAGAGCATATCCGGCACCAGCAGCCGCCCCGCGGAGTTAGTGCGGCCCACGTCGCGGTTCTCCTGCAGGACGTGTACGCGCGAAATGGGACTGGTGTCTACAATGGCGAAGCTGTCGTAAACCCAGTTGGACGGGAAGAGGCGCTTATCGATGAACGAAAGAGCTCCCTGCGATTCCAGGCGCACAGTTGTTTGCCCGGAGGCCTGGTCGACTCCGGCCGTATACAAGCCCACGCGCGATTTGTATTGCCCCTGTGCGAATTCGTGAGTGGAATCGCCGGCGGAAACATAGGCATCATATCCCCAATCGCCGATCTGTGGCGCCGACTTCTCCGCTTGCACCTGGCCGCTGCCGTCCGAGGCCCCACTGACGGTAACCGAGCTTCGCTTGCCGAACGGGATGGTGATGCCAACTTGTAGCCCGTTGGTATTGCCGGTGCTGGCAAAGGACATAAATTCATTGGCGTAGATAAACATATGGTGAACCTGGAGCGAGTAGTTGGCAGAGACGACCTTGGTGTGCTGTGCCGTCGTAGAGCCCGGCGGAATCGGGTTAGGAGAGTTGTCCTGATCGAGCCCCGCATACGCAGCTCCTACTGTGCCGAAGTGCTTCAGGTTCAGGCTGGTGTTGCCGTTGAGCTGCTTCCGTGGAACGGCGGCGCCGTTCATTGCCGCGATGTCCCGGTAGTTGCGGCCGGCGATGATCGCGGAGGCTCCCACGCTGAATTTTCTGCCGATGCGTTGGGCGCCCGCGGAATACTGCTCGCTGGTGGTCCCCGAGCCGGAGCTTGCCGCCGCCGCGAAATTGATAACGCCAAGATGGCCGACCTGGAACACGCCGCCCGCCCCTTCCACGGCCGCGCCCGGAGTGTCTTCAACGCTGCCCTCGATGGTGAACTTCCGGGTCAGGCCGCGGCGGTAGATGGCGCTGCCCGCCATTTTCCCGTAGACGTTGCTGTACGAGCCCCAGAAGCGCCGTGCCAGGCCTGCGTTAACGGCGAAAATCTGCAACCCCGGCGCCAGCAGCGTGGAACTGGCGTAAAAGGGCTGCGTCACGGTCACCTGTTGACCCATTGCATTGGTCATTGTCATCGAGATCGTGCCCGCCCCCGATATCACCGGGAGCTGCGGAATCTCGAAGGGTCCGGCATCAACCTCCCGCGTCATCACCATGTTGCCGTTGGTCAGCACGGAGACCGTGGAGGGAACCTCGGCCGAGCCGCTCACCGAGGGCAGGGGAAAAGTTAAAAGATCAGGGCGTGTGCTGAAGTCCGATAAGATCAGTGCGCCTTCGAGGTGAACCGGACGGGTCCAGGACAGGCCGCTGGTGATGAAGTCTCCCAGGCTATAGCGCCGCAGGGTATTGGCATTGGCAAAGGTGTAGGTAGAATCAAGGCGTACCGCCGTGTTTGGACCGGAGGCACTCGAAACCGCGCCGGCATAGGCTAGCCAATTCGAGCTTACAATACCCCTGGGCGAGAAGGCGCGCAAATCCAGCGACCCGGTGCCGCTCGCCTGGCCACCGGCGAATGTGCCGAAGAGATCGTAGTTGAGAGTAACGCCCGTGCCGCTCTCGATCGTTCGATGGCTTCCGGGCTCTTCTCTTCCATAGAGTTGCAACACCGTCGGCAACAGGGCGCTATCGCGGGCTGTCACGCGCAGCACCTGATTCTCCTGATCGACGCTATAGGTCACCCCCGGCAGGTCAGACAAGGCGATCAGGCCGCTGGTCTCAGAGGCGTGAGAAAGTGGCACCCGAAAACCGAGAGCGCGCAGTTCGTCTGGCCGCGCCATCAACTTGCCGCGACGCATTGTGAATTCACCGACCTTACCGATGGAATGACCATTGACATAAACTTCCAGAAGCAGTGTCTCAGAAGCTGCAGCGGCAGCACCCGTGGCTGCGCCGGGAGTTGCACTGGGCTCTGCGCTGGGGTCTATGGTGGGGTCGTCGATGGGGTATGCTATGGGGGCTGCGCTGGGGATTGCACCAGGGGCTGAACTGGAGGTTGCGCTGGGGGCAGAGCTGGAGGTAGTGCTAGGGGCAGAACTGGGGGCTGAGCTGGGGGCAGCTCCCATTCGCGGCATGATAGTCAGCAATAAGAGAAGAATCCCCGCACGGCGGAGGCAATGAGCCGTCATGCATACAAGATCATTGCGCCTGAACAAAGCGAACCTGCTCATCAATGGCGCCGGCGTTCGCATGGGCAGTCAATTGCAAGTAATCGCTTGACAGCGGCAGGGAATCCTGCGCGGCAATGTGCCAACGCCGCGTGGCGCCGGCAAGAATGTAGGGCGATGTGTTGGAGTCCTCCTTCAGCTTGCGGCCATCACTCGTCGTAAGCGCGATATCGCGGATCGATTCATGGAGATTGCCGGCGTTGAACCCCACCAGATAGATCTGCCCGGCGTCGCGCTCAAGATGAAACTGTACATCGGCAAAGGAGCGGATCTCCGGCTGGGCAAAGATCGGTATCGATAGGCGCAGCACCATATGCACCACCCCCGGCTCGGCCGGAGGCGGAATCTGATCGAGCAGAATGCGGTAGGTAGCCTCTCGTCCCTGCGGCGACTGGCGCAGAATGAGGCGTACGACCTGGGTGGCTCCCGGAGCCATCGTGGCAAGCGGCGGACTTGCCACCACTTCGTCAGAGGCCGTGAGCTTGTCGTTCCCGTCAGGCTGATTCCAGGCAAAGGCGCGAATCTGAATGGCGGTTTCGCTCTTCCCCTGGTTGGTAACCGTCAGGCTCGTCGCTCTCTGTCCCGGCGTAAAGAAAATGTTGACAGGCAGAACCGACAACGCCTGCGCTCCGGCGGCCATACCTGTCAGAAAGAGGACGAATATGGCGGCAAGCGTTTTGGCTGCCGCCATATGTCGACATAAGCTCCGCGTAATCATCGAAACCCCAGTCTGGAAACGCGGCTAACGGTTAATAGTAGACGGTAGCGACAACCGTATCAGAGTAGGTGCCCGGTGTGGGATACTGTAATGCCGGAATCACGCCATATACGGTGAGTGTCTGTTGAGTGCCATTGCCCGAGCCAGCCACAGTATCGGTGCCCGAGGTATTGCCCCAATTGGTCGCACACGATGAGGAGTCCGAACACAGATCATAGTTCAGCAAGGCCGCGCCATTTTGCATTTTTCGTGTGGTCACGGTGGCGCCGCTCGCCGATCCTGCATTGAGGCCGACATTGTACGTCGTGCTGTTGGTGCAGGTAACTAAGATGGTACCTGTCGTGTTGATTGCCGTTGCACCGGTGTAGCTTCCGAATGACAAGGCCGTTGTGCTGACGATGCAGGTGGCCGTGACCGATGCGCCGATACTGAGGTTGGCCGTGGCATTTCCTGCTGCAAAGGCCGGTGTGGAGGTGATGCCCAGCGCCAGAAATCCAATTACGGCGATGGACAGTGTTGACAGGATGGTTTTTGACCATTTCATAGAAATGACCCCTTGAAAAGCGTGATTTGAAGAACTTGAAGACATTATTACGCTTTAATAATTTTTTTTGCAATAGCTGATGGTGTTCTTCAGCAAGATAAAGCTGCACCATCGGTGCCGCATGAGATTACCTGCAAGTGTTACATAGGATTACTTTTAGGGATGCACGCAAGATTGACAAGATATTGCCCAGTGACTTTCAGAGACAGCGCACAAGCGTATGCAGGAAGGCGAATAAGTTGAGAAGGAAGCAGCGATTCCCGCGGCTATCTTAGGAGTGGCGCCATCGGGCGCTGCCGGTCAATAGGTGACGGTGACGGTAATCGTATCGGTGTAAGTACCTGGCGTCACATACAGCCCCGCCGCAATCTGGCCATAGACGGTGTACGGCTGGGCAACCCCGTTGCCGGTCCCGGCAACCCAGGTGGGGCTGGAGTTGCCCCAGTTCGTACCCGCATAGCTGACACTGGTCAACGAATACGCCAGTGTTTGCCCTGCCGCGGTTCCCTGGCCAGCCAGCAATCGGGCGGTCACTTGTCCGCCGCTCGTCGTTCCGGCATTAAGCCCGATATCGTACGTTGTGGTGTTGGTGCAGGTGACCGTGATGGTGGATGTAATTTGCGCTAACGCACCACTGTAATTTCCGAATCCCATGGCGGTAGCGGAGACAATGCAGTCTTTGAGCACTGTCGTGGAAACTCCAAACGTGGTGGTTGCCGGGTCGGTTTGTGCATTGGCTGATGTGGAAGCGAGGCCCAGCGCCAGGAATCCCAGAACAACGGCAGACAGTATTGACTTCACAGTATTTGAGCACCGCATCGGAAAGGCTCCAGAAAAACGTGATTTGAAGACATTATTACTCTTTAATAATTTTTTTGGCAATAGCTGATGGTATTTTCTGCCGGAAAGGTGAATCTTTAGTGTTACATGGGAAGGAATAAGTAATACCCAGGGGCGTCGCCGGTCAATAGGTGACTGTAACAAAGTCGTACACGCCGGACGATTGGGCGGCTCCGTTGCCAGTTCCGGCTTCAGTATCAGAACCGGAGGTCTTGCGCGTGATTTCGGTTATGCTGGGCGTCACGCCTGTACTATGGCTGACATTGTACGGAGTGGGGTTGGTGCAGGCAACAGATACGGAGGTTGCAGCGTTAGCCCTTGTAACTGTGTAGGTTCCGGACGCCGTGGACGGGACGGAAACCTGGCAGGAGGACACAACCGTTACGGTGACACTGAGTGAGGCGGTACGAGTTGCTGCGAGGGAGGGTCTTGAAGCCAGAGCTGAGGCCAGAAAACTCAAAGCGAACGCCAAGGTGATGTATTTCATGGATCACGCTCTTTTCGAAACCTCGGAAGAACGCCCTCAGTTATGTCATCGACAGTTCATTGAGGGACTTTAATGATCGGCAAAACCTTAGGAATGTGTTGAAATCTGCCTCGATGGGGCGGACTTTCCGGGGACTTGCGGTTTTGCGCAGTTGAAAGCTGTTTGTAGCGATCATTCAGCCGGTGCTCATCGGTGTTTGCGGACCTCGGGGGAAGCCATCCGAAACCCACAATAAGCGTTCATGAACACTGCTTTGCCTGGATGTATAACTGGATCATCGTTTTTGACAGTAGTTGTTTTTGTAAATGGTGTTGTAAGCGAGATTCGTCGAGAAACCCAATAATGACGCACCTTCCGGTGCCAGTATACCTGGGCTATTACCAAGGGGTCAGGCTCACTAGTCTGTGAACTATTGAAAATAATGGTCCCAGTTTTTATCACTTATTGAAGTCTATTGAAATTTGTTGAATCTAACTGATTTAGAGTGAATACGTCGCGGCCATATTATTGAAAGCTGTAGTTCTGAATTGTTCCGGGGTGATTTGACCGCTACGATTTCGACTACATCGCGAATTTTCTGGCATTCACTTCATTGTGATACGAGTCCGTCAGTAGCCAACACAGAAGCGGAATGGCGTACTGCCATTCCGCTTCTGTGCCCTTCTCCATAAGGCGTTCCTACTGGACCGTGAGGCTAACCGTACCCGAACTCACTACTTGGTGAGTCTGAGGGGGTGGTGTAGAGTTGCCCACTCCGCCACCGCAGCCGGCTGTGCTGGCCGCTGCAGCCAGCAGAACCAGTCCCAGGCAGGCCGTCATCCAAACGCCACGCGTCGCCAGCTTCCTTCTCAGAGACATCAGCGGCAGCAGAAGAATGGGTAGAAGAATCCAACCGGAGGCCGCGCCGGAGACCGTCTCCGTAAAGACCACCGTCACTTGATAGGTTCCCTTGGGCGTACTCGCGGAGGTCGTGATTGTCAGCGTGTTGGTGGTTGCCGAATAGCTGCAACCGGCTCCCATGGGCAAGTTCAGGCAGGTGACCGTGGCGCTCTCCACCATGGCGGGCAGCGTGACCGTATAGCTGGCTGTGGAACCGGCGGAAACAGTCATCGTCGATGAGGCAATGATAGGCGCAGTTGTTCCAGACCCAGCAGAATCCACTTCAAACTGTAGCGCGTTGGAAGTACCTCCGCCCGGTGTCGGAGTCTGCACCGTAATAGCGGTGATTCCAGCAGTGGCAATATCCGCCGCTGTGACTTGTGCCGTAAGTTGGGTCGCGTTCATGTATTGCGTGGCAAGAGCTGAGGCGCCCCAATAGACCGTCGATACTGCCGTGAATCCCGACCCGCTGATCGTGAGCGTGAAAGCTGTGCCGCCTGCGCTGGTAAACGCCGGGGATATGCTGCCTATGATCGGTATCGGATTGGGCGGAGTATTGACTACCAATACCACAGATGCAGTCACTGTCTTATAGTCTGCTGCATCCATTGGAGTGAAAGAGACAGAGAGGGTATCGTTCCCCACTGGCGGTGTTGTCCCCGCCGCTGGATTGTAGACGAATGTTCCCGGTACAGATGCCGTTGCGTCCAGTTGCGTTGAGCTAAGTAGTGTGCCATAGAGAATAGCCGCTGGTGTTGCCCAAGTGATCGCCGGCGTTGCCGCATCGATCTTCAGCGTTCCACTGGCTGTGCCGCCGCTCGCATAGTTGGTGTTGCTGCTGGTGAAGGTGCCGGTAACCGGCGTGCTGCCCGCTGCCGTCGCGCTGGCCGGACTATAGATCCACGTTCCGCTCACCGCAACTCCGCCTATGCCTGTCGCCGCGCCAACGCAGGAGTGCGCGTTGCCGTCGTAGGCCACTTCCGTGCACGTCAGAGACAAAGCCGGCGTTGCCGCATCGATCTTCAGCGTTCCACTGGCTGTGCCGCCGCTCGCATAGTTGGTGTTGCTGCTGGTGAAGGTGCCGGTAACCGGCGTGCTGCCCGCTGCCGTCGCGCTGGCCGGACTAT
>Ga0326727_10006085_pt1 | contig 33501 bp, 19 predicted proteins | sample MB2enrmetagenome_FD_207643 | JGI IMG/M metagenome (GOLD analysis project Ga0326727, IMG submission 207643) | Lab enriched peat soil microbial communities from McLean, Ithaca, NY, United States - MB29MY | ecosystem: Environmental > Terrestrial > Soil > Wetlands > Peat | place: USA: New York...
TGGTTTGAAGGTGCAGTTCAAGCAGGTATGAGTGCTGCTGCTCCTGGAGTTTACTTCGAACCTGGCTGCCCGCTTACGGCTGAACAGCGTTATCAGCTCATCAATGTGCAACGTTATTGGGCAACAGCTGCAAATGACGCTGCACGTTTTCCCACGAATCGTGGATGTCAACTCATCCAACTATGGGAGAGTTCCCAAGGGGAATATAGTCCCGAACTCGGCGTTGAAATTGATGCTGATGTTTCGCAATTCGACTGGTTCAAAGACGCAGCAGTCGCGGTGTTTAACAGTTAGTTTGCTGGTTTGCTGGTTGGATTCATAACGGGAAATTTTAAAGTTTTTCAGGAAGATTTCTTTATCATTGGACTCGATTTCCATGCTGAGAAGCCAGGATAACTTCTCAGCATGGAAATCGAGTTAATTTATCCGGATCATGAATTTATCCGGATCATGAGGGAGCACTAATACTGCATTTTCGAGGAGTTGAATTTGGTTCGGATCTAGGATGATGGAAGGGGGTCTTCCCTGATGGGAGTGCCTTTTGCCCAATCCGGTTATGACTTATACGGGCTCAGATCTTTTTGCTCTTTGAGATTTCCAAGTTCGAAGCCGACCGCAATTAGCGCACACTAAAACGCATTTTTCGGCCTCTCTCATGATTGTTTTTTTTGATTTGAGTAACATTTGTGAGATTGGTGGCCCCTTTCTCCCATCATTTCGTACAAAGTCCATTTGACACGGCAAGAATGTGTTATTGCAATCTTTGCAAGACCCAGATTTCAGTTTATCAAGTAGCTCACGTGCCTCAAATCTTCGTCGTGCGGCTTTTTCATTCAGGGTTGACATATTCTATCTACACTACCATTAAGAATGTCTCCAAACCCATCTCTTTTTCCCTAAATCCCAAATTCTTGAGAAGCCTTCAGCTTCCCTTAGCTGGTATTCCGTCATTCCGCTTGTTTTCTCAGGACCGTGCTTACGGAATCTAGATTTGTGGAATCTCTCTTTCCCTTTTACCCAGTAATAATCAGGAGGAATCACTCCGTCGAATTTAAATCCTATTTTTTCATATACATTTCCGTTGAATAACCTATTATCCGAAAAACTCACAATAGAGGTGGGATTTTGTGAATCTATGAATGCACGTATTAGTTTGTTCCAAATCCCGTGTATACGAAACTTGTTATCTACAACCATCCGGACTAATTCCCAGTCATGAGAAGATTGCCTTGTTGGTCGTTTGAATGACATGCATGCAATCAGTTTCTCTTCAAAATATGCTCCGAAGCTAATTTTAGGAAGACATTTCCCAATATAATGAAATCTATCATATAAATAGTCAGCTTCGATTCGTTCGACTTGCCTGATGGAACACTGAGAAGGCCTTAGTCCTATTGGTTTATTGGCATTAATTCGATTCTTAATCAGATTAGATATCTTATCGAAACTTTCTATCCATTCATCTTCAAAGAAGTACAGGAGCTCTGATCCATTCCTTTTGCATAATTTCCACATTTCGGCATTATTCTTCCTGTTTTCTTTCTGGCAGCATTCATCGAATCGACCGAATTTGATTAATAAACTTTTGGCCGGAACGTATAGATCAAAAACCATTTCTGACATTCTATGGGAAATATTTACTTCATAACCTATGGTTCGAATCAATTCTTGTACTCTTCTACAAATTTCAGAACTCTCAGGGCAATTCAAATTTTTAGAATTTACTTTTCTGTTATAAGTCCTCACTCGGTGACAATTAACACAAACAATATCACATTTTTCGATCTCCCTCTTCACAGTCTGAAGAGAATGATTTCTTATTTGACTTAAATTATATCTTTTTTCGCCTTTTACATGATCAAAATCCATAATATAATGTGGGTATGATTTCCCACATTCCATACAGTTACTTGAATTTTTCAATTCGATTAATAAACTTGATGATGGGCTTCTTCTTCCAGGGTTTTTCCTATTATACTCTAAATTTTTCTGACGGAGGCATGACTTGCAATAGGAATGTCGTACGCCTTTCTTCAATAATGTGAAGTTATCTTCATGCTTCACGATTCGACACACTTTGCATTCTTTACCAATATCTCCAAAATTTAATGGTTTTTCATTTATAGGGTTCCCCATTCTCCTGTTCTTATGGACAGGTACCTTATGCTCATTATTCTGAGTTTCTTGCCTGTGGCAATTTGCACAGATGAGGATGCATTTTTGAATCTCTTCTACAATTCTGGATCGACTCTTTTGGTATAGCTGTGAAACATTATGAAGTTTATTTTCTAGGTCTCTATGATGAAAGTCTAAGACGCATGGTGGAAATTTCCCATTACATATACCGCATGGTTTCCCGATTTTAAATGACATTATGAAATCTGCAGAATTTCTAAAAGATTTTTTAGAAATGGAAGAAGCTATTGAAAAATTGGCTTTTCTCCAATTTTTCACCTTTTGAGAATGACATTTTTTACATCTATTTTTAAAGTTGTAACTCTTTACAAATTCGCTCAGTAATTTGGACTTATTGCAATCCTTACATACGTATTCTTTATGAGAATTCTCTATATAATATTTTTCATATTCTTTTTTTGCTCTTTCATTATCTATTCTTCTTTCTAGTTTTTGCTGTTCATTTCTCATCCCAATACAGTACACTACGAATCCAATCTACCTCATACAAGATTGTACGGAATCAAAATAAACCGTTTATTTTATCCACTTTATACCATTAGGAGTTTTTTAGACCGCCTTTCCAAAAGGGAAAGAGGCCACTATGCGAGACGTAGATACCTACATCTATAGAATGGGTTCATCCCCAAACACGCGCGTTGCAATAAGCCAGAAGAACCGGGTATTCTCCAAGCCTTACACCACAAACGCTCCTGCGGAAAAACAGGTCGGTGTCCTCTCGACATTTGACTATAGCGAATCACGAGCTATCGATCCGGTGCGTGGGGTTGGATTTGGTGACAAGATCGCGGAGCTTGTCCCCGGTGTGACAGAGCCCATGGCTCTGACGCTTAACCGTACCCTCTTGTATACTGCTGGGATTGTTCAGGAAGTCGGTTATCGTGGTGGCGTGGACGGATTAGTTCGTTCGCTCCGTCAACACAAGTGGCCCTTCGACATTCGCTCTGAGCTCGTCTTCTCTGAGCTTGTAACAGCCCAAGATGGTGGCGCTATTCTCAATCAGGTGTTCGAATCTGCTACGGGAACGGCTGGTGGCACCAATTTCTGTCTTGTCACATTTTTTGAAGCCTGCTGGCTGAATTCCATTTCTGCCAGCTTCCCTTCAGACTCCGCGATCGTGGCTGAAGATGCCGCTGCGACGTGTTCAGATGTTACGGATGGAGTTCATATGTACGGGCCTTCGCCGGATTCGTACGGCGACCTTCTTGATTCCGGGAATAACCCGATCTTGCAGCCCGGAGCGGGGAGCGGACTCTATAGTTAGCCTTGACGAGGATTGGTCGGATGGTTGCCATCATTTGATGGCCATCCGGATCACTCTTTATTGCCACACTCATATTGTCACAGGTCGTCGCTACACTGGTCTCACAAAGAAGACTATGTTGCAACGGTGGAATAACCATGTTCTCAATGCACACAAAAAAGCTGGTCGCGGCTGCCGTCACTTTTAGGCGGCGATTCGTAAATATGGGAAAGACGCATTTTCCCAAGAAATACTCGAGGTATGCTCCAGCCTCGAAGTGGCGAATCTAGCGGAGGAGTGTTGGATTGAATTCTATGACACCAGGAATCCTGAGAAAGGATTCAATTTAATCCGAGGAGGTTCTCACACACCTCATTCTGTCAAAAATTCGTGGGATCGCCCTGAATATCGAGAGAAGCCACAAAAGCGTCCCAGGAACGTTGGAAGGATCCGGTTTATCGAGCAAATGTTGACGCTGGTTATCGCGCAGCGATTCAAACTTCTGAGTTTAAAATTGCCCATTCGCAGTCTATCAAAGACAAATGGGAAGAACCTGATTTTCGATAGCGAAGTGTTCAATCACAAAAAGATCGATGGAATGACCAAATTTTACGCGCTCAGTCTAGCGCACGTTGGAAAGACCCTGAGTTTGCCGATATATATGCTCTGTCGGGACTCGCCATCACAATGAGAGGGAAGCTTCTAAAACTCATTGCAAGAACGGGCATGAGTATACTGAAAAGTCTACTTATTGCAATAAGAAAACCGGTGGCCGCGAATGCATAATTTGTAATTACGAGAGACGTCGGAACGCTCGAACTCATTGTCCTCGTGGTCATGAATATTCATCGGACAATGTCTATTTGAATTCGCTTGGTAGACGCCAATGTCTCCAATGTCGAGATCTTCAATTTGAAAACCCTAACTCCGTCATTTTAGCGGGTGAAATGGCTTTACGGAAATTCGGGCGTCTTCGAATTCATACTCTTCAGAATGTTACTCCTGGGTCTCATCGTCGCGTCGAATGGGCGTGTGACTGCGGGCATGTCTGTTCACGAGAAATTCGTCATGTTCTACAAGGTAGGTCTATTGACTGTCGCGGGATTTCTCGTAGGTGTCCTTTATTGAACTAGTTTGATGTTGGTACGGTCCTTTCGCGACCTTTAAGGTCACGGAGGATCGGATGGATCTCGAATTTCTCAAAGACCTCGAAGAATCGTTCTCGAACGTCGGGACTTCGGAGGTCTGGAAACGGGAAATTGGGGGCCGGACTATTTGGTTCTCCCCCATTTCAGCTATCGGTCAAACAAAAATCAGCGACACTCTGACTAATTCGGATCTTGGATCTAACGTCATTCTCGAAAGCAAGCGTCAAACACTAGCGCATGCTGTAGTCGGGATTGACGAAATCGATCTTCGTTCGTATCGATTCGCAGCCCCTCAATTTCCGATCATTGACCCTCGCCAGAAAAAAGAAGTTCTGGTTGAATTGCCTGCGTATATTTACTCTAAGATGAATTCTTGGGGAGCCGAGTTCATTGATGATGCTTTTAGAGTATTTGCAGATCTAATCGAGTCTCACAAAAATGAAAATCTCAAATCCGTCAAATTTGAAAACGTAAAGGATCCTGTTGTTGAATTGGCGGAGTTGGAAGCTCGCATTGCAGAACTCCGATCCGAATTGAACATGGCACCCCTGGTTGAAGCTAGTTCGCTTCCAGAGCAAGTAGAATCTATTCCGACGCCCCCATCTTCTTTGGAGAAGGACTCCCAATCCTCTCCTCCAGCAGTGGCTTTTGATCCTTTTGCCACTCTGCAACGTCCTGGAGAGTCGGCTAAGACACCTCTTCCGAATGTTTCTCCAGCCACTCCAGTTGCTCCGCCAGTATCTCCAGCACCACCTGATAAGCCACCCATCATGACAGTGCCTGTTCCCATTCCTACTCATAGCCCACGGGCGCGTAGGTTAATTGCCGAGAATGGGGATTCTCCTTTTGCGGGCAGAGAAAGTTCTCCTGAAAAACCATTTCAAGCCACTCCTTCCATTCCAGATGAGGTAGTAGAACAACCAGCATCGAGAGCACCTATTGCTCCGCCGATTTTAAATCCGAAATCTCAAAATAAGAATCCTCGGTTTCATCCTCCAGGCAGTAGATAATGAGTGGAGCTCAGGCCGCAATTCCACAGGGCCCGAGCAACGAACAGAGTGCTCGGCGGATTCAGATCCGTGTACCTGAATCATATAAGAAAGTTGATGAATCTGTCTGGGAGGATTTGGAAACCTATTTATATACAGGTTTTTTGTCTAGTCCGGCTATTGTTGCTGGGAAGTCTATTGTTTTCAAAACGTTAAATCATCTCGAGATTCGAAATATCAGTTTCTTGAAGCCGATGAACAGTGCGCCTCCTGAGGCGCGTGCTGTTTTTCGTGCTGCATTCATTGCACATAGTATTTTCATGATTGATGGTCAGAACGCCTTACATGAAAGGCCTCGTCATATCACTCGTCTGATCAAGATCATTACCCGTCTTCAGCCATCCATTCAAGATAAGATCCTTGAAAATCTGGCTGCGTTAAATCAAAAAGCTTCTCGACTTCACCCTTTGACAGAGGTCTATGTTCATGAGAACCGTTCTCGTTATCATTGGCTTCATCTTCAGTCTATACCTATTCATACTCCCTTAGCTACAGGGCTTCCTGGCACAGAAGAACTGGGAATGAACTACTGTCAACAAACCTGGACAGTAATTAATCGATTGCTCGATAGGAAAGACGAAGCAGAACGCGATTGGTCGAATTCTAAGTTTATCGGTTCTTGCTTCAACAGTAAAGGTGTTAGGTCTATTGATGAGAGAGATAGAGGTCGTAAAGAAAAGGAACGAGTTGATCAAGAAGAGCGAAAGATGACGGTTCTTTACCGTTATCTCAATCGCACAGCAGGCGAGAATGATGAACCGCCTAGCACTATTCAACTCCCTGATAAACGGATGGCTACTGTAGAGAAGCGTTTCCGTGCAGATTCTGCTGAGGAGCTAGCGGAGCAGTTATCTGCTGCTCTGTCTGGTGAGAAAGACCACCACGATCTCATTGTTGAAGCTCACGAGCAGAAACTTCGGGAACGTTTCCTGATGATTAATGATTATCAGAAACAAATTCAAACTACTCCTCAAGTGGAGCTACCTAACTCCATTCCATCATATTCAACAGGAGTACGGATTCTGGGAGGGAAGAAAGAAGCTGATGAATACTTGGCTCGAATGCAAAAGTCCAGACTTGAACATCAGGCTAAACTAACTAAGAAAATGAATTTGGACTTGGCTAGACAATCCGAAGGCTCCGATGAAGAGGAAGGATGAGGGCTGAATAGTGGCCAACGTTCAAAGACAGAATCAAATTGCGTTTGGTGTTTCGGTTGAGCCTACCGTTGATAAAAAGAAGGCTCAATCGGTTATTCGTGATATTCTTGATCTTCAAAAGAAGCTCGGCCCAGTTACTATTAGTCTCAATCAGGTTGCTAAACAAGCGTCAACTAATATTCAAGAGATCAAAGAGTTATCTGCTGCAGCTGGTAACTTCGCTAAGAAGCTGTCTCAAGCTACTCAATCATCTTTCCAAGATCTTGGAAAGCTCGGTGATCAACTAGAGGCAGCAGCTCATCAAGCTTCCGTACTTCAAGATGCTCTCAAGACTGCAGATAAAGATACGAAGGCAGCCATTGAAGAAGAGCTCGGCCATCTCAGCAAGACCATTACAGATCTTAATAAGCAGTATGAAGCTCATCAAAAAGTAAATCATAAATATGGCCAAGAACTAAAGAATGTTGTCAAAGCACAGGATAAATATCAGAAATCGCTTCAAGAGGCTGCTGACTATTCTCCTAAGGATGCGATTAAAGGCATCATTCAATCTGTTTCTAAAGGAATTTCTACAGGAAACCTTAAAGGCGGGCTAGTTGAGGCTGGAGGTCATGCAGTAAAAGGAGTGAAGGGTGGTTTAGCTAGAGGATCCCTTCAAGCTGAAGCCGGTGGTGCCGAAGCGTTAGCTGGAGCGCTCGGTAAAGCTGCGGCTGGTATTGGGTTGGTGGTTGCCTCCATTAGCGTGCTGTTAAAATTCATTGCTGCTGCTAGTGATCATCAAGTCAAGCTGAACAAGACACTCATGGATGGTATTGGAACAGCTGGTGATTTCACCGCAGCTGCTGGTAATTACAGAAAGTCAATTGATGAGATTCGCGGAGCTGCAATGAGCTCTGCTGGGGCTTTGTTGAGATTCGGTGCTAATTCTGAGACTGCTTTGCAAGCAATTAATGCTTATGCAAAGGAGAGCACCGGTTCACTGATGAAAACCAGAGATGTCATGACATCTTTCGGTAAAGGTGACTTGACTGCTGGGGTTACAGAGTTCTCAAGAAACGCTATTGTTTACGGCAAAGCCCTCGGGATGGAAGTGACTGAAGTTGCTTCTATGATGGGTAAATTCGTTGGTGAAGTTGGTTACGGAGCCGATCAGGTCCAAGATTTGATGGGCGACATTGTGAAGGCTGCTGCAACCTCTGGCATGCCTGTCCATAAATTCATGAACATCTTTAAAGAGACGACTACGGATGTCGAACTCTTTACTAATCGCATTGAGGAACTCACTGGTGTAATGAAGATGCTCAGTAAGAGCATGTCGCCCAGTGATGTGAAAAAATTCATGGATGCCTTCAAAAAAGGCTTTCAAGGTAAATCATTCAAGGAGCGACTCGGGCATGTTCTCGTAGCTGGGGTACCGCAAGTAAGCGGCATTCTCAAAAAAGACTTTGATCAAAAAGCCCAGGTCATGGGCGCAAAATTTGAGGAATTTGGAGCGGGTTTTGCAAAGCAATTTAAAGATGCTTTTGAATCCGGTAACGAAGATGCAATGAATGATCTGCTGGTAAAAGCGAAAGCAAAAGGAGCCACTGGAGCTCAAATTGGTGAAGCTCAAAAACTAATGTCAGCAGAGAAAGAACGGCGCGCAGGCGGTGCTCTTTCCACGGCTTCTGCGACCAAAGGCGCTTCTCTTTGGTCTACTGTCAAAATCATGGGCGCTGAAATGAAGCGCTTCGGTATGGGCGGTCGTATCACCGGCATCAACGAACAAGTTGCCGAGAAACGAGGCTATAGTCAAGATCAGATTGATTCGATGAATCAATTGATTAATGTTATGAATTTGTACGGCAAGAGCCTTAAGAAGTATGGCACTACCGGTAGCAAATCCATGGATAAATCCCTCAAGAAAATTTTGGCCGCCACTAAAAAAGCCGGAGAACCAGTTACGCCTGAAGACATGGCGAATGCGACGGAAGATCAAATCGCTGCTGCTGCTGAGGATTCAAACAAGGACAAGAAGACAAAGAATGTTGCAGTGAATTTGGCTCAAGAACAAGTATCCCTTACAACATCTTTGTCTGAGAAAATTGATAACGTTTTGGCGTTCATTCTAGAGCAAATCTACAAGGTTTTGAATGACTATATTCTTGACATATTAAATGATATTATGGATGGGATTATGGAGGCTGCTCAGTATACAGGAGCAGTTGCTAAACTAATTGGTAATCTCATTGATCTCATGTTACCGGGGCAGTCTGATATGATTAAGGCGCTCTTGGATATTCATAAAGAAGAACGTGCACGCAAAAAGATGGCATCGGGCGAAGGCCCGATGCGTCGTGAAGGGAAGAAGGAGCTAGAAGTTACTAAGGAATATAAGGAATCAGAAGATACTCAAGAGGCCGGAGATAATGTTACTGATTTGAAAGAAATTAAGCAAGCATCTGCAAAAGAGCTTGCTATTCAACAATTGGAAAAGAAGCAGGCAGAAACTAAAGATGAGAAGAAGGCCGCAGCGTATGGCAAAATTATTGATTCGCTGAAACCTAAAAAGGCAGAGAAAAAAGATGAAACTCCTGTACCCATGGATGCTGGAGACAAACCTCCTCTTTCAGAAGTAGAACAAGGAAAGCTCGCTGGGACACCAGGTGCAGATGTAGCAGCAGGAGCTGCTGGAATGGGAGCAGGAGCTGCAGCAGGGATGGCGGGGGCAGCGGGGGCAGCAGCGGCTGCACACCCCGCTGTTAAAGCTACGGAAGATGGTCTTAAAGACGTCAGGGAGGGAGCAGAGGATCACGCCAAAGAGCAGATTGACCAAGGAGAAGATATATATTCCGGGATCCATGATGTTGCGGGAATGCTCAAGAAGGGCATCAAGTACGAAGAAAGTTGGATGCGTACTCGTTGGAAGAAGACCCTGAAAGAAGGGACTCTTGATGCATTTCGTACTGCTTTGGTGGAATATGCTGTCATTGAAGCAAAATTGAAGGATGAAGGTTACGCCAAGAAATTCGCTGAGCATGGCAAGGATATTTTGAAATCTGGTAAAACTCTCGAAGATATTGGTCAAATGGATGAAAAGCAATTCGATGAATATATCGAGAAAGCTTCCAAAGGAAGTAAAGCAATCGGTGGTCCCATTCCGGACACAGGTATGTACAATCTCCATAAAGGAGAATATGTAGTACCTGCTGCCGCTGCTAGCAAAGGCATGGGTGGACCTACAACCGTTAATCTGGTTGTGAATGGATCTACTCTTTCACCTCAACAACTCGAGGGTGTGGTTTACGGGGCTCTAGATAAAGCCAAGCGCATGCACTGAGGTAGTCCATGACAACTATTACGCCCAGTGGATTCGTCAATCAAAGCAACCTTTCTGCTAGACTGTCTCAGAGTTCAATTCAAAGTGCGCCTGTTCCTGGGCAAATTCGTATCCCTCGCACTCCGAATCCTTCTCAGGCGGACTCATACAATTCGTTCATTGGGCAAAGAGGGCGCCCTATTTTGTTTCAAGTAGTCGATCCTTCCAATCGACCCATTTGGCAATTTCTACTTGCCATGCATGTCAATCCGAAGACTTTCAGCGAGAAATTCTCTAAAAGCAAGAATGTTGTGATGACCTATGGCGGATTTGTGGAGTTCGTTTGGCCTGATGAACTCGATTCGATTTCCGCTGAAGGGTCCACTGGTGGCTTTGTGGGTCCACTCATTGGATTAACTGCAGGATCTGATGGAATTGGATCCAATACAGCGGGTGTTGATACTCGTCCTGGTGCCTCAGGTCGTAAGGGAACCCTAGCTTGGGAGCGTCAAGAAGATCTGTTGGACTTGTTCCGTCAGAATGGTCTGGTCTTCGACGGGAATGGCATCCCAATCATTCGCGGAAAGGTCATGTGCATTTATGACCGTGGCATTTATTTAGGTTCTTTCAGAACATTTTCTCCGAAGGAGGATGACACTCACAACTTTTCTTTTGAATTGTCTTGGGAGTTTAAAGTGGAAGCTGTGATCTATAGATTCCCTGGATCCCAGAATGAGCTTTCTCAAGGCGCTTCTACTGCAATGATTGATGGGATGCAGGTGCAGCCACCTCCTGGTGGTATGGCTCCAAGTCCATTTCAAGTTCCAGCTGGAGAGACAAATTTTATTAATGGACCGCCAGTTGCAGCGCCGAGCTCTTTTAATACATTCACACCGGAGCGTTAGCCATGACTACGACAGTCCCTAATGGATTAGTCAGTAAGCTTCAACGTCCGTCGTTCAATATTCTAACATATTTGGATTCGCTCGCTACGCAACTTTCTGTTGCTATGGCGGCTTCTGATTCAGATATTGGAACATATGGGACTGGCACGATGTCCAGTCGCAATTTCAAACTATTCATGGTGGGGTTCATTCCACCTGATAATCCCATTAATTATATTGCTTTTACTAAAACTTCCACTCAGGTTGGTAATACACAGCTCACGGCTAAATCTGCTCCTACAGGGGTTGGAATTGTCAATCCTAATTTCGGGACCGGAAGTGGCGGAGCACAACCAATTACTCGACAAACTGTTGGGGCTAGCGACCTGCGTCAGGCTATTTTCAATTCTTACCAGAGTTTGACGGGTCAAGTTCCGACTGAAGCCACCATTAGTTTGATCTATGCGCAAATTGCTGTGGAAAACGGCAAAGCTCCTGGAGCTCCTTCTTTCGGTACTAACAATTTCAATTTAGGTAATACTCATGCAGGGGGTAGGTCGGGGAAATATCTGCCTGGGACTGTGCCCAATAACAGTCCTTCTGCCACGCTTAGAGACCAATCAGCTAACATTGATCCGAGTTCCGGATATAGGCCTCCGTCTGCCGGTACGTGGTATGTCGGGACGGATTTCGATGGTAAAGGAGTAGCCTATCCTGCTAATTTTCAAGCTTTCTCTAATCTGAATGACGCAGTTCAAGCTCAAGTCGGGACTCTGCTAACGAACTGGCCCGGTACTGGAACTGCACAAACTCCTGCGGATTTCGTAGCGGCGTTGCAACCTGGTGGTGGACATAATTATTTTGAAGCCTCTCCTGGTGTTTACCAGAGAGGTATTGATATCCAGCAGGCTGGATATTATTCTTTATTCCCGACCCCACTCGGGACTCCAGCCACTACAACAACCACTGTAGCTCCATCTCCTGAAGCTCCTGGAGCTGCTCCTTCAGGCATCATGAGTCCGAATGTCATGATGGGCGATGGGATCAATGATCCTCTTAGTTTGAGGCTCGGGAGAAGCACACAAGTAGCAGATCAAGATGCTCAACAAGCTGCATTGGCGCAAACTAATGCATTGCGTGCACAAATCAACACGATTAACTCTACACCTCCCTTATTGATGCTCATTAATCCAAATGAATTCACAAGAAGTTACGAACAATCGGCCGATGATAGTGCCAAGACTCGGTATGGAAATGTTGTTCATCTTTGGCTCGAGAGACCGCTTTCCATTTCGTGTTCTGGTACCAGTGCTGGTCAGTATGTCGTGGACTCTGATGGGAATGGTGGATTGACGACCTTCAACAGAATTCAATCTATCGGTTATCAAAATCTTTTGTCTCTTGTGATGACTTACAAGAACAATGGTATTCTCTTCGCGGGAGGAGAAATTCCTGCTGATCTGGGTGTGTCCATTCTTGGGATGAGCCTCTTTATTTATTATGATGACCATCTTTATATTGGGTCATTTGATGACTTTGAAGTCAATGATGACGCTGACAAGCCATTTAATCTGAGTTATAACTTCAAATTCAATGTTCGATATGATGTGGAAATGACTGGTACGAATGAAGTTACGGATGTAGCTGTTGCTGCTCAATTTGGTGCATATGTAACTGCTGTATCGACTACTAACGTAGTTGGAAGGACTATTGCATGACCAGGGTTTCTGGTTTTCGCGGGACTTTTTCGCCCAATGCTCGACCGTATGTCGTGGTCGCACCGGACGTCTATGTGCGAGTCCAAGGTGAAAATACGGTGACCGTTTGTGGCACTTGTATGAGACGAATTGATATTAATGCGTATGTGACAGGAGTCAGCACTGAAGCTAGCGTAGATTCCCCTCCGGGAAGTGCCACCATTAATTTGTCGATTCCTGACAATGATGTAAACGATTTCTATTCAGACGGTTCGTTCATCATCATTCCAATGATGGAGATCGAACTTTTTGCTAAGGGATATTACACGATCGGTGGGTTTCCTCAGTATTACAAGATCTTTTGGGGTTTAGTTAGTTCTGTCTCTAAAAGTTGGTCTAATGGCGTAACCAGTATTTCTATCAGTTGTAAAGATATTTTGCGTTGGTGGGAATTGACCAACACTATTACTAACGCGGCATTCTTGGAAATCTCGAAAACTAGTAACGCTGGATATAATCTTTACGGGAATCAATTCGCCGGAATGAATCCGATGACTGTGATCATCTCTTTGGCTAAAGAAGCCATGGGTGATGCTTCCATTAACACTGGATCGTTTACTTCGTTCAAACCAGAAGATGGACCGGAAAAACCTGCTATTGCAGCCTATGCCAAAGACGTCATGCTCTATTGGCAGCTCAAATTTAGTAACATTTGGAACTCTTTGGTCATTTACGGGACGAGTGGTCAAGCGTACACTTTTGCTGGCAAGACTGCTACTGTTTCTCCTTTAGATATTTCCAAACAAATCTTTACTCAAGAACAGAAAAACCTTGGACTGATTCCCGGTTCCGGTTCCGGTCCGCCCACTTTAGGTCCTGGCAACAATCCTCTTACTAATCAATTCACGATTCAACCTTCGGAGATTGCTGCTTTCAAGCAAGACCTTAACAAGGCTGGAGATTTTGATTTCTTTCAGCATGAGACTCAAAGCAAACTCGCGATTGCGATGACTGCTCGAGATCAAGCTGGATATGAATTTTATTGTGATACGACAGGGGACATTATTTTCAAACCCCCGTTTTACAATTTGAACGTTATTCCAAATAAACCTACAAGCTGGATTCAAAATTTCGAAATCATTGACGATAATGTGACGGATTCTGAGGCTGAAGTTTATACTCACATTACTTCAAGTGGAAATGCTTTTGGTGGAGTTTGGGATCCCGGACTCAATGACGAAATTACTACGCCTCGAACTGGCGTGATTGACTATCACCTACTTCGTAGGTATGGATGGCGAAGGCTCGATTATCAATGTGAATGGGCCGGTAACCCCAACAAATTATTTTATCATTTGCTCGATTATTTGGACCGAGTTAATTCCAAGCGACAAAATGGGACTGTTACCATCCCAATGCGCCCTGAGCTTCGAATGGGGTTCCCAATTTGGTTTCCCAAATATGACTCTTTCTTCTATATTCAAGGAATTTCACACAATTACTCGCCCGGCGGACAAGCTACTACTACTTTGACGTTAACAGCAAAGCGCTCAAAATTCATCGCTCCTGTTAACATCGGCAGTATTAAGAAAACTGGATCTGTGCCTATGCAATATACAGATCCGATTAACCCGAAGAAAGCTAAGATCAGTGTTAATGTGTCATCATATACCGTAGACTTTCCTTCTTCACAGGGGTCCACAGCTAATCTAGGGACTATCGGGATCGGGACCAATGATGAATCTGGTGGTCCCGCTATCATTCGAGATCCAAATACTGGAAACTTGTTGGGTTATCCCAACGCCGTAATGGTTTATCGTAAGACGTTCTCGCCTACAGACGCTGGATCCGTGGTTCTACAAAAAGCCGGTAGTACCCTTGGCAATAAGCCGACCACTCAAAATATTGGTTATTCACTTGGATCTGACGGGACATATGCGAAGACTCAGACAGATATTCTAAATATGCTTCATGATTCCCAACGTGCTGAAGCAATCTCGAGACTTCGAGCTGGTCGTTATGAGAGCGGCATGTCTAATGCTGGGGTATATGATTATGCCCATGATGAAACAGGAGAATTCAAACAGTTCTCCGTTGTTCCGGCTAGTGCGATTACTTGGGGTAGTGGAACTGATGGCGGCCCTGATAAGGCTCTAAGCGCAGTCTCTGTTTCAGATGCTAAAGCTAGAACGGCTGCCATTAATGCAAATGTGACGGCCGCTACTGCTGCACTGAAGCCTTTGACGGTGGCTTTCAATACTGCAATGCAAGCTAATCAAGTTGCGCAAGCTAATCTTGCTAAGAACCCGAGTGATCCAACTCTTCAGGCTTTAGCTGCTACAGCTAAATCTAACCTTCAAACAGCATCTCAGAATTTGCAAGACGGGAAGGCTGCCATTGCTGCGGCTAAGGCGAATAAAACCGGGACTCAGGTTCTGCCTTCCATCAATATTATGGTTCGTCCAGTAAGTGATGAATTCGGGTTTGAACTCATTGGTCATTATCGCTATGGCCGAGGAGTTTTCATTAATCTAAATCAAGTCTCTTTAACTGATCCGAATACTAATGCCACTGCTAATCAAATCAATATTCAATTTGCCCCGACAGGAGGATTACTGACGAATAATCCAAACACCGGACTTGGTGGCACTACTCAATCTTTCTCTCAACAATTTGAACAACTTCAACCGTCCGATTATGCGACGGCTGGTTCTTTCAATGGAGCGAATTATACTGGGTCAGGCGGACCATCTCAAGATAGCATTACTATGACTAATCCTCAAACTTACACCAGTTCCATCAGTAATGCTATTACCTCAACAGGCCAAGCTGTTTTTGCTGAAGCTGATGCGACGAAGAATGCACAGCTTCTTTCTAGTATTTCCCCATCCTTCACATTGACTTCAAATGATACAGGTAATACATGTTCCTGCGCTATCGGTAACTCCAATTGGCTTTCGGTTTTGCCAAAAACGCTCATTCAACAAGTTCTGCGTCCCGGTCCTGCCACGCAGATTACTCCACCTCCAGGCGCTCCACCTCCTGGGTCTGATCAGCCCGTATCAGTTACTGATATCCTAGTAACTGCTGGTGGGAGCGCTTCTCTTCCTGAAACGAATGAATTCTTTCAGGCGCTGCATGACTATTTGAGCGGTCTCTTTGTTACGAATTATCAAGAGAATTTGACTCGAGAGCAATTTGAGGTGAATGGAGCAAGGTCTCCCATCGACCTTGCCACAGAAGATGCTCAAGGCGGACCTAACAGTATCGACAGCGGATTGTTGGGTGCTCCTAACAATGCTCTTTTTGATAGAGCTGCGGCCGGCGATCCTGATGCTATTGCAGCAATCAAAGCTGGTTCTCTTGGTGGATTTGGCGGAACCATCGGTGCTCAAACCATGGCTGCTGCTGCGCAAGGATTACAACAGTTCAATCAGTCCATAACTTCTGCTAATCAGCAAGCCCAACAGGCTTTTTCTGGAATCACTCTTCAATCTGAAGCTAATTCTCTCGGCGGAGCTCGGTTTAGTGGCCCTAACGGGACCACTTCATATGGTAATTTGTCGCCCCCTGCTCAGGGACCAAATCTCTCAATGGTATTGAATCCGAACAAAATTTCACCAGAAGGCGTTGATACTTTCAGTTTCCGTACACCCTAAGTGGTTGTGGATGCAGGTGGTGCGGTTCCTCGAATTGCTTGAATGAAGCGTGGATCGCATTTAGATGGATGGAGCATATATACAATTACTCCTTCCACATACCTGTTAACTGGAATAATTAGTACTCGCGTTTCCAGTTTCTTTGCGTCAGCGTCTACGAGATGCCTGATTTCTTTTACTGCGCATCTGAGGATAACTGAATAGCCACTCTTTTCTTTTTCTACTACGCAATCACTTTTGTCCTGCTTCGAAATATACTTTATGAGTTGAGGGTCTTTGGTGTTTAAACTAATTTGAATTGGGTGACCTTCTCGCACATTGGTGATATTATCTACTTCCCATCGTGCTTGGTCGAGCGTGATGCCACCAATGGTGGCAGCTTGAATGATCAAACTCATTGTTCTAAAACCTTACTCACGAGTACGGTAAAACGTGGCTGATAAACTCTGGCCTAAAGTTGCGCTGACTCCTGACCATAAAGCGTTCGGAGGTGCTCGACAGCAATCATTGGATTCAGATGATGCTCACAATTTTCTGTGGGCTGCTAGAGTAATCCATGTGGATACTGAGGCCATGCTTTGCTCCATTCGCCTCGAAACAGGAACAGGAGAACGACATGATGTTCCTCTGCCTGCTTCAGGCGGAGGTGGTCCTCGATCATGGGCTGGTTGCATTCTCGAGCCTGGATCCAAAGTAATTATTGGATGGAAAAAATATTCTCATCGAGCCTTTAAGCCATACATCATCGGGGTAATGACAGTCGGGACTCTTGGGGCTCGCAACTACGAGCCTTTCTCGACTGGAGATCCAACTGATGTTGAAGCGGTGTTGTCGTTGTTTCCGGATTTGGCTAATGATCCGCACATGAATTTGAATGTGCTGCGTCTAAAATCTCGTAAGGGTTATCCTGGAGATTTTGTTGCTTCGTCTAGTTCTGGTGCAGATCTGATTCTTGATAAAGATTTCTATGCAACTAACCAACCTGGTAATGAAATTAGACTTAGAGCGTCTGATCAGACATACATTCTTCAGACTAGTAACGAATTCGTAAGCAATTCTGCGGGTTATTATCGCAGAGGTTTGATTCGAAGAGATGCTTTCAATCTGCAACTCGACCTGCTCGCTTCTGCATATTATCAACAGCAAATCGCGAGTCCGCCATCAACTCAAACTTTTGATCAATTTTTGGCTGCCAATCCATTTACGACTGCCAACGCTACAGATTCCAATGGTAATCCAGTTCTAGATGCCCTCGGAAACCCTGTAGTTGCCTATAGCGTTATCGGCAAAAACGGGATTCCCATGGGAAGTCCTGCTTATACTAATCTTCTGAATCTTGGATTGATTACTCCTGCAGGAACTCAAAACTTTCCTGATGATCCGACCGATCCGTTTTATCCATTCGTAGTTCATCCTGACGGACAGCGCGCGAGTTACGTTGTCACGGGAGAGCATTCTGCGAGCTTTTCACAAGCCAATGATTGTTATGTTGAAGATCGCGTAGAAATCCGACACACCAGCGATGGAACTATGGCTGTCACCGCAGATGGTGACGGCGTACAAATTGATCCGATTGGATACCCACAGGGGTTTATTGAAGATGTTCGAGGAACCGTTGTAGGAAATGATCCTTACACGGATTCTGGACGAGCTCTTTACAAACGCATTCTAACAATGCGTGTGTTTGACAGTCCTGATGATGGCTATCCATCAGGCGGTCCGAAACTTGAGCCTATTGATACAGTTGTCAGTCAATCAGATGCTGACACTAAGGCTTTGTGTCGTCTTTTTCGCGTTCAAAGCCCGACCAATAGTAATCAGTACGCTTTCGGGATTACGAAAGAGGGACGTGTCATGTTGCACGTTCCTGCAAGCACCGGCTCGACTCCTGATGAATCTGGGAAATCTATTGATGTAAACACTCAAGGAGTCGTTAAGGCCATTCTTGGGATGGATCAATCTCGAACGAGTTTGGATTTCACGACCCAAGGTGGAGTAAAAATCAATCTTGGTACTTTCATCACTGAAGATCCATCTGATAATAACGGTATCTCAGTCGACTTGACCCTCGCAGGAAAAGTCCGAACCAACTATCAAGGAACTGATGGTCGAGAGACCGTAATCGGAAGCAACGATTTCCTTTCAGTTGGCGGCACATATATGCAAGTCATCAATGGCAATAGTATCGAAGCCGTTGGTGGAGCAAAAGCTATTGAAGGTAATTCGATTACTCTTAATGCCGGACCTGGCGGCATGAAGATGAAATATGCAGGAGACTGGAACCAAACCATTCTTGGCAGAGCTTCTGAGATGTATGCTCTGCCAAGAATTTGTGTTTTTGCAGTTGGTGACATTAAGACCATGCTCGCTGGAGTTGACGTTCAAACCGTCGTCGCTGGTGGCATTACACGAACGGTCACCTCTGGAGCTGGAATTGTTGATACTGTAGCAGTAGGTAATTATGTTCAAACAGTTGGTACAGGGAACTTCACCACAACAGTCGGGACTGGAAACATGACTGCTACTGTTGGCACAGGAAATCTCGTGTTGACAGCTGGTGGTGGGAGCATGACTATGACTTCCGGAATTGTGGCAAACTTTGTTGCCTCTGCGGTAGCTTCCCTGACGGCTCCTCTTTGCAAAGTTGGGCCGATTGGAGTCGGATATGCAGTAGCAGGTGCGCCTGGACCTCCGTCTCCGGCCCTGGACTATATTACTGGATTACCCCTTTTCGGCCAACCGACTGTGCTAGTCGGATAGAAATCATAAGACGGCAAATGTACCTGTCGATATGAGTGCCTGTTCGTATTGCGACAAATCCGGTCACAACATTCGCACTTGCCAAAAGAAGAAGCAAGACGAGCTCAAGAAATCCACTAAAGCGGTCGTTGTACCCCCTTCGCTTGTGCCAACGCCTGAGGTGGTTCCGGAACTGCTTCCGGAGGTGGTTCCAGAGTCGCCTCCGATTCTGAAGAATCCATCGGAAGAGGCACCTTCATCGCTCGTGGCCAAACCTCCTACCTGGGATGATCTTCCCGACTGGGAGAAGGAAAAGGCCATTTTGGAGCTGGAAGCTCGAGAGCTTAAGGCCGAACGCGACAAAGCCAAGCTCGAAGTTTCTCAAACTTGGGAAGAGCTTCTCAAATCTAACGAGGAACTCGGACGAGCTAATGGGCAAGTTGCCTCTCTACAGAGACAGGTAGATGAGCTCAAAGATGAGAATGAGAAGAACACGCAGAACTTCTCACAGTCTCTTCTTGCTCAAGAGCAGAAGCTTCGAGCTGAAATGGCCCTGGTTCAAGACAAATATAAGAATGAGGTGCAGGAGCACAAGAAAGCTCGTGACAGAGAGGGTGCTCTAAAGGGTGATCTCTCCTCTATGCGAGCAACCTCACAGTCTAGCGCCAACGCTTTCGCTCAAAAGATCCGAGATTTGGAGACTCGATGCACCCGACTCCAGCAAAATCTTATTCAAGCACAATCTGCAGCCTCAGAAGCTAACTCTGAGGCTGCACGAGTGAAGCGGCTACTCACGGAAGTTCAATCCCAAGCCAAGCCTGAGACTGACTGGCAACTTACTCCTTCGGTCGTGATTTCTGTTCCTGCTGATGTTAAACAGAATGAGCTCGAGATTGCTCTTATTGAACTCCAAAAGCGAGTGATCCGAAAGGTGCCAGAAGTCAAGATCGATGGGATCACCGAAGCTGCATTCCGAGAATTTCTGACTCGGAATGGTTATATCACTCGCGTTCTTTTCGATCAGTGGCACGAATTCATGGTCGTGAAAGAGAATCCCAAGGAATGTTGGATTGGAAAAGGCATTAGTCGCGAAGATGCCATTCATCACGTCCTTTCCCAGATGTATCCATCGCAAATTTCTCGGATGGCCCCGCTGGGAGGCTTTACAAAGATTCGGTCGAATTAGTGCGGTATCGTAATCCTTCCATCGCCTGGAAGGATTAAATGCCTGTCCTAGCTGTCCCCGCTAATGCGGGAATTCTACTCGGCACTTTGGGTGGGGCCGCGTTAACAGGTGTATCGCTTCCTCAACTCGCTACGGCTATTGCTAGCGGTTTAGCCATCTACGCGGGCGCTGGCCTAACAGTTATTACTGTTGATACAGGCGTTCTCGGGGCTGGAAAGGGTACTGGAGCAGGCCTTATTTTGCCTCCGCCCGCTTTAATTGGTTCGATTACTGGAACATTTGCGGCAGCCGTTCTCGCAGGTCTTTCATCTCCGCAGGTGGCCACAGGAATCGGTTTGGGGCTCTCTGCGATTTTAGGTACGGCAATCATAAATACGGTAAACCCGACTGTGGGGGTTGGGGCAGGAGTAGTAACTGCTATACCTAATCCTGGCGCATCTGTTCCGGCCTTTGTTGGGGCTTTTGCTAGTGCTGGATTAGTTGGGACACACTCAGCTGCAATGGCCACCGCGGTTGCTCTTGGGTTAGACGCGGCTCTCGCTCTAGCTAAGGGTGTGGTGGTTATTGCTGGTTCTCCGAGCCCTTACCCGAGTGTGGGAGCTGGTTTCGGAACCCTTTTGTAGACTCGTCTCGTATTGTATGAGCAATGTCGCAACTGAATACTACGGGAATGCTCCTCGAAGGAGTTCGGCTCGCCACCGGTAATAATCCTTTCACGTTCCCGCCGACGAATTATGTCACTAGTGCCAATGAGTCTATTTTTCAAACTCCAGCTGGTAGAGCTGAATACTGCATTTTAGTAGATAGCACCGACCCAGCAGCTCAAGCACTGGAAATCGCAGATCCGACGCTTCAATTCATTTGGACCAGGAATGATACTGGTGCCACGAGATTTGCGTGGAATGGCTTTCATCGCAGATGGCTTCCCTCCCCTGGAGCTGGTCCTGATGTCATTGGGCCACTTAGTAATACCACACGGCTAATTGCTCTCGTTCCTGATCCCTCCCTCACATCGGCTCCCTTTTCCTTTTATCTTGGCAATCCGACTCGTTTACTAACTTTTTCAGTTAGCGTTGTTCCAAGTGCTTCCAGCTTCTCTGCTCCGAGTTCGCTGGCTTCCGGTCAACTGGAAATTGCTCAAGATACAGGACAACTAAATTTCAGTGCCACGGATGCTTCGATCTACAACGGACAGACAGTTTATGGTCAGCGTCAAAATTTCTTTGATCCATCTAAAAACACTGGTGCAATTGGAGCGCTTCCGGCGTCTGCGTCTCTTGAATATTTCTTATTTCTGAACCCTCTTCCTGCTTCTGGAAGCATTCCTCGAGTTCGCATTGGATATGCAGCATACTTAATTGCTATTCAAGTTCCCACTGAGGCAGACCTTGGCACTCCAGCTCCCGGGACTTTTACATGGTCTCTTGATACTGGTCGTATTCAACTGAATACAGCAGACGTTGCTGCAAATCTTGGGATTTCCATTTATTACGATGGCGTCATTATTGGCAATTTTGCTCTACCACGCACCTCTGTTGGTGCTATGACTTCTGCTTTCCCAACTTCTCAATTTACTATTCCTGAGGCGGTTGGAACGAGTGACAGTCAGGAATTCATTATTTTTGCTGAATTTCCACTCAATTTATTCCCGAGGACTTATTTTGGCGTCAGTCTTTTCGATTCTACTCTTATTACTCCAAGTGCGCCGTCAGGTGGGACTGTTTTGTTGGATGTATCAACAGGAGAAGTTTTCTTTTCTCCCGATGACCTTGGTCAATATGTTGGATGGACTTTCTTCTATCTTCATGCTGCTGTTGTCGTAGAGCGCGGAGTTACATTTGAAGCGTTCCGCAGTGGAGTAAACTCCATTGGTCCAGCTATTCTGCCTGATTTTACAATTCGATATACTGTAACAGGACAGATTCTGCAAGATGGTATTACAGCTGCGCCATTCGTCATGTTGCCCACAATTCCGATTGTGGATGATACGCTATTCTATGCAATTCTATCTGGACCGAGCTCTACGGGTTCTTTTTCCGGTCTTCTATTTGATGGGACTAATCCGTCACTTCAAGGGCTTGGGTATTTACTAAATCTTGATCAACATCAGTTAAAGTTTTCCAACCGGAAAACAATTGACCTTACTTTGAAGAAAGCATCACCTGTCGTCAAACTTCCTGATCAGGCCATTAGTCCTATCGGACTCGAAGTTACCATGAATGGTAACCCAATTACTCCTGGAGTGGACTTTAATTTCAACCCTGATACTGGACTTCTGGAATTCATTGAGCCCATCGGTGAAGATGATCCTGCTAATATTCTCGGAATTGCGGGCTCTGTTACTCTTCCGAATGTTTTCACAGCAGCAAAAGCTACCTTCATTCAATATGATTCCAGAGGATTCCTGTTCTTTCCGGGCGGGCCCAATGTTGGAATTTATCCGATTTCAAAAATTGTGTCATCGACACAGGTCATCATTGATGGGACCTTGACTGCCGCCGGGTCTGATACTGCGGATTATCGGAATGCAGATGAAATTATTGCAGATAGATTCTGGACTCCATTTACGCCTCCATACAAGAAGTTGCAGGTCTACAGAGGCGCTAGTCATTCGGGCCCATTTATTTTGCTGGACCAGACTGAGTATTCTGTTCAATCAACGGTCGGAACTATTTCTCTTACAACGGCCGCTAATCCCGGTGAAGCATTTCAAGTAACCTACGTTTATTTGAGCACTGCCTCTGATGGCGTAACTACTGTTCCGGTTCCCATCACGAGAGAATTTGCTCTATTCAAGATTCGACAAGAAACTGCCATTTCAACGCCTGGATCGAATCTTATTTCTTTCAATTCGAGTGGCGACATCGTTAATAATTCCAACACCAACTATCCTTTGCAAGTTGCGGTGAATGGGCTACCTCTAGATCCAACTGCTTTTACTCTTCTCGGCAATAGTTCCATTCAGCTAGCTGCTCCTGTTAAAACTGGTGATGTAGTCGTGATTGACTATTGGGTGGAGAATGCGCCCGGGGGAAACACGAGTTTCACTCTGCAGCAACCACCTATTGAACTCGATCTGCCTCAAATTAATCAGGGTGTTAGCACGGCTTCTTTCAATGGCAATCAAACTAGCATTCTCTCCCCCGGCTCTGCTTTCTTTCTTCAAGAGCAGAATGTTGTCATTGTTCAGACAGTTCAATATGATCCCACTGCTGACATGACAAATGTCACCTTTGAGTTTCCTCCTACTGTTTCAACAGACCCTTTGAATGCGACCGAAATTTTAGTCACAGGTCCAATCACAGGGTCGTATAGAATTTCCGAGCCATCTCCAGCAGACGTTTTTGCAAAAGGCACCAATACTATCAACCAAAGCGGTATTCTGAATTATCGCAATGGGATGATCGTAACTGTGAATGGAGACCCATACTATATCATTTCAGTTAAACACGACTTCGTGAATAGCCGAACTCTGATTATTACAGCTGCTCCGGCAGCACAGAATTATATTCTTCCTGTACTGACACGAACTGTTCGTCCAGTTTTGATGTCAGGTTCTAATTTCACCACGAACCTTCCTTTGAACGTTAGTTTCCCCATTACTCTCATTTTGATGGGGCCAAACAGATCCGTTCTAACGAAGGATGTCGACTATTCCGTTGCCGAAGGTGGAACAATTACTCTAACGACTGCGCTTCAATTCGGGGACGAGCTTTATATTTTGTATGTAGCTCGAAAATCTAATCCAGTCGGCACACAGTTTACGGTTAATTACTCGTATGCTATTGCTCCAAGTGCTGACAATGGACTCCTTACTCAGCAGCTAGTAGCTTCATATACTCTTTACGATCCGGATTCTTTCTTCTATCGAATCGAATCATTCACTACATTTTTGCCTGAAGTCATTGCTCTTCTTCAGCAAAGTGCACAATCCGGTGGATCTTCAGGTCCGGATACTGCCAGCCGTTCTTCGATGAAGATCTATGACTTCGGAACTCCGAGTTTGTACTTCCCTGAACAGCATGCAGAGAACGTCGACTCTACTATTATTCGTCTTCTTAAGTATTATAATGATCTAATTAACCTATATGAAGATCTGCTCGCTAATCTTGATGGTCGAGTAGTTGGAGGAGTTAGTGGCAGATTCCGATTTGACGGGAATACAAATAATCCGCCTCGAACCGGTTATGGAGACATTACGAACGACATTGATGATGAGATCGTCATTTTCTATATTGAAGAGCTTGTAGGTTTTTATACTTTTCAGCTCGAACCCGTCTATGAAACGATGGCGGTTCCGAATCCGTTTTCAAGAATCTTTCCGACGTTCGTCACAGCAACGGCAGCTCTCAATAGTTCAGTAACATTCAAAGACTTCGGTAAAACTATCGGTAGCTTCAAAGTTAATCAGATTATCAGCACCAGTGGCATTACTTCTTCTAGTGCAAATGATTTGTTCACATCGGCTTCTGGATCTGTTCTCACTGTTCCGACGAATGGTGATCCAAAGAATTTGCTGCCACCATTCGTAGCCAACGAATACGCGCAAGTCTATGCCGATGATGGAACTCCTGGCCCATTGGCTCAAGTTCTCAGCGTAACTGGGACAGGTCCGTATACGATTACCCTTGATACTCCTACAGATTTCACTTCCGGAAGTATTCTACAGGATTTCTCGAATCCGATGGATACTTCGAATCATCTCTATGTTAACGGTCGAGATATGATCGTTAGCTTTGATAATGGACAAATCACTAACTTCACATTTCCTCCGGCGTTGAGTTCTCTCCAAAATCCGCCAGTTGGGGATGAGATTGTCGAATCGTTCATTGTTTTCGTCAATACTAATAATAAACCGACTCGAATTCCTGCTTTGGATGGACTTGAAAAAATGGATGACGGGCGTGTCTCCCAACCTCAAGTTCGTTTTAAGTCAGAATCTGGTTTGTTTGCTTTGGAACAAACCATTCTCGCGAATTTTGGTCTCGCGATGGTAACGCCGAATCTGTCTACTCTCGCGGGGTTGCCTTTCACAGTTGCAGTCGGTGATGTTGTTCAATTCATTGCTGGGCCTAACGCTGGCCTTTCTAGAACAATCCAGACTTTGATCGGATCTACGGGTGCTACCGTATCGACCCCGTTCACTTCATTGGACTCAACAGGTAACGACCTTATCAAAGTTGTTGGTGTTTCTCTTAGTCAGGTTTTGACTGAGGAGCTCGGGGTTCTACATGATAACATCCCAAGCGCACCTGAACCTATGGCTTTAATTGGAACGATCACCTCTGAACTTACTACGGCAGATTCCATTATTCAAAGTTATGGAACTCAACTTGTAGCAAGTAGTGGAACCGCCGCCGCGACAACTTTAACAGATCCTAGTGTTGATTTCATTGGATTAGGTGTAACGGCTGGAGTCCTGATTTACGTTTCCAGCGGAGCCAATCAGGGTCTCTACAGTGTTATGAGCCTCACTAGTCATGTGTTGACCTTGGATACAACATCGCCTTTCTTTGGATTTCCCTCGGCTGGAAGCACTTCTTACACTCTCATTAAGCTATATTCATTCTTGAGTTCTAAGGGGGCTAAATTCATGGCTCCTTATCTAAGCAAGACTCTCGCCTTCTATCAGTCCACTTTGGCTTGGGCGTCTGCTCCTACTCCGTCAGCCGGCGCTGCGCGTAATGCAGTGCTATTGGCTCGTTTGGCTGATGTGAACAATTTCATTCAACAGATTTCTTCGTTGTTGAGTGGCAGTGACCAGCTCTACAATATTCGATATCTTTGGATTGATCATCGCACGAATCGACAAGATGGGACTTTAACGTCTCTATCTCAAGCCGTCCAGACCCGGACAGATAACTTGGTTAAACTTGTTGAAGACCAGCAGAAGTTACTCATCGCTCAAGAAATCGCCGCGATGTGACACAAGTATGGTAAGTTCATGAGTCAGACAGAAGATCAAGCACCTACGGATGCAGTAGAGGCCGGTCCTGCCGCTGAATCTTCAGATTCAGACCCGAAGAGACCCTCCTGGAAACACAATCAAAAAGTCTCTTTCGAGAAGGTTGTGCCGTTTCTTGAAGATATCAAAGGAAGAGTCCAAGACCTGATTCAAGTTCAAAAGAAGGAACTGAACCGTCTAGTTGGAGTCCGAGACAGCATCCAGAAACGTTAATGAAGTTCCTGAGATAGATAATGGCTACGTGGCATGGCCTAACGTTCAATTTCGCGCCGTTCAATCCCCTAATTCCGCCGCTGGAAGGGGTTTTGACGGTGCTTCAAGTTGTCCAAGCTATCTTGGAGGCTTTGCTCGATATCATTAAGATCTTCCTCCTTCTCTTTCTGAGCCCGATTATTGCAGCTGTGGTGCTGTTATTAGCAATCATACGACTTCTCATTAATCAGATTATTGCGTCAGGTTTCTCTATTCTTCTGGTGCATCCAGATTTCTCTAGTCCTGATATTAGTGGAGTATTCAATTCGGTTAGTGGTGCTTACCCAGCATTTGAAGCAAAAGTGATAGGTAAGTTCTACGACACGGCAGACTTGTTTCGTCCCATGTATCCGCCGGGCTCAGCTACGGCGATGATGATTTTGTATATTGGAGTTGATTCTCCTGGTAATCTTCTCGGATTTATTTTTGCCCTTCTGAATCTTCTCAATCATCCTGTGAAGGTTCAACTTCCGGCGCCCATTGCTGTTACTGCCAGACCGGTAGCTCAAGCAAACGGGATTCTGTCTTCAGTTACTCAGTTTTCTAGTTTGTTCACTACAGGGCAGAGCACTCAAAAGGCGCTAGCAATTGAATGGAGAATGCCTGAAGCTCCATCCGGGATTGGACTTCCTGGTCTGATTGGCCAGATTACCTCTCTCTATCAATCTTTCCGCTTGCCAAGCTTCATTGTGGAGCGCACAGATGCCGCAAACCCTCGAGGAAAAGTTGTCTATGTAACACCTAGTTCTATGACACTCGGCCCAAGTGTCAATCCAATTTTAGACCGATACGATTTCCCAACGGTCAATACGAAATTTGCAGTTCGTGATGATAAGGGAAACATTTATCGCGATTTTGCTAAGAAGATTGATGTTAGCGGCTTAGCTTTAGCGGCCGGAGCTCTAACAGGTTCTTATCAGTATATCGATCAAGATCCGGCTCTGGTGGCTGGCGCTACTTATTATTATCGAGTCAGAGCATATTTCGGTACGCCGTCCCAGTATCTATCTATTAAGTCCCCGAGTGATATTACGAGTCAAATTGGAACTATTCTCTTCCGAGATCAGAATCGATTCGTTTTGAAAACTCAGACAGGCGTGACACTCGGAAAAGCCAGTGTTCCTGTCAAAGGAGTTGTCCCGCCGGTTTTCAATGGGACTTTCAATCCATATAGGGATCTGTTGAATGCGGTCCGTGCAGGAATTCTATTGAATTTCGATTTCCCTCCTGCTCAAGCAACAGATAGTTTGAATCGACAACAACAGAAGACTGGTTGGGGGACACTGAGCGTAATTGGTGGCCAAATGGGTCCACTAAAAGCAGCAGTTAATACATCTGCTGCTCTTCAAGACAATTTCTTATTTCAATCCATGACTAAGCGAGTCTCAAATTCAGTTTGTGACAAGCTGATTGCTCAACCTGTTCTTTTGAACAATCTTCAAATGAAATGGGATCAAGGAGTTTCAGGCACTGTTTCTTCAGTGCTTGGGCTCACTAATCCTTCAGGTGTGACCTCGACTCAATGGAGTTTCATCGGAGTTATTGGAGGAATTACACCCACTGCTAATACAGCTATTGAGACATATCTAGCACTTGAAGATAGTTATACTGTTTCCAATACAACTTATCCTGGTCCTCTACCTGTTCTCAATCCGACTCTGCCTGGTGCCATCACCGCCTCAGCTCGTACTGATCTATCCAATTTCCTTCGATCGGCGTTGGCTCTTCTTAGTTACCAAACATCGTATCTTCATTGGTTTTCGGTCACTCTCGGAGATCTCATTCCTCCGCTCATTCCATTCTTGAATCGGATTGAGCAATTCATTCTCGCGTTGTTAAAAGCCTTGCAGGATGCAATTTTGGCACTACTTGAGATTATTCAGACACTCATCAATAAAGTCATTCAGCTTGAACAGATTGTTCAAGCCATCATTGATATTCTATCTATTCTTCAGATTAATATTTCGATCAGCATTCTTTTGAGCACCAGTGCTAATGGAAGCGCTGATCAATTAGCATCCGATCTTCAAAGTTCGGACAATAAACCAGGGACTTCACCTTTCGGACTTCATTCAGGTTTGGTTTTGACAGCTGGTGGTCCAGGCCCAGCTTTCATTACGGCCATTGGAGCGTTGGGTTTCATCTTCGGAGCTACGTGACAGGATTCCAAAATGGCATTCAACTTTTTTGGAACATTTACTACAGGTCAGTGGGAAGAACTCAAGAACTTCACTGAGATCCAACAGGTTGACTTATATCAACGCAAGCTTTGGATTTCGAGGGAGCTTGCTCGAGCTGGAGTCTTCGTGACTCAATATGACGGAAATACCCCTGTCGCGTTTGCTGCTGTGTCAGGCAGCTATGCCGACAAGCTACTTCAAGCCTATCGAATTCTAGGTGGAGTTCCGGAAAGAGATATGCTTCTTCGTACTTCAGATCAACCTGTCTTTGCCGTTCGCGGCGCTCCCCTGACAGTTGATACAAACTCTGAAGTTGGTGGAGGGTACGCAGATAGTTATTCTAACGGGCGTCGAGATCGTGGATCTCAGGCCTTTGACAGAGATCTCGGCTTGCTCGTTGATCAATTGAAGTCTTGGCAACGTGAAGCCATTAAACTCAAGAGAGAGCATCTTGAATTCAAGATCAAGAGAGCTCTCGATTATGCCGACCAATTGCAACAAGAAAGCAACTTCATTGACCTGCTCATGGGAGTCGGACTCGGGAACGTGTCTGACCAAATCACGAATGTTGAAATTGGCATGGTTACGCCCGATGCTGCTAACGTAGTGGATAATACAGGAGATATTTACGGGCTCGATATCGGAACACCGAGCGATCTCACTCGTCCCAGTGATATCGTTGATGAAGAGGCGGATGCAGAGCGATGAGCTACGACTTTGCCACTGAGCAGATTTGCACTCATGAAGTAGTCCGCGAAACAGGGACTATTGAGCCTATTCATCAATTAACCGTTCCGTTTCAACAACCTCCTGCACACCGCGGCAGTGTGACTGTTGAAATTGATGGCGTGGTCGTACCCCCGAGTGGTCTTTATTCGATTCCTCAACTTCCATTCTTGAAACCCGGTCCATACCGCATTCAAGCGGGAGTGAACGACCTTCTCTTTTTCCAGTTTGGATTTGATCCCCCTCAGTTTGTTCAACTTCTCACTGGAACTGATATCGCCGCTACTGATATGGCTGCGGATCTTCAGATCAAGATCCCGTCTGTCTCCGTCTCGGTTCAAAATAGCCGGGTGACTTTTACAGCATTACAACCAACATCTGGAACTGCTTTTGCTTTCCCGGATCCGCGTTGGACTGACAAGACCAGTTCTTTGCCGACTACTGCTCGTGTATTAGCTGCCTGCACTCAGCTTGGAATTCTTCCTGGTCGATTCGTGATTGGAAAGCAGATTTATCCTGGTTGGTCAGTCGTAATTGATCCTTCTTCAGTGACCGGTACCGGAAGGCTCCTCCAGTTCCAAAGCCCGTTGTTGAATGCTGAGGCAGTCATTCAACTTACCTATGTCACTACAGCTCCCAATTGTCGTCGATGTTTCGGTTCTAAATTCGAATACGATTACAGCATCACGAACGGGACATATGACATTGTTCAAGATACGGATCTATTGTCTCAAGAATTCGATAAATTCTTATACACAAAAATTGGATCTCATTGGAAGTGGCCATGGCTCGGGTCCGACTTGGTTAACAGAATCGGCGGTAAAGGCACAACAGGGCAAGCCACGATTAACGCTTTGATTAATTCAGATATCAGTCAAGCCTTTAAGACATACCAAAACATCAAACAACAGCAAGATTCTCGTTTCCCATTCCAACTAGTTTCTGATGCAGAATATCCGGCTAGCCTCATTAACATCAATGTTGTGACTCTGCCGAATGACCCAACTGTTGCGGTGGCGTCGACCACCATTACTAGTCGGAGTCGAGTAGCTGTTCCTCTCAAGCGAATGATCGGGACTCCAAGCCCATTCACATTTGGACCTGGTTCTCCAACTTATCGTTTGGCTGGTGGAAGTTGAAGATGGCTGCGCTTCTAATCATTCGCTGAGCTGAAGACATATGGCTACAACCCCTCAGCTGAACTATTTCGATGGCTCGGGGTCGACCTCGAATCTGGTGATTACTACCAACCTATACGGATTGGTGTTGTCCGGATTCGTGGATTCGAATACTGTTGATATTCAAATCAATATTAACGGGGCTGGGTTCGTTTCGGACCCATCATTGATTGATATCACTCTTCCTAATTTCGTAGTTCCAAATCCTCAAAGCTTCCCCAGCGGGCTTCAACTCGACAAGGGTGTAAACACCATTCAGCTTCGAGCTGTGGACATCTCGGGTGGTGTTAGCCCAGTTTGTACGGCTACTGTTACCGTAGTATCCGAGTCTGACCTTAAGGATGTACTCGCTCCTCCGACAGGTCTTGTTCTAAAAAGGAGAGCTCAATCGGTTGACATCATGTGGTCAGATTTGGTCACATCTCTTGTTACCGGGTATAATATTTATGCTTCTACCGGATCTGGTGGTACAGGATCAGGATATTTACGGGTTAATGTAGACACTATTCCTTTTTCGTCTCCCACTATTCCTACGATTGAAACATTTCCTGTAACTTCAGTCTCTTACGACTTTTCAGATCCTCAGCCACCGTCTCCATTTCCAAATGGAAATGACTTACTCATCACTGTTGAAACAGTTGACCCTGTTACAAATGCAGTAGTTGACACTAAAACCATCAATCGATATCCATTGGTTGGACTTCCTAATTTCCAACTAAATATTGCTCTGTTAAATCTTGTTGAGACTAGTTTCTTTCTATTCAATCACAATCGAAATAATGGACTCGCAAATAACACAGCGAATTCAGATACGTTTGCAATCGTAGCAAATGAAGACCCTCTTTTTTATGTCATTACGGCAGTTTATTTTGATAAGTCTACCGGCATTCTCCAAGAAAGTCGTTATTCGCAGGAACTTACGGGCAGTCCTCTACCTTTGGATACCACAATTCGTGGTATTCAGATTCGACAGCAAGCCCAAGTCTCGCAGGACTATATTCAAGAAATCGTGTCGGTCCAGCCGACACTATCTCTAATCCCTGCTTCTACTGTTCGAGAAGTTCATATCGAGCCATTCTCGAACGAAGTTCAAAAAGCTTACTTCTTGATGGATTTCGTTCATCGGGCCCAGTCATTCGGAGCTTTGCTTCAAATTGACGATCCCGGATTGACTGGAACTAGCATCCCAGTCTCGAGTTCTCAGTATAAGCAGGCGCTTAAAGCAGCACTTAGTTTAACTGATGACGCTTCTGTTCAAAGTCTGATCGATTCTGCTTTCGATTCTTTGGGGCAGAATTTTGGCACTTTGCGTTTGGGGGTTAGGTCTGCGGTTGTTCAGCAGACTTTCTATACTCTAACCGCGCCTACTCAAGATTTGATCGTTGCACAGGGAGCAACTGTTTCATCCTCCACGAATCCTTCAGCTCCAAATTTCGTTGCTAATGGCTCTCTTACTATGTCAGCTGCCAACGCTCAGAGCTATTACAACCAGAGCACACGACGATATGAAATCGTCGTGCAAATGGTGGCCAACACCCCTGGTTCAGCCGGTAACTTGCCTGCTGGTGCTATCGATACGGTTGTCACTGGAGCTAACGGATTTCAAACCATCAATGAAGTAGCATCAGATTTCGGTCGTGATGTTCAAAATAACCTCGGCTTGGCTGAAGACGCTACCAATTCTTTGTCTTCTCTGGATACCGGTACAGAGGGAGGTTATAACAACACTTCCCTTGCAACTGCTGGATTAATTCAGACCGTCATTGTTAAATCCGGTGATCCCTACATGATGAGGGATTATGATCCTGTACGTATGAAGCATATTGGCGGGAAGGTCGACATCTACGTCAATGGGACAATTGAACGTACTATTGCTGAGATTTTTGCTTTCCAATTCGAGATTGCTCAGAACATTCGATTCGATGTTATCGACGCAGTTAACTTGGTTTTCCGAGCTCGAGACTCTCGCCTATCTGTATCAAATCCGATTGTTCAGATGTTGTTCAACCCAAGTCAGGGATACGGACTTCGTAATCACTCTGATGTTCCTACAGCTTCTTACGATTTAACTGGTGTTCAATATCTTGATTTTCAAACAATTCAGTTGAACACATCTATTCCTCAGCCTCCAACCCTATTGGATGATTTTGTTGAAGGCGATTATAGGTATCGCAGCAACAATAAATTCACACCAACAATTCAGCCTTTGCTCCGTGTCACTTCAGTAGTTGGAGAAGTCTCCGGAGCTTTAGACTCAGCTCAAGGATACACGCTTTTCCAGATTGAGGATCCTCTTCTTAATGGTGGAAGCACGATCGCTACTGATTTTGTTACAATCAATCAGCTCAACGGTGTTCCGTCAGGGGCCTCCATTCCTGTCAGTGATGAATTACATGTTCTCATTGGGTCATTTGATGAACCACTCGATTCTGTAGGGATTAATAGTTACACTCTTGTAGTCTATAGTCAAGATCGCACAATTCAGTATAACGGCCCAGGAACCCCGAATCCTGATTATCTCGTTACTGGAGGGAATCAGACTACTCCGATTCAAATTACTCGCACAACGCTTTCCAACATCGCAAGTGGTTCTACGGTATCTGTAGATTATCAGAAGGACGAAAACTTCACGGTTACTTATGTCGTAAACGATGTTTTGCAGCAACTGCAAACTCGCATCAACAACATGCGACACATCACAGCTGACGTGCTTGTTAAGCAAGCTCTGGAAAACCCTCTATCAGCTGAGGTTACTATTCAGCTTCTGCCGAATGCCGATCAGCCGACCGTAGACTCAAATATTCGGACTTCTTACACCATTCTCACTGACAACAAAGGTGTTGGAGGTTCTATTCATCAGTCGGACGCCACTAAGGTGTTCGGCGATACAACGGGCGTGGATTTCGTAGTGCAGCCTCTCACAAAGTTCACTCTGCAAGAT
>Ga0326727_10006086_pt1 | contig 33501 bp, 32 predicted proteins | sample MB2enrmetagenome_FD_207643 | JGI IMG/M metagenome (GOLD analysis project Ga0326727, IMG submission 207643) | Lab enriched peat soil microbial communities from McLean, Ithaca, NY, United States - MB29MY | ecosystem: Environmental > Terrestrial > Soil > Wetlands > Peat | place: USA: New York...
AAAAACCTTGCCTTTCAACGACCTCTTGGCCGGAATACGGGCGAGCATCTCCTTGTCGAGAAGCTCAAGGGGATTGATTATGGTGAATTTTCGCTCTTCATTGGCGTCTTTCAGGTTCTTGTAGCAGGCGGGGCATGGGGCAAGGATCTCGCGAGCGGGCAGGCTTTCCGCCTTCACGAGGTTCTCCCTGGAGAGCGCCGCAAGCTCATTCCTGTCGCCGTACTCCAGGGCGCCGCAACAATTCCACTCCGGGATTTCCGTGAGACGATGGCCCAGGATTTTACACAGGGCTTTTACGCCTTTATCGAGGGCACGGGCGGAACCGGTAAGGGAACAGCCGGGATAATAGGTGTAATCCATCTATATCCTCCGCACCTTATGGGGGAGATGAAAGCTCATATACTCGATCCACCGCGTCATGTGTCTGATATAGCCTTCTTTTATGAGGAAGGGCACCGCCATGAGAAACACATACGGCTCGTACACCCTGCCCCATATGCCCACGGACTTCTTGAAGGCCCTCTCAAAAGGCGAAGCCGTACCGAGGGCTTCCTTGAGCGCCCTGACCACCTCCGGTATGCGTATACGCCAGGGACAAGCCCCTGTGCAGCGATAACAGCTCGTGCAGTAGCGGACAAGGGGGTCATCGCTGCGTATCTCCTCCCCAAGAAACAGGCGCGCCAGAAGGTCTTGGGGATTGGCGTCTTTACCGAGGTCGTTCACCGTGCAGACCGACGCGCATATCTTGCAGCCGAGACAGACCGAGAGGTCCGCCTTGTTGTGGCCGGCCAGCGCTATAATCTTCTCAATCTTCTGCATCTTTCAACTCATCCTCGAGGAACGTGAGATAGGGTATGGTCTCGCCCGGGTCGCGGCCTGACATGTAGGAGAACATGCCCTGAAGCCTCTCCGAGATGCCCTTGAAATACTTTGTCAGGGGGATGCCTTGAGGGCACGCCTCCTCACAAGCGCCGCACCCCACGCAGACCTGAGATACATGGAACATCCTGATAAAGTGGAACATTTCTTTCCCGCCCGGCATGGCCTCTGATCCGGTGCGAAGGACCTTGTTCAGGAGGGCGTCGCCTTTCGGAAGGTATTCGTCGCCATTGAAGAGACAATCGATGCAGTAGCACACGGGACACATGTCACGGCAGTTCTTGCACAGCACGCACTTTGAGAAATCTCTTGAAAACTGTTCCATATCAGTCTGAAATGTTTCTGGTTTAGGACTTTCCCCAAGGAGCATTTCCGGCGGAGCCGCATCGCTATCGCAATCGAAGAGCGCAAGGAACGAGTCTCCCTTTTCCGAGTAGGAGAACGCCCAGGAAACACCGTCCTTGTCGATCCTTATCCCCGCGTCCCCGACGACTCCCCTTCTCTCCCCGCAGGTCCGACAGGCCGGGCGCATCCTGTCGGGGTCTTTGAAATAGTCGGCCAACCCTCTCGCATCCAAGGGCACGCCCTCGGTCTTGTCTTTCGAAGAGACTGTGCCCGGACAATCAACCGACACGGCGATGACACCCTCGGGCTCTATCTGGCTCAGCTTGACCAGCTCATGGTACGCCCTTACCTCACACGGCCTGAGCAAAAGCATTACCTTCGCTCCCTTCGAGAATAAGCGGCGCAGATAAAGCGCCCCGTTCACATCGAAGAAGGGGTTCAGGAGCGTGTGGCGGTCGAGACTCGCGTGAAATATCCGATGGCGGACCCCGTCGTCACCTTTTTCGAACCCCAGGATCAGATGGCGGTCATCGCTCAGAAACCGGTCGAGAGCACGCTCTAGAGCGCCGTCTTTAATTGGTTTTGCCTGCATCTTTGGCTTCCTTTATCTCATCGTGCATAGCGGTGACCTTTTCAACAAAACGACGTGCCTCGGCGGCGCTCACCCAGAAAAGGCGGAGCTTCTCCTTCATCGAAAAGGCGTCAAACATCTCTTTTAACGCCGCGATCTTTCTCCTGGTAAAATAGTTCCCCTTGATAAAATGGCAGTCACCGGGATGGCAGCCTGCGACAAAGACGGCATCGGCCCCCTCGAAGATCGACTTGATCACGAACGCGGGGTCCACCCTGCTCGAACAGGGCACCTGGATCAATCTCACCCCTTCAGGGTATTTCATCCTCAGGCTCCCGGCCATTTCCGACGCCTTAAACGTACAGAAGGAACAGGCGAAACCGATTATCTGTGGGTTTTTGCCGGCTTGGTCTTCCATCAAACCACCCCTCTCATCATCATATTGCCTCCACAAGCGCGCCGATCTCATCGTCGATCATCATGTCGACGTACCCTTTTAGACCTATCGCAGAGGACGGGCAGGTGCTGTTGCAGAGGCCGCAGCCCATGCAGGCCGCCTCTTCAACCCGTACAATTCTTTTCACTTCATCGTATTTTATCGCCTTCGCCACACACGCCTTCTCACACATCCTGCAGCCGCTGCACCGCTTCATGTCAACCATGGCGATGAAAGGGTCCACGAATGCATAACCGAGGTTCAGAAACCCGAACAACTTTACTGCCGAAGCTCTCCCGTGATTAATCGCCTCTTCCATGTCCTTGGGGCCGGAGCACGTCCCTGAGATAAAGATCCCTTTCACCGCGGTGTCGAAAGGCCGCAGCTTTATATGGGCTTCAAGGAAAAACTTGTCCTTGTCCAGGGTGATCTTCAAAAGAGATGCGATCAATGTGCTGTCCACGGGCGGCGACATGCCTATGGAGAGCACGGCCAGATCAAACTCCCGCTCGAAGGGCTCGGCCAAAAGCGTATCTTCTCCACGCACGAGCAGCCCATCAGGTCCCGGGATAATCTCCGCGATATTCCCCCGCGTAAACAATACGCCCTTTTCCTGGGTATCCTCGAAGAACTCCTCCCCTCCGCGCGGATGGGCGCGGACGTCCATATAGAAGGATTCGACGTATGAATCCTTGTACTTATCCTTTATGGCGTTGCCCACGCGCAACGCGTTGATGCAGCAGACCCTGGAGCAATACGGCTTTCCTATCTGTTCGTCGCGCGACCCCACGCAGTGGAGTATGGCGATCCTCGGCTTGTCCGGCACCGCAAGGCTGCCCGCCCTAGACTCGAAATCGATGGTGGTCATGACCCTCTCATCTCTTCCGTAGCACAATTCCGGTTTCATACGCGCGTCGAAGGGAGAGAACCCTATTGCCACGATCACTCCCCCGGCCGTGATCTTTCTCTCTCCGGTCGGGGTATCGAGCACTGCCTCGTAGTTGCCGAAACTGCCCTCGAAGCTGCCGATGGCCGTCGAGGTGAAGACCTCCACGTTTTCCCTGGCCCGAAGCTCGGCCTCCATTTGCGAGATCACGTCCTCGCCGTCCTGTCTTATAGGCCAGATATCCTTCAACGTCCTCACATGGCCGCCGAGGCGCTCTTCTTTCTCGACGAGGTAGACGTACATGCCCATCTTCGAGAGAAAAAGCGCGGCGGACAGACCCGAGACGCCGCCCCCTATGACAAGGGCCGATTTCGTCACGTCCACCCGCTTTTCTTCGAGCGGCACGTGGTGGGCCGCCGAATAGAGTCCCGCCCTTATCAGCCTGATTGCCTTTTCCGTGTTCTTCTCCAGATCGTCTCCAACCCAGGAGCAGTGCTCCCTGATGCCCACTCTTCTAACAAGGAAGGGGTTGAGTTCCGCCTTCTTCAAGAGGTCCTTAAAAAGGTCCTGGTGGAGCGACGGCGTGCAGGAGGCGATAATGACGCGGTCAAGCCCCTCTTTCTCGATGTTCTCCCTGATCATGTCCTGTCCCGGCTCCGAACAGACGAAGGGGTAGTCCATCGATACGGTCACGTTCGGGAGCTTGCTGAAATAATCACGGACTTTCTTCACGTCGACCGTGTGCTTGATGTTGTGTCCGCAATGACAGATAAAGATGCCGGTCTTCAAATCATGGGCTCCGCTTTTCTCGTCTTTTATAGGTCGTATAAGTCGTATAGGACCTATAAGACCTATTAAAAACAACTTGCAAAAAGACTTTCTGTTGTCTGCTCATCATCCGCTTATATACTCCAGGCACCTTGAAGCGGCCTCACCCCCGGAGGCGACCGTATCAGGCACGTCTTTTGGCCCGGAGGCCATGCCGCACACGAATATGCCTTCCACGTTCGTCCTGGAAGGGGCCGTGGCGGACGTCTTGATGAAGCCATACTCGTCCCGCTCCACGGACATGATGCCGCAGAGCTCCGCCGTCTCTTTACGCGGCCTCACCCCGGTCGCGAGCACCACAACGTCCACCTCTATCTCCCGCAATTCGTCGCTCAACATATCCTCTACCCGTACGACGAGCCCGCCCTTGCCCTGCGTCACCTCGCCCGGAATGCCCCTGATATAGAAGGCGCCGGCTTCCTGCGTGCTCTTATAAAACTCCTCATAGTTCTTCCCATAGGCGCGCACGTCGATATAGGAGACATAGATCTCCGCGCCCTTCACCCGGTCCATCACGATGCTTGCGTGCTTTGCCGTGTACATGCAGCAGACCCGCGAGCAGAACCGCGCGTTGCTCTGCCGGTCTCTGGAGCCGACGCACTGGATGAAGAAGAAGCGCTTCGGCTCCTTTCCGTTCACGATGAGGTCGCCGCCGGTCGGCCCCGTCACCGAGCAGATGCGCTCGAATTCGATGCCCGTCATCACGCCGGGAAGGGTACCGTAGCCATATTCCCCTTTTTCGGTGGGATCGTAGAGATCGAAGCCCGGCGCGAGGACGATGCCGTCAACATGCATGTCCACAAGCTCGTCAGCCATCCGGTAATCGACCGCCTTCACGTCGCAGCGCCGCTCGCACTCCCCGCACTCGATGCAGCCCTCGATCTGACCCGCGAGGCACCGGGAGGCCTCTTTCTGCGCCGCCTCCGGCGCATAGCCGGGGCTCACCTCATTGAACGTGCCGACCCTGACCTCCGGGGCTTCCTCAGGCATATGGATGCGCTCCGCCTTTGCGACTTTCGACGCCAACCCGGCCGCTTCCACCTCTGAAAGCTTTTCGGCCGCTTTCGCGGGACTTTCCGCGACCACCGGCTCTCCCTTGAGATAAAGGTTCATCGAGCCGGCGGCCCTCTTACCCGCCGCGATGGCGTCGATCACGTACGCCGGCCCGGTGACGACGTCGCCGCCCGCGAATATGCCTTCCACGCTGGTTGCCCCGGTTGCGGGGTCTATGGAGATCGTCCCGTTCTCGCCCGTAGGCACGCCAAGGCCCTGGACAAAAGAGGTGTCGACCGCCTGTCCCAGGGCAGTGATCACCGTAGATACGGGCACACGAAATTCTGAACCCTTGACAGGCGCCGGCCGTCTGCGGCCGGATGAATCAGGCTCGCCAAGCTTCATGCGGATGCACTCCATCTCCGCGAGCTTCCCGTCTTTTTCGAAAAACCGCACCGGCGCGGCGAGGAATTGCACTGCGATGCCTTCCTGCAGGAGCGCCTCGACCTCCTCATGGGCAGCAGGCATCTCATCGCGGGTACGGCGATAGACGAGAGTCACATGCTCACTCCCGAGCCTGCAGGCCGTTCTCGCGCAGTCGACGGCCGTATTGCCCCCGCCCACCACGGCCACGTCCGACCCTATGGCGATGGGCTCGCCGGATGATGCCTGCCGGAGGAACTTTATGCCGTCCGTCACGCCGGGGAGGTCCTCGCCCGCGATACCCAAAGGCAGGCCGGTAGGCGCGCCCGTGCTGATAAACACCGCATCGTGATCGCGTCTCACGTCGTCGAGGGTCACATCCTTTCCAACTTGGACGTTGCACTGTATCTCGACGCCAAGCTTCCTGATATAGTCAATCTCTTTCTCCACTTCGAGCTTCGGCAGCCGGTATTCAGGTATGGCGAAGCGCAGCATGCCGCCGGCTTCCGGAAGGGCTTCGTAGACGGTCACGTCGTGCCCGGCGAGCGCCAGGTCGTAGGCGCAGGCAAGTCCCGCCGGACCAGCCCCGATCACGGCAGCCCTTTTCTCCGTCTTCTGAATCTGCGGTACTTCGAGGGAACCGAGATCAAACGCGTCCGCGGCAAAACGCTTCAAGTCGCGGATCGCCAATGGGGCGTCGAGCTGCCCCCTGTTGCACGCCGCTTCACAGGGCGCGTAGCAGACCCGACCGCAGACGGAAGGGAAGGGGTTCGTCTCCCTTATAAGCAGGTACGCGTCGCTGAACCTTCCCTCGCTGATGTGCTTCAGATAGCCAAGCACGTTTGTGTGGACGGGGCACGCATCCATGCACGCGGCCTTGCACGGCCGCGCCGTGCGCTTGTCGATGCTGGCCTTATTGGGTATGGCTTGCGGAAAAGGGATATAGACGGCCTTCCTCGTGCCCGTCCCCATATTGAATTCGCTCTTCATGACAACGGGACATCCGGGGAAGCATGTGCCGCATGCGGTACATTTCTTCATGTCGACGAAACGGGACTTCTTCAGGATCGTGACCGCGAAGCCGTTGCCCTCTCTCCTGACCGCCGTCGGCCGGGCCCACGAGAGCAGTTCGATGTTCTTCTGGAGCGCCACCTCCACCATCTTCGGCGAGAGGGTGCATGTGGAGCAATCGAGGGTGGGGAAGGTCTTATCGAGCTGAATCATCCTTCCGCCTATCGACGGTCCTTCTTCGAGCATCGTCACCTTGACGCCAGCCAAGGCGAGCTCTAGGCCGGCAGTGATGCCGCCGATCCCCCCGCCGACGACGAGGACCTGTTTCTCCCTGTCTCCTTCTGCGATCATCCCTTTTTGATAGTATCCTTCATTTTATCCCGAAGCTTATTGGCATCGCATATGATGCCGAAATGGGCATGCTGGAAAATGGGCGCCTCAGGGTCCTTGTTGACCGCTATGATGCAGTCTGAGTCCTTCATCCCCGCGATGTGCTGGAATGCGCCGCTTATAGCCATGGCAAAGTAAACCTTGGGCCTGACCGTCTTGCCGGAGGTACCTACCTGCCGGGGCTTGGGAAGCCACATCTTGTCGATAACCGGCCTCGAGCCGGAGAGGACGGCCCGCAGAAGGCCGGCTAACTCCTCGTAGCCGGGTATCTCGTCCTTGCTGCCGATCCCTCGTCCCACAGAGAGGAGAAAGTCGGCCTTGGTGATGTCGATTTCCCCTTTTTCCTCTTCCACATACTCGACGAAGCTCCGCCCCTCCGGGGGGGCAATATTGTCGAGTGCCTCAACGACTGCGGCCGACTCCTGCACAGTGGCGCTCTCCTTGAAGCTCCCGCTTCTTACGGTAAGAACGAAGGTGCCTTCCTTCGGCTTGAATTCTCCGAAGATCTTGTCGGAATAATAGCTTTTCAGGAAAACGCCCCTTTCCGCGTCAAAGCCGCTCACATCCGTGATGAGGGGCAAATCGAGAGAACCCGCGAGATATGAGGCCTGCTCGATCCCGGATGATGAGCTGGTGAACAATATCACGTCGGGTGCGCCCTTCGCCTCGATCACCTTCCGTACTATCTGCGTCATTGTGAGCGGGTTAAGAAAGCTCGTTTCCTCTGTCTTCACCCTGATGATCGTGTGGCTGACATTCTCGCTGACTATGTAGGCCTCATCAGGCATAAGCAGGGTAATTTCTTTCCCGAGCAGGTGCGACAGGCCCAGGCTATCCAGATTTCTCTCCTCGAAGAGACCCCGCCTCACTTCCGCCACAACCAGTGCGTAGCTCATTGATACACCCCCTTTTCCTTCAGGATGCCCAACAGATCTTTACAAACTGTATCGAGCTCGCCGCCGAGCATGGTCGCCCCGCCCTTTTTCGCGGGATAAACCCACTTCACAACTTCGATCATGTTTTTCACGTGCTCCTGGTACCCAGCCGCCTTGAATACCTTCCGCTCCACCTTGGAGGCCTTCCTCACCCCCATGATGGAAACGTACCGGGGCTCGTTGATGCCGCTCTGGAGTGAAAGCACGGCCGGCAGCGTAACCTTGATGCGCTCCTGCATACCGCCCTCCAGCTCCCTGCGCGCGACTACATGGTCGGCCTCAAAGGCGTCTATTCCTATCACCATCGACGCATAGGGAAGACCCAGCTTGGCGGCGAGAATGCCGCCCACGGACGCAAACTGGTCGTCCTCCGATTGTACGCCGGTAAAGATGGCGTCAAAGGGCAGAGCTTCCTTCTTGAGAAAATTACAGATGAGGGTGGCCCTGGCCTGCGGGTCATGGATAACCTGTTCCGTCTCGATGAGGAAACCATCCTTTGCGCCCATGGCGATAGCCCTTCTGAGAACCTCGTCCGATTCCGCATCGCCGACGGAGATCGCCGTGACCGCGCCGCCCGTCTTCTCGACAGTCCTCACCGCCTCCTCGACCGAGTAATTATCCCAGTCATTCACCTTGAACGGCACCTTCGTCAGGTCGACCGCCTGCCCGTCACCGACTATGCGGAGCTCTTCTTCCTGCGTTGCCGGCACCCTTTTTGTCAATACCAAGAGATTCATTTTATGTGACCTCCATGAGTATTTCCGACAGCTCCTTCACTGTCTGTCCTTTCTCTTTTGCGGGGTCTTCCAGGGTCATGACGCAGAATGGACAACTTGTTGCGATCACCTCGGCGCCTTTTTCCATTGCTTCGAGCACCCGGACTTCCGCATTCCTCACTCCGACCTGTCCCTCCGCCTCGAAAAACATCCGGCCGCCCCCTCCCTCACAGCAAAGGGAGGTCTCTCTCGATCTGGTAAATTCGAGAAGCTCAAGACCCTCTAGAGAGCGCAAGATGCTCCGGGGCTGATCGAAAACCCCATTCTGTTTGCCCAGGAAACACGGATCGTGATATATCACCTTCTTTTCGTACCGCCCTTCTATCCTCAGTTTTCCGGCTGCCATCAGGTCCGCGAGGACCTCCGTGTAATGGGAGACCTTGATCCCAAGCTCCCCGTACTCCTTTTTCAGGACATTCATGCAATGGGGCGAAAGGGCTATGATCTCCCGTACCCCATACTCCTTGAAAGCCGCTATGTTCTCTTCCTGCAGCTCCTCGAAGAGACCGGCTTCGCCTATTCTCCTGATCTCGTTGCCGCAGCACGCCTCCTCTTCGCCGAGCACGCCGAACTCGACGCCCCCCCTGTGCAGCAGGGTCGCCACGTTCACGGGGATCACCATGCAGCGGGGGTCGTACGCCTGAATGCAGCACGTAAAAAGCAATCTTTTCGAGCTGGTTTCACTGATGTGGGGCACCTCGACATCTGCCTTCTCCGCCCACGCCCCCCTGCGAGCCCGTGACCGGCCCCAGGGGTTCTTCTGGACGAACGTGTTTTCGAGGGCCTTTTGGATCGATACAGGGATCTGGCCCTCTTCGACAAAAGCGGACCTCACGTCGATGATCACTTCCGATGGCTTTACGTCCCTCGGGCACCGGATCGTGCAAGCCCCACACGACGTGCAGTACCAGGGGAGGGCTTCGTCTATTTCACGCTGAAACTGACGCTTTCTCACGATCATCCGAATATTGAAGGCCGTCCGACCTGCCTCGGGGCAGCTGCCCGTGCACTTCCCGCACTGGATACAGGTCAACACCCTGCTTTGGCTCGAGTAAGTCATGTAGTTAGAATCTCCCCAGAAGGTGCCTGCCAATGAGCACTTTCTCGACTTCCTTCGTGCCCTCGAAGATCTCGAGCACCTTCGCGTCCCTCCAGTAGTGTTCCACATCATACTCCTTCAGGATGCCGTACCCCCCATGCAACTGGATTGCCTCGTCGGCCACCTTCACTGCCACTTCACAGGTGTACCACTTCGCCATGGCAATGAGGGCCGGATCGACCTCGCCTCTGTCGACCTTTATTGCCGCCCTATAGAGAAGGCTTCTTCCCGCTTCGAGGAGGGTGGCCATTTCCGCGATCTTTGCCTGCACGATCTGAAGTCCGGCAAGGGGGCCGCCAAAGGCCTTTCTCTTCTTTACATGGTCGATCGCTTTTTCGAGCGCGCCCTGTGCCGTGCCTACGGCAAGGCCGCCTCCGCCGTCAAGGCGGGCCCGGTTGAAGAAGTGCATGAGCTGGTAAAAACCTTTTCCTTCCACTCCCACGAGGTTTTGTGTCGGTACCCGCACGTCCTTGAATGCCACCTCTCCCGTATCCGAGCACCTGATCGACAGTTTTCCGTGGAGCTTGCTCGCCTCATAGCCGGGGCGGTCCGTTTCCACGATGATTGTGCTGAACCTGTCGTGTTTCTTAGGATTTTTCGGATCGGTGACACAGAGTACCACGAGGAAATTACCTACGTTGGCGTTGGTGATGAACATCTTGTTGCCGGAGATCACATACTCGTCTCCGTCCTTCACGGCGGCCGTTGTAATGCCTGCCACGTCGCTTCCCGCGTCGGGCTCCGTGGATGCCATACCCGATCTCCACTCGCCTGCGCATACGCGCGGAAGGTATTTGAGCTTCTGCTCCTCCGTGCCGAACAGCTTTATCAACTGGGTACCGAAATAGGCTGCTACCATGACCTGGGCAATCCCCGTATCCACCCGGGCGAACTCCTCTATGATCAGACACTGTTCGAAGTGACCAAGTCCCGCCCCTCCATACTTCTCTTCTATAAAAACTCCCAGGAACCCAAGCTGCCCCGCCTTTTTCCAGATCCGGTCGTCAAACTGTTCCAGCTCGTCCAGCTCGCGCGCTACATCCTTGAATTCTTTCTCTGCGAACTCCCGTGCCGCCTGTTTTATATCTTGCTGTTCCGCCGTCAACTCGATCATGCCATTCCTCCATAAAGAGCGCAGTTTTAGTCCACGGTGATCGTATTCGCGACTCTTGACGTTCCTTGCGATTATCCCTTGTAATGCGCGCGAATATCTTTTTTGAGTATCTTTCCTTGCGGGCTTTTCGGCAGTGCTTTCCAAAAGTCAACCGTCTTCGGCTTCTTGAAGCCGGCCAGGTTCTTGCCGCAGAATTCGATTATCTCCGCTTCTGAAACCTGAACGCCCTCGTTCAGAACGATAACCGCTTTCACTACCTCCCCCCAATGCTCGTCGGGTAATCCTATCACCGACGCCTCTGAAACAGCAGGATGCCTGTAGAGAACTTCTTCGATCTCACGGGGGTAGACGTTCACGCCTCCTGAAATAATCATGTCGTTCTTTCTTTCCACTATGTACATGTACCCGTCTTCATCAAATCTTCCCAGGTCACCGGTGTGCAGCCAGCCATTCCTGAGCTTCTTTTGCGTCTCTTCGGGCATCTGCCAATAGCCTACCATCATTGCCTCACTTCGCCCTACGATCTCACCCACAACACCGGTCGGGACATCATTATCATCCTCGTCCACGATCCTTATCTCATAGTTGACGGCGGCCCTTCCCGACGAAGCGAGTCTTGCAAGACTCTTCTCCGTTCCATCCAGGACGTGATCCTCAGGTTTCAGTACGGTAGTGAAGGGACCGCTCTCAGTCTGTCCGTACAACTGGGCGAAACCGCATGGAAAGACCGCCAGCGCCTTTTTCAGCAGCTCGACAGGCATGGATGACCCTGCATAGAGGATCAGCCGCAGGCTGCTCAAGTCGTAGTTACCGATGTTCGACGACTGAAGCAGGCTGTGAATCATGGTGGGAACAAACTGGCACCTCGATATCCGCTCCTTTGAAATGTAGTCAAGAATCTGCTCGGGGTTGAACCCGCCTTCCCGTTTTATATAGATGGTGTTGGGCAAAAACGAATGGCGCACGATGTTGTCCTCGCAGGCGATGTGGTACATGGGAAAGGTTATCAAGACCCGTTCGTCGTATTCGACCCTCAAATCGATCACGGACGCGGTGGCGTCGGACATCAGGTGCCTGTGCGTCCTCATCGCCCCCTTCGGCTTTCCGGTTGTACCCGCGGTAAAGAAGATACTCACTATATCGTCTTCAACCACTTTGACGGCCGGCTCTCCGCTTTGTCCCCGGGCGATAACCGTTTCATAGTCTTCCATAAAAGGGTAGCCCGGCTCACGCAGCGATATATACGTGTCCGTCGAGGCCAGTTGAGGCCGGAGTTCGCTTATCACCTGGCCGAAGTCGCTGTCCAGAAAAAGGAATTTCGGGGTCGAGTAATCGAGAATATCCTTCAGTTCCCACTGTTTCACGTGGTTGTTGTAGGGACAGAAGATACCGCCGGTCTTCGCTGCCGCGAAGTACAGTTCTATAAACTGGTGACAATTATGGACAAGAACTCCTATCCTGTCGCCCTTTTCCAACCCCCGATCGAGCAGAGCATGGGCCAACCGGTTTACGCGATCGTTCAACACGCGGAACGTCATGGAACGGTCTTCGAAGACCAGCGCCATTTTTTCGGGAAATTTATTCGCGTTTCTTGTAAGCATATCACCGATGGTCACTTCATATCTCCTTCCACTAGCGTGTATATATCCATGCCCTCACTTACCGGGTATCAAGCGGCGGCTGGAAGCGGCGTACGGGCCTGTCACACAAGAGTCATATCCATTATCCCTCATGGCATAAGCGCATTTGGTAAAAACAGCACGATCTGGGGAAACAGGAACGCGAGGATCACCACGACAACGAGGGAGATCAGGAAAGGGTAGACCCCGCTATAGATCACGCCCATCGGTACCTTCGTGATGTTCTTCACCACGAAGACGCAGATGGCGACAGGAGGAATGACGGAGCCGATACATATGGTGAGGGCCACCAGGATCCCGACCAAAAGCGGGTCGTAGCCCAGTTTCGTCATGATGGGAAAAAAGATCGGCGTGGCGAGGATCATGAAGGCGAGGTCGTCGATGAACGACCCACCCAAAAGATAGATGAGGAAGATCAGGATCATGATGAGCACCGCCGGTATCTTGAGACCCAGCACCCATTCGCCGAGGGCGTTCGGCATGTTCGTCACTGCGATAAAGTGGCCGAGCATGTTCGAGGTGGCAATCAACAATAATACCATACAGGCCGTTCTCAGGGCTTCCCTCACTGACTTCACGTAACCGCGAAAGTTGATGTTTCTCTTGAAGGCGCACAACAGGAGCACTGCGAAGGCGCCTATGCTGCCTGCTTCCGTGGGGGTAAAAATCCCCTTCATAAGGCCGATGATGATCACAAAGAAGATCACGATGGGCCACACGATCTCGGGAAGCGTCCTCACCCGCTCGTTCCACGGGAATTTTTCGCTTTTGGGCCCGAGTTCCGGGTTTATCCTGCACCACCCGAGAATGACCACCACAAAGAAGAAAGCGATGAGGAGCCCGGGGACAAGGCCCGCTAGAAAGAGCCTGCCTATGGAGAGCTGGGTGATGATGCCGAAAACGATGAGCACCACGCTGGGGGGTATGAGCACGCCCAGGGTGCCGACGGTGGCAACGATCCCGGTGGACAGCTTCTTTGAATACCCGTATTTTGACATCTCAGGGACGGCAACGCTCGCGAAGGTGGCCGCCGTGGCGGCGACCGAGCCGCATATGGCCTTGAAAGCAGTTGCCCCGGCAACCGTGGCTATGGCCAAGCCTCCCGGAATGTGTCCAAGGAACTTGTGGGCACAGTCATAGAGCCGCTTCGCGATGCCTGCGTTGAATGCGATCTGGCCCATGAGGATGAAGAGCGGGATGACCGTCAACCCGTACGAGGCAAGGGCATCGAAAAAATCGTTCGCCATAAGACCCATGGCGGCCTTCACATTGACCAGGTACGCAAATCCCGCCACGCCGATAATGCCCATAGCGAACGCAAGCTCGATGCCGGTCATAAAAAAAGCCAGCAGCATCAAAAGGAAAATCGATCCTATCACGGCCTCACTCATGGCCCACCTCCTGGATGGTCATGATAAGGCCGGACAGGAGCACGAGACACTCGACGAAGGCGCAGATGCCCAGAATGTACGCCACGGGATAGTAGGGTACGTGGAGGGTAAGAGAAACCTCGTGCTTGTCGTAGAGATCGATCCCCTGGACGAAGAGGTTCCAGCCGAGGAGGAAAAAGAAGGCTATGCCGCATAGTCTCGTGAAGACCATGGTCACCTTCCGGGCTCCTCCCGACAACTTTTCCAGGAGCAAATCGACGTTCACATGAGCGCCTTCCCAGGAAGTCATGGGGATTGCACATCCTACCACCACCGCCCCCCCGAGGAAAACGAGCTCGTAGGTGCCGGTGATCGGCTTTCCGAAGAAGCGCAGGATGACGTCTATCACCGTGATGAGCATCATCAAAGTGAGCACCACACCCCCGAGGAGATCCATCGCCGTGGCCACTCTAAGGATTGTTTTGTGTAGCCCTTGCATTGCCTTACCTCCCAGTGGCCCGCTCACTTCTTATAAGGTTTCAGGTAATCACGGACGAACTTCAGGGCCTCATCGCCCGGAAGATTCTTCTCCTTCATTCTCTTGACATAATCGTCGAAGAGGGGCTGTGCCTTTTGGACCCACCTTGCCTCTTCAGCCTTTGAAAGGGAGGTGATCTTGTCGCCTCGCTTCAGCATGTAATTCTTGCCGCTCTTCTCGATTTCATCCCACATGGCGGCGTACTTACCGATGTACTCCGGGATCATCGCATCTATCACCTTTTGGACGTCCGGTGGAAGGGAATTCCATTTGTCCTTGTTCATCACCACAACGAAACAGGCTGTATAGGAGGTGCCGAAGTTCTCCGTCGTATACTTTATCTGCTCGCCGGTTCTGAAGCCTTCCAGCGACTCGTAGGAAGCCATGAGCCCATCCGCCACCCCTCTCGACAACGCATCGTAGACGTCGCTCATGGTCATTGCCACAGGCACTCCGCCCAACAACCCCATCAGTTTTGCGTTGGAGCCGTAAGTCCTCATCTTGAGCCCCTTCAGGTCTTCCAGCTTCGTGATGGGCACCGACTTCGTATGGATGAGTCCCGGGCCCTGCGAATGAAACCAGAGAATCTTCACCTGATCGAATTCTTTTGGCCTGAACTTGGCGTAAAACGCGTTTGCCAGGTGGGTGGCCACCGTGTTGTTCGGATACCCGTGGGGCAGGTCGATCACCTCGGCCAAGGGGAATCTTCCCGGGGTATAGCCAAGGACATGATTACCCACGTCGGATATGCCCTTGGTCACGGCGTCGTAGGCCTGGGACGCGGGCACCAGCGTGCCCCCGGGATAATAGTTGACCTTTACCTTGCCGGCAGCCCTCTTTTCCAGGTCCTTGCCCCACTCATCCAGAAGAATGCTCTGCTTATGGGTAATGGGAAACCAGTTTGCCACCTTAATTGTTACTACCTTTTCTGCCGCATAAACCTGAGTCGAGACAGCCAGCAGGGAACAAAAAATAACTGCAGCGACAATTCTGACAACAATCGATCCCTTCATAATCCCCCCTTTTTTTACGCTCCGTTACACCCCTGTCCACCGGGCACAAAATTCCCCGGTGAATTTTGTGTCTTCCTAGCTGCAAATCGAATGCCAATCACCTCGTTCTCGAAAGCCAAAGCCCGTACCGATTTCTCACTCGCGTGCACTCCGTTCTCAATTACTTACATGTATCAAAAAGCGACAGGTGTCCTTTTTGGCGCCATATACTATCTTTGTACAAAAAAAAGAATGACGCCGGCGCTTCTGAAGTATCCACCGACCCAAAAAGGGCAACATAGAATCAGGAACCGCCATCCAGCTTCTGGTAGAATTTTTTCCTGCTGATTCCCAGCAGACGGGCCGCCTTACTCTTGTTCTCCCCGGTATAGTGTAGCACCTTTTCTATGTGGCTTCTCACTATTGTGTCAAGTCTGAAATCGTCTTCCTGCAGGATGGACTTGAGCGACGACTGGCGATCGGCTGAGCCGGTCCGAAGACTGAGAGGAAAATCATCCGCAACAATCTCATCCCTGGCTGCAGAAAGAAGCATGGCCCTCTCAACTACATTCGCCAATTCTCTCACATTACCGGGCCATTCATACTCCAAAAGAAGTTTCATGGCCTCACTGGAAATCGTCTTTCGCTTACCGCCTTTACTCAATTTGGTGATGAAATAATCTGCCAGCAGAGGTATGTCCTCTTTCCGGTCGCGAAGCGGCGGAACGGCTACTATAAAGGCATTGATCCTGTATAACAGATCTTTGCGGAATCTGTTGCTCCCCACCTCTTCGTCAAGTCTCTTATTGGTAGCAAATATGAAGCGGACATTGACTCTGTTCTCCCGAACATCACCTAATTTCATGAAAACGCCTGTTTCAAGGACCCTTAATAGCTTCGCCTGTATCGGAAGACTCATGTCGCCCACTTCGTCCACAAAAAAAGTACCCTTGTTGGCTATTTCCAAAAGACCCATCTTATCTCCGTGGGCGCCGGTAAATGCCCCTCTTTTGTAGCCGAACAACTCGCTTTCAAGAATGTTCTCCTGGAGGGTACTCGAGTTGACGGCCACGAACGGGTTCTTCGCGCGCGTAGAAGACGCGTGAACAGCTCGCGCTGTCAATTCTTTTCCCGTCCCTGTTTCCCCGGTGATCAAAATGGGCACATCCGATGCGCTGACGAGAGAAATAAGACTTTTCAGCTCTTTTATACGCCGGCTCTCACCCACGAACTTATTCTGAAACTCTGCGCGCTGCAACTGCTTCTCAAGAAGGATATTCTTCTCTTTCAGCGATTTCTTTTCATACGCTTTAACAATGACATTGCCCAGCTCGGAAATTTTACAGGGTTTGATCAGGTAGTCGTATGCCCCGAGTTTCATCGATTTGATTGCCGTGTCGACGGAGGCATGGCCGGTCAGCATCACGATCTCGAAGTTAGGCTCCGTTTCTTTCAGCCTGCTCAACAGGTCGATCCCGTCCATGTCGGGAAGCTTGATGTCGAGAACACCCACATCGAACGTCTGCTTCTTCAGCAGGGGAAAAACCTCTTTGGCCGAAGGAACCGTACAGACAGCGAATCCCTCCCGCTCCAGTTTCTTCTTAAATGCCTGGGTAAGCTGAACCTCATCATCGACGATCAATACCCGGATCTTCTCCATGGTCCTCACCCCTTACTCGCGGTAACCGGGAGACTTATCCTGAAGATGCTTCCGCCACCCTGCCGCTGCCGCATTTCAATACCGCCCCCCATCTTTTTCATGAGATCGTGGCAGATTGCCAAACCAAGCCCCATGCCCTCGCTCGATTTCTTTGTGGTAAAGAAAGGCTCGAAAATATGGTCGGCGATGGTTTCCGGAATGCCGGGTCCGTTGTCCTCGAACTCGACCCTTATGCATTCCTTGTCGATCTCCGTCTTTATCAGGATTTCCGCCCCCGTTCTCGCTTCCATGGCGTCAAGGGCGTTTTGGGTGATATTCATGAATACTTGTCTCAGGGCCCTGGAGTCCCCCTTTATCAATGGCAGATCGGTGCGAAAGGCTCTTGTAATCCTTACCCCCAGCTCCGAAAAGTCCTTTCCCCCGACTATATCGTCCAGCAGATAATTGACATCGATGCTGCCCTCTTCGACCCCTTCTCTCCATAAGAGGTCGAAGAGATTCTTGATAATCTCCTTGCATTGAAAGGCCTGCTTTTGCACCACTTCCAGATATCCCCGCAGCTCTTCAAATTCAGCCGCCGTGACACCGGCTTGACCGGAAGGGGGGATCAGGTCGCAGGCAAGCTCGGCATGCGCCACCAACGTCGCAAGGGGGTTGTTGAGCTCATGGGCGATAGCCGTCGCCAGTCTTCCGATGGCCGACATCTTTCCTTCCTGCATCAACTGGGCGCTTATCCGCACCCTCTCGGTCGTTTCCTCGATAATGCAGAGAAGTCCTTCCACCGTTCCGTCCTTTGTTCTTAACGGCACCCCCCTGAAATGCATGTACTGGCTCTCACCGCGATAATTAGCGAAAGGAAAATCCCACAGCGCAAAAGCCTCTCCCTCCAATCCTTTCTTTATATAATCCGCGAGGCCGCAACTGATCGTATAACGATTCCGCAGCCAATTGAAACCGAGCAGCTTTTCCGAGGCCTGGGCGCCCAGGCCGGAAAGCGTTCCAAGCGCCGGATTCACGCTGAGGAACATGCCGTTTTTGTCAATGGTGAAAATGGCCACAGGCGCATTCTCTATGACCGCTGAGTTCAACTCGCTGATCCGGCGCAGCTGCTCCTCAACCTGCTTCGATGCGGTAATATCCTGCACCATTTCAACCACCAGATGCGTATCGTCGGCAAGGTGCCGGCCAAGAGGCACTGCCGTAGCGAGAAAATGACGGTGCTCATCTCCTGCCGAGCTCTTTATTTCTGCGATCTCAATTTTCCCCGATTCGAAGGTTTTGACCACGGGGCAATCGTCACATGGCTCTCGCCTGTCAAAGATCTCTGCGTAGCAATGGGCCTTGCGCCTTTTGAAGGCACTCCTCGTGCTGCAGCGCTCCAGGGCTCTTTCGTTGACCCATTCGATTTCGAGATGCTCATTGAGCACATACAGCTCATGAGGAAGCGCATCAAGCATGGCTCGCAAAATTTTCGGGTTTCCTACTGATTGCACTTTCACGAAGGACCCCTTCCGCAGAGAACACTTTAACATAGATCAACCAGGACTTCAAAAGAACCATGCCTTTCTCAGCAGTTCCCGGTGATCCGCCTTCTTCCGGGCAAATCCCTCACCGATCGTGGTTATCCCCTGTGTACGTGCGTGAAGACCGAAGATCACATGGCGCAGCCGGTCGAATGACGTCATAAGGAAGGTGGAGAGCCCCGGCCTGTGCGTTAAGCCACTTCACCCGTGCAGGAACTTCCCGCGCCCGCGGTGCAGCCGTAACAATGGTCGCCCGTGACGATCCGGCGCCCGGCCAGCTTCTCGATGTCAAAGGCTGAAATATGCCCGGGCGCGTCATGGTCCGGCCGCAGACCGAGCATCTGGTTGAAATCGCAGTCGTACAAGCTTCCATCCCAGCCCACGGAGAGCATGCGTTTGCACATCACGCCCCCAAGCGTCGCCGGATTGAACGCCCTGACGAGCCCCCTCATATATTCCTCGTAATTGTCCGTCCTTCGCAAGTATTCCAGATACCGGCCGACCGGCATATTCGTGATGCAAAAGAGACGGTCAAAACGTATGCCGTGCCTTTCCTGAAGGGTCCGCCTGTAATGCGCCTCCAGGCCGGCCTGAGAGGCAGGCAGGTAGGCCCCGCCCGGATTGTGGACAAGGTTCAGGATGAGGCCGCTGTCCCCTTGCCCGTACCCGCGATCGTTAAGCCTGCGCAGGGTCTCGATCAATCGAGGAAATACCCCCTGGCCTCTCTGCCGCTCGGTGACCCCGGGCTCCATATGCGGGAGGGAGAGCATAACCGCCACGTGATTCCGGGCATAGAGATCGATAAATGTCTCGTACCCTTTTTCCAGAAGGATCACCCCGTTAGTCCTCACTATAAGGCGGCGCCCCAAAGGGGCGCACCGGTCAAGCAACCACCGGAGACCAGGGTGCAGCTCGGGGCTCCCGCCCGTAATATCGAGGGTGTCGATCGAATGGGCGCTGAAGACCTCCGCGCACTGCTCCATCACTTCTGCCGGCATCGCCTCTCGCCTTTGGGGACCTGCTTTCACATGGCAGTGCCTGCATTCCAGATTACACCGGTACCCGACGTTGACCTGGAGTACATCGACGGCTTCGGCCCTCACCTCGCATAAGACCTTCTCTTCGAACCGTGGTGCTACCGGTGCAACATCCATTCTCACATTTCCTTTTTCTTGATGATCTTCCGCATTTGAGTGGCATGGGCCAGAACAACTCCGGCCACCATTGCAGCGCCCACGTGAACGGCTTCCATCATCTCTTCCCTGGATACACCTAAAGATAAACACCGGTCGGTATAGGCATCAATACAATACGGACACTTCTGTGTAGTCGCCACAGCGATTGCAATAAGCGCCTTTTCCCTCTCGCTCAGCTTCCCCTCTTTCATGACCTCGCCGTAATAGTCGAAATACCGCTCCCCCAGCTTGGGGGCATATTCTCCTATATTCGCAAAATCCTCAAGGTCCTTCTTTTCGTAATAGTCTCCCATAAAATACCCCCTTTTCCCCCGCGTTTACGCCGGAACACGTTATCTCTATTATTATCATCATAAGAGCGAACGTGTCAATCGCTCGGGCAGGGCATGTGGGCGATGGGGATGGCGAGGTGCCTATTATTGGTCCACTGGACGGCGCGGAAAGTGGGGAGATACGGGGGAGAAAAAGCAGGACGCAACACCTGCCGGAACTCCATCCCGCCAAAAACAAGGGCCGCCCGAAGGCGGCTCCGTCTGTATGCTTACAGTTTCACGACGTTCGTCGCCCGAAGGCCTTTCGGCGTCTTCTCGACGTCAAAGCTGACCGCCTGACCTTCCGACAGAGATTTAAACCCGTTGCCGGCAATAGACGTATGGTGGACAAAGATATCTTCACCATCTTCTTTGGTGATGAATCCAAAACCCTTGGACTCATTAAACCACTTCACGGTTCCTTTCGTCATAGCACACACCTCCTTTCATAGCGTTGAAAGGTTACGAGAACGCGATAAAAAAAGCCGCAAAGCTTAACGGGTCTTTGCGGCTCTCAATACGGCAAAAACGTAAACTTCTTGAGCCAAACACTACCATAGACTTACGCCGAAGTCAAGCCAAATTTCAAAAATAATTCCTCTATTGCGCCGAGTAAGACTTTTTTTGTTGCTATTGTCTCTCTTAGATGACTAAGCTATGTGTGTTCGATGGAACTCCTTTAGATTATCCCGGATTTCCTTCTTCACGCAAATATGATCACCGCAGGAGCCGTGAATGCCGTACAGACAAGTTTTGCCGCCCTTAACCATAAAGGGGAAACGTATACCCGTGCCGATCATCCAGGGGGGAATGGGCATCGGCGTATCTCTTTCCCCGCTTGCTTCGGCGGTTGCCGTCGAAGGGGGACTCGGCATCGTGTCGAGTGCATGCCTGGACTTATTGCTGTCCAGAAGACTTCAAAAAGAGCTTACCACCTACCAGGCAGTACGCGAAGAGCTGTCGGTCGCCAAAGATAGGGGCGGAGTCGTCGGCATCAACATCATGGTGGCCATTTCCAAACATTACGAAGATTCGGTAAAGGCCGCTATCGACGCGGGGGTTGATGTGATTATCTCCGGCGGAGGTCTTCCCCTGACCCTTCCCGCTATCAAGAACCCGGGAGGCACTGCCCTTATTCCCATTGTCTCTTCTGCGAGGGCACTGGAGCTTATTTGCAAAAAATGGGAAAGGCACAGTTACAGACCCGATGCGGCCATACTGGAGGGCCCTCTTGCGGGCGGTCATCTTGGGTTCAAATTCGAGGAAATATCCCTGGAAGAGAACAAACTCGAAAATCTCCTGCCCCCCGTCAAGGAGACCGCGGCGAAATATGGGAATTTCCCTGTCATCGTCGCCGGCGGTATTTTCACGCGTGAGGACATCCTGAGCTTTTTGCATCTCGGGGCCGACGGCGTGCAGATGGGGACCCGCTTTTTGGTAACGGAAGAAAGCAGCGCATCGATGCGGTACAAACAGGCTGTTGTCGATGCGTGCAAGGAAGACATAATCGTTTCCCGGAAACCGGGCTCGCCTTGCGGGCTGCCTTTCCGGATAATACGGACCGCGCCCATGTTTGTTTCCGCACAGCAAGGTCTCAGGGAACCTCGATGCGACAAGGGGTACGTCCAGCTCAAGGACAAGAACGGCGCTTACCTCTGTCGCGCCACGTCATCGAGCCGGGACTACTTCTGCATCTGCAACGGCCTTTTGAGCTCGGCGGGTTACAACATGGAGTTCGAAGAACCTCTGTATACGGTCGGGACGAACGGTTATCGTGTGGACAGGACACTTACGGTCAAAGACCTCATGAAAGAGCTTACCTCAGCCTGAAAGCCCACAAGCCATCCATGGGAGGATAAAGGTCGTGCACCGTGCAGAAAAGGAGGTTCTATGCTTATAGGAAAGATCAACGACAGACACAAACAGAAGTTGCTGGTCACGCTCCACGACGTTAAAGGTACGAAAATGATAGATTTCAGGGTGCACCAGACCGGTCAGGACGGCGAGCTTATTGCGACCCCCGCCGGGGTTTCCATTACCGCTGATCAAGCGGATCAGGCTATCGAGCTGCTGAAGGAAGCGAGGAGGAAGATTTCCAACCTTCCGTGACGCTCAGACCGGAGACGACGGACAAGACCGGTGATCTTTCTTGACAAAAAGCCACGTAAGGTTCATAATGAAAGTAACATCATGCCGCGAGCGTTTCACGGTTCTTCCGGACGCCGTTTCCAGGGCTGACGAAAGCAGTGGGAATGTTTTTTGTCAAGCGGATCGGTTCTTCGGCCGATGAGGCAACCCCCTATCAGGCAAGGAGAAAGGGATGGCAAGGCGAAGTCAGCACAGCTTCTTGAAACGCCAGAAAGAAATGAAGCGTAAAGACGAAGCTATGGAGAAGATGGCACGGAGACACGGCAAAGGCGGCCCGGTAAAAGATGCGGAAGATAATGAGCAGCAGGCGCCCGACGATACAGACGACAAGGAAGCCGGCTCTTGAAGCGTCCATAATAACAAAATAATAGCTGAGATGGGGAGATCTTTGATCTTCGACGACTTTTACGACCGAGGAGGGTCACAGTGAACATTTACGTCGGCAACTTGGCGTACAGCACCACCGAGGAAGAACTGAAGGAGGCTTTTGAGGCCTACGGACAGGTCACATCGGTGAACATCATCAAGGATCAATACAGCAACCAGTCGAAAGGATTCGGGTTTGTGGAAATGGCTGATGCCGCCGCAGCCCAGGCCGCCATAAGCGGTCTTAACGGAAAAGAAGTGCATGGCCGCACGCTTGCCGTGAACGAAGCCCGGGCCCGGGCGGACAAGGGCCGGGGCGGTTTCGGCGGAGGCGGCGGAAGAGGCGGCGGAAGAGGCGGCCGGTCATATTAGTAATCCGATGCGACCCAGCGAGCGGCGGCCCAGCAAAGCACCATAGAGCCGGGTACCCCGCCTGGGGCGGAAGCTATTCTTGAAGCGCCTTTTTCCGGTACTGCACATACGCGTCGCGCATGGCGACGTAGGGGTCGATCGCCGCTGCCTTGAGGGCCTCATAGTCTCCGAGATGGAATGAGAGATAAGTAACCTTCTCATGCGCGTAGATTCCGACGGCTTCGAGGCTGATCCATTGGGTGGTGACGTAAGTCGTGGGCGTCAGTGCCCGGTCTGCCACCCATCCGACCGTGTCGCGGGGGCTGGAAGGACCAAGAAAGGGCCAGACAATATAGAAACCGAAACCGACCCCATATTTGCCTAGGGTCTGGCCGAAATCCGCATCGCGCCCCTTGATCCCGAAACAATCAGTTGCGCAGTCTCTTAAACCTCCGACGCCGACGGTGGAGTTGATGAGGAACCTGCTCAGCTCGAGCCCCGCGTAGCTCGGCTTGCCTTGCAGCACGTTGTTGACGATGCGAACGGGTGCCTTTACGTTTTGATAGAAACTGCCTATCAGGCCCCTGAAGCCTTCCGGCAGGACGCGTTTGTAGACCTTTGTCGTTGGTTTCGCCACCCAGAAGTAGAACTTGTCGTTGAAGTGGTACATACCCCTATTCCAGGGCTCCACAGGATCGGCGATATGAGGTCCTTCCGCGCCGGCTTCCTCCGCAGTCACATTCGCATATTCATCTGAGGGCTTTTCTCTCACAGCGGCCGGAGTCGACCCGGCCTCATCCGGGCGCTTTGCCTCGCTCTGAAGCTGAAGGCCCGCGCCGGACTCATGGTTCTCAGCGGCGCAAGCCGGCCACGCCAGTAATAGAAAGAAGAAAAAGGCACACAAAAACACCGGGACCGCGGCCGTTCCCTGCGCATAGCCGCTTCTTTGACCCCGACCCCAGTGCCGGCGGCTGCTCTTCTCTCGTCGCCTCATCGCTGCCACCTTTTCCCCTCGTCTTCCCGGCGGGCGGATTATTTACCGCTTTCCAAAAAGCTTGAGATATTCCCCGTAGCCTTCTTTCGCCAGGTCTTCTTTCGAGATAAACCGCAAGGCGGCGGAATTCATGCAATACCGGAGACCCGTTGGAGGCGGACCGTCCGTGAAGACGTGGCCGAGATGGGAATCGCCGTGCCTGCTTCGTACCTCGACACGTCTCGTAAAGAAACTTCTGTCTTCCCTCTCCACTATGTTACCCGGCTCAAGGGGCTTGTTAAAGCTTGGCCAACCCGTATGGGAATCAAATTTGTCACGGGAGCTGAACAGGGGTTCTCCCGAGACGATATCGACGTAGATGCCCTCTCTGTGGTTGTCATCGTATTCGTTCTTAAAAGGCGCCTCCGTGCCCTTCTGTTGGGTCACCTTGTACTGCAAGGGCGTTAGGCGTTTTCTCAAAGTCGCATCGTCCTGCTTTTTGAAGTTCCTCCAATCCCCGTGATTCATGCTCTTCACCCGGTTTTCCACTCCTTCCCTGCCGGATTGGGCAGACGCAGGTTTCCCGCATCCTATAAAAACAACCAGGAACGCGCTCCAGACCAGCAACATGCCGCGCATGCCTTTCATCACATGCGTCATATTGACATCTCCTTCCGGCAAGACATGTCCAAAGCCTTCAGCTGTCAAGCTTGGCGCGAGAGAAAAGAGCGCCGAGGAGCCGCCGCTTGCCGTCTCCTTACGCGGCCAGGGTCTTCCAGTATAAAAACCCCCGATCCGGGAGCGTTGCCGGATCCGGGGTCCTTATTATCCGCCACACCGGTTTTTAGCAGCTGCAGCTTCCGCAGCCGTTTTTCTCGTCAAGACCCGACTTGATCATAAATCCCTTGCGCCCCAGGGTCTCTACGTAGTCAATAGTGATCGGCTTGTTCTCCTCGTAGAGTTGCTTATCGACAAGAAACGTCACCCCATCGCGGTCGAAGACCTCATCCGTTTTTTTTAGCTCATCCAGAGCCAAGCCCAGCGAGGGCCCCGATCACCCGCCGCCTGACATCGCGACCCTGATGGCAGACGCCAGGTTCTGCTCCTTCATATAGGCTTTAATGGTCTCTAACGCCTTCTCTGTTGCTTCAAACATAGGTTACTCCTTTTCTTGATAGTCGCGCATACGCGCTACGCCCTTACTTATAGTGTAAGGCATCGGTTCGCAAAAATCTATTTCCTCACTTTGTACCCCACCTGCTCCACTGCCTGCTCCAGATCCTGTTCCTTGACCCGCGATTCGTCGTAAGTGATCCGGGCTGTGCCGATGGCGACCTCGGTCCGAGAGACACCGGGCACTTGCTCGACAGCCTTCTTCACACGCATCACGCAGTGCTGGCACGTCATCCCTTCAATCTTCATTGTGGCTTCCGACATGATATCCTCCTTCATCCGATATATGCCCGGCGCCCCCGCGCGCCTTCTCTCCTGAAGAAAAGAAGAGGTGAAAAAACCATGCGCCTTTGGGTCCGGGGCCCTTGACATATATATTCGTTACTAATAATATTATAACATAAAGGGGAAGTAAATGGATAGAAGCACGCTGTACGAGCTGCACGCCAGGTTTTGCGAGGCCTTCACCTCGCCTAAACGGCTTGAGATCCTGAGCCTGTTGAGAGACCGGGAGCTTTGCGTCGGCGACTTGTCGAAGCTGGCGAATGTCCCTCAGTCCAACGTGTCGCAGCACCTTGCGGTGCTAAGATCGCGCCGCATAGTCGCTACCAGGCGCGAAGGCGTCACCATTTATTATTCCCTCGCGAATCCGAAGGTCATTCGCGCCTTCGACACAATTACGGAAGTACTTCTGGAAGAGCTCTCCCACACGGAAAAATTGTCGAAGAACCTCAGGAAGGCTCGGGCAAAATAGAAACAGGCTTTTTCATAGAGACATGTATACCTGCCGGGGCCGAGGGCGTGCAGGAGTTTGAAGGGAGCAAAGGTTATGAGCGACGGAAAAAACAAGGGCGCGGCCGACGCTGACGCGACCGGCGGGGCCGCCTACCAGGTGATCGAAGAGAAAAAACACATCAAGATTGGAGGAATGACCTGCGTGATGTGCGCCGGGGCGATTGAAAAAGCCGTCTCCGCTATCGCCGGCGTCACCGCCGTCTCTGTCAATCTGGGGGCGGAGAAAGCGCAGGTGACCTACAACCCCGGCCTCGTCTCCCCTTCCGACATACGCAAGGCGGTTGAAGACGCGGGTTACCACTACCTCGGCATCGAGGGTGAGGACACCGAAAACTTGGAGGCGCAAGTCCGCATGAGGGACCTGCGCGAAAAACGGAACAGGGTCATCGTCGGCTTTGCCGTCGGCATCCCCTTGATGGTCCTCATGTTCTTGCCAATGGCCATGCACGGCATCATGCCGTATGTGATGCTCATCGTGTCGACGCCCGTCTTCATCTACATAAGCTATCCGATTTTCTCCGCTGCATGGAGGGCGCTCAGGAATAGAAACCCGAACATGGACGTTATGTACTCCATGGGGATCGGCGTTTCTTTTGCGGCAAGCCTCCTCGGTACCTTCCGGATCGTCCTCTCGCGGGAGTTCCTCTTTTATGACAGCGCGGTCCTCCTTGCCACCTTCCTTTCAATGGGGCGTTACCTGGAGGCGCGGGCCAAGGGCAAGACAGGAGAGGCCATCAAGAAGCTCATGGGCCTTCAGCCCAAAACGGCAATTGCGCTCAAAGCCGGGCAGGAGACCGAGGTAGCGGTGCAGGACCTGCAAATAGGGGATACCGTTATCGTGAAGCCCGGCCAAAAGGTGCCCGTCGACGGAGAAGTGCGCACCGGGACGAGCTATGTGGACGAATCGATGATTACCGGAGAGCCTCTTCCCGTTTTGAAGAAGCCGGGGATGAGTGTGGTAGGCGGGACACTCAACCAGAATGGCGTACTCACCTTCACCGCGCGGAAGGTAGGCAGGGATACGGTGCTCGCCCAGATCGTCCGGCTCGTGGAAGTTGCCCAGGGGTCGAAGCCGCCCGTCCAGAGGATAGCGGACAGGGTCGTCGCCTATTTTATCCCCGTCGTCCTCGCAATCGCTCTCTTTTCCTTTTGCCTGTGGTATTTCATCCTCGGCAATACCCTGCTCTTTGCAATGACTGCCCTTATCTCGGTCCTCGTGATCGCCTGCCCCTGTGCTCTGGGGCTCGCGACCCCCACCGCGGTGACGGTAGGGGTCGGGCGGGGTGCGGAGCTTGGCATACTCATCAGGAACGGCGAGGTGCTTGAGCGCTCTGAGCAACTTACCGTTGTGGCCTGCGACAAGACCGGCACCCTGACGAGGGGGCGGCCGGAAGTGATCGACATCATCCCCCTCGACACGACCGTTGAACATCTGCTCGGTCTGGCGGCATCCGTCGAGAGGTATTCCCCGCACCCCCTTGGCGCGGCTATCCTCGCCGGAGCTAAGGAGCGGCAGGTTATCCTACCGGAGAGCACGGCTTTTGATACTCTTGGCGGCAAGGGTGTGTGCGCGCGCATAGACGGACAGGTTGCCTCGGTAGGGAGCAGGGCCTTTTTTGCGGAGAGAGGCTTGAACCCTTCAGGCGAAGCGGAGCAGCGGATCTCGGCCCTGGAGAGCGAGGGGAAGACAGTCGTCCTTGTGGCGCTGGAAGGAAAAATCCTGGGCCTTATCGCTATTGCCGATGCCCTTAAAGCAACGACGCCCGACGCAGTCAAGGGCTTTAAGAAACTGGGCTTAAAGGTGGTAATGATCACGGGCGACAACGAGAGGACTGCACACGCCGTTGGCCGGCTGGCCGGCATCGACCAGGTGGTGGCGGGAGTGCTGCCCCAGGAGAAGGCCGCCGCGGTCAGGAAGCTTCAGGAGGCGGGTGATGTGGTCGCCTTTGTGGGCGACGGCATAAACGACGCCCCGGCGCTTGCCCAGGCAGACGTCGGCATTGCTCTCGGGAGCGGAACGGACGTGGCCATCGAAAGCGGAGAGATGGTGCTGATCCGGGACGATTTAATGGACGCCGTCTCGGGGATCCAACTGAGCAGGAAGGTAATGGCCCGGATAAAGCAGAATATTTTCTGGGCCTTCGCCTACAACGCGGCCCTGATCCCCGTCGCCTCGGGCATTCTCTATCCCTTCTTCGGCATTACCCTGAAACCGGAGTGGGCGGGTCTCGCCATGGCCATGAGCTCCGTCACCGTAGTCTCTCTCTCGCTTATGCTGAAGCGGTACCGGCCCGCCGTGTGACGCGGTTTGCAGGCGTCGCTGAAGCCGCGTAAACGTCAATCGGGGAGAAATGGGGTGAAGCCGAAGACGACGGGTGCGACGGGGATAAAGACCATCAAAATCGGCGTGAGCGCGTGTTTGCTCGGGATAAGGGTCCGGTACGACGGAGGTCATAAGCGCGATCGCTACATTGCGGAGACCCTTGGGCAGTTCTTCGAGTACGTCCCGGTGTGTCCGGAGGTCGAATACGGGCTCCCGATCCCCAGGGAAACGATCCGCCTCGCGGGCGACCCCGCATCGCCGCGGCTCATCACGAGCCGGACCGGGGTAGACCACACCGAGGCCATGCGGCGATGGAGCGACGCGCGGGTGAACGATCTGGCCCGTGAAAACCTCGCGGGATTTATCTTCAAGAGCCGGTCACCAAGCTCCGGCTTGAAAGGAGTCACGATATATAACGACCGGGGCAAGCCGGGCAAAAGCGGCAGCGGCATCTTCGCGGCAGCCTTTATCCGTCAAAACCCCTCGATCCCCGTGATTGATGACGAAAGGCTCCAGGACCCGGCCTTCAGGGAGCACTTCATCGACGGCGTCTTCATCTACGCGCGGTGGCAGGATTTCCTCAAAGCGGGCGGCAGGTTTTGCGACCTGGTCAGCCTTCACACAGACCTGAAGCTCGTCATCCTCGCTCACAGTCCGAAACATTACACCGTGCTGGGCCGTCTGGTCGCTGAAGGCGCAGCTCACAGCCGTTGCGAGCTTCACGCCTCCTATCTCAGGCTCCTCATGGCGGCGGCAAAGCTTCGGGCCACCGGCAGGAAGCACGAGAACGTGCTTCTCCATTGCCTCGGCTACTTCAAGAAACAGTTAACGGCCGATGAAAAGGCCGAGATTATAGAGATCATCGGGGCCTGCCGAAAGGGTTACGTTCCCCTCATCGTTCCTCTCACCATGATAAACCACTACGTGCGAAAATACCGCGTGGCGCGCCTGTTGCGACAGCACTATCTCAATCCCTCCCCCATCGAGTTGATGCTGCGAAACTGCACGTAGGTATAAGTATCGCGTGCCCCGTAAGGGTGAATCTCTTCAACCGAAACATGATGATCGCACGGATTACCAGTGCCATAATCATTATGGGATATTCTTGATGGACCACCCACAAAGGCTCCAGCGGCTGCCGGTCAGGTATTTTGACCGTCAGCCATCGGGCGACCTCATGCCGCGTGTGAGGAAAGACATCACCGCGGTCGAACGCATACCTCTTTTCCGCTCGGGAGCCATGTGCGATCCTTCAGGACGGGGATGTGGCCTTGCATCTTCCCGGTACACGAAATTGACAGCCCTATACCTAAAGGTGTAGACTCCGGCGATGACCATGTGGGATCACCTCACACATACCCGACACCGTTCCAGGGAAAAAAGCGACGCGGGGATCACCGAAGAAAAGACTCACCCTGTGCAAGAGAACCGGACGGAGACGAACCACCATGCAGCACTGGTGGCATCGGGTATCTTGCTCAGCCGCATCGCCGGTTTGCTGCGGGATCGCGTTTTTGCCTACTATTTCGGAAGCTCTGACGCGGCCGACGCCTTCAGGGCTGCGTTCCGCATCCCAAATCTCCTGCAAAACCTCTTTGGCGAGGGGGCGCTCTCGGCTTCCTTCATCCCTGTATACGCCAATCTGCTTGCTCGTAAAGCCGAAGATGAGGCGGACAACGTCGCCTGCGCGGTGTTCTGCCTGCTCACCATGGCAATGTCATGCCTGGTTCTCATCGGCATACTCGCCACGCCGCTCTTGACTAGCGTTGTTGCGCCAGGATTCAGCGGGGCCAAGCTCCACCTGACCATCAGTCTGGTGCGCATTCTGTTCCCCGGCGCCGGCCTCCTCGCGATCTCGGCCTGGTGCCTTGGCGTTCTCAATAGTCATCGGCGGTTCTTCATCTCCTACTCTGCCCCGGTGGCGTGGAATGTGATGATGATCATCTCGTTGGTCGGATTTGGAGGTCGCCTGGACCAGTTTTCGCTCACGAAAGTCCTGGCATGGGGATCCGTGGCCGGCAGCGCCTTGCAGCTTGGGGTGCAACTGCCTCTGGTTCTCCGTCTCATCCATAGATTCCGCTTATCAATCGGGCTCACGATGCAAAGCGTTCGGACCGTGGTCCGCAGCTTTGCACCGATGCTCGTCAGCCGCGGCGTCGTGCAGATCAGCGCGTACATCGATACACTGTTGGCAAGCTTCCTCCCGACGGGCGCCCTCGCCGCCCTTGTCTACGCTCAAACCTTGTACACCTTGCCGGTCAGCCTTTTCGGCATGTCCGTGTCCGCCGCCGAATTGCCCGCTTTGTCCAGCGCCCTTGGTGAAGCCCATGAAGTCAGTGCCTATTTACAGGGTCGGCTGAACGCTGCTCTGCGCCAGATCGCCTTTTTTGTCGTCCCCTCCGCCATGGGGTTTCTCGCTCTCGGGGACGTCATTGCCGGGGCAATTTACCAGACAGGGAGGTTCGGGCACCGCGACTCAGTTTACGTCTGGGCGATCCTGGCCGGGTCCGCTATAGGCCTCTTGGCCACCACGTTGGGCAGACTGTATGCGTCGGCGTATTATGCGCTGCGGGATACACGCACTCCCCTTCGCTTTGCCGCCCTGCGGGTTCTGCTCACCGCTGTGCTCGGATATATAGCAGCCCTGCGTGTACCGCATTTCCTGGGCCTTGACCCACGGTGGGGTGTCGTGGGACTTACCGCGTCGGCCGGACTGGCCGGATGGTTGGAGCTGGCGCTCCTGCGAAATGCACTAAAAGCCCGGGTCGGAAAGACCGGCCTCTCCGTTTCGTTCACAGGCAAGTTATGGATCGCGGCCGCAGTCGCCGCCGCTGCCGGCTGGGGACCCAAACTGATGATGCAATGGAATCATCCGATCACGCGCGCCATAGCCTGCCTGGGATTGTATGGCCTTGTGTACTTCGCCATGACAGCCATTTTGCGCGTGCCGGAGATGGGAGGGCTGATCAAAAAGGTCACCGGTTGGGCGAGGGCCCATGCATCGGCAAAAAGAGCAGGTCCCCATCGGGATTGAAGCTTTCATACGCTCAGCTATACCTTGTTTTGCCCTTCATACCGATACCGCCGACGGCCGTGATGTGGTGTGCTGTGGGAGCAGTGAGGACCGCCACGATGGACGATACCTTTCATACCGCATTGAGTCTCATGGCGAGCCTCGACGTAAGGGAACTGCCGGTGGCGGGCCGGTTATTTAGGCATGAATGTCCCCATGTGTGCCTAAAAAGTGGTCGATCAGGGCACCTTTTCAGTGGACCTTTGGGCCGTCGCAGTGTAAGCTTTGTCAGGACTTGCGCGGCCGGGAGAGGAGACGTGGTATGAAAACCCGTGACTTGATTGTGATGGCGTGAATGTAAATGACAGACCGCATACCCCTCAGCCAGGAGATTATGACCGACTTTGCCCGTCTCACCGGACTCTTTGCGGCATCCGGCGTCCCGCAACGATACTTGTGGACCGATGCCTTCGCAGTCTGCAACCTTCTGGGTCTTTACCAGGAAACGGGTGACGGGAAGTTCAGGGATATGGCGCTGCAGCTCGTCGGGCAGGTACATTCGACGCTCGGACGATACCGGCCGGACGACAAGAGAGCCGGCTGGATCAGCGGCCTTGATGGAGAGAAAGCCACTCTCCATCCAACGGCAGGGGGATTGAGGATAGGCAAACAGTTTAAGGAGCGGAGCTCGACCGAACCCCTCAACGAACGCCTCGAATGGGACAGGGATGGTCAGTATTTTCATTACCTGACAAAATGGATGCACGCCCTTAACCGCGTCACAAGCGTGACCGGGGAATTCACCTATAACGGGTGGGCTATAGAGCTTGCACGCATCAGTCACGCCAGGTTCGTGTATGCCCCCTCCGGGGGCAGACAGAAACGGATGTACTGGAAGATGAGTACAAACCTCTCCTATCCTCTGGTGCAGTCCATGGGTCTCCATGATCCCCTGGACGGATTGATCACGTATACCCAGCTTGCGGCGACAGCCGTGGGAGATCAGGAAGGGTCGGCGGACTTGGGGACGGAGATCGCCGATATGGCCGATATGTGCAAAGGGAGGAGTTGGATCACCGACGACCCCCTCGGCATCGGCGGCCTGCTGTCCGACGCCTCATCCGTGGCACAGTTGATGACGGCAGGCCATTTCTCGCAGTCAGACCTGCTTGTCATTCTGCTGGAGGCTTCCCTTCTGAGTCTCAGGGCTTTTGACCTGGACCAGCTGAACGTTCCCGCAGATTACCGCCTGGCCTTCCGCGAACTCGGTCTGTCGATCGGATTACGGGCATTCCAGAGACTCTCGGGCCTGATCGGGCAGAATCGGCCGCTTTTTCGTGAAGAACACGGCCTGGACGACCTGATAACGGCCTTGCGGCCGTATGAGCGACTGGCGGAGACTATCGAAACCTTCTGGCTTCAGCCCGAACACCAGCAGGGAGACCCATGGATGACTCATCGGCACATAAACACGGTAATGCTCGCTACCAGCATCTCCCCCGCCGGATATCTTACGCTATAGTTCGCCACCCCCTGGGTTCTTGCCTGCGTAGCCGTATCACGGCATGCATAACGACGGTGACGAATCACGACGCAAACCCGTCCCACAGGCCACGTGTCGTTCAGGCCCAAAAGAAATGGCCGTCTCATCATTGTCCGACCCGTAAAGACTGTTGACATTCGCCTGCTTCTTTGTTAATTTTAACGGAACAAGTGTTCTCTAATGAGCAGACAACCATCACCATCCGTGCGAAAAAAGATTGTTTTGGCGGCCCGACAGGTATTCGCTGACAAAGGCTACAAGGAGGCGACCGTAAGGGAGATCGCCCGGCTCGCAGGTGCGAGCATCGGGGGGTTCTATCGCTATTTTGGGAACAAGGAACAGCTCTACGTGGAGGCGTTGAAGGAGGGGGCCAGGCTGTATAACGAAGGGAGCCCCAAGTTGGAAAATGAGGATCCCGAGGCTGCGGTCCGGCACTATATCGTGAATTATCTCGAGTATACGGCTTCGAGAAGGCAGAGCGTTTCACTCCAATTTAAAGACTACGACCTGGAGTTTGCGAGGCCGTTCAGAAGGCAGTTTTTTACGTCTCAGAAAGAGTTTCTGGAAACAATCATCCGTAAAGGCGCGGAACAGGGGATATTTTCGGTCGTCGACTGCGGGGATGCGGCCCTCTTCATCCTGTATGTGTTGAAAGGCGCTCTCTTTTATGACCTGGCGGGCACAATAGACCTCGGCAAGTCGGGTGGTACGCTGTGTCGTCTGGTCCTGAGGTTTCTCAAACGAGAGGAAACAAACAAAGAATCAATTGTTGCGCGTGACGGGTGAGATGACAGCCCCTGCCCATGAGGGCCGCGAGGAGGTTTTAAAGAGATGACAGCTATATCCTGCCCCCGGGGGCGATGACCGTGCGTACGTTCGCCTTCGCCATCCTGTCCGTCA